>Ga0247833_1006285_pt1 | contig 13314 bp, 14 predicted proteins | sample LaCruzMarch2015__7_FD_187117 | JGI IMG/M metagenome (GOLD analysis project Ga0247833, IMG submission 187117) | Freshwater microbial communities from meromictic Lake La Cruz, Castile-La Mancha, Spain - LaCruzMarch2015_8m | ecosystem: Environmental > Aquatic > Freshwater > Lake | place: Spain...
TGAAGAATTTTCTTTATAAAGTCTTTTATAATCGGGTAGCCTGGTTAGCAGCAACCGGGATTAAAAATCTGTTTGCTGAGGAATCCTGGTTGCAAGCAACCAGGCTACATTAGTATACTAGCTGATGATTATGTAACCTACTTGTTTAGGAACTCGCGCGATGTTACTCATAATTGACAATTACGACTCATTTACCTATAACCTTGTCCAATATTTTCAATACCTTGGCCAGGAAGTTTTAGTCTATGCTAATGATCTAATCGATATTACAAAGATAGAGCAGTTAGCACCGAATTATTTAGTTATCTCCCCGGGGCCTAAAGATCCACAAGCTGCAGGAATATCAACTTCAGCTATTAAACATTTCTACCAAAAAATTCCAATATTAGGTGTCTGCTTAGGCCATCAATGCATAGCTTCGAGCTTTGGTGCTAATATAATACAAGCACCTGAAATTATGCATGGTAAAACTTCAAACATAACTCATAAGCAACAAGGTTTATTTCGTAACTTACCATCACCATTTAAAGCCACACGATATCACTCACTTTGTATCGATAAAAATACACTACCTAATAATTTATTTACCATAGATGCTTGGGCTAATGATACAATAATGGCAATTTCCCATCGAGAATATCCATTATTTGGTTTACAATTTCACCCTGAGGCAATTTTAACTGAACATGGATTGGATCTATTATCTAATTTTTTAAATTATGAATATAAAAAAAATATTTGAGCAATTAATTGAAAAGAAAAACTTAAGCACCGAAGAAATGCGTGAGATCATAAATGAATGCATGACTGGAGCATTAACTGATGTACAAATAGTTGCGTTTCTTGTACTTATGCGCGCGAAGGGTGAAACAATTGATGAGCTATCAACTGCTGCAATAATAATGAAGGAATTAGCTAATAAAATTGATTTAGGCTCAAATCTTGTTGATATCGTCGGAACTGGTGGCGATAATAAGAATACATTTAATGTATCAACAATAAGTAGTTTTGTAGCTTCTGCTGCAGGCTTGCAAATTGCCAAACATGGAAACAGAGCATCCTCAAGTAAATCTGGCAGCGCTGATTTATTAATAGAAGCGGGTTTTAAGCTTACATTATCTAATGAAGCATTAAAGCAATGCATCCAAAAATGTAATATAGCATTTTTATTTGGTCCGCACTTTCATGAAGCCATGCAACATGCAAAATCAGCACGTCTTCAATTAGGAGTTCGTACTTTATTTAATTTACTAGGACCATTAATCAATCCTGCCAATGTCAAAAAACAGGTAGTTGGGGTGTTTTCTAAAGATATGTTAAAACCTTTAGCTACAGTTCTTGCTAATTTAGGTAGCGAACGCTCATTAGTGCTTAGTTCACAAGATGGACTAGATGAAATAAGTATTTCAGCTAAAACTGATATACTTGAATATCGTGATAGTAAATTTACCTCATGGTCTATTGATCCTAAAGATTTTGATTGTTTCCATCCAAATATTAATGACATCATTGTAGATAGCCCAGAAGCAAGCCTTAAAATTGCTAATGAAGTTTTCAAAGGTGAAAAAGGCCCTGCTCGTGATATTATCTTACTAAATTCAGCTGCAGCGATTTATTGTGGTTTAGATAATATAAACTTCGCAGAAGCAATAGAAAAAGCCATTACCGCCATAGATAGTGGTGAGGCTTATAATAAATTCATCCAATTACGTGATTTAACTAGGTTAACCCATGATTAGTATTCTTGAACGTATTAAAGATCACAAAATAACTGAAGTTAATAAAGCAAAAAATTTAAAACCAATCTCAAGTTTTAGTGATCATCCACCAATATTTCCAATGCGTAATTTTAAAGCTGCATTAAAAGCTAAGAATCCCGCTATAATTGCTGAAATAAAAAAAGCATCACCGAGCAAAGGGATAATCAGAGAAAATTTTGATGTCGCAGATATTGCCAAAACCTATGCTAAAAATGGCGCGAGCTGTTTATCAGTACTTACTGACATAAATTTCTTCCAAGGCTACCCAAGCTATTTAGCTATCGCAAAAGAAAATTGCGAACTTCCCATTTTACGCAAAGATTTTATCATCGACCCATATCAAATTCATGAAAGCCTATCACTTGGAGCTGATTGTATATTATTAATTGTAGCGATGCTTGATGACTACCAACTTCATGATTACTGCCAACTTGCAAATGAGCTTAAGATGGATGTACTTGTAGAAAGCCATACTCATGAAGAGCTTAGTAGAGCACTTACACTTCCCACCGATCTTATAGGAATAAATAATCGCAGCTTACATACATTTACAACAGATATTCAAAGCTCTATTAGATTGAGTAATTTTATACCTTCACAAAAAATAATAATCACCGAAAGTGGCATAAATAATCATAATGATATTCAATTAATGCAATCGCATGGGATTAATACTTTCCTGATCGGCGAAAGCTTAATGCGCGCAGAAGATATTGGCCAAAAATTACAAGATTTAATTAATGGGTAGCACAAATCAATAATATACAATGTAGGTTGGGCTTTTGACCAACAACTTAGCATCTGATGATTAAATTTGTTGGGCCAAGGCCCAACCTACTAACATTAATTTTGTTATAGATGCTTATACAAAAACAACCAATCAACAACTTTATAAACAAAGAGCTCATTTAACTATCTTTTATAATATTTAAATTAATTTTTTTAAACTTAATATGCTAAAATAATGCTTATATAATTTTTAAGACGAGAACTTTGATGACAGAAAATAAATTAACTATTAATCTTCTTAAAAACATAGTAGAACTTGCTGAAAAAAACCTTGAGGGCAATACTGCAAATTATATTCCTGAATTAGCTAATGTTAATAAAGATATGACAGCTATTGCAGTTATGGCACTTGGTAGTGAACCTGTAACGTATACTAATACTGATTTACATTTAGTTACATTACAAAGCACCTCAAAAATGATCCCTCTTATTGGTCTACTTGAAGAATTTGGTGCAGAAAAATTACTTGAATGGGTGACATTTGAACCATCTGGTGATGAATTCTCTTCAATAGTGCGTTTAGAAAGTTTTGGCCCAAAACCTTGTAACCCTATGCTCAATGCAGGCGCCATTACATTATGTTCGCATATCCCAGGGGTTGGTGAGCAAAAATTTGCCTGGATGGAGAATTGGGTACAAAAATTATTTAACCAACGATTAAGTATTAATCCTTTAGTTTTTGCTTCAGAAAAACGCACAGGGGATCGCAATCGCTCGCTAGCTTATTTACTACATAGCAGAAATAATTTAGGAAATAATGTAAATGAAACTCTAGATTTATATTTTGCTCTTTGCTCATATGAAGCTATGCTTGAACAAATGCTCTACTTACCTACCCTTTTAGCAAACACAGGAAAAGATCCAGTTTCTGGTGTTCAAATTATTTCACCAGAAACTTGCAAGGTAACATTAGCTATTATGGCAACATGTGGATTATATGATGAATCAGGCACTCATATGGTCCGCACTGGGATGCCAGCTAAAAGTGGAGTTTCTGGTTATACTATTGCTGTTGTTCCTGGCAAGGCTGGCATTGCAGTATTAAGCCCCAGAGTAAATAGCAAAGGAAATAGTATCCGCGGTGAAATCATGCTTGAAAGTTTATCTAAAGCTATGGACTGGCATTTTGCCTTACCGTAAAATATAAATACACAATTAAGAGTATAAACATTATGAGCATTAGTTTATTTGACTTATTTTCAATAGGAATCGGCCCTTCAAGTTCACATACTGTGGGTCCTATGATTGCAGCAAATGAATTTTTAGCATTATTAGAAAAAGATAATTTATTTACTAAAACCACGAGAATTAAAGTCGAACTTTATGGATCGTTAGCTTTAACTGGAAAAGGTCATGGTACTGATAAGGCTATTTTAAATGGATTAGAAGGTAAAGATCCTCAAACTGTAGTGCCTGAATCTATGATCCCTAGAATGCATGAAATTATTGCAACTTCTACTCTAAATCTTGCTGGAAAAAAGACTATTCAATTTAATGAAAAAAATGATTTTTTAATTTTACAAAAAGAACTCTTACCTAAACACACTAATGGCATGCGCTTTAGCGCCTATGATAGTAATGATCAAATTTTATTAACAGAAATTTACTATTCCATTGGTGGTGGCTTTATCACAACTGAAGAAGATTTTGACCATAATTCTACAGATAAACATAAGGTTCCATTTCCATTTGCTAAAGCTGAAGAATTACTTAAACACTGTAGTCAAAATAAACTGAGCATAGCCGAAGTAATGATGAAAAATGAGCTATCATGGCGTTCACGTGATGATATATATTCAGGAATTCTAGCTATTGCTAAAGTTATGGATAATTGCATTGATAATGGCTGCCATAATCAGGGAGTATTACCTGGGGGTTTAAATCTAAAACGTCGCGCACCTGATTTATATCAAAAACTCATTGAACACAAAGGAGTTCCTAGTGTTTATGAGCTTTCAGATGTTATGAATCACTTAAATCTCTTTGCCATGGCTGTAAACGAAGAAAATGCTGCTGGGGGAAGGATTGTCACAGCACCTACTAATGGAGCTGCTGGCATCATCCCTGCCGTACTTAAATATTTTCAAGTGGCTCATGATAAAAAATCAACAGAAGATATTGTTACCTATTTCTTAACTTCAGCGGCTATTGGTATTTTATATAAGAAAGGAGCATCTATTTCTGGAGCTGAAGTTGGCTGTCAAGGCGAAGTTGGTGTTGCCTCCTCAATGGCTGTAGCTGGCCTAACTGCAGTATTAGGTGGCACAGTATTACAAATTGAAAATGCTGCAGAAATAGCGATGGAACATCACTTAGGAATGACTTGCGACCCAGTAATGGGACTTGTCCAAATTCCTTGTATTGAAAGAAATGCTATGGGCTCAGTAAAAGCTGTTAATGCTTCCCGTATGGCACTTATTGGTGATGGTCAACATAAAATATCTTTAGATAAAGTCATTAGAACCATGAAGCAAACGGGCAAAGATATGCAAACCATTTACAAAGAGACATCAATGGGTGGATTGGCTGTTAATATTCCTGAGTGTTGATAAAATTATAAACCTAAGTGAATAGGTAATGACCTAATGGCACTGCCATTATGCCATTACCACTATAATTATTTACTACCAGGATAAGATTCTTTTATTAACCATAAAGCCAAAATCAAACTAGCAAAATAACAACATGGCATCACAAATAAGGCATTTTGGTAACTACTAACTGAATAAACATGAACTGAATCTACAATTTGCCAATCATAAGATTTTTGCAAAAACACTCCAACTAAAGGTTGAAAAATAGCGCCTCCCAGTAGCACCGATAAATTATTAAAACCAGATGCCGTTCCAACGAGATGATCTGGATTATTATCATTAACCACCGCAAAACTAACCGTTTGTCCGCCAGCACCAAACCCTAGCATAAAGAGAACAAGATACATCCAACCAATTGGAACATTAGGAACATATAATAAAATAATGGTAGACGATAACCCAAATACTGAACTAGTAATTAGTGAAAGACGTCGACTACAAAACCTATCACTTATCCAACCTAAAAGTGGGCTACCAACACCGATGCCTAACCAAATCATCGAACATAAACCAGAGGCTATAACTACACCAACTTGATATTTTTCTTGAAGATAAGGCACGCCCCATAATGCTGCAAATACAGCGATTGGTGTCCAAATAGAAAAGGCATAAGCCCCAATAAGCCAAGTATAAGAACGACTACATACCTCCATCAATCTAAACCACTCATCACGAAAATTTCTCTTAGGTAATGATTGGGTTGTTTGATGTGGATAGTCTCTAATAAAGAACCAAAATAATAAGGCCAATAAAAAACCCGTGATTGCTAAAATAAAACTAGCATGACGCCAACCTACTTGACCAATTAATGCTGCAAGCGGAACCTCCCCAAATATCGCACCAACTGAACTCATAAGCTGGGCAATTCCTGCAAGGATTGCGAAATATTGTGGAGGAAACCATCGAGATACTAATACTAAAACGCCAATAAATGAAAAAGCAGAACCAATACCAATAAGAAAGCGCCCAATGGCTGCAGTAAATATAATATCAGTTGAAGCAAAGAAAAAGGAACCAAGAGCGCATAAAATCAATGCACTAGTCATAAGCTTACGCGGACCATAACGATCAAACAATAATCCTGCTGGGAGTTGCATTGGAGCATAGGCATAAAAATAAAAAGCAGAAATCACACCAAAACCCTCAGCACTAACTTTAAAAGTTTGCATCATGGGTTCCGCCATAACAGATGGAGCTACTTGTAAAATGAACTCATAAAGGTAAAAAGATGCTGCCAGAAAAAAAATAAAGTAGGCACTTAGTTTAGTATGCGGCTCTGTTGATGTATTAAATAAACTCAAAATTAGTCCTAAATAAAAATTATTGTACGTTGGTAGACACTATCATTATAGTAGCCTGGTTGCTTGCAACCAGGAGTTTTTTAAGGTAAATCCTGGTTGCAAGCAACCAGGCTACGACTATGTCTAAGATATCTACCTATTTATTATATCGTAATCCAGCGGGATATATAGCTCCATATATCGCCAACGATTTAGCTCCTGTAATTTTTCTAAAGTCCAGTGGCTTTAAGTTTATTGTTTTTTCTGCAAGCCAAGCAAACATCATTGCCTCTAAATAATCAGGATCAATATTCAATTCAGATGTAGTAATTATGTTTAAGTTTTTCAATTGATTCTTCAATAAATTATGCAAAGCCTTATTATGAGCTCCACCGCCACAAAGGGCGACTAATTTAAGTGTTAAATCAGACTTTTTTATATCATCCGCGATTGTTATTGCTGTAAGAGCTAATAAAGTTGCCTGAACATCTTTTGGAGCATAATCTTCATGCAGGAAATTATCTAACCATCCGTGCGAAAAATACTCTTTTCCTAAGCTTTTAGGTTGTGATTGACTAAAATATGGATCATCTAGTAATGCCTGTAATAATGGCTTAATTATATTGCCAGATGCAGCCCAATCACCATTACAATCATAAGACACACCTTTATGTTTCATAATCCAATAATCAAGCAAACAATTGCCAGGGCCAACATCATAGCCACTTGGACTACCTTCATTATCAATATAAGTTATATTAGAAATTCCACCAATATTTACTACTGCAATAGGCGAATGAGTTAATCCAAAAAGAGCTTGATGATAGATCGGTGCAAATGGCGCCCCTTGTCCGCCAATAACTAAATCACGTGTCCTAAAATCGGCAACCACCTTAATACCAGTTAATTCAGCAATGGTGTGTGGGCAACCTAGCTGCAATGTATAAGGAATTTCAGAAGTTGCATCATGGCAAATTGTTTGACCATGACTACCAATAGCAACTATAGATTTATCTTTAATATCAACCGATGATAATAACTTATTAACAGCATTAGCAAACTCTCGACCAATCAAGGTATTTAATTGAGACAAAACTGCAGGACTTATAAGTTTTGTTAACAATAAATCATTTAATTTATGCTTTATATTTACACTATAAGGCTCAGTTATGCCCTTAATTAATTTATTAGAATCAACATCTACTAAAGCTGCATCAATCCCATCCATGCTGGTTCCCGAAAGAAGACCTATGTATAAATTCATAAGCGATCCTTTCTAAAACACCGATAAAAATTATCTGTAGTTTCTTTAGCTATAGTTTCATAATCTAGATTTCTAATTTGCGAAAGCAACTCGGCAACATGCTTAACTAAAGCTGGGTGATTTTGTTTACCTCGAAAAGGTACTGGGGCTAAATAAGGTGAGTCTGTTTCAATAAGAATTCTATCTAAAGGTACTTTCTTAGCAACCTCTCGTAGTTCATTGGCACTATTAAAAGTTAGAATACCTGAAAAAGATATATAAAAATTTAAATCTAGTGCACGCTTAGCCACATCCCAACTTTCAGAAAAACAATGCATTACGCCACCAATATCTCTTGCTGATTCTTCTTCCATTACCTTTATAGTATCATCAGATGCTTGTCGCGTATGAATAATTAATGGTTTAGAACTAGCAATAGCTGCACGTATATGTTCACGAAATCTTAATTTTTGCGTTTCTCGAAACGCTCCATCTTCATTACGATAAAAATCAAGGCCTGTTTCGCCAATTGCTATACATGATTTATGCTCTGCTAATTTAATTAGATTTTCCGCATCAAATTCTTCATTCATTACAACATTGGGGTGTATGCCTACTGAAATGCTAATTTCACGGTATTTTTCAGCTAATTTATATAATTTTGGCAAATCTTCTTTTTCTACACATACGCAAAGCATATGTTCTACACCACTATGGTGCGCAAGTTGTATAACTTGCCCAATATCATTATCAAACTCACTTAAATCGATACTATTTAAATGGCAATGAGAATCTACTAATGCTGTTTTATTTATTAATGTCATAATTATATTGTGTCAGTAGTTTGTGATGATTTTAACATGTGGGCGATATTAGTTTCTATTCTATTACGAACGAACTGACTATTATCCCCAATAAATTGCACTCCTATACCCACGGGCTTATTCCCTAATGAGCCTTTGGGCGTAATCCAAACTATTTTTCCTTCAATAAAATATGGTTCTGGATCATTTAATAATTGTAAAACTAAATTTACTAAACTTCCTAAAGGATAAAAGGCTTTAGTTCGAATAAATATACCGCTATCTTTTATAAAAGGCATATAGGCAAGATATAACGAATTTTCATCACTAAAAGTATAATTCAGAGTTGGAATATTTATAGTCACTAATGATCCTTTATTTCAAGTTGACGGCTTATATAACCTAACAATAAATCTTCTAAAACAAGTGTTTGATTCATATTCATATTACTATTTATATTTCGCATAATTATATTTATTTGTTGAAGCTGTCTTAATAAATTGCTGGTTTTTTGTTGCTTGGCAAATAAAACAAAGATTGCATCCTTTCGCTCATCAAGATTCATTCCCACTAATTTATAGTTAATTGCTTTAGCTGTTATTAAATATAATAACCATAATAAATCTTCTAAAATATATGTCCGCCATTCTGCGGCAATTGTACAAGGTGATATTTTCCCATCAGCTAATTCACATAATGATTTAATAAATATATCAACTTTGGCTGCAAGCTCTTTACGAGGAGAGTTATCTTGATAAGATTCACTTATTACCAAATAATCATAAGAGTTTTCTATTTCATTAAATGGAAAAACATATCGCTGACAGCGACTTAAAATAGTTGCGGGAATCCTGCTAATTTGCCTGGCAATTAAAATAAATATTCTATGAGACGGAGGCTCTTCAAGAATTTTTAATAAGGCATTTGCAGCGGCTATATTCATTTTATCTGCGGATTCAATAACAGTAAAACTCTTATCACCTAACTTAGGTGTTTGATAAATATTTTGTTGTAAATCTCTAATTTGCTCAATTTTAATCATAGAACCTGGTGGCTCAATGCTTATATAATTAATATCTGGATGAATTGATTGATCTAATAAGTTACATACTCGGCACTTACCACAAGGAGAGTTTTCATCATTGCACATTATAGTTGCTATTAAATGACTGGTGAAATGTAATATTCCGGCATTACTTGAACCAACAAATAATAATGCCTGAGGAAAGCGATTTTTTGATAAAAGATTAGATATTTTATCCCACATTAAACTATGTGAAGCTGGCAATTCAATCATAATGTTTGCATATAATTTTTAAGAGCGGTCATAATAGATTTTCGAACAACTGCTAATGGAAGGCTTGCGTCAATAACAACCACATTGTTCATAGTTTTGATACGTTCCTGGTAGCCATTATAAACATCATTAAAAAAATCAAGGGGTTCTTGCTCAATCCTGTCAAACTTACCTCGATTTAAAGCTCGTTGTAAACCTTGCTCCGGCGTAATATCTAAAAAGATAACTAAATCTGGTTTAAAATCTTGAAGACAAAAAGATGATAAATGAGAAATCACTTCTTTATTAAGTTTACGTCCACCACCTTGATATGCCCAAGTAGAAAGCTCAAAACGATCTGCTACCACCCATGAACCTAACTTTAATGCAGGTTTTATTATATTTTCAAGCAATTGCACTCTTGAGGCGTACATTAAAAGAAGTTCTGCACGTGGTTGAAGTGGCTCTGCAACTGTTTTTTCTTTAATTAAGTGTCTTATAGTCTCACCAACACGGGTCCCACCTGGTTCACGAGTTAACACTACTTTAAGTTTTAGATTTTCTAAAAATTGTTTAATTGCGTTAATTGCAGATGATTTACCAGCACCCTCAAGCCCTTCAACTACAATACAATGTCCCTTGTTTATATTCATTTATTTTCCATGATTACGATAACGAATTACTGCTTGCTGCTGTTCATTATAATTAACTGAAAAGTCATGACTACCATCACCCTTCGCCACAAAATATAAATAATTAGAAAATGTTGGTTGTGCTGCTGCATCAATGGCATCTTTGCCTACCATAGAAATAGGTGTAGGAGGCAGGCCACGATTTTTATATGTATTATATGGTGAGTCAACATGTAAATCATCTCGAGTTAATTTTCCCTGATAATTTACGCCCAAGGCATAAATTACAGTAGGATCCATTTGTAACGGCATAGATTTATTTAATCTATTTACAATAACGCCAGAAATTAAACGACGCTCAGATGGAATTGAAGATTCTCTTTCTATAATTGATGCGACAATTAATAATTCATATGAAGATTTATAAGGCAAATCTTTATTTCGATTTATCCAGCTATTAGAAAGATAGCTATTTAAATTTTTATTAGCTAATTCTAAGATTTTATCAGCTTGACTTCCAGCATCATAATGATAAGTATCGGCAAGCAAAAGACCTTCGGCACTAGGAAAATCTCCCTTTATTTTAGACCAATCGTTTTTATTATAAGTTAAATAAGGGGCATGACTAAGATCATCTGTTACTTTTTGTAAAGTTGTACCATCTATAATACGAAAAGATTCAATTAATACTTCACCAAGAGATACTTTTTTTAATAAATGGGCTGCTTTTTCTCCTGGTGTAATTTGGTAAATACCAGCTTTTAAATTATGAGCCAAACCATTTAGCCTAATAAACCATAAAAAAAAGCGTGGATATTTTATTAACTCTTGATTTTTGAGTAGCTGCACAAATGAATATGCCGAACTATTTTTATCAACCACGATGATTTTTGGAGCATTATTCGAAAGGATTAACGGCTGATTTAAAACCTTATATCTTACAAACCCAAATATTATTAACCCAATGAAAATAAATATCATTAATAAATTAATAATTATTTTAAGCCAACGATGCCTCATTTTAAATTTTCTTAAACAAGAGGCTTCCGTTGGTGCCACCAAATCCTAAAGAGTTTGATAAGGCATAGGTAATGTCTCTTTTTTGTGCGGCATTTGGCACAAAGTTCAAATCAAAACCTTCATCAGGGTTATCAAGATTCATGGTAGGAGGTGCTACTTTGTCTCTAATTGCTAATATACTAAAAATTGCTTCAATTGCACCTGCAGCACCCAATAAATGACCTGTCATTGATTTAGTCGAGCTAACTGCTAGCTCATAAGCATGCTCTTTAAATACTTTCTTAATGGCTAAGGTTTCATTTTTATCATTTAAATAAGTTGAGGTACCATGCGCGTTAATATAATCAACTTTATCATGACTAACACCTGCATCTTCTAAAGCCATAGCCATAGAACGCGAAGCACCATCAGCATCATCATCAGGAGAGGTAATATGAAATGCATCAGCAGACATACCAAAGCCCACTAACTCCGCATATATTTTAGCACCACGTGCTTTGGCATTTTCATATTCTTCTAGAACTAAAATTCCTGCGCCCTCACCCATAACAAAGCCATCTCGGTCTTTATCAAACGGTCTAGAGGCTTTCTCTGGCTCATCATTACGTTTAGATAAAGATCTAACCGCAGAAAAACCTGCAAGGCATAGGGGTGTGCATGTCATCTCAGAACCACCACATACCATAACATCTGCATCACCATATGCAATCATGCGTGCAGCTATACCAATGTTGTGTGTCCCTGAAGTACATGCTGTAACAACTGATATATTAGGTCCTTTCAATTTATGTTTAATTGAAATTTGGCCTGCAACCATGTTGATAATTCCTGCAGGAATAAAGAAAGGCGATACTTTACGTGGGCCGCCAGCTCGTAATTTATCTTGATTATTAGTAATTGTTTGTATGCCACCAATACCAGCACCAACAGCAACTCCGGCCCTTAATGATGTTAAATCATCAAGATTTAAATTAGCATCAGCTATTGCCTCATCAGCAGCAACCATACCATATTGCGTAAATAGATCCATTTTACGGGCATCTTTTAACGACATATGGTCTTCGATATTAAGATTTTTAACTTTGGCCCAAATCTTTGTAGAATAGTCAGTAGTATCAAAATCCTCAACCAAGCCTACACCACTGACGCCGGCAAGAATATTTCGCCAAGACTCCTCAACATTAAGACCGACAGGGGTTAACATCCCCATTCCAGTAACAACAACGCGTCGCTTAGTCAATGCAAACCCCTCTCTATGCTAACAAAGAAATTATTAGGGTCTGTTTATACTTAGTTTTGCATCGCAAACCCAAATTTAAACAGACCCTAAGCTTAATCTAAATAATATATGGCTATTCGTAGCCTGGTTATAACTGCAGTTACTGCTAACCAGGCTACGCTCTTAAATTTACTAGCCTTCTTTATTCATATTAGATTCAATATAATCAATAGCTTCTTGAATAGTTGTTATTTTTTCAGCTTTTTCATCTGGAATTTCAGTTTCAAACTCTTCTTCCAAAGCCATAACTAACTCAACTGTATCCAATGAATCAGCCCCAAGATCATCAACAAATGATGCATCATTTTTTAATTCATCTTCTTTAACGCCTAATTGTTCAACTACAATTTTGCGAACTCGTTCAGCTATTGTACTCATAACTTGTATTTCCTCTTAAATTTAAAAAAAAACTGATAAGTAGTTTATTCATTTCTTAAAATAACGCAAGTATATATTAATATATAAAAAGCTCTTTAATTACCTAATATACTAATAACTTATTGATATATATATATTATACGGCCACCTTCTATAATGCATAAACGTATTTTATCCCAATCTACTAGTCCATGTACATCCCACCATTTACATGAATGTTTTCGCCAGTAATATAATTAGCCGCATCTGATGCTAAAAAA
>Ga0247833_1006290_pt1 | contig 13300 bp, 12 predicted proteins | sample LaCruzMarch2015__7_FD_187117 | JGI IMG/M metagenome (GOLD analysis project Ga0247833, IMG submission 187117) | Freshwater microbial communities from meromictic Lake La Cruz, Castile-La Mancha, Spain - LaCruzMarch2015_8m | ecosystem: Environmental > Aquatic > Freshwater > Lake | place: Spain...
CAATCGCGCCGATGAGCGATGATCCCCTCGTCAGCCTGCCGGCCTTGCCTGCAGCATGACCGGCCCAGCCTGGCGGCGAGGCCCGAGACGAGCGCCGGCTCGTACACCACTCATCGGGACACGACCAACCCCATGCCCACAACGCGTGAAGACGAACTCAAAACCGCTCGCCAAGGGCCCCAGCCGCCGCCCTACGACCGAACGGGGCCGCCAGGGTCAGAACATCAGTGGCATGCTCAGGGTTCTGTTTGGATCGATCGCCCTCGCCGCCGTCGGCTGAGCCGCGATCTACGTCTTTAATGAGCCGCCGCAGACGCCCGCCACAAGAACGCCCTGAGCCGGCTCAATCGACTGCGCGATCCTGCTAACCCCGATCCCGCAGGATCCGCCCCTTCTGGCGGTCCCAGTCGCGCTTCTTCTCGACGTCCCGCTTGTCCGGCGCTTTTCGTCCAGTCGCCAGAGCGAGCTTGATCTTCGCCATACCCGTGGGGCCGAAATAGAGTTCAAGAGGCACCAGTGTGCGCCCGTCGCGCTCGACTGCGCCGACGAGCCGGTTGAACTCGCGTTTCTTCACCAGCAGCACGCGCTTGCGCGCTGGATCGTGGTTGAACTGCCCCGCTGGCGGATATGTCGGGATGGTGGAGTTCACGAGAACGATCTTCCCGCCCTCCTCCCGCGCATAGGCCTCGGCAATGTTGGCGCGCCCCTCGCGTAGCGACTTCACCTCGCTGCCCGTCAGCACGATGCCCACTTCGAGATCGTCGATAATCTCATAGTTGCGGCGCGCCTGCCGGTTCTCCGCCACCGACTTCCGCGCCATTTCACGCCGCGTCTTGCCCTTCGGATTTTGTCCGCTGCTCTTGGGAGGCTGCGCCATCACAGGACGCCCGCTTCCTGCATCGCAGCCTTGATCTCGTCCTTTGCGGCCGGGCTGTCCACCGGAACCAGCGGCAACCGCAGTTCGTCTTCGCACAACCCAAGCAGCGACAGCGCATACTTCGCCGGAGCCGGGCTCGCCTCGAGGAACATCGCGCGATGCAGCCGCGCCAGCGTGTCGTTGATTCGCCGCGCCTCGACATAATCGCCCCGCAGCGTTGCCTGCTGCATTCGTGAACACTGCTCCGGAGCAACGTTCGCCGTCACCGAAATGCAGCCCACCCCGCCCTGCGCATTGAAGGCGACTGCGCTCGGGTCGTCGCCAGAAATCTGAATGAAACCTTGCTTGCAAAGCGCAGTATGACGCGCAACCCGCGAAAGGTCCGCCGATGCATCCTTGATACCGATCACGTTCGGCAGCCCGGACAGGCGCGCAACGAGTTCCACCGGCATGTCGGAACCAGTCCGCCCGGGCACATTGTAAAGGAAAATCGGCAGTTGGACCGCTTCCGTCAAAGTTTTGTAATGTGCATAAACACCATCTTGGGTCGGCCGGTTGTAATACGGATTCACGATGAGGGCCGCGTGAGCTCCGACCTGTTTAGCATGCTGCAGGAGGCCAAGCGCCTCGGTAGTGGAATTGGAGCCTGTGCCAGCGATGACCGGAATCCGACCCGCCACCGTCCTCACACAAAGCTCGACGACAGCCCGGTCCTCCTCGTGCGACAGCGTCGAGGCCTCGCCCGTCGTGCCGCACACCACGACGCCATGCGCTCCAGCCGCGATCTGCCGCTCGACAAGCGCCACAAAAGCGTTCTCGTCTACCTTCCCGTTCCGGAACGGCGTGACGAGGGCGGGTATGGACCCTTTGAACAGCATGACAGCAGAAATCCCTGAAAACGTGGAGCGCCGAACGAGCGGCTCGCCGGATAATCATTTTGCCCCCACCTTTGGCAAGGGAGGTTCGAGGTCCGGCGGGCGTCAGACCCACACGAAGCAGGAATGGGGACTTCCCACGATGCGTCAACTCATTACCGGCACCGCACTCGGCTGTCTCTGTGTATCAGCCGCCGCCGCCAACCCGCCTGCGCCCTCGCTCAAGCCTGCTCCAGCGCTGCAGTCAACCTGGATCGCCAACAACGATTTTGGCCTGCTGTCCCGCACGCTGGACGCTGCGGACAACGAGGACTGGGGCCAGGTCCGCTCCCTCATGTCCCGCATCAGCGACCCCGCCGCGCAGACGCTGATCCGCTGGCGCCTCGCCACCAATGGTAATGCCGGCCTCGGCTTCACCGACCTCATGCGCGCCGCGGAGGAGTTCAAGGGCTGGCCCGACAACGACAAGATCTACGAACAGCTCGAACAAACCATCACGCGTTCCAGCTTCTCCGCCGACGAGCGTATCGCGTGGCTCCTCGTCCAGGGACCGCGCACCGGCGACGGCGTCCTCGCCCTCGCCGACGCCTATGACAGTCAGGGCCGCCGCGACGAGATGCTCAACGTCGTCCGCGAAGCCTACCGCACCCGCCCCATGTCCTCCAGCGCCGCCGCAACGATCAGCTCACGCTATGGCGGCAAGTTCAACGCCGAGGATCACTACGCCCGCGCCGACATGTTCCTGTGGCGCGGCGATGTTGCCAGCGCGCAAGGCCTGCTCTCCCGCCTCACCGCAGATCGAAAGGCCGTCATCAACGCGCGCATTGCGCTCATGCGCAACGCCAAGAACATCGACAAGCTCGTCAGCGCCGTTCCCGCCGCCTACACCGAAGACGCCGGCCTGCTCTATGAACGTGCGCGCTGGAACGAGCGCCGCGGCAAGACATCGGAAGAACTCAACCTGCTTCTCCGCATCAAGGGCGAAAGCGCACCCTCCGTCGGCCGAGAGGATATCTGGAGCGAGAAGCAGTCTGTGGCCCGCCGCTTGCTGCGCGAACGCAACTACGCCGCCGCCTACCAACTCGCCGCCAGCCACGGCCTCACCTCCGGAGAGGCTTTTCGCGACGCTGAATGGATGGCCGGCTGGCTCGCGCTGACCAGGCAGGGCGATGCCCTGAAGGCAGAGACCCATTTCCGCGTCTTCGCTGCTGGGGTCGCCACGCCCATCAGCGTCTCGCGCGCGCAATACTGGCTCGGCGAAGCCCTGAAAGCGCAGGGTCGCCTCGAAGAATCCGCCGCTGCCTACGAAGCCGCTGCGGCCTACCCCTATGCCTTCTACGGCCAGCTCGCCGCCGAGAAAGTGCGCCCGACAAAGCCTGAACTCGGCGTCCTTGGCTTCATCGCACCCGCTGCACCTACAGATGAAGAACGCGCCGCCTTCGCGCGCCAGCCCGCCGTGCGCGCCGCGATCCTCCTCGGCGAAACCGGACGCATGGCGAGCTTCGAGCGTTTCTCGTTCGCGCTCGACGACATGCTGACCACGCCCGCCGAACACCAGATGCTGTTCGACATCGCCGCCGGCTACCTCGAAATGCGCGCCGCCATCCGCGGCGCGAAAGCTGGCCTCGGGCGCGGCCTCATCGCGCCCGACGCCGTCTTCCCGTTGCTCCAGCTGCCCGCTTCGCCACGCTCGGGTTCGGCCGAGCCCGCCATGGTGCTAGCCCTGTCGCGTCAGGAGAGCGAGTTCAACCACCGCGCCATCTCCAGCGCCGACGCGCGCGGCATGATGCAGATGATCCCCCGCTACGCGCAGGCCGAGGCCCGCATGGTCGGCCTGCCCTTCCGTCAGAGCTGGCTCACCGACGATCCGCAATACAACCTGCGGCTCGGCCGTGGCTTCCTCGACGACCTCGTGGACGATTTCGGCGGCAGCTACATCCTCGCCGCCGCCGCCTACAATGCCGGCCCAAGCCGTGCCCGGCAGTGGATCAGCGATTTCGGTGACCCACGCGTCAACGTCGACCCAGTCGAATGGATCGAAAGCATCCCCTTTGCGGAAACCCGAAACTACATCCAGCGTGTCCTCGAAAACACCATCGTCTACCGCCACCGCCTCACAGGCCAACCGGTCGAGATCAAGCTGAGCGAAGACCTGCGCCGCGGCAGACCGCGCTGATTGCACCATTACCGCTTCGTGCGCCCCATTCGGCCGGATGCGCCTAGCGCACCGACACACGAACTGGCGGGCGCTGCCGCATTCCCAGTGAACAGCTTTCACTTAGCCCTCATCGTGAGCCGCGCGTGCTGGGAGCGGCCGTCGAAACACGAGGGCGGGCTTGCGACAGCCCACGCGTCCCCAAGACACGAAGCTCAGCTGTCACTTGTGCCCTGCCTCAGCCCCGCCCCCCCCGCGCGCCGCTGAGAACGCACCCTCATGCCGGCCCCTTGCATCGCGTGCCTATCCGCAGCACAACCCGCCGCCATGAGACAGACGATCTACAAGATCCTCACCGCGGACCAACTCGCCACCGTCGAATCCGGCGGACCGATGCAGGCGCCCGTCGATATCGCCGACGGCTATGTCCACTTCTCCACGTCCAAGCAGGTGCAGGAAACGCTCGCCAGATGGTTCAAGGGCCAGACCGGCCTCGTGCTTGCCGCAGTCAACGGCGATGATTTCGGCCCCGAACTCAAATGGGAATCCTCACGTGGCGGCGATTTGTTCCCGCACGTCTATGCCGAGGTGCGCCAACATCACATCGCCTCGCTCTGGCCCCTCGACATGTTCGACGCCGACGGGGTCCCCCTGGCGCCCGACGAAGTAACTCGCAGTGCAGAACCCTCCGCCAAGCCAGTGGCGACCACGTGAGCCTGTTCGATCTGGGCACGCGCGTTGTTCGCATACTTCCCGCCGAGACAGCGCATCGCTGCACCATCGCCGCGCTCAAGACGGGACTCGCAAAGCCTGAGCCCAGCCTCGAAGACCCGCGCCTCGCCGTGCGTCTGAAAAAATCCGGCCTGCTCCTGCCGAACCCGATCGGCCTCGCCGCCGGATTCGACAAGAATGCAGAAGTCGCCGCCCAGATGCTCGGCTTCGGATTCGGATTCGTCGAATGCGGCACCGTCACGTCGCGCCCGCAGGCTGGTAATCCGCGCCCCCGCCTTTTTCGCCTCAGCGAAGATCGCGCGGTTATCAACCGGATGGGCTTCAACAATGACGGCATCGGCTACTTCGTCCGCCGCCTGTCCGCCGTCCCCCGCACCCTCGGTGTCGTCGGCGCCAATGTCGGGGCCAACAAGGACTCCGAAGATCGCGTCGCGGACTACGTGGCCGGCGTCAAAGCCGTGTGGCCTCACGCCTCGTACGTGACGATCAACGTCTCGTCCCCCAACACGCCGGGGCTGCGCGGCCTGCAGGACCGCGGCGCATTGGAAGACCTGCTCGGCCGCGTCGGCGCTGCCGCACGCGAGATGGCCGCTGTTGTCAAGAACCGCCCTGTGTTTCTGAAAGTGGCGCCTGATCTCGATGACCGCGCCATCGCTGACATCGCCGATGTCGCACTCGCACAGGACTGGCTCGCCGGCCTGATCGTCTCGAACACCACGATCGAACGCCCCAAGTCACTGGGCAGCCGGCACAAGGCCGAGACTGGCGGACTTTCGGGCGCTCCGCTGATGGAAAAGTCTACGCGCGTCCTCGCAGACTTCCACGCAGTCATTGGCGACCGGCTCGACCTGATTGGCGCAGGCGGGATCGCGTCAGCCCTGGACGTTGTCGCGAAGTTCCGCGCCGGGGCGCAGGCCGTACAGCTTTACTCCGCGCTTGTCTTCCATGGTCCGATGCTGGTCCAGCGCATCAAGTCCGATCTTCTGGACATCATGCTAGCCGAAGGCTTCGACACACCTCACGCATTCCGCCCAAGCTGATCTGTCCGCCCCTAGCCGCCTCGCCGCCGCAGGCCTATGGTCACGATGGTTTCGCTGATTGGTTGCGTGGTATGGAACGATCCGCGACACAAACGAATTCGAACAGCGGCCAGTGTTTCGCGGCAAGCGTTGGAAGCTGACCATGGTGGCCGGTCCCGGGAATACGAACGCTGTCTCGGTGCTCTCCGGTGTCGGACGCGTTCGTGCCGGCACGATTTCGATCGGCAGCCACGTCATCGCCATCGATCATGTCGGCACCATCCGCATCGTCAGCAGGCGGCGCGCCTGGTGGCTGTTCCTACTTGGGGTGATCATTGCGGGCGGCGCGGCGACCCAGCTCGCCGCCTACGGCGCCCTCGCCATTGCTGGCGTCGGCCTCGGCATTGCGCTCGTCCTTGGCAATCTGGCCCAGCGCGTCGAAAGCGGCCTGGCCATCGGCGCCTCCGATGGCAGCACCACACTGATCGTGTCACGCGATCAGGTGTTCCTGCAGCGCCTGCTGCAGTTTCTTGTCGACAGGATCGATAGCGGCGATCATTCGCTGGTCGCAGATTTCGATATTGTACGCGGCATCCTGTCATCGCCGGCGCGTGAGGCCAGGCAGAAGGACAATGTCATCTTTGCGGACGCACCTGCGGCCACACCGCCTGCACCTGAAACACCTCAGGTGGCAAATCCGTCCGTGGCGCCAGGCGACAGCGCTGACGATGTACTCTTTGGCGACCCGGAGCCCGAAGTTCGGGGCTCAGCAACCGAAGTTCTTCCGAGCGTCGGAACTGAAGTTCTCTCGCCGGCAACAGCGCCCACAAAAGCCGAGAGGCGGCAGACTTTCGACCGGCTGCTTGATGGCGGTCCCAGGACCTCCTCGAGCGACAAGGACTGGCTGGTACGCCCGGGGCCTGCACCCGCACTGCAGGAAGAAACCGGCGGCGGACTTGGCCGCGTCCTCCTTGCCCTGCTGATCGCGACAGTCCTCGGCGGCGGCGTCTTTGCGGCGTGGTACTTCACCGGCGAGACGGGGCCGCCGACATCGATCCCCGCGATCGACATTCCCGTTCAGGCGAATGTCGAGCCCCCCGTCGAGGCGCCCACCACGCAGACTACAGACAGCCTGCAATTGCCAATTGCCACATCACTTGATCCGGAATCGCTGCCGGCCATCGAACCTGCTCCGCCGCCATCGCCTGAACAAGGGGAGGCCGCCACGGTCGCGGACTTTTTCCCACCCGCGCCAATGGTCGCCCGCGCCTCGGGCCAGCGTTATCGGGCAAGTCCGTCCATGGCCGACGACGTTGCAGTCCTCGCTGAAACACGAGCCGGCGGGGAAGTACTCAACATTACGGGTCGCCTGATACAACCCGACGGCGAATGGTATCGGGTGCTCCTTGAGGATGATCGAGACGCCTGGTTCAAGGCAACGCTTGCCATCCCGCGCACGCGCTTTGCTGGATGGGTACGCCCTGCTGCGAGCGGACCTGACGCATCCTTCGCCGCCTCGATACCACAAATTCTCGATCCGTCCGAAGGCATCGCCCTTGGCGGCGGCTCACAGTCCGTAACCCTCGACTGGTCTCATCGCGAAGACGCTTCGATCTTCAATGTGGAGATCCAAGCTTACGATGCAGAATCTCAGCGGTGGGTCGAGGATCCGCCTCAAAAGCGCACCACTGTGGAAGGCGACACCGTGCTTGTCGAAATGTTTCCATCTACCGGCGCATGGCGATGGCGCGTGCGCGGCGTCACGCTCGATGGGCAACAGAGCCAGTTCAGCCGCTGGTCGGCCTTCTCTATCCGCGACTGAAAAAAGGCGATCGCCTAGCGCTTCCGTTGCGCGGCTTGAACAGCCACCTCTCGCATCGGCCAATGCAAGGAGGCCGAACCCCTTTGAAGATTCGGCCCCACGGCATTGCGTTGGTGGGAATCGGGGGATCAGCCTCCGTAGCGCTCGCTGTATGCCTAAGCCAGCGTGGCCGACCCGAACCTGCCGATCGACTCACGCATCGTCGCGTTGGTACAGTCGTCAACGCGCGAACGCTCATCGAGCGTCATTTTCCGCACGCCGCCGCTGCACCAACAGCAACCACAGCAAGAATTGCGAGGTATTTCATAGATGTCGTTCTCCCGGTTGTCGTTTGACCTGATTTTCAGAACAACCCTGGAGCGTTTTCCTCTGCACGACCCTGATTCATTGTGCAATTGCGAGCAGATTATGTTGCGTCGCACGATGATCAATTCCTACCGGATAAAATTGACGTTCAGGAACAGTAGCGTGGGCCTGTCGGGTTGTGCACGATGCCAACATGGCGAACACGATGATGCAGGCGCTGGTTTGCGAGGGTCTGGCGCAGGACTTCTCGCGTGTGGACCTGCAGGACATCCCCATTCCCGAACCGGGACCGGGCGAAGTGCGCGTGAAGATAGAGGCAGCGAGCCTAAACTTTCCTGACCTCCTGATGTTGAAGGGCGAATACCAGTTCAAACCTGAGCCGCCCTTCACCGTGGGGATGGACCTGGCCGGTGTCGTCGATGCGGTGGGGCAAGGCGTCAGGCTTGGATTGGACGCGCGCGTCGCGGGTGGCGCCAAGACCGGCGCGTTTGCGGGCTACGCAATCTGCCCGGAGACCAATCTGCATGGCATACCGGACAACATGCCGGCCCCGCTCGCGGCTGCTTATCCTGCGGCCTACGTGACCGCCCATGTATCCCTGATTGTGCGGGGCCACCTGCAGGCGCGAGAGACGTTGCTGGTGCACGGCGCATCCGGCGGTGTCGGCATGGCGGCGATGGATGTGGGACGGCTGCTTGGCGCCCGTGTGATTGCGACGACGGGCTCACCTGAAAAGCGCGAGGCCTTGTCGCGCGCTGGCGCCGACGAAGTGATCGTGCTCGGTCACACGCCCGGCAATGCCTTCCGCGAAGAGGTCAAGGCGCTGACCGGCGGACGCGGCGTCGATGTGATCTTCGACCCCGTCGGCGGCGATGTGTTCGATGAATCGACGCGCTGCATAGCCTTCGATGGTCGCCTTCTCGTCATCGGCTTTGCCGGCGGACGCATAGCGTCTGTGAACACCAACATGCCGCTCATCAAGGGGTTCTCTGTCGTCGGCGTCAGGGCTGGCGAATACTGCCGACAGTTTCCCGACCGCGGTCGCGCGATCCGCGACGAAATCTGGCGCTGGGCAGCTGAAGGGCGGACGCGGCCAACGGTCTTCGCAGAATTGCCGCTGGCACAATGGAGAGAGGCGTTTGAGCTCATGCGCGACAGGCAGCTCGTGGGGAAAATTGTGCTGCGACCATAAGGCGCTATTCTACTTGCGCCAGCCAGCAAGAACGGAATCCGCCGCTGCATCCAGCTCGACTTCGGTCCACTTGCGGCCCTTCATCTCGGCTTTCAGCAGGTAGCTGATCGGCGCCATGAAGAGACCGCCGAGAAGATCGGGCGGCAGGTTCTTGAAGTCGCCAGACGCGATGCCTGCCTTGCGCAGGTCGCCTACCATGCGCGCCACAGCTCGACCCGCCTCGCCGCCTTCGCGCTCGGCGAGGGCAGACTCGGCAAATCGCTGTCCGAAGGCGAAGGCGTCCTTGTTGGCCCGATAAGCCAGATAGATCGCCTTCCATGTCAGCTTGAGCCGTTCCGGCGGCGCCATCGAGGTGTCGAGGCCTTCACCTGCGCCAAGGAAGACCTCCTGCTTCATCTGTCGGTAGGAGGCGATCAGCAGATCGTCCTTGCTGTCGAAATGGCGATAGAGCGTACCTTCGGCGACGCCGGCCTCGGCCGCGATTGCAGCGGTCGTCGCCGCTTCCATGCCATCGCGCGCGACGATACGGGCGGCAGCTTGCAGCAGACGTTCACGCGTCGCCTGGCCGGAGGTCTGTGTCGCAGCGTTCATCAGGCGATGGCGCCCGCAATGCTGGGTCATGTCAAGATTAACGCACCGCATTGTCGCCGCACCTGCTGGACTAAACGCACGAAGTCGTCAGGCTCGCCGGGTGGGCGAAGCGCGATTCCTTGGCATCGATTTCTCCGGCGCGGCGGCCCCGTGGCGCGCGACGTGCTCGCGCCCCACGGTCTGGGTCGCGGTCCTGGAGGGCGTCCGGCTGGCCGACCTGCGGCCGGTGCAGAAGCTGGACCCGGGGAGCGCGCCGTTCGACAGCCTGGTGAACCTGCTTCGGGCGGGACAATTCAGGGCAGCCGGGATCGATGCGCCATTCTCCCTGCCTGACCCGCACTTTCCCGACGGCGGGTATGCCCATCTCCTTGAGGATGTTGGCGCTCTCCCGCCAGCCAGCGACCGGCCGTTCCCAATGGGACCGCAACTGATCGCGTTGGCCGAGCGCTACGCCCCCAAGCAGAGCGCCAAACCTTACCGCGCAACAGAACGCGCATGGAGCGGCGCGACCCCGCGATCGTCGCTGTGGTGGAAACCGCGCGGCGGTGCACCGTTTGCTGCGGCTTGCATGACGCTGCTTTACCGCGCCGGACGCCCCATCTGGCCTTGGAAAAATGCGCCGGGAATGCTGGTGGAAGCGTTTCCAGCAGCGCAGCTGCATGCCTGGAGCCTGCCTCACATGAAATACACCGGCATCGACGCTGGCCCCGTCCGCTCGAAGATCATCGCGGAGATCCAGCGGCGGCAGGGGATCGCCATCGCGCCAGCCGATCGCAGGGAGATGCAGCGCACGCCGGATGCGCTTGACGCTTTCCTCGCAACCTTCGCCGGACGCGCGGCTGCGAACCGGGCGCTGAAGCTGCAGAAGCCCTCAAGCTGGAAGACGGAAGGCGCGATCGCGGTACATGTCTGACACGCACGTTGCGGGACGTGGACGTTGCGGGTGAAGTAACGACTTATCACCTTTGGAATATCGATCAGGAATTCGCAAATGAGCTTCGCCATCCGCCAGCTTGGCTCGCACGACCGCGAACAATGGCTGGCGCTTTGGCGCGGATATCTTGCATTCTATCAGACCGAACTGGCAGCCAGCGTGACAGACCTGACGTGGAACAGGCTGCTCGATCCGGAGGCCCCGATCCACGGCCTCTGCGCGGCCACGCCAGAAGACCGCATTCTCGGCATCGTGCACTATCTTTTCCATCCAGTGACCTGGGCGGCGGGACCGCGCTGCTACCTGGAAGACCTTTTCACTTCGCAAGACGCTCGCGGGCGCGGCGTCGGGCGGGCGCTGATCGAGGCCGTGTACACGTCCGCAGACGCGCGTGGCGCTGACGAGGTCTACTGGCTGACACAGGAATTCAATGCAACGGCCCGCCGGCTCTACGACCAGGTTGCCAAGGCCACGCCGTTCATCAAGTACCGGCGGTAAGTCGGACGCGACTGAGCTCTTGCAAGCCGCAGCAACACGGGGGGGGACGTCGAAACCTTGGTCTCCTCATCCGCATGCCGCGGATCGGGGCTGACATCGAAGAACGCTCGCGAGAAGGATGAATTCAACGAAGAAGGCGTGGCCTGCCTGATGAGCATCGATCCGTTTCGAGTTGCGGCGCCATCAGCTCGCCTGAACGCGACACTCAGACCCAACTCGCTCCGGACGTTCGCGGAATGATCGGACGAGGCGTTGCTGCAACGCGATAGCGTCTGGGACATCTCAGGCGGGATCGAAGCACACCAGCACAGCTCCCTAACCTGCGATGGCCTTCGAACCATCGGCACGAACTGATGATCGGCATTCTTGTGGCACGGACTTCCCGATCTCACCATGCCGGCCGGGAACCGGCTTGCCGAACGCATCGCAGCCTGTGAATGCGCCGTTAGGTTTCAGGGAGCGCGGTAGCGGCTGAGATCGAGGCCAGGCGCGACGTCCCTGCGGCCCCACGCGCGAAGACCGGCGTTGCGGGTCTGATGCTTGTGGAAACCCATCCGGCGAGCCTCGCGCCATTGAGGCAGGCATCGCCCTTCTGTTTGAAGCCGCCGACCATCCGGTCGACGCAGACAGAGTTGACATAATGAAACAGCCCGGTCTTTTGACCGGGCTGTACCAACAGTTCGCTTAGAAAGACCGTGATTAGCGGCCGATCGTGATCTGCACTTCCGCGCGGCGGTTGAGCGGCTCGCGGGTTCCGTCCGGACGGGACTCAGCCGGGTCGGATTCGCCCTTGGCAGCTGTCGAGATCGCCGTTTCGGTGACACCGGAGGCCAGCAGAGCTTGTTTCACGACGTCTGCGCGACGTTGCGACAGGCGATCGTTGTAGGCCGAGCCACCCGACGAGTCGGTGTGGCCTTCGACGGCCGTCAACGTGATCGAGCAACCACCGGCCTTCGCGCGGGTGACCGCCGCGTTGATCGTGTCGCGGTTCGCGGTCGTGAGATCCGAACGATCCCATTCGAAGTAAACGACGAACGGCGGCTGCTGCTGCGTGCACGTCTGAGCCTGCGTCTGCGCAGTCGTTGGGGGCGGCGGAGGAGGAGGCGGGGGAGGCGGCGGGGGCGGCGGCGGGGGCGGCGGCGGCGGCGGGGGCGGCGGCGGCGGGGCCGGCGGCGGCGGAGCCGCAAACTGCCAGCGGAGGCCAGCCGTCACTGCGTGATCCTGATAGTCGCTCTCGTAGTTTCCGCCGATGCCGATGAAGGCCAGATCAGGCGCAGAGGTGTAGGTGTAACCCAGATCGACGGTCAGCTGATCGCCCATCTTGATGCCGAAACCGGCCATCGCGTTGTAAGCCAGAACCGTATCGCTGTCGTCGAAGCCGTTGGCCTGAGCGCCAGTCCCGGTGAGGTAGGTCGAGGCGGCGCGACTATCGACGCGTGCTCCGCCCGCACCGATGCCGAGATACGGAGAGAGGGCCGAGCCTTCGCTCGGGAAGTCTTTCAGAACGTTGATCATCGCGGTGCTGACGCGCGACGAGCCAGCGCCATCAGGGCCCCTGCGGCCCACGGGCAGAGTTCCGAGGAAGGTATCGGGCACCACCAGGTTCACATTCCGGTAGCCGAGCGCGCCCTCGACGCGAACCCCGCCGTCGAAACCGTAACCGAGACCGACACCGAACACCGGTTCAACTGCCGGTTCAGCCGCTACGTCGAGCGCGCCGCTGATCGGACCGCCGCCGACAAAATCGACGTCCTGAAGGCCATCAACGATCGCGCCGACTTTGGCGGTACCGTACCAGCCTTCCTGTGCATAGGCAGTTGCGCCTGCAGACACCATCGTGGCGGCCGCGGTGGCGCACATAAGTGCTCTTCTCATTACGTTCCCCTTATCCTAAGGCACATCCCCGGCGTCCGGAAAACGTCGCCGGGGTGATAACGCGGTCGCCCCGCATGCGATCCGAGTTACACGCTTTTTTTTTCGTTGGCGATACGGGGGCGCTCCGGAAGTGCCTTTCGCGTTGCTTTTTTCAACCTGTACGGGTCGCATTGGTCACACGTTTTCCGGCATGCAATGAAGCCCCTAGCCGCAAGTAATCGCGCCGATGGGGATTCAGCCGGCACCAGGGGGCAGAATCATGCCCTTTGGGGTGATGCACAATTGAGACACCCTGACAGAAGGATCGGCGCAAATCTCCACGGGACCTAGCAGCCTGTCGGACTCGCGTCTGCATTGTCGGATTGCGTCAGGGCGGCCCTCTGAATCAGGGCGGGATTCAGTTGGTGGGGGATTATCGATCCGG
>Ga0247833_1006291_pt1 | contig 13300 bp, 15 predicted proteins | sample LaCruzMarch2015__7_FD_187117 | JGI IMG/M metagenome (GOLD analysis project Ga0247833, IMG submission 187117) | Freshwater microbial communities from meromictic Lake La Cruz, Castile-La Mancha, Spain - LaCruzMarch2015_8m | ecosystem: Environmental > Aquatic > Freshwater > Lake | place: Spain...
TTGAAGGCGACTGGCCCTATCTGTGGATCGATGCCACCTACCTCAAGGTTCGCCGTGGCGGACGCATCGTCTCGGTGGCCGCCATCATCGCGGTAGCCGTCAACACCGACAGTCGGCGAGAGGTCCTGGGGATGCAGATCGGCACTTCGGAAGCCGAGCCGATCTGGACCGAGCTCCTGCGCAAGCTGACCCGGCGCGGCCTGCGCGGGGTCAAGCTGGTGATCTCGGACGCCCACGAGGGCATCAAGGCTGCCGTTACCAAGGTGCTGTGCGCCACCTGGCGAAGGTTCCGCGTGCACTTCATGCGCAATGTGCTGGCCCATGCCGGCAAGAGCGGGCGGCGGGTCGCCAGTGCCTTCATCGCCACAGCCTTCGCGCAGGAGACCGCGGAGGCCGCCAGCAGCCAATGGCGCGCCGTTGCCGACGAGATGCGCCCCAAGGTGCCCAAGCTCGCTGCCATCATGGACGAGGCCGAGACCGATGTGCTGGCCTATATGACCTTCCCCAGGGAGCATCGCGTCCAGCTCCACAGCACCAACCCAATCGAACGGGTCAATGGCGAGATCAAGCGCCGCACCCAGGTCGTGGGCATCTTCCCCAACGACGACGCCATCATCCGCCTCGTCGGCGCCATCCTGCTCGAGCAGAACGATGAGTGGGCGGTCCAGAGGTCTCGATACATGACGCTGGAATCCGTCGCACCGTTGAGCGATGATCCCTTCGTCAGCCTGCCAGCCGTGGCACGCTGACCAGCCCGGCCCATGCCGGAAGCGCAGCGAGGCCAAGCCTCAGCTACACCACGATACGGGACACGATCCGTCGGCGGCCTGCGACCCCGGCTTGTGACCTCCGTCCACTTTGGCTTTAGTTTCTGCCTCTTGCGATCTCCTTCGGCGGAAAACATCCTTGCCAACGAACGCTCCACGTATAGCGTGAAGTCGCGGCGGTTCTCTTCGGGAATGGTGGCTCTCCGTTCAGCTGCCTGGGCGATTGCCGTCACGAGGAGTGCGCCGAGCAAATGCGGCGGCCCCTCCCCCATGCGGGAATCTTGTCGTGTTGATGACCTGCTGGAAATCAATCGTGCTCCCCTGACCGATGATGACCCGGACGGTTGGGCTCGCGGTGAGCTGCCCGATCTTGCTTTGGATTGGACCCATACACCTCCGCGGGCAAGCATCCCGCTGGATTTGATTCACGCCACATGGCAAGCGCGGCGGCAGTCCAGCGACGTCGACCAGACCCAAGACTGCGATCGTCGAGCCGCTGGTGTTTGCCCCTTTGCGTCACGTTCAAAGAATGCCGGAGTCCGCGTCGCGAACAAGGTTCTGGAAGCGATGTTCTCGGAGGCCGGCAACTCCTGGCCGAAGAGCAAACAGGCTGCCCTCCTGAGGGCGATCTGAAAGGTGTTCGGCGGACATGGTGAACCTCGCTGACGTTACATATAGCGTACTGAGGTCTTCGCCGCCAAATGCGCAGGTTGTTGGCCACGTACAAGGCAGATCGACGACCCGGTCTATTGTGCCGCTTGGACTGAAGCGGACAAGGCAGGCACCACCTGCGACCCGGCAGTTCCAAAGAAATCCCTGTGAATCAAGGCAAGAGCCATCTGGCAATCCGCGATCGAAGGGTGCCGCGAAGTGACTTCTCCGGCCAAGGTCGAAGGTTGCGGGGTTCATTGGATAGGAGAAGATCCGGTTGGCTGCGGTATCGGCGACGATCAAGCGGTTGTCCTTCGTCCAGGCCAGTGTGTTCGTCAGCCCGAATGTTGCCTCAGTAAGTTGGGCAACGCTGCCGTCGGAAGATATCCGGAAGATCGCGCCACCGCGATCTGCACCCTGTTTGGGCCTACCGTCGTCATGTAGGTTATCAACCATAGTTCCGACCCAGAACGCGCCGTCTGGACCGACCTTGCCCTCGTTCAGCCGATTCATCGGCCTGTCCGGTTCGACCGTCACCAGACTTACCGGGGCACTCAGATAGTCCCATAGTGCAATCTGCCGGCGCAGTCCCACAATCGCGCCGCCATCTTCGCAGAGCCCGATCGACGTTACGAAGTCTTGCATGGGCCAAAGCTCGTATTCAGCGGTGGCTGGGTTGAGGCGGTGAATCCGGCGTCCGACGATATCGACCCACACCAAGGTGTTGCGCCGGTCGTCCCATACCAAGCTTTCGCCGACGATGTCGGAGGCACGAAAAACTTCCTTAACCCCCCGCCACATCGCGAGCCCCCTCCCGCACCCATCAGACTGAAAAGACACTTGCACACAGCATCGGCGCATGCAAGTATGCTTGTATACAAGGATGCAGAAGCGCGTTTATAGGGCGTTCGGCGGTTCGGTCTTTTGTCGAAAGCGGAGTTGGGAATGGCCGGGCCGGATCGCAAAGTCTCAGCTTCAGAGTTCGTCTATGGCGTCCTCCGGGAAAAAATTGTGACTCTGGAGCTGGCGCCAAATAGCGCAGCCGGCGAACAGATGCTGGCAGATTTGCTCGGCGTCAGCCGCACGCCGGTTCGCGAAGCCATTGGCCGACTGGAGAGCGAGGGGCTCGTCGAGACTTACCCACGCAAGGGTGTCATCGTCGCGCCAATCAGACCCGAGGCGGTTCGAACGGCGCAGTTCGTCCGCGAGACACTTGAGGTTGCGATTGTCCGAGAGGCCGCGTCGCTCGGAGCTCAGAGCGACCTTTTCAGCGTTCGCCAGGCAATCGAAGAGCAGCAATGGGCAGCGGATCAGGGTGACATCAATCGCTTCTATCGGGCTGACGAAGCCATGCACCTCAGGATTTGCCGCATTGCCGACCGGGAGCAGGTTTGGCGGCTGATCGACGACGCAAAGGCCCACATGGATCGGCTGCGTCGACTGGACTTGATGAAACCGGAGACGCTTCGAGAACTCATTGAGGATCACCGGCAAATCGTCGACGCGATCGGGCGCGGAGATGGTAACGAAGCGGAAGCATCCCTTCGCGTCCATGTGCGGCGCGCACTTGGTCGTCTACCTGACCTCATGGATCGCTCTCCGGAATACTTTGCCAAGGAAGCCGGTGCCGCACTCGGAACCACTAGAATGAGGTCTGCAAAGTGAGTTCGTTGCTGGGCAAGGTCGCCGTTGTCACCGGTGGCTGCAAAGGAATCGGTTTGGGTATTGCCAACCGGTTTCTCTCGGACGGCGCGAAGCTCGTTGTTTGCGACACCGATCTTCTTGCAGGGCAAGAGGCTATCGTCAGTCAATGGGCGCATCAGCCGGGTCATCTGCGCGTTCTGCGCGCTGACGTTTCAAAGTCGAAAGACATGGAAGCGGCGATAGCAGAAGCCGTCACCGCCTTCGGTGGCGTCGACATTCTCGCAAACTGCGCTGGCATCCAGCGCTATGGGACCGTCGTGGATACCCCTGAAGACGTTTGGGACACAGTGATGGCTGTGAACCTCAAGGGCATATTCCTTGCCTCTAAATACGCCGTCCCGGAAATGGCGAAGCGGGGTGGTGGTTCGATCATCAACATCGCGTCCGTTCAAGCCTATGCCTCACAGGCGGGTGTTGCCGCCTACACCGCCTCGAAGGGCGCGATCGTAGCACTCACACGAGCAATGGCACTTGACCATGCCGATGCCGGCATCCGGGTGAATGCGATATGCCCCGCATCGATTGACACCCCCATGCTCCGTTGGGCGGCGGACCTCTGGAAGGGCAAATCCACCGCCGAGGCAACCCTCGAAGCTTGGGGCAAGGCCCACCCGATCGGGCGAATTGGCGCAGTCTCGGAAATCGCAGCCGTCGCCTCCTTGATGGCCGGTGACGAGTGCCCCTTCATGACTGGCGCCGACGTCAAGGTCGATGGCGGAGTTCTCTCAAAACTCGCGATTATTCTACCCGAATAGTATCGGCCCATTGCTGGAGGCTTCGTCAAATGCAGAAACCTGATTTTCGCTCCAAGGACTTTCTGCTGTCCCACATGCAGCAGATATTGGATTTCTACTACCCCGCCTGCATCAACACACGGGACGGTGGATACTTTAACGAGTTCCGCGACGATGGACGGGTGACGGACCTCTCGACTCAGCACCTGGTTTCGACCACCCGCTTCATTTTCAACTTCTCGCACGCCGCCCGTTTGTTCGGCCGCACCGACTATGGCGAGGCCTTGGATCACGGCTTGCGCTTTCTGGAAGAACGCCACCAAGACCAAAACAATGGCGGCTACTTCTGGGTGCTCTCAGACGGCGCTCCGAAAGACTCTAGCAAGCAATGCTACGGCCACGCCTTTGTTCTCCTTGCGCTCGCCAGTGCCCTGAAGGCAGGGCGTGTGCGGTACGAAAAGAGCCTCTATGCGGCCTGGGACCTCCTAGAACAGCGTTTCTGGTCAGAACGTGACAAACTCTATTCGGAAGAGTTCACGAGCAATTGGCAACCGGTATCCCCATACAGGGGCCAGAACGCCAATATGCATATGACCGAAGCGATGCTTGCCGCGTTTGAGGCAACCGGCGACGTGAAATTCCTCGATCGCGCTGAAACCCTCGCGCATCGTGTCTGCGTCGAGCTCGCTGGCAAAGCCAATGATCTCGTCTGGGAACACTACCACGGGGATTGGAGCGTTGACTGGGACTACAACAAGGCCGACCCAAAGAATCTTTTCCGTCCCTATGGCTACCTGCCCGGGCACTTCACGGAATGGACCAAGCTGTTGCTGATCCTTGAGCGGCATCGGCCGCGCGACTGGATGCTTCCAACGGCGATTCACCTTTACGAAACCGCCTTGCTGCGCAGTGCTGACCTCGAAAACGGTGGCATGCACTATAGTTTTGGTCCCGACGGATCGATCTACGATTTCGACAAGTACCATTGGGTCCACTGCGAAACGGTAGCTGCTGCTGCATGCCTTGCTGTGCGCACGGGCAACCAACGGTACTGGCAGGACTATGATCACCTGTGGGCCTACAGCTGGGCCCATCTGATCGATCAGAAACACGGTGGATGGTACCGGGTCCTGACGCCTGAGGGTCAGAAATACGACGACCTCAAGAGTCCACCGGCCAAGACGGACTACCACCCGTTTGGTGCCTGCTACGAAATTCTTCGCGCAACTGGCGCAGTAGAAACAATCTAGTGCGCGATGAAAGCCCGCTCAGCACGCGATCTGGGTGGGCGGTACGACACTCTCAACACCGAGGCTGGTCGCGTCCAGCCAAAAGGGAGGATTAACAATGAAAATGCGTAAGTATGTCTCGGCCGTTGCTCTTGCACTGAGCCTTGGCGTAGCCGTTTTGCCGTCGTCTGCAAACGCGGCCAACATGAAGTTCGTCTATCTGACTCAAACAGGCATCGACAACAGCTTCTGGCAGGCGATCAAAAAGGGCATGGACGACGCCTGTGCGCAGTTTGAAGTCGACTGCCAATTGCTCTTTACGGAGCCCAATGGCGACCTTCAGAAACACCTGCAGAACCTCGACACCGTTATCGAGCAGGGTGTGGATGGCATCGTCAATGTGATCGTGAACGACGACCTCTACGACGAGGCGACCAAGCGTGCCATTGACAAGGGCATCCCGGTCATCACCGCCAATGTCGACGACACTCAGGGCGCAACTGGCAATGCCCGCCTTGCCTTCGTTGGGCAGGACCTGTTTGGAGCAGGCTACATCCTGACCAAGGCCTTGTTGGACAAGATCCCCGCCGACCAGCCAGTGAACGCGCTTCTGGGTCTTTCCGCGCCTGGGCAGAGTTGGGCCGAGGCTAGAATTGGTGGCGCAAAGAAGTACCTTGATGAGCTCAAGGCCGCGTCGCCAGACAGAAAGATCGCCTATGAGGTGATCGATTCCTCGACCGATATTTCCGTCACTGCGACGCGCATCTGCCAGTACGTCCAGGGCCATCCCGACACCAACGTCTATGTCGATGCCGGCTTCTGGGGGGCGGGTGCCGGTGAATGCCTGCGCGATCTCGGCGTCAAGCCGGGTCAACTGCATATGGCCATGTTCGACCTGGTGCCGGTTGTGCTTGACGAAATGAAGAAGGGCTATGTCGACCTCACCATCGACCAGCAGCCCTATTACCAGGGCTATCTGCCCATCCTTCAGCTCTACATGATCAAGAAGTTCGGCCTGAGCGCCTTCGACGTCAACACGGGCAAGGCATTGATCGAGCCCAAGGACGTCGACGCGGTTCAGAAGTTCGTGGAAATGGGCGTTCGTTGATCAACTGATCACACCACTAGTCCAAAGCGGACCGCCGCGCTGCGGCGGTCCGTACACCATCACCAGGAAGCCCACCATGAATCTCAATCTGCGGCTATTGCTGACCAGGACAGACATCGCGGCCTTGCTGATCTTCGTCATACTCTGTGTACTGTTCAGCTTCATCAATGGCCGGTTCATGACGCCGGGCAATATCACGGTCTATCTGCAGCCGATTCCGGAATTGGCGATTGTGGCGATGGGCGTCACGATCCTGATCATTTCGGGCGAGTTCGACCTGTCGGTTGGGTCGGTGTTCGCATTGGCACCCATGGTCACAGTGCTCTTGATGACAGGCGGCAATGTTCCGATGCCTCTCGCGATCGCCGCAGGTTTGCTGGTTGCGGCGACAGTCGGGTTTGTGAATGCCTGGTTCACCCTCGGTCTAAAGATACCTTCGTTCATCGCAACGCTGGGCATGTTGTTCATGGCCAGAAGCCTAACCATCGTGCTAGCCGGCGGGTTCCCACCGGTCTTTCCGAGAGGTGCGCCGGTCGATTGGTTGACCGGGCGCGTCGAAATATGGGGCATCGCCCCACGCATCTCGGTCCTGGTCATGTTCGCGATCGCATTGGTGCTCGGTTTTGTGCTTCGGCGAATGGACTTTGGACACTGGATATATGCCACTGGCGGCCATCCGCAGGCTGCCCGCGACATGGGAATCAACACGACGCGGGTGAAGACGGCAGCGTTCGTTCTGTGTTCGACCTTGGCCGGATTTGCCGGCATCATTCAGAGCTTCCGGCTGAAGGTCATAGTCCCAAATCTCGGTACCGGACTTGAGCTGCAAGCGATCGCCGCCGCTGTGATCGGGGGTGTGGCGCTGTCAGGTGGCATTGGCTCTGTCGGCGGCGCAATTGTCGGCGTCCTGCTCCTGGCCTTGATTGAGAACATCCTTATTCTCAGTGGTTTGAATGCCAACTGGTTCCTGTTCGCCATCGGCGCAATGATCGTCATGGCGGTCGTCCTCAACACACAGATTCGACATCGGGCCGAGGGATCGAGGGGGCACCAGTGATGGCTAGTGAAGTGGAACCACGGTTGAGCGGTGCAACACCGCTTATCCGGTGCGTAGGCCTCCAGAAATGGTACGGAGCCGTTCAAGCACTGAAGAACGTCGATCTAGATGTCGGCTATGGCGAGATAATCGGTCTTGTTGGAGACAACGGGGCCGGAAAGTCAACGCTCATCAAAATTCTCTCGGGTGTCCATCCGCAAGACGAGGGAACGATCGAAGTCGAGGGTCGGATGGTCGATATCACTGGCCCGCGCTTTGCCATGCAACTAGGCATCGAGACAATATACCAGTACACCGCGATGGTGCCGGAGATGAGCATCGCGCAGAACTTCTTTATCGGTCGAGAGCCCCTGCTTTGGGGCCGCCGAGGCTTCGGGATCGTCGATAGGACAAGAATGCGACAAGAGGCCTTGGACGGTCTGCGAGGTATAGAGTTGCACCTCAGGGGACCCGACGTGCCGGTTAAGTCACTTTCGGGTGGGCAGCGGCAAGGCGTTGCAATCGCGCGGGCGATGCACTTTCGCTCCAAGGTCCTTATCCTCGATGAGCCGACCAATCATCTCTCCGTCAAGGAGACGCATAAGGTCCTCGACCATGTGGTCGAGCTAAAGCATCAGGGCGTCACCAGCGTCTTCATCAGCCATAATCTGCATCATGTGCATCCGATCTCGGATCGCATCGTCATCATGGCGCGCGGCGAAAAGATTGCCGACGTCGCTCGTGGTGATACGAGCGTTGAAGAAATGACCCGCTTGATAAGCTGAATACGCGGCTTCTTTCGGGCCTTGCTGAACAAAGAAAGACACGGTGGAAAATGAAGAGACCCAAAATTGTGGACATTCGGGCGACGACTGTTGCCGTGCCACTTGAGGCGCCGCTCCGCACGTCAAATGGAGCCCACTGGGGACGTTTCATTAGAACGGTAGTCGAGGTCGAAACCGACACCGGACTCATTGGCCTTGGCGAAATGGGTGGAGGTGGCGAGTCCGCGGAAATCGCCTTCAACGGGCTCAAGTCTTATCTCGTCGGACACGATCCGTTCGATCTGGAAGCGTTGCGGTTCAAGATCTGCAATCCGACGGCGAGCCTCTACAACAATCGGACGCAGTTGCACGCTGCCATCGAGTTTGCTTGCCTCGATATCATCGGCAAGTTCCTTAATCTCCCGGTCTACGACCTCCTAGGAGGCAAGCTTCGAGATGAAGTCGGTTTTGCGTCCTACTTGTTCTTCCGGCACCCCAATTCACAGACCGGGCTTGGCGAGATCAAAACGGCCGATCAGCTCGTCGCCGAAGCCAAGGCACTTAAGGCCAAGCATGGGTTCACGTCTCACAAACTCAAGAGTGGCGTCTTCGCGCCGAACTATGAACTCGAGGCCTATCGCGCTTTGGCAGCGGCGTTTCCTGATGACAGCCTGCGCTTCGATCCCAATGCCGCCTACTCTGTTGAAGAAGCGATCCGGTTCGGAAAGGCAATCGAAGATCTGAACAATGACTACTACGAAGACCCCACCTGGGGTCTAAATGGCATGCGCCGCGTGCGCGAAAGCGTCCGCATCCCGACTGCGACCAACACAGTCGTAGTCAACCACGAGCAGTTGGCCGCGAACATTCTGAACCCGGCGGTGGACGTCATCCTTCTCGACACAACATTTTGGGGTGGCATTCGCTCCTGCATGAAGGCAGCAAATACATGCGAGACATTTCAGCTTGGCATAGCTGTGCATTCGTCAGGCGAACTTGGAATCCAACTAGCCACGATGTTGCACTTGGGGGCGGCGCTACCAAACCTGGTGTTCACGGCCGATGCTCACTATCACCACCTCCAGGACGATATCATCGTTGGCGGCTTGAAACGCTACGTAAATGGCAAGATAGCTGTTCCAACGGGTCCCGGGCTAGGCATCGACCTCGATCGCGACAAGCTCGCACAATATGCGGAATACTATAGAGAGGTGGGAGGTTATCCATACGACCGCGATCCATCTAGGCCCGATTGGTTTTCCCTGGTTCCAAACACTCGGTGGGCCGATCCAAGTGCTTGAGTAGGAAAGGAACCCCCGGCGAGTGTCGGGCTGCCCTCAGGCTGCGCGAGGACCTACCTCCACTTTGGTTTTCGTTTCCGCCTCTTGCGATCTGTTGCGACGGAAAACATCCTTGCCACCGACCGCTCCACATCGACACGCAATCGCCCATGGCGAGCCCTGGTGCGCGCCACGACGGCGTCGAAGTTTGATCGCTCCGATTTCTGCAACGGAAAGGTCTGAACGAGTTGAGGGCTCGTGGGCGAGCCTTCGAATGTTGTTTTGACCCAGGCTCGATGGTTGGCCGTGTCTGAGAGTTGCGACGGGTTCTTGAAGTCCAGTTGTCTGGCGAGGAGGTCGCCGTCCTCGGCTCCGATCCGAAACACTGCCAGGGTTCCGATATTGCCGAGAATCGATTGCCGCAGGATGTCCGGCACCTGGCCCATGAACTGGTTGGCCACCACCAGGTTGAGCCGCCACTTCCTCATTTCGCTCAGGATCGAGGCGAAGGTGTCGGTGGCGAAATTCTGGAACTCGTCCACGTAAAGCGTGAAGTCGCGGCGCTTCTCTTCGGGAATGGTGGCTCTCTGCTCAGCGGCCTGAGCGATTGCCGTCACGAGGAACGCGCCAAGCAAATGCGACGGCTCTTCCCCCATGCGCTTTGACAGGTTGACGATCAGGATCTTGTCGGTGTTGATGATGTGCGGGATATCAATCGTACTCCGCTGACCGATGATGGCCCGCAGGGTCGGGCTCGCGGTGAGCTGCCCGATCTTGTTTTGGATTGGCGCTATGGCCTCGCTGCGCAGCTTCTGAGAGTAACCCGCGAATTCGGTGCGCCAGAAAAGGTTGATCACGGGATCGTCGCAACGCTCAAGGAGCGTGGCCCGATAGGCGTCGTCGACCAGGAGCCGCTGCAGGCTGACAAGCGTGCTGCCGGGGGTCGCAAGCAGCAAACGGATAGCATTGCCCAGGATGTACTCCATCCGGGGACCCCAGCTATCGCGCCAGATATGCTTGAAGGCCGCGACGATGTTGGCGGTCAAGACCGCCGGGTCGGCTGGCGACGACAGTGGATTAAAGCCGACGGCGTAAGCCGGATCGCTGGGGTCAAAGTAGACGAGATCGTTGATGCGGCTCTGCGGGGTGGCAGCCGCAATGTCCTGCGCCAGGTCGCCGTGCGGATCGATGAGTGCGAAGCCTCGACCCGCCGCCAGATCGTCGCGCATCATATGGGAGAGGAGCGTGGACTTACCGGTGCCGGTGGCGCCGATCAGGGCGACATGAATACGCCGTGTCCTGTCGTCCAGTACGAGGTCGCGTCCGTCATGAAGTTGTCCCAGGGTGTACATGCGCAAAGGTCGGCTTCCGAGCCGTGCTGCCTGCGCCGTGCGTTCGTACAGCGAGTAGCCGGTAGCGGAAACCAACGTTTGGGCACGGCTTGCGCCGTAAAGAACTGATCCACGTCCATTGTACCGCAGTATCTTTGTTCATGTTTTGTTCTCCTGTTCGATGGCGGCCTGCCGGTGTTCGGTGTCGCTGCCGGGTTTGGGGCTCAACGGCAGGAGTTCCCTCCCCCGCTTTCGACCACCGCCTTCAGCCTGCACAGCCTCATTTGCAGGGATGGTCCGCCGCGCTCGCGACGCGTGCTTCGGCGGCTTCAGCTTGTTTGCTTCCCGAGCAGCAACAGCATTTTTGGCAATCTCGCTGCGCCGTTTCTTTGACAGCTTCAAAGCCCGGGCGATGCCGCCCATCCGCGCCAATTCGATGTGATCCATAGCTATTTGCTGATGACGTAGAGCTCGGTTTCAAACGGACCTTGCTCATCGTAGAGTGCCGTTTCAACATCGACCATCACCCCAATATCAGGGCAGTCGGCCAATGCCATCTCTGGGTCAAGCCCATCTTCAATAGCCATTTGCCTTCGGCATTCTAGTTCCAGGATATCGGCCACTTGATCGTGCGTGATCATATCTACCTCGCCGGTCGCTTTGTTCCTTCGTGAGTATTTCATATTATGAGAGGCGCAATGCCTGAGTTAGGTTCTGGTAGAAGCTGAATGCGCAGTAGTCGGTTAGCGGATCGCTTTGGTCATTGAGGGACCGAACCCCAATGCAGTGGATGTGATCGGTCTCGGCCTCCCCGGCATAGAACTCCAATACGCGCGTGCCTAGGTTTGAGCGGAAGAGGCGGTTTCGTTCGCCAGATACATGCTCGACGGAGTAGCCTTCTTTTGTAAGCTTCTTGATTGCGTTGGTGAGTGTCATACATTCTTGGTTATTGGTATGTTTTCATTGTACTAAATTAGTAGCATCTTGCAAGCAAGATGGAGCAACGGAAAACGAGTTCGCCGGTATGTCAAGTGGTGATCAATGGTAGTCAGTCCAGCATGCATTCGCGATGAGCCGCATCGTGGCTGGCAGATCAATCGCCGTTGCGTTCGGAAGCAAGTGTGAAGGAGCAAACTGGTCGCGCCGACGAGCTCGAACTCGCCGAAAGGTGCGCGGGAAAGTCGAGGATGGTGACCGACGTCCGTCGTCGAGGTGCGGTATGAATAGGTGCGATGTCCTCGTCACAGTAGCTCGTTGGCTCTCGCAGAGGCCACGAGGCCATATGGTTTCCCCGAGCGTATCGGACATCGTCTGTGTCCGTTCGCGAGTGGCTGAAGTGAACGAGCGAAGAGAGGGCAGAAAGCATATGGCCTCGTGGCTGATCAGCCCGAGCTACTGTGACGAGGAACGGTGTAATCTATTGTAGATGCACGTTATTTTAGCGTGCGCGTGTACCATACGGCATTACCATACGAGATGGTATGCCGTATGGTAGGGGTTCAACCTTGGGTTCTGGCCGAATAGTCTGATTCTCTTAGGCGTCAACCCTTGCGCCTTGGCGTCAGCTAGGCGAAGGGAGCGTAGGTCAGATCTACAGCCTCGCACGAACGATGCGCCTCGATCGGAGCCGTCATGCCGCGACGTAGCGTCCGTTCTTCGTGCTTGTTGCGCCCGCCTTCTTGAGCGCAGACAGGGCGTTGCTGACTGACTGCTCGCCGGACTTGTCACCCTTCATCCCTAGTGCGTGGAGTAGGTCGGCGCGATTGATACCATCAGCGCCTGACGCCCTGACGGCGTCGAGCACCAGCTCGCGGATGCCGGCGCGTCGGGTGCCAGAGGAAGCGGCTCGGGGGGTAATGACGCCGCCCTCGACAAGGCGGTAAGTGAAGCCGAGGGCATTGAGATCATCGATCGCCATGTTGGCGGCGGCGAGTGCCTGGCTCTTGGCATCGGCAATGAGCTTTGCGCGTTCCTCGTCGAGCTTTTTGAGCTTTACTAGTACAGCGTTCTCAGGCATCCGGTTCGTCCTCTTCTTCTGAGGTCTCGTTCATACTCGAAGTACGATGTAGAGACAAGCTTGAGGTCGACGAACAACGTTTCAGCAAGAACCTAGCCGGCGACAACGACACCTGACACGAGGCGCCAGAAACAAGAAAACCGCCCGCGATGAAAGCGGGCGGTTTTCTCCAGCGCCTACTTGGAGCTGTTAGTGTTGCGAGCGTCAATGCGGGTTTGGAGCCATTCGTAGACCTCCGTATCCACCCAACCGACGCGGTTCTGGCCGAGACGCACCCGTTTGGGAAACTTCCCTTCCTGCTCCAGTCGGTCAATATGTTGCGGAGAATAAAGAACGATCTCCTTGACCATCTTTTTGCTGAGCAACTTCATCACAACGACTCCTTGTTGGAGCCGTCGCGACGGCCGTTGAGGGTTAGCTCAAGAGCATAGGGACTGTAGGAAGTCCGTACTACCACCGCAAGCCTCGCCGATTTCAAACTGACCGCCGCCGGCTGTGGGTGCCTGTCCGAACTTGGCCTCATCTCCTGCGCCTTCCTGGGCAAAGTGGCCCCCGCACCTGGCGATGAAGCTGGCAGCTATCGTTACTTCACAAGCTCCTTGATATGCTGTTCGTAGTGGTGGATCGCTGCGGTCATTTCCGGCAAATAGGTATGCCGGTTATAGATCGCCGCCACCCC
>Ga0247833_1006295_pt1 | contig 13289 bp, 10 predicted proteins | sample LaCruzMarch2015__7_FD_187117 | JGI IMG/M metagenome (GOLD analysis project Ga0247833, IMG submission 187117) | Freshwater microbial communities from meromictic Lake La Cruz, Castile-La Mancha, Spain - LaCruzMarch2015_8m | ecosystem: Environmental > Aquatic > Freshwater > Lake | place: Spain...
CGAGGACACAGGCGGAACAGAGCCCGTCTGGACCATATTGGTCGCGCTCTATCAGGAGGCGGGCTCGGTCGCGTCTTTGTTAAACGCGTTGGACAATTTGGATTGGCCCAAAGAGAAGCTTGACCTTGTTTTTGCTTGTGAGGCCGATGACAGCGAGACATTGGCTGCCTTACACCTGCGACGGCATGCAAACCCCTTTCGGATCATCACGATTCCCAATGGCGGGCCCCGTACCAAGCCAAAGGCCCTACAGACCGCCCAGCCCTTTTGTCGCGGGCGTTATTTGACTGTCTATGACGCCGAAGACATCCCTTCACCGGGCCAGCTACGCGAAGCGTGGCAAGCTTTCCGGCACGGCCCTGCGTCATTGGCAGTCGTCCAAGCCCCCTTGGTGATTTGGAATGAGCAAGAAAGCTGGATCAGTCGCCAGTTTGCGCTCGACTATGCGATCTGGTTCCGCTTGATTTTGCCAGCCCTCGCGCGGATTTCCCGCTTCTTGCCGCTTGGCGGAACCTCTAATCATTTTGATATCACCTATTTGCGTGGTGCCGGCGGATGGGACCCGTACAATGTCACCGAGGATGCCGATTTGGGTGCAAGACTTGACCGATTGGGCCTAACGGCGACCATGATCCAAAGCTCAACCTATGAAGAAGGGGCACCGACATTCACCGGCTGGGTGCGTCAGCGCGGTCGCTGGATTCAAGGCCATATTCAAACTGTCAGTGTCCATGTGCGCACACCGTGGCGACTGACCCAACAGCTTGGCGGTCGGGGCCTAATGGCCTTTTTTCCGGGCATAACCGCCGGCCCACTGAATGCGGCAATCCTATTTGTTTCGATCCTGTTGGCGCTTAGCCAAATGTTCGCTGGGGCCTCTGACTATGTATTCAGCTGGGCGCTCATGATGGGTCTAAGTCAAGCCTTTGTGGGGATTATGGCGGTCCGGCGCGATGGGCGAAACACACTTTGGGTGGCGTGCCTTGCCTTCCCGCTCTGGCAGGCTTGCCAAGTTCCGGCACTGTTTCGGGCGATCTGGCGCATCTATCTTTCGCCGTCGATCTGGGACAAAATCAAGCATAGTGCAGAGGCTAGGTCGCACAGGCCATTCCCTGCCATTGGTCAACACGCAATGAGCGAGCCGCAGACGTGGATTGGTCAGCAACTTTAGTCCTTCTCCTCTTAAGTCTTGGCGGGTTTGGTTTTTCCTCTTGGCGGGCCTCAAGGCCTGCTGAGTTTGGTAAAGTTCGCATGATCCCTTGGACAACCCTGTCGATCATCTGTGCTGTGGTTGCGCTATTTATGCTGATCCATGCCGTCAATCTGGCGGGAATTCAGACCGGCAAAACGTCTGCCCCAATGCGCTAAAAACGTCGACCAAGATCAGCCCAGCTTGGGGGCTAGTCAGCGCCTTCCGCCCGTTCTAATTAAAATGCAACGTCCAAAAGAGGCGACCCATCAAGGTGAGCGGAGGCATCATGACCGACATTGAGACTTTTCGACAAGAAACGCGGGCTTGGCTTGAAGCTAATTGCCCCGCCTCCATGCGAACCCCCATGCCAGAAAGCGAAACAGTCTGGGGTGGCCGCAACGCTACCTTCAAAAACCCGGACGCGAAAGCTTGGCTCGAAGCCATGGCTTCAAAAGGCTGGACAGCGCCCAAATGGCCAAAAGCCTATGGCGGCGGCGGCCTAACCGGGGAAGAGGACCGTGTTCTGCAAGATGAATTGCGCCGCATGAACGCCCGTCCAGCCCTGCTCTCCTTCGGGATCTGGATGTTTGGCCCCGTGATTTTGGAGTTTGGCACCGAAGAGCAAAAGCAAACCTATCTGCCCGATATGGTGCATGGCCGGACTTGGTGGTGCCAAGGCTATTCAGAGCCGGGCGCTGGTTCGGACTTGGCGGGCCTACAGACGCGCGCCGTTCTGGATGGCGATCATTATGTCGTCGATGGGCAAAAGGTATGGACGTCTTATGCAAACCATGCCGACTGGATGTTGTGCTTGGTGCGAACCGAACCCAATGCCCCCAAGCATGAAGGTATCTCGGTTCTTCTATTCGACATGAAGACCCCCGGCGTGGAAGCGCGTCCAATCAAACTGATTTCTGGTGCCTCGCCCTTCTGCGAGACCTTCCTGAGCAATGTCCGCGTTCCTGCCTCCCAAATGCTGGGCCCCAAGAACAAAGGCTGGGACGTTGCCAAGCGCATCTTGCAATTTGAGCGCACCAATATTTCGGCTTCGGGCTTTGGCAGCGGGGCAGGCCTTGATCTCGTCGATGCCGCCAAGGAATCGATTGGCCTCGAAAATGGCAAGCTGGCCAATAGCGACCTGCGTTCGCGCATTACGAAACAACGCATGTATGAGCGGGCTTTCCACTTGACGATGCGCCGTGGCCAGGAAGAAGCAAAAGCTGGGGCTGAAGTCTCCCATTATGCGTCTGTCCTGAAGATTGCCGCCGCCAAGCTCAACCAAGATAAGACAGAGCTTTTGGTAGAGGCTTTGGGCATGGAGGGTCTTGGCTGGGAAGGCGAAGGCTATCGCCCTGAGGCATTAAAGGTGACCCGTGACTGGTTGCGGGCCAAAGCCAATTCGATCGAAGGCGGCACCTCGGAAGTCAATTTGAACATCGTAGCCAAGCGCGTGCTTGGCTTGCGCGACCATCAATAGGAGGGCCCGATGGTATTTTCACTCAATGAAGACCAAACCCTCCTGAAAGACGCAGCTGACGGGTTTTTCTCCGACAATGCGCCCGTCGCCAGCTTCCGCAAATTGCGCGATGCCAAGGAAACGCTTGATCCCGCCCTTTGGGGTGAGATTGGGGCCATGGGCTTTGCCGGTGCCCTAATAGGCGAGCAACATGGCGGCTCAGACATGGGTCTACGTGCCATGGGCCTAGTATTAGAAGCCCAAGCGCGCACCTTGGGCGTCTCGCCCGTGTTCCAAACCGGTTTGATGGCTGCATCCGTCTTGAAACTGCAGGGCAATTCCGCGCAGCAGGACGCGTTTCTGCCAAAAATTGCGGACGGCAGCTTAAGCTTTGCCTTGGCTTTGGATGAAGGCGCGCACCATGCCCCGCAAAAAATCGATTCGAAAGCCACCAAGACTGCCGACGGCTGGAGCCTTTCGGGAAAGAAACGCTTTGTTCCCGATGGAGCCCACGCGCAGGTCTTGATCGTCATCGCCAGAACCGATGCGGGTCTTGGGGCATTCTTGGTCGCAAGTGATGCGTCAAGTGTGACGCGCCATGCGCTAGCGGGCGTTGATGCGCGCGATTTAGCGGATGTGACCTTTGACACGGTTGCCGTCGGCGATGACACCTATTTAGGCGGCAAGCCACTGGATGAAGCAACGCTGGATCTCATTCTGGATTATGGCCGGATTGGGCTGTGTTGCGAAATGATGGGCCTCATCGGTGCCACGTTCGACATGACACACGACTATCTAAAAACCCGCACCCAATTTGGTCAATTGATCGGTTCCTTCCAAGCACTACAGCACCGCGCAGCGGCCATGTTGGTGGAGATTGAGTTGACGCGCTCCTGCGTGGTCGCCGCCATTGACGCCATTGAACGGGGCAAAGGTGTTGGCGAAGCTGTCAGCCTAGCCAAGGCGCGAGCCGGCGATACGTTGCAATTGGTCACCAATGAGACGATCCAAATGCATGGCGGGATCGGCATGACCGACGCCCATGACAGTGGCTTTTACTTGAAACGTGCCCGGGTGTTGGAAACCGCCTACGGATCAAGTGGCTTCCATCGAGACCGGTGGGCCAAGCTCAACGCCTATTAGATTTTAGCGTGGCCCTTTTATCATAAAGGGCTGCCTTCAACGAAATATAAATCACTTTAGCGTTATGTGGAGCTCTCAGTGTGTAAGGGGCTCCAAATGCGCCATTGTGTTTTGCATTTTCAACAAGGCTGCTGGGAAATCCCAGCGGACTTCGCACCAGATTCCTACGAAGTCGTTTTCACCTTCCTGGATCCGGAAGTGGCGCGCACGACCGATGCCTTTGAAAGGCTGAAGGCCCTGCTCCCCAACGCCAAGGTCGTTGGATGTACGACCGGCGGCGAGATCGCCAATGGTCAGGCCTATGTCGGCGGCGGCTTTGCTGCCGTTCTTGGCTTTGACAATGTCAGCGTCCAAGTGGTTGAGGCCGAAATTGACACGGCTAGCGAAAGCTTTGGCATCGGGGAAGCGCTGGCAAACCGCTTTGACGGCGACGAATTGGCAGGTGTCTTTATCGTTTCCGACGGTGCACGCGTGAATGGCTCGGCTCTGGTCGAAGGCTTCCGCAGCGTATTGGGTCCCCATGCCTCGATCAATGGCGGCCTCGCTGGCGATGGCGATCGGTTCGGCGAAACCTTGGTTGGGTGTTCTGGCCCGTTGAGCCCGGGAAAAGTGGTGGCCGTGGCCTTCTTCGGAACTGGCTTGCGCCTGCGGACGGGCTCTTTCGGGGGCTGGGAAGTGTTCGGCCCGATGCGGAGGATCACCAAATCTGAAGGCAACACCCTTTATCAACTCGATAACAAATCTGCCCTTGAGCTTTACAAGCGCTACCTCGGCGATGAGGCCGAAAAATTGCCAGGTTCTGCGCTATTCTACCCCTTACAAGTCAGCAATCCAGCCAACCCCGCCGACACGGTGGTGCGGACAATTCTAGGCATTGACGAAGCGACCGGGGCGATGACCTTTGCGGGCGATATGCCCGAAGGATGGACCGCCCAATTGATGGTAGGTGAAACCAATGGCCTGATCGAAGGCGCTGGCAAAGCTGGCCTTGCTGCTTCAGGTGGCGACAATCACGGCTTTGCAATGCTGGTTTCCTGTATCGGTCGGCGCTTGCTTCTGGGCCAACGGGCCACGGAAGAAGTCCGCGCCGTCGTCGATGCGCTGGGCGGTATCGCCCATGCCGGCTTCTATTCCTATGGCGAGATCTCGCCCAATGGCTTCCAAGGCACGTGTAACCTGCACAATCAAACCATGACTGTCACGGTGTTTGAGGCAGCCTAATGCACAGCCTGCTGGCGCGCCAGATCGAACAATGCACCGATCAAAATGGCAAAGTAGATCAAGATCAACTCTTTGCGTTGATCTCATCCGCCTATGATGATGATGCGCGCGCGCGCCACCGTCTAGAACGTTCCATTACCCTGATGTCTGAGGAAATGGCGGAACTGAATTCGCAGATCGCGATGGAAGCTCGCCAAACCTTGACGCGCTATATTCTTGAATCGCGCGACGCTTTGATCACCTTGGATGCTGACAATCAGATTATTCTGATGAACCACGCGGCTGCACAAGCCTTTGGCGTGGAAGATGTACGAACGATAACGGGAACCAAGATCGATCGCTTTATTGACTCGTCGCACCTCAATGAAGGCCAAGTCAACACGTTCAATGGCCGTCATAGCGCGGGCTACGAGGTGCCGATATCGGCAACCTTCAGCTTGGGTAGGGTTGATGGCATGGCATTCCGCATCATCGCCCTGCGCGATGAGACAGAGCGGCGAGCTCGCGAAGAAGCCCTTGAGATTGCCAAGCAAACGGCAGAGCATGCGAATGAAGCCAAATCGAGCTTCTTGGCGATGATGAGCCATGAATTACGCACGCCGTTGAATGCTTTGCTGGGTTCTGCCGAACTGATGGCGCGGACGAGTCTGGACAATACACAAGCCAATTATGTTCGCATGTTCAATGAGGCTGGCCGTTTGATGATGGCGATGGTCAATGACGTTTTGGACTATGCCAAGATTGAAGCGGGCCAGTTGGAAATCGAAAAGCACCCGACCAGTCTGCGGCAATTAGCGATCGAGCTAGAGACGCTATGGGGCCCACATGCGGCATCTAAAGGCCTCTATTTAAAGATTGATACGGCCGGTCTTAATTGGGACATGGTGATTGGAGACCCCACGCGCTTGCGTCAGATTGTCTTTAATCTGGTGTCAAACGCGGTGAAGTTTACCGTCTCCGGCGGCGTGACCATACGAATCAAAAGTGTGACCACCGGGCGGGACTGCCGGGTCGGCATTGACGTTGAAGATACCGGCGTTGGCATCCCACTTGATCGCCAAATTTCGATCTTCAAGGCCTTTATTCAAGCCGATAGTACCATCACCCGCCGGTTTGGCGGCACCGGCCTAGGCCTAGCGATTGCGAAGTCCTTGGCGCAGCAAATGCAAGGCGACCTGACCGTATCGTCTGCTCCAGGCAAAGGCTCGACCTTCTTGTTCGAGGGGCGGTTCGAAGCCACCTCTGAGCGAGAATCCGCGGACCATGAGGCCGCCCAAGAGACGGAGATCACTCGGCCCCTGCAAGTCTTGGCGGTCGATGATAATGCACTCAACCGGCAGATCCTTGCCGCGATGCTTGACCTTTGGCCCGTCGCCACAGTTTGGGCGACCAATGGCGTAGAAGCGCTGGAGGCCATGGAGCTGCAAGCCTTTGATGTCGTCTTAATGGATGTGCAAATGCCCATCATGGATGGCATGACCGCCACCCGCCGCGTGCGGGAGGGCCACGGCATCAATCGTCACACCCCCATCGTCGCGTTGACAGCCAATGCTCGAAAAGAAGATCGCGAGATGTGCATGGCGTCGGGCATGACCGACTTTGTAGCCAAGCCGATCAGTGCAGAAGCCCTCGCCAACGCCCTCATGCGGGCAACACAAATGGACGAGGTGTCTGAAGACGCCAACCAGTCCGACGTAGGCTAAACCCAGCCCAACAACTTGAACGCCTGTTCGGGGCGCTTTACACCTACCACCATGAAACCGGTTTTAGGAATTGGGGGCGCAACATGTTCAAATCTCGCTTGATAATGGCTTTGATTGCCACAACGTCCATGATTCCAGCGGCTGGAATTGCGCAAAGCCAAAGTGTCCCGCATGAAGAGCTAGGTGCGGTAGGGACTGTCCCTCCAGTAGAACCCGAATTTTATTGGCCCGGTGCCAATTACGACCCAGCAGTCCCATCTCCAAAGAGCATTCTGGGCTATCAAATTGGCGAGGCCATCACGCCGCACGCCCAAATCGTCCGCTATTTTGAAGCTTTGGCGGCCTATGCCCCAGATCAAATGAAGATTTTCGACTATGGCCGAACGTGGCAGGGCAAGCGCTTAATCTATGCCGCCATTGGCAGCCCGGAAAAGATCGCCAATCTCGACGCTATTCAAGCCGACGCGCAGAAATTAGCCGATCCACGCAAACTGGGTGCGGGTGAGGCAGAAGCCATCATGGCCCGCCATCCGGCCATCGTTTGGTTGGCCTATTCCGTCCATGGTGACGAGATTGGGCCTGCGGATTCTTCGCTTCAACTTGCCTATCACTTGTTAGCTGCACGCGGCGATCCGCGTATGGCAGAGATCAAGCGCAATACGCTGGTGATCATCGTCCCCATTCAAAATCCTGATGGCCGTGATCGCTTTATCGGCGCAAATCTCAACGCCACGGGCATAACACCCGACGGCGACCCGATGTCGGCAGAGCGCGACCAACCTTGGCCCGGCGGGCGCGTCAATCACATGCAGTTTGACTTAAACCGCGACTGGTTTGCCCTAACCCAGCCAGAAACCCGCGGGCACACAGCAGCGGTTTTGAAATATTTCCCCGTCGTGGTGGTCGACAGCCATGAAATGGGCAGCGACCGCAGCTTCTTCTTCCCGCCAGAAGCCCAGCCCATCAATCCCAATGTGACCGCTGAGCAGCTCGCGCTCAAAAACCTTTTGGGCCAGAATAATGGCCGCTGGTTTGATCAGTTCGGCCTGCCCTATTTCACGCGTGAGAGCTATGATTTGTTCTATCCAGGTTATGGCGACGGCTGGCCGACGGCACATGGCAGCATCGCTATGACGTTTGAGCAAGGCTCGTCTCGCGGCATGGTCGCCCGGCGCAGTGATGGGTCAAAGTTTGCCTTCCGCGATACCGTCAAAAGCCAATTCGTCGCCGTTTTGTCGACCTTGGAAGTAGCCGCCCGTGAACGTGGTCGATTTGTCCGCTCCTTCTACGACTTCCGGCGCACCGCCATTGCCGAAGGCAAGGCTGAGGCCGTGAAGTCTTATATTCTGCCAACCCAGAGCGATCAGTCCAACACGGATAAAATGGCCGCTTTGCTCAGCCGGCAAGGCATTGAGGTCGGACGCACGACGAGCAATTTCACCGCCTGTGGCCGCACCTATGCGGCAGGCTCTTACGTGGTATCAGCCGCACAACCTGCGAAGCGCCTCATCCGTAACTTGTTGGAACAGGACACGGCGATGGAGGCCAGTTTTGTGGCCGAGCAACAGCGTCGCCGGCGCGCGGGTCTTAGCGATCAAATCTATGATGTGACCGGTTGGTCGTTGCCCCTTCTCTATAATGTGGAGGTCGTGCCCTGCGCGACAGATCCTGCCGTGACGAGCCAGAAGGCCAGCACAGCAATGATTCAACCCGGCCAAGTAATCAATCCAGACGCAAAGGTCGCCTTTGTGGTTGCCTCGGGATCAACTGCCACCTCGCGCTTTATGGCGAAGGCCTTGCAACAGGGCCTTGTCCTGCGCACCATGGAAGAAGCCTTTACGCTGGAAGGCAAGACTTATCCGGCGGGCAGCCTCGTCGTTGCGCGCGGCGAAAATGGTGCCGACCTGACCCCTAAGCTGGCGAGCCTTGTGGCCGAAACCGGGGCGACGCTGACCGGCTTTGACTCCTCCTGGGTCACTAATGGCCCAAGCTTGGGCTCCGACAAGGCGCTCAAACTGCGCAATCCCCGCATTCTTTTGGCTTGGGATAGCCCAGCAGACCGCAACTCTGCGGGTGCCACCCGTTATGTGCTGGAACGTAAGTTTGGTGTACCCGTAACCCCGGTTCGGATGCGGCGTTTAGCCAGCCAACCCTTAAGCGGCTATGACGTTGTGATCTTGCCCGATGGTGAGGGCAGCTATGGCGCGGCTTTGGGTGAATCGGGTGCCCGTAACTTGCGCACCTTTGTGCAAAATGGCGGGGTCCTGATCTCGCTGGGCACGGCAACGGCTTGGATGGCAGACCCCGACGTTGATCTGATTGGCCTGCGCCGCGAGCAAGCCACCCTATCGGAAGCAGAAGCCAAAGGTCGCCTGCCTGAACCCAAAGCTAAAGCCGGGGCGTCTGGCGTTGATGGTATCAATTTCCCCGATGAGACCACGTACAAGCAGGCCATTGCCGAGACCAACCGTGATCCAACCGAATTGGACGGGGCTATTCTGCGCGGCGAGACTGCAAAAGATCATTGGCTGACGGCGGGCATCGCGCCAAATCTGCACATGATGGTTGCCGGATCGGATATTTATCGCCCGCTGACCGCTGATGTCGGCGACAATGTCGTCCGCTTTGCCGGACCAGACCAAGTCAAAGCCAGCGGGATTGTATGGGATGATATTCGCAAGCAATTGGCCTTTAAACCCGCTGTGGCCGTCCAAGCCAAAGGGCGCGGCTATGTCGTCGCCTTCACCATCGACCCAACCTATCGCGGCATGGCCGATGGCCTCGATTCTCTGGTAATGAACGCGATCTATTTCAGCGCGGCTCGGGCTCGCCCGGTGCGGTGACGCTTCAGCGGGGATGTTGGACCGCGTGAGCCACTAGCTGCGCATCTGTACGCGCTGCCATGCGCAGCTAGTGCTGCGCGGTCCTAGCCACCCCACACCCCAAAAAAGCCGCTTGACACGGGCGGTGTATTACCATACCAACACACCAGAACGCTAGAGCAGCAAGTTCTAGGTATTTGGGAGTTGTCTATGACGCAAGCTTGGCGCGACGATCAACCCATCTGGAGGCAGATCAAGGACCGGGTCCTGTCTGCCATTCTCGATGGTGGTATAAAAGAAGGAGAGCCCTTGCCGTCCGTTCGGCAAGTGGCTTTAGACCTTCAGGTCAATCCTTTGACCGTTTCAAAAGCCTATCAAGAATTGGCCGATGACGGTCTGGTCGAACGTCGCCGTGGGCTTGGCATGTTTGTGATCGAGGGTGCCCGCAAAGGATTGAGCGCCAGCGAACGCAACACCTTCCTAAAAGAAGAATGGCCGGTCGTAGTGACCCGCATCAAGCGTTTGGGCTTGAGCGCACAAGAATTGCTAAAAGATATTGAGGGGAATGGGCAATGACGGAAGTGTTAATCTCGGCCAAGGGCTTGGCGAAAAACTATGGCAAGAAGCAAGCGCTGAAGCCGACTAACCTTGAAATCCCAGCGGGCCGGATTGTTGGTGTGATTGGGGCCAATGGTGCAGGTAAGTCTACGCTGCTCAACTGTCTCCTTGGCCTATCTGACTATGAAGGCGATCTGCAAGTCATGGGGATGAACCCTCTGATGCAGCGGGCTGTCTTAATGGAACAAGTTTGCTTCATCGCCGACGTTGCCACCCTTCCCCGCTGGGCAAAAGTGGCTGACCTCCTCGATTGGGTCGCAGGCCTGCATCCTAAGTTTGACCAAGCCAAAGCTATTGCCCGCCTCAAGACCACAACGGTTCAATTGGACTCCAAGATTAAGGCCCTCTCTAAAGGCATGATCGTGCAAGTCCATTTGGCCATCGCTCTGGCGATTGATGCGCGCATTCTGGTGTTGGACGAGCCAACCTTGGGCCTCGACATCGTCAACCGCCGTGGCTTCTACGACGCCATTTTGTCGGACTTCTTTGACGAAACCCGGACGGTGATCATCACCACCCACCAGGTCGACGAGGTCGAGCCAATATTGAGCCATGCGATCTTCATTCGCGATGGCGCAGTCACACTGGACGCATCGATGGATGTCATTGCGGACCGCTTCTTGGCGGTCGATGTGCTCGACACTCAGAAAGCCGAGGCCGAAGCCTTGCGCCCGCTCTATGGCCGCTCGCTTTTAGGCCGCACCACTTTCGTGTTTGACGGTGTTGCCCCAGACCAATTGAAGACCTTTGGCGAACCCCGCCGGGTTGGTCTTGCCGATTTGTTTGTCGCGTTGGCGCAATAGGGGGTCATGATGATTACTGGCTTACTCTTTACCTTAGCCCAGCGTCAGGCACCGGCCGAAGGCCGCGCCTTTCCGGGCGAAGCGATCAATTCCAAGGCGAGCACATCAAAGCTCGTACTTATCCCAAGCAGTGGGGACGTGGTGGTGAAACTGGCCCGAACTTCGGGCGTGGTTTTGGCACTCGTTGGCTTGCTTCTCTTAGGCGTAGGCGGAGTGGAATGGTCGTTTGACCCAGCCACTGGCCTCAATATTCAAACAGCTGTTGTCAGCTTCACCCTTCCTGCGGGAGTGTTCTCATGAACAAGTTTTTGACCCTCATTCGGCGGGATATGGCCGATAATCGTGGTGCATTGGTCATCACCCCCCTCGTGATCGCAGCCATTCTGCTCGCTGTTACGACGTTTGCCACTTTGACCGGCAATGCGCGGTTTGGCTTTGACCCTCAGGACTTTGCCGCCTCAAAGGAGCACCGCGGTGTCCAAGGCCAAGTCATGCCTGACGACGAAGATGGCGGTGCCACGATTAAACGCGGTCCAGACGGCAAAATCACCATCACAACCGCCGATGGCCAAACCAAGACATTGGATGAAACTATTGATCCCAAAACCAAGGCTGGCATCGAAGGCATCTTGCCTTTGGGTACGGCTACGGCAGCGGTGCTGCCATTGGCGATCGCCCTCATCTCTATCCTGTTTGTCTTAGCAGGGGCTTTGCATGACGAGCGCAAGGATCGCACCATCTTGTTCTGGAAGTCGATGCCTGTCAGCGACCTTCAGACCACCAGTGCCAAGCTTGTCTCGATTGTTGGGGTCGGTCTATTCTTTGCCTTGACGGTGACGATTGTCTTGCACATTGCAATCACGGGTCTAGCTGTCGCAACCATTGGCAATGTTGGCATCACAGGCGTCAGCGCTGGGGCGGTGTTCCTCAATGCCACCAAAATGTGGGCTGTGCTGGCAGTAGGGCTCCTCTTTTATATCGGTTGGGCTTTACCGGTTTACGGCTGGGTGACCATGGTTAGTGCTTGGGCTCCTAAAATGCCCTTCGTTGCAGCTTTCGCTCCCCTGTTCGTTGTCCCCCTCGTCTATATGGCGATTGCCTATCGTGGTGATGACAATGACACGATTTTGAACGCCTTGTGGGAGCCCGCTGGCCGCCTGATTGGTGAACCTATGACCGCCGGGATGAGCCGCCTTGCAGAGCGCAGCAGCGACCAAGTCCCCACCGTCCCGGTAACTGAAATCTTGGCGCACTTTTCTAAGGGCCTTGCTCAGCCAGGCTTCTGGATTGGCTTGGTCGTTGCAGGGGGCTTCATCTATGCCGCAAGCGAAATCCGTCGCCGCCGGGCCCTCTAAGCAGCGGTAAATCACCACAACATCAGGGCCATCGGCGACGCGTCGGTGGCCCTTTTTTAATCCCCGCCAAAAGGTACATCCCATGACCGCAAATTCTCAATTCTGGACCCTCGCGCGGCTTACGGGCCTTCTACTTTTCTTGGTGACTGTCACCCATATGGCAGGCTTTCAGATCGCCAGCAGCTTTGTCGTATCGGGGGACTTTGCGGCTACCGGCACCAAAATGGCCCAAAGTGAAGGGCTCTATCGCCTAGCCCTGCTAAGCTATAGCGCCTCGAGTATCTTAAGCGTTGGTCTCGCGGTCAGCTTTGCGCTCTGGATTGCGCCGATCAGCCGTTTAGGTGCTGGACTGGTACTGGGCTGGCGGTTGTTTGAAGCGATCAGCTCAACGATAACGTGGGCGATCCGATTTGCCTTAGTCGACAATCAGACACAGCCCAATCTTTTGGGCGCGCCGGGGGCAGAAGCGCTGCATCGCTTGTTGCGAGATACCGCCAATGCAGCCTTTGATTTAGGTGCCATTGGATTGGCCTTGGCAACGCTGATTGGGTTCTTCTTTTTGTTCCAAGTGCGCGCCTTGCCGCGCCTTTTATCCGCCATCGCGATGTTGGGTGCTACATTCATCTTGGTAAGCTCCGTCACGGCGCTGGGCTGGCCGGAGACAAACATCCCAAGCTCAATCGCCTTCGCGGTGACCTTGCTCAGCAATTTGGTCATTGGCCTCTGGCTTTTGGTTCGGGGAGACCGTTCATCACAGGCGAAAGTGGTGGCACAACAGGCTTGACACCAAAGCCTGTGTCTATAGCCCGTGCCAATGACAACATAGGGGTTGGTCTTGGCGTTTGAAGCGAATTTCGATGGTTTGGTTGGCTTAACCCACAATTATGGCGGGCTCAGCGCTGGCAATTTGGCCTCTGCTGCCAATGCGACTGCGGTCTCGCGCCCTAAGGAAGGTGCGCTTCAGGGCCTAGCGAAA
>Ga0247833_1006305_pt1 | contig 13273 bp, 14 predicted proteins | sample LaCruzMarch2015__7_FD_187117 | JGI IMG/M metagenome (GOLD analysis project Ga0247833, IMG submission 187117) | Freshwater microbial communities from meromictic Lake La Cruz, Castile-La Mancha, Spain - LaCruzMarch2015_8m | ecosystem: Environmental > Aquatic > Freshwater > Lake | place: Spain...
ATCGCTGCGGCGGAAGCCGTAGGCATCCACCAGACCGGTGCGCACGCCTACTGGCAAGGCGGTGCGTGACAACAGATCCTCGTAGTCACTGCGGCAGCGGTAGTGGTTGAGGTACTGGTGGGCTAGGCCCAGGTGGGGCAGATCGCCCTCGCCAAAGGCGCTGCCATCCACTGAGTACCAAAGGGCCGGCAGATCAAAACGCTGCGGCAGCAGCGAAGGCTCGCCCACCGGCACCACGTCGTAGCCATCAACGGCGCCGGGGTTGGGGTTGGCCTGCCAGCTGCGCAGCACCAGGCCGTCGTCGGTGACCGAGAGGCTGCGGTACAGCCAGGCCTGTGGATCAGGCACCAGGCCGCCGTGGGCGTCGATCAGCACCGTGGGCACCGCGGCGTTGCCGCTGGCGTAACGGGGCGGCAGGGCCTGGCGAAGTGGCTCCCGCCAGACGATCTCCACCGGTCCCGATGCAGGAGCACCGCTGGCGCCCTCGGTGGGCAGGCGCCAGTTGAGCAGGTCGCCACGGGGCACCAGCTGCAGCCGGGGTAGGGAGAGCCTGTCCCCCTTGGCGAGGGCTTCCAGCCGGTCGCCTTCTGAGGGCCAGCGGTGCTGGGGGGGCAGCTGCAGGATCAGGCAGCCGCCATCGCGAAGGGTGAGCAGATCGGCCAGGAATAGGAAGACCCCCAGGTCGGTGCCCTGGCCATCCACATCAGTGGCCACACGGGTGAGGGAGTCGGGCAGCTCCTGCCAGGCCAGCCGCGACAGCATCCCGGCGTAGGTGCGCAGAGCGTCGCGGTAGAAGCCGGTGGGGCGGGCGGCTTCTAGTCGCTTGAGGTAGCAGGTCTCGGGTTCTTCTATGCCGCGGGTTAGATACAACGGCCGGCGGCTGGTGCCGTCAGGGAGTTCGAGCAGGCTCCAGCAGTCGTAGACCAGCTGCAGGCGTTCCCTCAGGCCTGAGAGGGTGGGGTGCTCCAGCCAAGGGGGCTGGTTGGGAGCTTGTGGCTGCGGTGTTGCCGGGGAGGTGGGGCTGTTGGAGGAGGCTGAGCGGCGGCGGCGGCGGGTGGGCACTGGCTGCTGGTGGGATCTCAGCCATTGCCAGAGGCAGCGCTGGTTGACCGCGGGGAAGGCTATGCAGGATCTGCATGGTTCCAGTCAGATCATCCGGGCAGGAGGGTCGGCCACGCCGAGGGGCAAGGGTTCTTAAGCGGGCCCAGAAAGATTCAGACGTGATCAGCTCCCTGCCAATGATTTATTACGCACAGCGGGGCTAGACTACTTTTCATAAGAATTCAGGTCTTATGCGGCCTAGAAAAGTCTCGATTTCTTCTTGGTTAGGGTTCGTCCATTTAGCCTAAATACTCTGAAGATGGCGAATCCACCTCGAAAGCCGACCGGAACCAGCGGTCCTCTGCATGTGACCGCCAGCGGAGCGGAATTTCTTAAGCTCGAATTCCCTAAAACAAAAGAAGATATTGAGAAATTTATAGTTAAAGCATTCGTGGCGAACAGCGGTTCAATGCCCCTACAGATTTCCGAGTACACGCAAAATCGCCAAAACGATTTTGATTTCTCTGTCGAGACAGCAGAAGGTCTTAAGTTTCTTGAGCTAATGGAGATTGCGCCGCTAGAAAATCTTCACGGTTCTTATGACAAGGCGCCCAGTTCGTATAAACCGTATGATTTTGCCGCATACATCCATGCAAAGATTAATGGCAAATCCGAAAGATATCGCGGGGCTGCCTCGTCTAGCATCTGCCTCTTGGTGTATGTCACCGATTGGGCATTTATCTTAAGTGAAACGGTGATTACTCTGCTCCAATACTGGACTACTCATCAGTCGCATAGCTTCCAATACATCTTTTGCTTTTCGCCGATTGTTGCTGGGTCTGGCGTTGCGAATCTGATTTATCCAACACCTAAAGACTTCTGGAAGAGCTTCAATCCAGACGCATATCGCGAGAATGTTGTGCACAATTTATCGCCACTCAAGTGGGAGTCTGTGCGTAGCTAGTGTTAGCCCGTTGGTCGAGCATGCTTGCGCAAAAAGCCGCTCAGGTCGCTCACTTCTTCGCTAGATTTTCATGAAAAGAAGCTTTCGCGAATACCTCGTCAAGGCTATGAGGTGTGCCTGTGATGACATGCTGAGGTTCTCAGGAGACCCAGCGATGCGGCTTAATGCTGAGTATCTATTTACAGTTGCCGTTGCGAAGCAGATTGACGCACTCAATCACTTCCACGGCGAGCCGTACCAAATTTACCTGGAGAAGAAGACTCGTGATTTTGCAAAGGATTGCTTGCATCCGATCAAATTTGGCCACCCCTTGCAGCGGGGATCAGCCTCAATCAGAAAGGGCGTACCAAAGCTTACTAGAAATGGGCGAATAGATATCGCGATCTATGAAGACATTCCAAATAATGGCTTCTTGGGCAGTCAACCAGTCTGCGCAATAGAACTAAAGGGATTCAACCCCGCGAAAAATCTTGTATTAAAAGATCTAAGAAGGAACCTGGAGTACTTTTCACTGGCAGGATGCACTGGCGCTAGCGTTCTGGGATCAACCCTCTTTGGGGCACTCCACGCATGGCCAAACATCGGAATAAACAGTGAAGAGCTGGAAAAGTGCGAATCTCTCCGCAAAAAGTATGAGGGCTGGCTTTCACAGCTCCCCAAGGTGCCAAACATCCACAGTGAAGTAACGGTCCATGAAGTGCGGAATGACCTAGAAGGCGAAGTGGTCGAAGAGGACGATTACCACGTGCTTAACGCTGACACTATCCACAGTTATGTGGGGATTGTGGTGGAGTTCCTTGCGAGCAAAGCCTAACTTCACGATACGGCTCATGCGCCTGGTAGCTTCCTTCTTGCTCTGAAGGTCTATCGCTGCTGATTCTGAGAGTTCACTCAACAGGGAAGGCAACCACTCGCACTGAGCAAGCATCGGCGATCCGAATCCACTGCTCGCGGCTGATCCCTAATCGCTCCAGCATCTCGCCCACACCTACTCCCAATGTCAGCAATCGCTGCCCCCGCGCATGCAGCTCTCGCCACGTCGGCGGCACTTTCAGCAGGAAGCCGTTGTCCCGCAGAAAGTGGGTGATCTCGCCATTTGCGTAGGTGCGCCCGTAGGGCCGAAATGGCCCCCGTGAAGGGTCGTAGCGGCGCGCTGCCTTGATAAGGCCGATCATCGCCAGCTGCAGCAAATCCTCCTTGGGGTGAACAGTGCGCCGAGCGAAGTTGCCGGCGATCTTCTCTGCCAAGTCCATGTGCTCCAGCGCTAGGGCATCAGCAGCGGCATGGGGCCGCACTGGCCGCTGTCGCTGTGGCCTGCAGCGCACGGGCTGCTTTCCCTGAGGTCTAGGACGGTTATGCACCTGCGCCTGCAAGTTGATCTCCAGCTGCTCTGCCCGGGCATGGCACGCCGGCCGGCGGTAACGCTGTTGCTTGAGCATTTCCTCTGCCCCAGCGGCATCACCCACCAGCACCACTGTGATCGGCAGCACCAGCTGCAAAGCAGCCGGAGTCAGCACGGCAGGGAGTGGGCTCTCCAAGACAGATGGCGTGGAACATTCCCGCACCGCGGACACCATCGGGATGCTCACCGGCTCACCAGCAGTGGCGTCACCACCGGCTGGAGGCCCTGGGCTTTCCAGTAGCGCCCCTCCAGCCAGAGGGCGCCGTGGCAGAAGGCATCCACCAGGTCCTTGCTGCCCTTGGGGAAGCGGATTGCTTCTTCCACCAGCGGCTGGGCACGGTGGTGGAAACGGATTTGTCCTGCTTCCACTAGGGGGGCGACGGCATGGGCGCGGGTTTCCTTGCTGCCTCTCGCGGTGATCGGCAGCATTCCCGGCACCCGGCGCCGGAGGGTTTGCAGCACCGCTGGACCGTTGGCGGCGTCCTCAATCAGCACGGCATTGGGCCGCAGGCCCTGCTGCTCCAGCGCCTGCATGCAGCCCAGCAGGAAGCGGATCACCTCTGGCAGGCCAAAGCGGTGCCGTGCTGCCCAGAGCACCTCCATCTCCAAGGCAGTGCTTTGGGGCGGCCCTTCGTGTTCGCCCGTGCGCGGGTTGAGCGATCTCGGTGGTGGCGCCAGTAGCCCCGCCAGGCAGAAGCCGCAGTAGTCACTCTCAGCCTCCCCATTGAAGGACAAGTCGCACGAGAGGGCCAGCAGGGCGTACTGCCGCTGGCGGCCAGCCGCCTGGCTTGTTGCTTCCCTCGGGAATGGCGGCCGGATCCAGTTGCGCAGGAAGATTGATCCAGACGCCGGACTGGGCCGCTGCTGATACAGCGCCGCCCACCAGTAAGCGCCAAGACGGGCGCGGATTTTGACCAGCTCGCTCAGCGGAAAGCGCTCGGGGCACAGCGCCTCTCCCGGTTGCCTCCAATCGGGGATCAAGGTGCAGGTGGGCGGCAGCTTGGGGCGTTCAGCCGGGTCCTCTGCAACAGCGGGTAGATCGAGCACGGTCCACTGCTGGGGCGCCTCGCCTAGCTCCTGCTCGTACAGCCAGCCGATCACGTCCTGGTGGTCCCAGCGGGTGAGCACCACCACCTGGGCTGAGAGGTTCGGCTGCTCGTTGCCGTCTGGTCCCAGCACCATGGCCGGCTCAGCCCGGGTAAGCCACACCGAGCGCAGCCAGTCGATCAGCTTCTGCCGCAGCGCAGGGCTGGCGGCATCACCGGGGCCCTTGTATGGGTCGTCGATGATCCCCAGGCTGTAACCCTTGCCGGTAAAAGGGCCATCCACACCAGCAGCGATGCAACCACCGCGCTGGCGGGTCAGCCAGTTGCCCACCGCCGCTGAATCGCGGGCCAGCAGGTGGCCGGTCACCCGGTAGAAGTGGCGCGCTTCTCGGGAGTGGGCATAGGCCAGCTCGGCTGAGTAGGAGGCAATCGCCGCAAAGAGATCTGGGTAGCGCTGCAGGAAGTAGGCCGGAAACAGCTTGGAAACCAGGAGCGATTTTCCTAACCGCGGTGGACAGGTCACGATCAGCCGGCTGATCTGGCCATCGGCCACCTGCTGGAGTAGGTCGATCAGCACCTCAGCCCAGTGGTGAAAGCCGTAGCGGGGGTAGGCCTCGGCAATGAAGCTGCGCAAGCTCTGGGGTTCCGCCTGGATTGGGGTGGTGGTTGTGGGCAGGTGCAGCAGGCCGGCGTCGCCCCAGGGGTCGAGCTGGCTCAGCAGCAGACCGCCTTCTGCAGGGGCTTGTGGCTTGAGCACTGGTGCAGAGATAGCGGTGGCGGTGCTGCTCACGGTCATGCCCTCGGCTCCGGTGGCTTGATTGGTGCCCGCAGCAGGCCGCCGATCTCAGCGATCACCCGAAAGGCGCCGACCGCTGCCGAAAACTGCTCGGCATCCATCGCCCGGCGGGCGCAGTCATTGAGCGCAAATATCTGCTCGGCCTGGTGGCGGCGACGGTCGGAGATCAGCTCCTCGACCATGCGCTGACGAGCAAGGTTGAGGTAGCGATTGACTGTCTGGATGTTGCGCACCCCCCAACTACTACGAGCGTTCTCGACAATCGCCACCAGTGGCTGGCGTTGCGCAATCCAGAGCTGAGCTTCTGCTACCCGCCGTTCCACCTCATAACGGGAGGGCCTGGGAGCCTGATCTGGATCACGGCTCTTACGGGGTGGATTGCCCCGCCCGATCGGTCTGCTGGGATCCACACCCTCAGGGCTGCCGCTCGGGTTGCCGTCATCGTCTTCTGTGTTGGCTGCCACCCGCAGCAGCTCAATCGCATCGGCTGTCGTCTGTTCTTGAGATGAGCTCAGCAGGGAAGGCCGGCTGCAGCCATGACGGCGGGACACCATCAGCGCGCACCGCCAGCGGTAGCGATCGTCCAATGCAGCAGGGCAAGGGCATCGGCCTCGTTGTCATCCACCGGGCTGTAGCCCAGCTCGCGGATAGCGGCGATCACCGCCTCCTTGCTGGCGTTGCCCTTGCCAGTGATGTGCCGCTTGATTGTGCCCACTGGCACCCCTTGATAGGGAATCCGGTGGTGCTCGCAGAAGGAGCCGAGTTGACCTAGGAAACCGCCGTAAGCATGGGCGGCATCGACGCCGGCATGACGCCGGACCTCCTCAAACACCACCTGCTCAACAGCGAGCCCACCAGAAGCACCGCCAGACTGGCTCAGCTCTGTAAGCCAGCGATGGAAACGTAGAAAGCGCATGCCGCCTCCCTCAAAGCGTTGGGGAGTGAACGGCTGGCTGCCGCTGCAGATGTGCCCGCGCGGATCCAGCAAGGCCCAGCCGGTGCGGGTGCCCAGATCAAGCGCCAGCAAGGCCTGTCGGCCAGGCGTTGCTGCGGGCGTGCAAGGCGCTTGCAGCGGCTCACTAAGCAGGGCAGCGGAGCTGTCCATCAGGCGCCGGGCAGCTTGATCGTCCAAAACGAGCGCCCGTAACGCCGGGTCGCGGTGCCGTCACCCTCGGCGGCCTTACGGGCGAGCTTGAGCTGCTGCTCCATTGCCAGCACTGGCTCGGGATAGGTGAACAGCTGCCGTCCTGGGCTCCAGAAGAAGGCGGTGTCGTTGAAGTGGAAGGAGGCGTCCACCTCGCCGCGCTCATGCAGATGCTGCAGTTGATCAAGCAGGGCATTGAGCTGCTCGTCGAGGGAGCGCTGCTGGCGCTTGATGGCGACCATGGCCGCGAGCAGGCGGTCGATCGCTTCCTCACCCTCGGCAGCAGAGGCCACCTCTCCCGCATGCGAGTCGACCGATCCAGAAACAGAAGCAACCACCACGCCTCAGGAATCTGAGCGCAGCTTAGCGGCTTGGCAAGTAAGCCTCAATGATCAGAACGGCCAGTGGGCCTCCGCGTAGGCGGTGTAAGCCGCAGCCCAGGCCACCAGGCATTCATGCCGGCCATAGAGCGGCGAGAAGCTGGTGGCCCCCGGCCGGCACCAGATCGTCTGTCCGTAATCGATCCAGTGGCCGTGGCTCCACTCCAGTGCCATATAGCCGCCGAGCTGGGCGCGGGTGCAGTAGGTGCTGCCGTTGGGTCCAAGGCTCTTGAGATCCGCCAGCACCCGCGCCGACCCGCTCACCCCCTGGGGCCGGCCGGTGGGGATGGGGAGCTGGGCATCGAGAAAAGCGGTGTCGTAGGTGCCAGCGACATTGCGGATGAGGCAGCAGGTGGCGCGTTCAGAAGCGATCACCTCCACCTGCTCCCATCGCTCATGGGTGAGCAGGAAATGGATCCAGTCGGCGTAATCGCCAGCGGTGAGCTCACCAAGCTCAGCCAAGGGATCGGCTTGCCTCCGCGAAGCCGGCTCCTGAACGGTTGGCCGACGAGCGGCAGGTTGCCTGGCCGTGAGGAAGAGCTCCATCGCCCGGTGGCAGGCATTGCCGCGCGGGGCCCACACCTGCCGCGTCGCCTCGATCCGCCCCATGGCGAACTCCCCTTTGCCGTGGGCCAGCACCCCGGTGATCGAAACCGGAAATAGGTGGTCACCTAGCCAGTAGCGGTGCTCCGGATCGCGGCGCAGCAGGCCAGGGATGGGGGAGAGCCAGGTGGTCATGGGTGGGTTGCTGAGATGAGAAGGGGTGATGCAGCTCGGGACGTGGAGGGCAGTGCCCGGAGTTTGCCGATCATCTGGCGGTTGCCGACATGGGAATCGGCAGCCAGATTGATTGCGGCACAACCGATGTCGTTGATTGCCGATTTGCCGATTTGCCGACACCACCCATGCGTGTCAGTGGCATGAGCCCTTAGGCAGCAGGAAAACAGCGCTGTAGAAGCAAAAGGATCGGCAAACATCATCTTTTCCTTCTCTTCTCTTCTGCTGCAGGGGATTTCTTTGCCGATCCCTTATCGGCAAACTGTCGGCAACGGATCGGCAAATCGGCAGTCACGGCAGTTCTCCGGTCGCCTTGTAGGTGGGAGTCCCCCGCTTGCTGTGCTCCACCTCGCCGACGCCGAGCTCAGCCAGAGCGTCCATCGCGGCCGCCGCAACCGCGGAGTCGATGTCACGGCGCTGCGCTTTGGTCAGGCGCTTGGCGATGTCATGCCAGGAAGCAGCACCGTTGGCGATAGCGATGCTGTGGATCAACCGCATCAGATCGTTAGCGCCCTCAGCCACCTTTTGATGCAGGCCCATCGTCCAGGTGTTGATGTGATCGACCAGGACGCAGGCCCGCTCCATCAGCTCGACTGACACCTGCTGGCTGTGGCAGCCATCGGCGCAGCCCTGATGCAGCAGGTGGAGCAGGGCTGCGATACGGAGCGCCTTGCCGGCGGCCTTGCCGATCAAGGCACCCTGGGCGGGGATGGTGGTGCGGTGCACGTCCGCCTGACAACGGGCCTCGTACTGGACGAAATAGCGGCGCGCCTCCGGCGCCAGCGCCAGGGTGAGGCGGGGCCGGGTGTAGGCAAAGCGGCATAGCTTCTCCAGCAGTTGGCTGGCCCAGCTGGCTTCCTGCTGCTCCTGCTCTGTTTCAAATTCCGGCAGCGGCACTACACGCTCGGGCAGGGGAATAAACAGAAAACGTGCCCAGAGCCCAGATGCGTCGCCGTTGGCGACGAGCGCCTCGAGGATTGCCGGCTGGATCGTGCCGCAGATCGAGAGCTGGCAGCGTTCGTAGAAGCGACCACCACCGGACTTGGTGATACGCAGGGAGGAAAATCCAGAGCCGTCGTAGGCCTCCAGCAGCTGCTCCTCATCTGAGCCACGGCCGGAGCGGTAAGCATTGAGGTTGCCAAACATGCCGGCCAGCTCATCGCGATGGATCAGCAGGCCAAGGCCCCGTTCCTCCTGTAGCTGCAGCTGTTCCGCCAGTGCCTCAGCGGTGAAGTCCGAGACCATTAAATGGACCGCCCTGGGTTCGGCTGTGCGCTCGCTGGCTTTTACAGCGCGGTTCTGCTCCTCCCATTCCCTGTAGGCGCGCTTGTTCTGTCTGGCCAGATCGAGGCGCAGCTCCTGCAGCGGATCCAGCACCAACAGGCGGGAGACGGGCGTTTTCTTGGCGCCGGAGCGTGCAACGAGAGCGCCGTAGAGATTGAGCGGCACCCGGTAACTGGCTGCTTCTGATGCGACGACCTGGGAGCCGAGCTTGACGACGCCAGATACGGCAACGAGAAAGCACATCAGCGCAGTGACGTCATCAGCTGGCAAGGAGCGGCAGCGGATGCGCAGCGCCGCCGCCAGCGACGGCGGGCAGAGCCACTCAAGGGTTAACGCCTGGGACAGATAACGGCGATCCTGCGCCGCCTTGATCGTCGCCACCTCTGAAGCGATCGCTTGGGCCGCGTCCTCTTCGGCCTCGATAGTGCGCAGCAGGTTGCGCAGGTCATAGGCACTGCGATCTGAGAGATCGGCAAGCTCAAGGACTAGGGCCTCTAGGTCCTGGCGTGAGGCGCCATCAGTGACGGCTCGCTGCAGCCGCTCGCGCACCTGCTCGAGCTTGAGCGTGGCGCTAGATGCCTGTATTCCTGGCTTGCTGGCGGATGCCTCTGGTGCTGATTGACGATGCGGCGGCCGCTTGGCCTTGAGGTCCGCTCGGCTGATATCAACGCCCCAGGTCTCGCGCAGAAAAGCCCAGGTTGAGCCAGGGCTGATCTGCTTTGGTGTGCTCTGGAAGTAGCAGGGCAGATCGCGGATCTCCCTGCAGCAGGTCTCGGCGAGTATCTGCTGGGCAGCCGCGGGGCCGAGGTCGACGTGCAGGCGCATCGCCAGCTTCATCAGCTGCTGGTACTGGCCGGTGCCATGACGAAAGGGCGGAATCTTGAGCAGCGTCTGGCGCAGCGTCTCGAGCGGCCGCGGGGGCAGATCACCTGGGAACCCGTCGTCCTGGGCCAAGCGCTGCAGTTCAGCTGTTGGTTCGGACTCCGGCGGCGGATCGGCGAACTCATCGGGCTGCACCCATTGCGCCACCTGCTCTAGGGAGTAGCGGATGCCGGAGGCGCTGTAGATGGTGGTCATCCCTAGGGCGGTGCCAGCAGCGCCGATGTAGCTGCCGCCGGGCAGGCGCATCACACGAGAAGGGTTGCGGATGGTGGAGTCGGCGCCCGTGATTTCGATCAATGCGGCCTGGATGGGGATCCATTCGGCCGTAGCGACCGGCTCGTTGAGCACCCAGTAGAGGTGCGCCGACTTGCCGCCGGTGGTGATCGAGATGGTGGGTTCCCCCAGCCCATAGCGCTGCCAGGCGGAGAGCTGCCAGGGAACGGGGCGGTCATCCCATTCCAGGAAAAAAGCGCGGCAGGCCGTGATCTGGGCGTCGTTGTCGCCGCTGTCGTTGACGACGAGATAAACGCCGCGTCCCTCCTGCTGCCAGCGACTGGCGGCGGCGAGGTCATAGGGGCCCTTGCGGGCCTTGATGCCGTTAGGGCGATGTTGCGGGTGCCACTTATTGGGGTTATCTCGATGGGGGAAGGCGCGCAGGCGAGCGGTAGCTGGCTGCTTGCCCAGCAGGGAGAGGAAGCGATCTGCCTGCGCCACGTCGATCGGCGGCACGGTCAGCACGGCAGCGGGATCGTCTGATCGGCGAGAGGGCCATCACTGGCCATCGGTCTGCTTGGTGACGGCGACCTGGGCCTGCTCCTGCTGGATAAGGCGATCGAGAACGATGCGCAGAACAGCGGAGCGTGAAATGCAGCCTTGAGCGCGGCGGTGATCAAGCCACTCGAGCTGGCGCTCGGTGATCACCACGGAAACGGGTTTTACAGGGGCGTACACAGAAGGCAGGCGATGGGACGAGAACAAGTCGCGAGATTAAGCCTGTCCTTAGGAGGCTGAGCCATTAAAAGCCCAGCGAGAATCTGAACTGGGCCTGGGTCAGCGTCAGGATCATTGCGGGGCCTGGGCTGCGCATGATTGTGAAGACTCTTGCAAGCTCAGCATCCCAAGGCAACAGGCGGGATGGAGCAAGGCCTGCCGATCCGCTGCCGCGCAGAAGAGGTCACTGCGCAACTGCGGCTGGTGCTGGCGGGGATGCCGTTCCTGGCGGAGCGGCCCTGGCAGGAGGTGGGTTGGGGCCGGCTGCGGATCGAGCTGCTCAGCCTCTGGAGAATCGAGCTGCTACTGGAACCCGACCTGATGGTGATGGCTGCGCCAAACAGCACCGGCGACGTTGCCCTTTCGCGGGTCGAGAGGGCCGCTGCACCTGATTGCCGCTGCTGGGTTTACGGCTGCCAGCGCGATGACTGGACGCTGGGCCCCGCTAGCCGAGTAGTGGAACCGCTGCAGTTCCTGAGCGCAGAGGAACGCTCCGCTCTCCAGGCCCTTCTGCGAAGAGCCAGCTGCTGGCCCGAGCCGATCAGCGCAGAGCCGCAGGCTCCGGTGGTTGCGCTGGAGGAGCGGATCCGCCCCAAACGGCGGCGGCAGCGCCTAGCCAGGAGAAGCCTCGCCATAATTCTCTGATTCACCACTGGCTTTAGTGGCTGAGCCGGTCTTAGAGTTTGACCACTAAAGCCAAGGGGACGATGGCGAGCATGTTTCAGGCCTACGTAGACAACCAGGCCGCAGCGCGGGAGGACTTCGGGCGCATGCTGCGTCTCTGGCGAGAGCGCAACGGCTGGACCCAGTACACCGCTGAGCGCTGGGGCCGTGAGGCCGGCTTCCGGACGGTCTCAAGCGGCAACATCTCAATGGTGGAGCAGGGCAAGGCGGGAGATCTGCGTGCCCAGGCCCATTTCCAGCTGGGCGATGTCAACCGCCGTCTCGCCGAAAAGGACTGGGGCCCAGTGAAGAGCCAGGAGATCCGACAGGCGCTGGCGGAGGCCACTGCGATCCGCGGCGACGACGGCCAAGTCTGGGGGCCAAGCGAGTTTTGGAGCTGCTATGTAGGCCTGCTGCCGGTGCCTCTGGCTTACCAGCGCCCAGTAAACGAGCCGATGCCGGAGGTGAGCGGTGATCTGGCGGCGGAGCTTTCGGCTCAGTGGCAGCAGCAATTCACCCAGGAGGCCAGCCGCCGCGGCCTCGATCCAATCGAGACCTTGCAGGGCGTTGCCCGGCAAGCCCCGGCCGCCCAGCGCAAGTCGCTGCGGGCCGTACTTGCCTCCTTCCGGGATTACGAGGCCGGTGAGCTAACAGAGCTGTGGGCAGGGGAATGGCTGCCTGAGCGCTGGATTCGACTATGGAGTGAGGGACTGGAGCCCGCAGGCAGCGGCGAGGATGACGAGAAGCAGGCGCCGTAACGAAATCCTGAGCGATGCATTGCGGCTCAGGGTCCTGAGCCTCTAAGGTGCCAGGAGCGCGGGCGTCGGTCCCGCCTCCATTGCCATGTCACCCATCACCGCCGCAGGACCACCTGCCGACGGGCGGCCCGCCGCCGGGCCAGCGTCTGTCCATCGCGAGGGCGCAACTGCTCCAGCCGCCCTGCTCCTGGAGCAGCGGACCGCCGAATGCGAGCTAGCCGCTGCCCTCGCCCGCTTCCAGTCGGAAGTGACTCCAGCTGCCGAAATGTCGCTGCCCGCAGTGGTGGAAGCGGCCCGCGGCGCCTTCCGCCTGGGCTTTGCCTACACCTCCTGCCGCTGCCTCGATGACGACGGCCAGCCGCTGCTGGAGGTGACGGTGCTGCACCGCGGCGGCGACCAGCTCAGCAGTCAGGTGCGTTTGAGCGCCGAGCAAGCAGGAGAGGAGTTCAACCAGGCGGCACGGCTGCTGGCGCAGCTACTGGGCATCCCGGTTCTTTCTGCGACTAAAGAGGCTCAGCCATCTAAGGCTGAGGCGTTACAGACTGGTGTTCCTACCCCGGCTGCGACTGGCGTAACGGCGGTCGCGCCCGTAACGCTGCCAGCGTCACAGGAGTCAGAAGCGGCCAGCGCGGCTACGCCGACGCCAACGCCAGCACCGGCTTCCAGGCCAGTCCCAGCGACCGAGTCTCCGGAGCCCACCACAGCGATCGCCGCTATCACCGACCCCATTGGCCCCGGCTCCCCGGATGCCCCTGGCACCGAGGAGTCCCTCCATCCCCTGGGGGAGCAGGAGAGGGAGACGCTGCTGGAGATGGTCCGCTCGTTGCGGCCGGTGGAGGCGCGGCGTCAGTTCCAGATCGCCTTCCGCCATCACTTCAACGTGCCCAAGGAGGCGCGGAGCATCGCCGGGTTCATCACCCAGAAGCGGCATAAGGATTTCGTCGATCGCTTTGAGCGCGAGCTAGCCGATCTGCCCCCCGCGCCGCCAGAAGCACCGGCAGCGGCGCCAGCGGAGGGTGCATGAGCGATAGCACTCCCTCCCAGCGCAATCGCCGCCCGCGCAGCTATGGCGAGCGCCCCTCAATCAGCCAGGACCGTCACTACGTGCAGGTGATGGTCTACGGCGACTGCCATCAGCAGCTGCGG
>Ga0247833_1006311_pt1 | contig 13253 bp, 9 predicted proteins | sample LaCruzMarch2015__7_FD_187117 | JGI IMG/M metagenome (GOLD analysis project Ga0247833, IMG submission 187117) | Freshwater microbial communities from meromictic Lake La Cruz, Castile-La Mancha, Spain - LaCruzMarch2015_8m | ecosystem: Environmental > Aquatic > Freshwater > Lake | place: Spain...
AGTTTCTTGGCGCAGATGGTCTGAAGTTCGTGATTACGACAGCATCTCCCGAAGCATTGGCTGGTGTCGTGCACGTAAGCTCATCTGATGGCGCTCCCAAGGGGATTGTAAAAGCCAGTTTCAATCAAGTATCCAAACGCTTTGGCACAGGCCCTGAATCCGTACTCGCATTGGAACCCATATCACTCGACATTGCAGAAAACGCCTTCGTCTGCCTTGTCGGCCCCTCGGGTTGCGGCAAAAGCACCTTATTGAATATTCTTGCTGGCTTCGAGACGGCCACCAGCGGACAGGTCATGATGGACGGCTTGCCGGTCAGTGGACCCGATGCGCGCAGGGGTGTGGTGTTTCAGCAGGGTGCGCTATTTACTTGGATGAGTGTTCAGGACAATGTCGCCTTTGGCCCTTTGGCCACTGGCAAGAGCCCAACAGAAGCCGCCAGCATTGCGGCTCATTACCTAGAGATGGTGGGTCTTACCAGCTTTGCACGGCGCTACCCCTACGAGCTGTCAGGTGGCATGCAGCAGCGGGTGGGTATTGCGCGAGCGTTAGCCAATGATCCGCAAATCCTCCTGATGGACGAACCCTTTGCAGCGCTTGACGCGCAGACGCGGGAGTTGCTGCAAGAGGAGATCAAGCACATATGGCAGGACACTAGAAAGACTGTTCTTTGGATTACACACAGCATTGAAGAGGCGTTATTCCTGGCAACAGACATCGTTGTCATGACCGCCAGACCCGGACGAATAAAGGCCAGATTGACGCCGCAGTTTGCGCTGAGTCGGGATCCAGCAGTGGTCACGAGTACCGAGTTTGTTCGTATGAAGTCCGACATATTTGGCATGTTGCGTGAAGAGGCTTTGACAGCTCAGCGCCAAGAGGTGATGCGTTGAATTCGACCAATTACAAATCAAGGCGTTCTAATTGGATAAACCTTGGCTCATTCGTGGCCTTGCTCATGATGTGGTGGCTTGTTACCACCCCGTTTGGCGAAAAGCCATTGGTTGCACCGCTATTTCTGCCATCACCAGGGTCGGTGTGGGACACATTTTCGATGCTGATAAAAAACGGCTACCAAGGCAAGAGCCTGTGGTTTCATCTCGGTATCAGCCTGTTTCGCTTTGGCCTGGCTTTTACTCTCACAGTGCTTGTTGCAGTGCCGCTTGGGCTATGGATGGGAATGAACGAAACCGTCAAAGCTGTTCTTGACCCACCAATAGAGATCAGCCGCCCCATGCCCAAGTTAGCCTTGCTACCTCTGCTAATCATCTGGTTTGGCATAGGCGAGGTTGCCAAGGTTGCGATCATTGTCTTGGCACTCTTTCCGATTCTGTCGATCAGCGCGATGCAGGCTGTGCGTGGTGTTGGTCAACGTAAGGTACAGGCAGCGATGGCACTAGGAGCCTCTCGTTCCATGATTTTTCGCCGCGTTATTTTTCCAGCCAGTCTGCCGGGCATATTCACCAGTATTCGCGTCAGCATCGGGATTGGCGTGACGATGTTGGTCGGCGCAGAAATGATTGCCACCAGCGCCGGTATCGCGTTTATGGCTATGTCAGCGTCCGACTTTTTGTTGACTAACGTGGTGATCGTTGGGGCATTGATCATGGCTTCGTTGGGCTACACCCTTGACCTGTGCGCTCGAGCACTTGAAAACCGTATCGTCCATTGGGGCGGGAAAGAAGGATGAATTGAATACTTTACCGTTGAAAGGCATACCATGGCTCGAACTGCAAGACCAACTTCGCGAAGCGGGTAAGGATGATGTGGACTGGCGCAACGGCAGGGTACCCATGTTTATTCACTATGCCGGCGACGATGTGCTGGAGGTGGCAAAGCAGGCCTACCTGATGTACTTCTCAGAGAACGGCCTCGGTTTGCGTGCGTTTCGCAGCCTTGCAAAATTCGAATCTGAAGTGGTTGAAATGGGGCTAGGCTTACTGCACGGTAACGCGCAGGCGCGAGGAGCGATGACCACCGGTGGGACTGAGAGCATTTTTCTGGCTGTCAAAGCAGCACGCGATCTGGCAAAAAAGCGAGACTCAGGTCGAGGAAAGCCCCAGATCTTGATGGCCTGCAGCGCCCATCCGGCCTTCGACAAGGCCGCCCACTTTATGGGCCTAGACACAGTACGTACTCCATTGCAGGCTGATTTTCGTGCCGACCCGGCCGCTATAGAGGCGGCGATCACCCCTAACACTGTCATGATTGTGGGCTCTGTTCCTGCGTATCCACATGGTGTGATTGACCCCATCAGCGAGATGGCGGCTTTAGCTCAGAAGCACGGAATATGGATGCATGTGGATGCATGCGTAGGCGGATACTTTGCCCCTTTTGTCAAACAACTCGGTGAAAACATTCCCGACTGGGACTTTCAGGTTCCGGGGGTAACGTCAATTTCAGCCGACTTGCACAAATATGGGTACACCGCGAAGGGGGCATCGACTCTCTTTTTCCGCGACGCAGAATCTTTTGCAGGAATGGGTTGGTCCTTTGATAACTGGCCACGGGGCCAATACACCACCAATACGTTGGTAGGCACGCGTCCAGGTGGCGCCATTGCAGCTGCATGGGCTGTGATGAAATACCTTGGTCAATCGGGTTATCAACGCGTAACTCAGCGCGTCATCGATACTCGATGTGCTCTTCAGACGGGCACCACAGCCCTTGGCCTCACCACTTTTGGCGACCCCAAACTGTCCATCCTCGCATACGGTTCTTACGAACATAACATCGCTGATATTGGCGTTCGAATGACCGCGCATGGCTGGCTAGTGGGTCACGTTACAACCCCTCCGGGATTGCACCACATGCTGAACCTCACTCACGAGCCTGCTATTCCTCGCTATCTGAATGACTTGTCAGATAGCATGTCACAAGCATCTTCTTCCAAGCAAGTAGGCAAATTAAGTGCACAGTATTGAAAACGTATTGGGCGGATTCAAATACTGAACCATCACGGACCTCAAAAGACTCTAGGTTGTTTTTAGCAGTGGAAATTTCGAATTTCGCTGCATTTCTGCGCACATCGAAGTGGTGCCCCCGACAGGAATCGAACCTGTATCACTCCCTTAGGAGGGGAGAGTTCTATCCATTGAACTACGGTGGCCAAGATGCGAATTGTAATGGCCGAGCATGGCAGTTCAGGGGCTGCGTCAAAGTGGCTCGCTGTCGAGAAGCAGGTGTTGCACATCGGTCAGGGTGTCCACCACACGACGACCCTGGAAGAACAACTTGAGGTTTTGCCAATCTTGGCTGTGAACCAGAAAAGGGGCAGAGCCATAAACGCTTTTGGCCATACCCGCTTTGAGTTGCACCAGTGTTTTTTGGTTTTGGCTGTCGAGCACACACAGTTCGCTGTCGGCTTGGGCCTCTAGGTAGACATAGTTGCCGGGTTTGAGCGGCTGGTTGGGTGTGTGGGTTTTGCTGGTGTCTCTGTGTTGCCAATCGCAGGCCACGGTGTCGGTTGGCAATGAGACTTTGACCGCAGGCCTAGAGAGTTGATTATTTGAAGGGGCCAAGGCGATCACTTCGGTTGGCGCTGCAGACGGCATCAACTCGCGCTGGACAGGCGCGGACTGCGCAGTTATGGGGGTCGATAAGACCTTTGGGGATGGGGTCTGCGTTGCCTGTTGGCTTGAGCGCCGGTCGGTTGAAGGCTCATCCCACAAGCTCCAGGGCTTGATGGCGGTCAGGGCCACCAGACTGAGCACACCCAAACTCCAAAACAAAGCTTGTTGAGTCTGTCCACGTCGATGGGAATCGGATTGAGCCTTTGGATGGTTGACAGTCTCTGGCGCCATCACGGTGGCCATGTCAGAGGGGGACTCGTTCACGCTGGGCTCGGCGGATTCTTGGGTTACGGTGACCACCTCTGGCGTGACCAGGTCGTGCCCTAATTTTCCGAGCAGCTTGACACCCGTCCTGCGTTTGATGGCAGGAGTGTAAAAACTGCTGTGGCCACCGAGCTCAAGCTCTTTGAGCTGGGCCAATGAGACGGTGTTGTTCCGTGCAAAAACCAATTCATCAATACCTGCTTCTTCCCGCAAACTTCGCAAGAGCTGCCCTTCTTCAGAACGCCATGTGGAATTGTTCATAGGTGAAAGCTGACTTCAGTGGATGGGAGGCCCAGAAACAGGGCAACTTTACGATGATAGTACAGTTTGAATAAATATGTAATGACTAAGAATTCATTGAAATGATTTTCAGATCTTGAAGTACTTGGGATTCATGGCGTTTAAAAAGCTTCGAAAAGCAGTTCAATCTCGCCGCACCGTGAAAATCAGATCCAGCGCGCTTTGTTCGCCGGCTTGCGCCCGCAGGGTCAGGCGGCGCGAGAGGTCGTAAAAAATGTACAAACTGCCGAAAGCGCCGCTCAGGCTGGTCTCGTACACAACGTAAAAGTCTTTGGACAAGCGTTTGCCCAGGGACACGGCCGCGCCCGTGGCTGTGGCGTCCGAGCGGCTGCCGCTGGCGAGTGAAATTTCGTCCAGTCCCAAGCTGCTGGCCAACTCGCCGGTCAGGGTTTTGCCATTGCCGCTGAGCAGGGCCACAGCCGCTTGTTGCAGTACGGCCGATTCGGCCCCCCCGTTGGCCGCTGAGCGGCCCAGCACCAGCCAGGCGAGTTTGTCGGCGTCGGGCAGGTCCGGGTCGGCGTACAAACGGATGCGTGGCAGCAAAGCGGTGCCGCTGATTTGCACGCCGACTTTTTGTGGCAAGTTGGGCCGAAGGGCAATGATGTCCAGACTGGGGTTGTCGTAGGGGCCACTGAAGCGCAGCACGCCGGTGTCGATGTTCAGCTGCTGGCCGTAGGCTTTGTAACGCCCGCCTTCGGTGCGCACTTGCCCACTCAGGCGTGGCAGGCCCCGTGTGCTGGCGTTGCTTAGCAGTTCCACTTGGCCAGTCAGGCGTGAGTTAAGGCCTTGGCCTTGCAGCTGAAAGTCTTGCCCCAAGTCGAGCATGACGCGCACATCGGGCACACCCAGCCAAGAGCTGGAGTACGCGTTGGGGTCGGGTGGTGCGGTCAGGGCGCTTAGGTTCGGTTGGCCCATGCCAGGGCGAATTACCACCACATCGTCGCCCAGACCGGGGGTGCTGCCCTCGGGCAGGATGAACAAGGCTTGGTCGGCCTTTAGACCGCCGCGCAGTTGCAATTGGCCTTGCGCCATGCGCGCCGTCACATCGCCCGAGACGCTCAGTCGCCGATCGGCCCGGTTGCTCACGCGCAGGTTTTTGGCCTCGATTTGCAAAGCCATGTTGGCCGAGCGCAAAGGGTTGCTGCGGGGGGCGGCTTGGGCCTTGGGGTTGGCGTTGGCGTTGGCGTTGGCGTTGGCGTTGGCGTTGGCGTTGAACTCGACCTGGCCACTGGCTTGGAGTTCGCCCCCTTGTGCGCCAGCTCCGCGCAGGCTCAAGCTCTCCAGCACCAGGCTTTGGCCTTGCAGGCGCGCCTGCATTTGCCCTTGGCTGAACTCGATGCCTTGCACGGCAGATCGGGCCGACAGTTGGTCAGCTTGCAAGCGACCTAGCCATTGGGGTTGGCTGCGTGTGCCGCTCACGGTGAGGCTGGCGTCCAGCGTGCCTTGTACGCGCCAGCCCGGTGGGGCCAACACCGACCAGGCACCGATCTGCGGCAAGCTGGCCTGCACGCTGCCGATCAAAGGGGCCTTCTCGGCCCATTGCCAGCCGTCTGGGGTTCGGTTCAGCTGGCTTAACAGTTTGGCCTGTGCCTGGCCCATTTGGGCGCTGTCCCATTTCAGATCGGCTTGCATCTGCTCGTTTTGCACGCGCAAAAACAACTGGGCCTGGCGCAAACCAGCGGTCTTGAGTTGCCCGGGCAGGCTGTCGGACTGGATGCGCAAATCGCCGTGGGTGCGCTCGGCCGACAGGCTTAAGTCAAGATCCTTGTCCATGCGCCACTGCGCCTGCCCTTTGAGCGTGATCTCGTTCAGGATGTCGGTGCCCAGCCAGGCTTGCGCCCAGGAGACAGGCAGGTCTGTCCAGCGCACCGCCCCGTGGGTTTGCTGGGGTTGGGCCGGGCCGGGCGCTGTCCAGCCGCCCGCTTCGACTTCCAAGCGGGGGCGGCCTGGGCCGGGGCCTTGCAGCATCCAGGTCGACGGTTCCCAAGTCAGGACCATCTGGTCAAGCCGGGCTTGCCAGGCGGGCGTGGATTGCAAAGCCAAACGCCAGGGCTCGGCCGACGGGCTTTGTATGTTGGGGGTGCTGAGGGCCAGCTGTTCGATGCGGCCTTGCCAGCTGGGGCTGTGGACATCTGCGCGGTTGCCCCGCCAGGTGGTTTGCAGCTGGGCGCTGAGCGGGCCCTGGCCCAGGCGCGCTTGCAGCTCGGCCTGTACCGACAGGGGCGTGCCTTGCATCTTCAGCTGACCCGGGGCCAGGAACCAAGGCGCTGGCTGGGTGCTTGACCGAGGGGCTGCTGAACTGGCGGGGCTGGGCTGCGCCCATTCGATGCGCGGCCATTGCAGGATCAGGGACAGCGGGGCATCGGCTTGGGCAAAGCCGCCTTGCCATTGGGCTTGCAGTTGGGCCGGTCCGCTGGCTTTGAAGGCCTGGCGTTGCGCGCCCCAGCCCGGCAGGCCTTGCAACCAGACTTGGCTGAGGGCGGCGTCTTGCATTTGCACGTCCAGGCGGCCTTGGCCTGTGGTGGGGGCCAGGTTCCCTTGGGCTGTGGCTTGAAGTCCCGGCAGTTGCAGTGTCATGCGGCCTTGCACCGATTCTTGGGCCGGTTGCCATTGAAACTGCGCCTCCAGCACAGCCTTGGCGGCTTGCAGGCGCAGGCTGTCGATGTCCCAACGGTCGGGGTGCCACTGGCCTGTGAGTTGCAGTTGCTCCCATTGCAACGCGGATGGGGTGGCGACGGTGGCAGGTGAGGGGTTTGGTGCCTTTTGTGCTTGCAGGTCGGCACTCAGCGCGATGGTGTCTGCGCCGGTGGCCTCGGCTTTCAGGCGGCCTTGCACAGCAGGCCCGGCCCAGGCGCTGTGCATCAAGCCGGGCTGCAGGTTCTGGATGTCCAGCTGCCCTGTCCAGCCCTGTGGAGTTTGCTGGCCTTGGCCTTGCAACTGGCCTGTGGCCAGACGGGCCTCGGCTTGCTGCACCTGCCACAGGCCTTGCGCATGGCGGGCTTTTAGGCTCAGCTGTGCCAGGGGCAGGCGTTGCAGGTCCCAGGCACCGGGCAGCAGGTTCTCCACTTGCGCATCGAGTTGCCAGGCCTCGCCATCGGGCTGCAGCTGGGCTTGGCCTTGCAAGCGGGTTTGTGGGGCACCAGGCCACAGGGGGGCCAGGTCCAGCGCCTGCCACTGGCCCTGTGCTTGCAGCACCGCTTGTTTTTGCCAGGGTTGGATTTGTGCTTGCAGGGACAGATGGACCTTGTCCTGCGCACGCCCCAAAGCGCCTTGCCCAGGTGCGGGGGCCAGTTCGGCTAGTACCGAGAGTTGGGCTTGCGGGCCTGACAATTGACCTTGCACCGTGGACTGCACTTGCAGCTGCAGGGCCGGTGTGCGGCCACTGGCCGGGGTTTGCACCTGGCCTTGGGCCGCGATGTGCAAGACCATGGGCGCTGCCCCCTGCAAACGCGCTTGCAAGGTATAGCGGCCTTGGGCCAGCGCGAGCGAGTCGACATCCAGACGGTGTTCTTGACCGTCAAAATCGTACTGCGCTCGAACATCGGAGAGCTTCACCGAAGTACTGCCTTGCCAGCTGAATTGGGTCACTTGCACGTTCAAATGCAAGGGAAGGGGCAGGCGCAATTCGGTCAGGGGCGTGAGGGGCTGGGGAGGGCGCTGGTCTTGCACGCGCAGGATGTTGATCTGGATGCTCTTGAGGGGCCAGGCCTGTCGCCAAAGCTTCGACCAGTCCAGCACCAGCAGTGCATCCTGAGCCTGCACCTTCAAACCACCGCTTTGCCAGCTGATCTGGCCAATGCGCCCGCCTTGCCTCAGGTTGCCTTGCACATCAGTGCTGCGCAATTGCTGGCCCGAGGGAAAGGCCCAGTGGAACATGTTCAGGGCGGTGCTCAAAGACCCGGGGGTGCCCGTCCAGGCCCACAGCCCCCACAGCGCGGCGGCCAGCGCCAAGGGCCCGAGCAAGGCCGACAAGCTCATCGCCGACATAGCGCCCAGGCCGGCCGCGACGCGCCGCAACAGCGAACGCGCCGGAGACGTCTTGTCCGACGTGGGGCGCACCTGCGTCGGGGGATCTGTGTCGTTGTGGGCTTCGGTGCGGGTGTTCATCGTCAAAATGTGAAACCTACACTCAGGTGCAGGCGCAGCTTGTGCAACGCTTGCGCATAGGCCAGGTCGATGCGCACTGGCCCGACCGGGCTGCGCCAGCGGGCGCCAAGGCCATAGCCGATTTTGGGCTTGAGTTGACCCGTGTCATTGGTCACCGTCCCCGCATCGACAAACACGGCGCTTTCCCAATCGGTGGCTTGCCCCTTGTAGCGGATGGGGCGCTGCCATTCCAGGCTGCCCGCGGCCAGGTAGCGGCCCGGTGCGGTGACGCCGGTTGCATCGGTTACGCCAATGCTGTTGGGGGCGTAACCGCGCACGCTGTTGTCGCCGCCTGTCCAAAACAGCTGGGTCGCGGGCAGGTTGGTTGTGTCGCGGCTGACCACGCCGCCGATGTCGGCGCGCACAGCCAGGCGGCCCATGCTGGAGCCCAAAGGCACAAGCCCCAGGCCTTTGACCAGCCAGCGCACATAAGGCTCACTCTGGCTGCCGAGTGTCACACCCGAACCCAACTCGATGCCCACGCCCAGGCCCCGGCTGGGAAAGGGCAGGCTGTCAAAGAGGCGCCTGGTCCAGCCGTAGTTGGCACTGATGGATTCGCGTTGGGCCTGGAGGCCGCCTTGCAGCCGTGCTGAGTCGTATTGGACGAAGTAAGAGCGGTCAATTTTTTCACCTATTTTGGTACGACCCGCGCGCCAGCGTTGGCTTTGCAAGGGGATGTCAAACAGTTTTTCGCGGTCGAATTTGGCCGAGGTGTTCCAGCGCCAGAGGCTAGCGTCCGGTGGTGCCAGCAAGTCCAGGCTCGCGCTTTGCAAGTCCTTGTCCAGAGAAAGTTTGCTGACCGAACGCCAATGCAAACCGGGCACGCTGTGGTGCGTGTGCTCGGCGCTCACGCGGCCACCGCTGTCACTTCGCACGCCCAGGCCCAGCACCCATTTTTGGCGCAGACTTTCCTTCAGTTCTATCTTGACGGGTGGCTGTGCCGGGTTGCCTTGTGCATCCAGGCTGACAAACACCGAATCGTAAAAACCGCTGGTGACCAAGCGCTGCTGGGCTTCGAGCAAATCGTTTTGACGGTACATCTGGCCGACAGGCAAACGCGCCAGGCGCTCGACCTGGGTGGCGCCGTATTTTTCGGCCCCGGAAATTTGCAAGGTCCCCAGCCGCACCGCCGGGCCAGATTCCAGCGTCAGCCAAAGCCGCACCAGGTTGTTGGGTTCGTCCACCAGGGCCAGGCTGTGAAGGATGCGGCCCCAGGGATAACGCTCGGCCAGCAGCTGGCTCAGGGCCTGGTTTTTGGCCCGGCTCCAGCCGTTTTGGCTGAAGGTCTCGCCCACGGGCAAAGCCCATTGCTGTTCGACGGCTAGCCGCTGAGCACGTGCATCGGGGTCATCGGCCACATCGCCCAGCCACTGCCACTGCACTTCGGAGATGCGCGCGGCAGGGCCAGTGTCCACCTCTACCAGCACCTGGCCCAAGCTGCCGGTGCTGGCGCTTTGCTCGCTTTTGTCGTGCGACCAGCGCAGCGCTGGCTTGAAAAAGCCCAGCGTGCCCAACAGCTCGCGGGCCTGCACATCGGCTTCGCGCAGCAAACGGGTCAGCTCCATTTCGTCCAGATCGCTCAGGCTGCGGTAGCGCTGCAAGTCCAGGTGTTGCGTCAAAAAGTCGCGGATGCCCTCGTCGCTGCTGCGCACTTCCAGACCGAAGGCTTGGGGGATGGTCGGTGTTTGGTTTTGTGCGGCTGGCGCATCAGCTTGGGGCGTTTGGGCCAGTGCCCAGGAGGGGGCCAGGGCCAGAGCTGCAAGTGCAGCCAAGAGCCAGGTCAGGGCCGTGCGCGGCAAGCCAACGGGCCGCGCTGGCTGCCTCATTTGCTCAGCAAACGCATCGTATCTTCCAGCCCTTTGAGGGTCAGCGGGAACATGCGGTTGCTCATCAACTGCTGAACGATGGAGATGCTCTGGCGGTATTGCCAAACGCCTTGGGGCTCTGGGTTGATCCAGGCGAACTTGGGGAAGGTGTGCGTCAGGCGTTGCAGCCATTCGGCCCCGGCCTCTTCGTTGTTGTATTCGACGCTGCCGCCCTTTTGTAAAATCTCGTAGGGGCTCATGGTGGCGTCGCCAATTAAGATCAGCTTGTAGTCCTTGTTGTACTTGCGCAGGATGTCCCAGGTGGGGAATTTTTCGGCGTAACGGCGCTTATTGTTCTTCCACATGAAGTCGTAGACGCAGTTGTGAAAGTAATAAAAATCCAGGTGCTTGAATTCGGCTTTTACAGCTGAAAACATTTCTTCGACCCGCGTGATGTGCTCGTCCATGGTCCCGCCTACGTCCATGAGCAGCAGCACTTTTACATTGTTGTGGCGCTCCGGGCGCATCTGGATGTCCAGGTAACCGGCGTTGGCCGCGGTCTTGCGGATGGTGCTGTCCAGGTCGAATTCATCTTGCGAGCCTTCACGCGCAAAGCGGCGCAGGCGGCGCAGCGCCACTTTGATGTTGCGCGTGCCCAGTTCCTGCTGGTCGTCGTAGTCTTTGTAGGCGCGCTGCTCCCAGACCTTGATGGCGCTTTTGTTGCCTCCTTTGCCGCCAATGCGGATGCCCTGAGGGTTGTAGCCGCCGTTGCCAAAGGGGGATGTGCCGCCCGTGCCGATCCACTTGTTGCCGCCTTCGTGGCGCTCTTTTTGTTCTTCGAGGCGCTTCTTCAAAGTGTCCATCAGCTCGTCCCAGCCCATCTTCTCGATGGCGGCTTTTTGTTCGGGCGTGAGTTCCTTTTGCAGGATTTTTTCGAGCCACTCGAGCGGCACTTCTTTGGTGAAGTCGGTCAGCATCTCCACGCCCTTGAAGTAAGCGCCGAAAGCCTTGTCGAACTTGTCGAAGTGCTTTTCGTCCTTGACCATCACGGTGCGGGCCAGGTGGTAAAAATCGTCGATGCTGCAGGCATCAGACGCCGGGCCGACCACGTTGGCCTGCAGGGCTTCGAGCAAGGTCAGATATTCGCGCACCGAAACAGGGAGTTTGGCTGCACGCAGGGTGTAGAAAAAATCGATCAGCATGACGTCTTTCTGTCCTCAGGCTCGCACACGTGCGAGTTGGTAGTCCAAGTGTGTTTTGACATTGGGCCATTCACTCGCAATGATGCTGTAAACGCAGGTGTCGCGCAGTGCGCCAGCGCTCAATGGGTGGGGGTTGATTTGGTGGCTGCGCAGCACGCCGTCGAGCTTGGCGCCCAGGCGCTCGATGGCGCGGCGGCTTTGCTGGTTGAAGAAATGCGTGCGGAACTCCACTGCGATGCAGTTCAGTTGCTCAAACGCATGGGCCAAAAGCAAGCGCTTGGCTTCGGTGTTGAGGGACGAGCGTTGCACGCATTGGCGGTACCAGGTCGAGCCGATTTCAACCCTGCGGTTCGTTGCGTCGATGTTCATGAAGGTGGTCATGCCCACGGCCTGCCCGGTGGCTGGGTCGATGACGGTGAATGGGCACATGCTGCCCTTGGCCTGCAAGTCTTGGCGGCGGGTGATTTCGGCCGCCATGCCCTCTGGGGTGGGGATGGCGGTGTACCAGTGGTTCCAAAGGTCGCCGTCACACACGGCCTGGACCAGATCATCGTGGTGCAAGTGCGACAAGGGCACGAGTTGCACATGTTGACCCGATAGCGAAATGGGTGCGATCCAAGGATTCATGATGCGTCATTGTCCTTGTCTTTGGCTTTTTGTTTGTTGCGCCAAAAGCGCGCCAAGTGCAGACCGGCACCGCCACCCAAGCCCACCAGCAAAATGCCGCCAATGCTGGCGTTGTCGTAACCGGCACTGAAAATATTCAGGCCCAGCCATTTGCCGGCCCAGTAACCGGTCAGCGCACCGCCGACAAAGCCCACGGCATCTGAGATGCCTTCCGTGAGAGGGTTGGGTGAGGTCATCGGTTCATGTTCAACGGTTGCGCTGGTTCATGAACACCAGCTTTTCGAACAAGGTCACGTCTTGCTCGTTTTTGAGCAAAGCGCCCACCAGTGGGGGGACCGACAATTTTTGATCTGCACTTTGCAGGGCTTCGAGCGGGATGTCTTCGGCCACCAAGAGCTTGAGCCAATCGAGCAGCTCGCTGGTGGAGGGTTTCTTCTTCAGGCCGGGCAGGCTGCGCACGTCGTAAAAGGTCTTGAGCGCCAGGGCCAGCAGGTCTTTTTTGAGCGTTGGGAAGTGCACATCCACGATTTGGCGCATGGTGTCCGCTTCGGGGAACTTGATGTAGTGGAAAAAGCAGCGGCGCAAGAAGGCGTCGGGCAACTCTTTTTCGTTGTTCGAGGTGATGAACACCAGCGGGCGGGTCTTGGCCTTGATCAGCTGGCGCGTTTCGTAGCAATAAAACTCCATGCGGTCGATCTCGCGCAGCAAATCGTTCGGGAATTCAATGTCCGCCTTGTCGATCTCGTCGATCAGAATGGCCACGGGCGTCTCGGACGTGAAGGCTTGCCAGAGCACGCCCTTGATGATGTAGTTCTCGATGTCCTTGACCTTTTCTTCGCCCAGCTGGCTGTCGCGCAGACGGCTCACGGCGTCGTATTCGTACAGGCCTTGTTGGGCTTTGGTGGTCGACTTGATGTGCCACTGCAACAGGGGCAGGCCCAAAGCCTCGGCCACTTCTTCGGCCAACATGGTTTTGCCGGTGCCGGGCTCACCTTTGACCAAAAGGGGGCGTGTAAGGGTGATGGCGGCGTTCACGGCCAGCATCAGGTCGGGGGTGGCGACGTAGTTTTCGGTACCTTGGAATTTGATCATGGACAGTTCTTTGAAACAGGAATGAAGCTTGTCAGGATTATGAGGGCCAGCCCGATATAATCAGCAGTTGATTTTTATCAATCGTTTGGATTGTGTGAGCAAAATGAATACGCTGTTGACCTCGATGTTTGCCTTGGCTGTCGCCTCTGTGACCGCCATCTCCGCCCATGCCCAGGAAATCAAGGGCGATGCCAAAGCCGCTGAGCAAAAAATCGCCATGTGCATTGGTTGCCACGGCATCAAGG
>Ga0247833_1006315_pt1 | contig 13244 bp, 10 predicted proteins | sample LaCruzMarch2015__7_FD_187117 | JGI IMG/M metagenome (GOLD analysis project Ga0247833, IMG submission 187117) | Freshwater microbial communities from meromictic Lake La Cruz, Castile-La Mancha, Spain - LaCruzMarch2015_8m | ecosystem: Environmental > Aquatic > Freshwater > Lake | place: Spain...
GTGCGAGACGGTCGGCTTCTTCCAGATCGTGGGCCACGGGGTGCCGACCCCCGTGATCGACGCGGCATGGCGCGAGGCCGGACGGTTCTTCGAGCTGCCGCTCGACCAGCGCATGCAGGCGGCGCGGCGCCACGATGGCGACGCCTACGGCTACCTGCCCATGGAGCTCGAGGCGTTGAACCGCTCGCTCGCCGACGGCTACGGCGCCGCCGACCTCAAGGAGACCTTCAACGTCGGCCCGTTCCGCACCCCCGACCGCCCGCTCGTCGACGGCGGCGAGGCATGGGCGTTCGCCCCCACGCCCCTGCCCGACGCGCTTCCCTCGCTCGCGCCCGCCTTCGCTGCCTACTTCGACGCGATGCTCGACCTCGCCGCACGGCTGATGCGCCACTTCGCCGTTGCGCTCGGCCTGCCCGAGCACCACTTCGACGCGTGCATCGGTGAATCGCCCAGCGCCCTGCGTGCGCTCAACTACCCCGACCTGGCCGGGCGATCCGTCGTCGAGGGGCAGCTCCGCGCCGGGGCGCACACCGACTACGGCACGCTGACGATCCTGCTGCAGGACGACGCCCCGGGCGGTCTGCAGGTACTCGACCCGAACACCGATGCGTGGACCCCCGTGCCCCACACGCCCGATGCGTTCGTGGTGAACCTCGGTGACCTGATGGCCCGGTGGACGAACGACCGCTGGCGCTCGACGTTGCACCGCGTGGTGCTGCCGCCCCCGGATGCGCGCGGCTCGACCCGACGCCGCAGCATGGCGTTCTTCCACAACGCCGACTACCACGCTCGCATCGAATGCCTACCCACCTGCGTGGCCCCCGGCGAGTCACCCACCTACGAGCCGGTGCTCGCCGGTCCGCACCTCATGTCGAAGTTCCACCGCGCCACCGGCGGCTGAGGGCCAGGTCGAGCTCGTCGGCCAGCAGGTCGGCGTGGTCGCGGGTGAACACGATCGGCGGCTTGATCTTGAGGACGTTGTCGAACGGGCCGTCGGTCGACAGCAGCACACCGCGCTCGCGCATCACCTCGACGACATCACCGGCGAGCGCCGTGGCGGGGGTCTTGCTCCTGCGATCGGTCACGAGGTCGACGCCGAGGTACATGCCTTCGCCGCGCACGTCGCCGATGGCATCGTGGCGCTGCTGCAGCTCGCGCAACCGGCCCGCGAGGTGCGCGCCGGTGTCGGCGGCGCGTGCCACGAGCCGTTCGTCCTCGATGACGTCGAGCACGGCCATCCCGGCAGCGCACGACACCGGGTTGCCGCCGAAGGTGGCGAAGAACTCCATGCCGTTCGCGAACGCAGCGGCGATCTCGGGCGTGGTGACCACGGCGGCGAGCGGATGACCGTTGCCCATCGGCTTGCCCAACGTGACGATGTCGGGCACGACGCCCTGCAGCTCGAACGCCCACATCGCCGAGCCGACGCGACCGAATCCGACCTGCACCTCATCGGCGATGCAGAGCGCACCGGCTGCTCGCGCGTGCTCGTACGCCCCGCGCAGATAGCCCTGCGGGAACACGACCTGGCCACCGCAGCCCGAGATCGACTCGGCGAGGAAGGCAGCCGGGCCGCGATCGTCGTGCTCGAACGCCCGGGTGACCGCATCGCCGACGGAGGCCGCATACGCAGCACCGGCCGCGTCGTCGTACCCGGCGAATCGGCCGCGATACGGATCCGGGAGCTCGGCGAGGTGCACGTGATCGGGACGCCCGGCACCGCCGCGCCGGTTGAACTTGTAGGCGCTCACCTCGATCGTCGCGTTGGTGTTGCCGTGGTAGCCCCAGTCGGCGGCGACCACATCACGGCGCCCTGTCACCGTGCGAGCCATGCGCAGCGCCAGCTCGTTGGCCTCGGACCCCGAGTTCACGAAACAGACGACCCGGAGCGGGTCGGGGAAGGTGGCGGCGAGCCGCTCGGCGTACTCGAGGATCAGCGGGTGCAGGTAGCGCGTGTTGGTGTTCAGTTGCGCCGCCTGGCGTGCGATCGCGTCGACCACGTGCGGATGCGCATGGCCGACGTGGCACACGTTGTTGACGCCATCGAGATGTGCACGGCCCGTGTTGTCGTAGAGCCACGGCCCTGCTCCGCGCACGATGTGGAGGCGGTGCCGGTAGCTGAGGCTGAGCGACGGCAGCAGGTCGGTGCGGCGCCGCGCCACGAGCTCGTCTGACTCGGCGGCCGGCGTGAACGTCTCGGGCTGCAGCCGGAGCAGCAGGTTCGGGTCGGGGGCGAGGCTCCGCCAGACCGACATTCGGCTCGGCTCGCCGGCACCCTCGAAGTTGCCGCTGGGCCCGGCCACCGGGTCGGCCATCAGGTCGGTGATGAGCTGGAGGTGCGTGTGCGGCGCCCAACCTCCGTTCACCGTGTGGTCGCCGACAAAGCCGACGACCTGGCCTGCGACGACGACGTCGCCGGGCGCCACGGTGGTGAGCGTGCGGCGCGACAGGTGCCCGTACAGGCACCAGAACGGCCCGGCATCGCCGGCGTCGTGTTCGAGGATCACGGTGGGGCCGTAGTCGTACGGCTCGTCGTTGTCGACGACGGTGACCACACGGCCGGGCAGCATCGCCAGCACCGGCGTGTCCTCGGGCACGAACAGGTCGATGCCGAGGTGCACCGACCGGGTCTCGGGCGCGTCGGTGGTGAACTGGTCGCCGGCGTAGCAGTTGCGGTCCTCGTCGTACCGGCCGAACGCAACCTCCGCACCGGAGGCCGCCATCTCGTCCTGCAGCCAGCTCCAGTACGCGACCGGGTCGGACGCGAACTCCATGCCCGGCGCGTCGTCGGCCAGGCTGATGACCACGCGGCCTGCGCGGTCGAGGTCGAACGGCAGCGGCGACCGGGGGCGGCACTCGTCGCTGCGCATCCACGCCACGATCGCGTCGTGCCGTGGCACCGGCTGGAGGCCTGCTGCGTCGCGAGCGACGAAGTGCAGCATCTCGGGCCGCATCGACATCAGGCGCCGCAGCAGCGCGAGCGCCGGCGCCCGAGAAATGTTGAGGTACTCGTTGTCGGGGAAGTCGCGGCTGCGGTGGGACGAGATCGCGATGCTCATAGCGAGCCGGGTGGCCACCAGGTCGAACAGCACGCGCAGCTCGTCGGGCTCGAGCGGCATCTCCGCCGTGTAGGCGCCGATGATGCGTCGCGACGTCGCGACGATGTCGGGCACGCCCAGCAGTGCGTAGGCCAGGGCGACGGCGAGCTCGTTCACCTGCCGAGCGAACACCATGTCGCCGAAGTCGATGATGCCGCTGATCATCCCGTCGTGGACCAGCACGTTGCGGTCGTTGGCATCGTGGTGGACGACGGCGCCACGGAGATGGTCGACGACAGGTACCACCCGGGCGCGGTGCCGCTCGAAAGCGCCGGCGACCAGTGCTCGATCGTCGGCGTCGGCGATGTCATCGAGCCACGCGGTGCAACGCTGCGCCGTGTCGAGGTTCCACAGGAAGTCGGGGCGGTGCGCGGCCGGGTGGCCGAAGCCGCGCAGCCCGACCGAGAGCCGGCCGATGCACCGGCCGAGGTCGGTCTCGAGTGCGTCGGTGCGTTCGACGTCGGCCAGCAGCACACCGGGGAGGTGGGTGACGCAGCGAGCGAGGTGATCACCGAACACGACCACCAACGCACCCGTGATGCTCGCCCGGACGGACGGCACCGGCAGCCCCGGCGCCGAGCGCTCGAGGTGGCGCAGCACGGCGTGCTGCAGCTCGAGCGTTTCTGCCGGCTCGGCGGCGTTGGCCACCTTGAGGACGTACGAGCCGGCCTCGGTGTCGATGCGCACGTTCTGGTCGCGCTCGGAGTCGAGCCGGGTGACGCTGCCGACGAGGCCGAACTGCTGGGCGATCTGGGCAATCTGCTGGTCGCCATACGCCGGCGGCTCGGCGCGGAAGACATCGCCGTTCGCTGACGGCACGTTCGTCGACGGCGTGGCGGTCACGGTCAGCGGCCGGTGAACTGCGCCGGGCGACGTTCGAGGAACGCGGCGACACCCTCACGGTGGTCGTCGCTCTTGAAGCACGCCGCCATGGCTGCCGTGTGCCGCTCCATGTGCTCGGCCACGGGTGCCGTGAGGCCCTCGTGCACGAGCTGCTTGATGAGGCCGAGGCTGTGTGGCGAGCCGGCCGCGATCGACCCCGCGAGCTCGTACGCCTTCGGCAACACCTCGTCCGGCGCCACCACGTCGAGCACGTACCCCAGGCGCAGCGCCTCGGCAGCATCGATCATCTGGCCCGTGTAGAGCAGCCGCAACGCCTGCTGCATGCCGACGATGCGGGGCATCAGCCAGGTGCCCGCGCCCGTGTCGGGAACCAGTCCGCGGTGCACGAAGTTCCACGCGAAGCGGGCGTTGCTGGAGGCGATGCGCAGGTCGCACTGCGACGTGAACTCTGCACCCATGCCGACGGCCGGGCCGTCGATCGCGCACACCGTCGGCTTGCGGCACTGGGCGATCGGCCACCATGCGTGCCGGTCCTCCGCCGTACCCCGGACGCCACGCGTCTCGCCGGGCACGGTGGCCAGATCGGCCAGGTCGGTGCCGGCGCAGAACGCGCCAGGCACGCCGGTGACCACCAGCACGACGGTCGACGGGTCGGCGTCGGCCGCGGCGACGGTCTCGATGAACTGGCCGAGCATCGCGTACGTCATCGCATTGCGCTTCTCGGGCCGGTCGATCGTGATCGTCCCGATCGGGCCATCGGTGGTGTAGCGGATGTGCTCGGCCATGTCACCGACGTTATGCGCCGCACCGTCGGGTCATGGCACTGCATGACCGACGACCAGGTGTAGTCGGCCGTCACCTCCCAGCCCCGGTGCAGGTCGGCTGAGCCCGGATACGGTGGCCGGCCATGGAGCAGTACGACCTCGTCATCCTGGGCGCCGGCAGCGGCAACTCGATCATCACACCCGCGCTCGACGACTGGAAGATCGCCATGGTCGAGGAGTGGGTGTTCGGTGGCACCTGCCTGAACCGGGGCTGCATCCCCACGAAGATGTTCGTGCACACCGCCGACACGGTGCTCCACATCCAGCACGCGTCGCGCCTCGGCGTCGATGCACACGTCGATGCGATCCGGTGGGACGACATCCGCGACCGTGTCTTCAACCGCATCGACCCCATCGCTGCCGGGGGCGAGCGGTACCGCACGAACGAGTGCCCCAACGTCACGGTCCACGCGGGCCGCGGCCGTTTCGTCGGCGAGCGCCAACTCGAGGTCGCCACGGCCGACGGGCCCGTGCAGATCGCCGGCGGCCAGGTCGTGGTGGCAGCCGGTGCACGCCCCCTCGTCCCCGACATCCCCGGTCTTGTCGAGACCGGCTTTCACACCAGCGACGACATCATGCGCGTCGAGCAGGTGCCCGAGCACCTCATCGTGCTGGGCGGCGGGTTCATCGCCTGTGAGCTGTCGCACGTCTTCGGCGCCTTCGGCGCGAAGGTCACCATCGTCGTCCGGGGCAACCAGTTGCTGCGCTCTGAGGACCACGACATCGCTGCGGCCATCACCACCGACTTCGCCCGCCGCTTCGACGTCCGGTCGAACGCCACCGTCACCCTGGTCGAGCGTGCCGGCGACCGTGTGCTCGTACACCTGCAGGACGGCTCGGTCATCGAGGGCTCCGACATCCTCGTCGCCACGGGCCGCGTGCCGAACAGCGACGTCATCGACGCCGCTGCCGGAGGCCTCGCCGTGCATCCCGATGGGCGCATCCGGGTCGACCTCACCGGCGCGACCTCGGTGCCCGGCGTGTGGGCGCTCGGCGACATCAGCTCGCCCTGGATGCTGAAGCACGTCGCCAACCACGAGGCCCGCGTGGTGGCCCACAACATCGCCAACCCCGGCAACCTCCACGAGAGCGACTACCGGGCAGTGCCGCACGCGGTGTTCACGAACCCACAGATCGCCAGCGTGGGGCTCACCGAGCGCGAGGCGGTGGCGGCGGACATCGACGTCATGACCACGATCCACCGCTACAGCGACGTCGCCTACGGGTGGGCGCTCGAGGACACCGAGAGCTTCTGCAAGCTGGTCGCCGACCGGGCGACGCGGCACCTCGTGGGCGCCCACATCATCGGGCCGCACGCATCGAGCCTCATCCAGCAACTGGTGCAGGGCATCCGGTACGGCGCCACGATCGACGAGATGGCACGTGGCCAGTACTACGTGCACCCGGCGCTCGGAGAGGTCGTCGAGAACGCACTGCTCCGCTTCGACGTCGCATAGAGCGTCGACGCACCTCGGCCGCGCGTTACCGTGACACCTCGTGCCCTCCGCGTTCCTGCATCCCTTCGCCAAGCCCAGCCGAGAGTCGTTCATCACCGTCGTCCGCGGCGAGGGGGCGCTCCTGTGGGACGCCGACGGCAACGAGATCGTCGACGGCATGGCCAGCCTCTGGTACTGCGCCATCGGGCACGGGCGCGCCGAGATGGCCGACGCGATCGCCGCACAGGTCCGCACCCTCGAGGCGTACAGCTGCTTCGACCCGTTCACGAACGGGCCTGCCGAGCAGCTCGCCTCCGAGCTCCACGACATCGCCCCCATGGCCGACAGCCGCATCTTCTTCTGCTCGTCGGGCTCCGAGGCCATCGACTCGGCCATGAAGCTCGCACGCATCGCCCACGTCCAGGCCGGGCAGCCGCAGCGCAAGCTCATCATCTCCCGCACGCGCGGCTACCACGGCGTCGCGTACGGCGGCACGAGCGCCCAGGGCATCGTCCCGAACCGCACCGACTTCGGCCCGTTCGTGGCCGATGTGGTGCAGGTGCCGGCCGACGATATCGAGGGTCTCGCCACGTTGATGGCGCAGCACAGCGACACCATCGCTGCCGTCCTCACCGAGCCGGTGCAGGGTGCCGCTGGCATCTACCCGCCGGCCGACGGCTACCTCGCCTCGCTCCGCAAGCTGTGCGACCAGCACGGCGCGTACCTCATCTTCGACGAGGTCATCACCGGCTTCGGCCGCCTCGGCTCGTGGTTCGGCGCTCACCACTTCGACGTGCGCCCCGACATGGTGACGTTCGCGAAGGCTGTCTCGTCCGGCTACCAGCCGCTGGGCGGCGTGTTCGTGGGCCCGGCGCCGCGCGCCGGCCTCGAGGCCGATCCCGACTTCTTCATGCGGCACGGCTTCACCTACTCGGGTCACCCCACCGCGTGTGCCGCGGGGCTCAAGAACCTCGAGATCATCCGCCGCGAGGGCCTGCTCGAGCGGGCGAAGCACGTGGGTGCGCGGTTGTCCGACGGGCTCAGCTCACTCGCCTCCGACGGCGTCATCGACCACACCCGCGGCGAAGGCGCGATGTGGGCCGCCGGTCTGCACGAGTCGCAGAACGCGATGGCGATGCGTGACGAGATGCTCCGTCGGGGGGTCATCACCCGGGCCATCAACACCGACACGCTCACGTTCTGTCCGCCGTTGGTCATCACCGACGAACAGATCGACCGGATCATCGACACGCTCGCAGCCGTCGCGGCCGCCTGATCGGCCCTACCCTGCATCCCATGACCACGACTCCAGGCAACGCCCTCGACGGCAAGCACGTCCTCGTCACCGGTGGCTCCAGCGGCATCGGCAAGGCGTGCGCCGAGCGGTACCGCGCCGAGGGCGCCACCGTCTACGTCACCGACATCCGGCCGTCGTCCTCCGACGAGATCGAGCTCGACGTCACCGACTCGGGTGCGTGGGATGCCCTCATCGCCTCGCTCCCCCCGCTCGACGTCATTCACCTGAACGCCGGCATCACCACCCCGGGCCGCACACCGGCGTCCGAGGGTGCCATCCCGCTCACCGACGTCACCGACGACGCCTACCGCGCCATCGTCGGGGTGAACCTCGACGGTGTGTTCTTCGGCGCCCGCGCCGTGCTGCCCACCATGGTGGCCAACGGTGGCGGCCACATCGTGGTCACCGCCTCGATGGCGGGCCTCAGTGGCATGCCTGGCGACATCGCCTACACCGCCACCAAGCATGCGGTGGTCGGGCTGGTGAAGTCACTCGGCGCGTCGGTCGACGCCTACGGGGTGTGCGTCAGCGCCATCTGCCCCGGGTTCGTCGACACCCCGCTGGTGCCCGCCGACGCGCAGGCCTTCATCAAGGAGATGGGCATGCCGGTCATCCCCCCGTCGCAGGTGGCCGAGACGGCCATGCAGGCGATGGCGGCGCGGGTGAACGGTTCGCAGTGGATGGTGTGGGGCGACACGATCCGCATGATCGAGCAGCCGGACTTCGGCATCTCATGACCGAGCTGCTGTTCAACCCCTTCGACCCGGCCTTCCGGGCGAACCCGTACCCGTTCTACGACCGGCTGCGCGAGACCGACCCGGTGCACGTGACCCCGCTGGGGTTCACGGTGCTCACCCGCTACGACGACATCGCCCGCGCCCTGCGCGGCGCCGAGTTCGCGCGTGACGTCGAGGCCCACACGCCGGCGCCCACCGACCCGCTCCGCCTGCGGCGCCGCGAGCGCTTTCAGCAGCGCCGCGACGAGGGCCGCGCTGCCAAGACGATCCTCAACCTCGACCCGCCCGACCACACGCGACTGCGCCGCCTGGTGTCACTCGCGTTCACACCGTCGGCGATCGAACGCCTTCGGCCGCGGGTGCAGCAGCTGGTCGACGACGTCCTCGACGTGGCTGACGAGCGCGGCAGCATGGAGCTGGTCGACGAGCTCGCGTTCACGATGCCGTTCCAGGTGATCAGCGACCTGCTCGACCTGCCCACCGACCGGTCCGACGAGGTGCGCGAGTGGTCGCAGTGCCTCACGGCATCGCTCGAGCCGACCGCCGACGAGGCAACGCTCGATGCGTCCGAGCTCGCCGGCCAGCAGATGGGCGAGTACCTCCGCGAGGTCGTCGCACACCGCCGCGACCACCTCGGTGACGACCTGCTCTCAGCGCTGCTGATGGTCGAGGCCGACGGCGACCGGCTCTCCCCCGTCGAGCTGATCTCGTTCGTCACCCTGCTCTACGTGGCCGGTCACGAAACCACCGTGAACCTCATCGGCAACGGCACGCTCGCGCTGCTGAACCACCCGGACGAGCTCCGACGCTGGGCCGGTGACCGCAGCCTCGACACGAACGCCGTCGACGAGCTCCTCCGCTTCGACGGCCCCGTGCAACAGACCGTGCGGGTGCCCACCGAGGTCGTGCGCTTCCGCGACCGCGAGGTGCAGCCGGGCACGATGGTGATGACGGTGCTCGGCGCCGCGAACCACGACCCCGAGGTGTTCGACGATCCGCACACGCTGCGGCTCGATCGCCCGAACGCAAGCCGGCACCTGGCCTTCGCCGCCGGGGTGCACTACTGCCTCGGCGCGGCGCTCGCCAAGCTCGAAGCCCAGGTGGCGATCGGCACCCTCATCCGCCGCTTCCCCGAGGTCCACCTCGACGGCACGCCGACGTGGCGCGACCGGCTCACCATCCGCGGCGTCGACCACCTGCCGCTCGCGCTGCGCTGACCCCCGGGTCAGTCGTTGGCGAGGAGGTCGATGAGGCTGCTGGTGTCCCAGCGGCGGCCGCCGCGAGCGATCACCTGCGCGTAGAACTGGTCGACGAGCGCGGTCACCGGCAGCCGGGCGCCGTTGCGGTTCGCCTCGTCGAGCACGATGCCGAGGTCCTTGCGCATCCACTCGACGGCGAAGCCGAAGTCGAACTCGCCCTTGGCCATCGTCTTGCCGCGGTTCTCCATCTGCCAGCTCTGCGCGGCGCCGTAGCGGATGACCTCGATGACCGCCTCGGGGTCGAGGCCCGCCTTCATCGCGAAGTTGATGCCCTCGCTGAGGCCCTGCACGATGCCTGCGATGCAGATCTGGTTGACCATCTTCGTGATCTGGCCCGAGCCCGCCGGGCCCATCAGCGAGCACGCCTTGCCGTACGACATCATCACCGGGCGCGCAAGCTCGTAGAACGCCTCGTCGTCGGCGCCGCACATGATCGTGAGTTGGCCGTTCTCGGCTCCCGCCTGTCCGCCCGACACCGGAGCATCGACGAAGCCCACCCCGAACTCGGCGCACGCCTCGGCGAGTTCCTTGGCGACCTCGGCCGATGCCGTCGTGTGATCGACGAGCACCGCGCCGGCCGACGCGCCTGACAGCGCACCGTCCGGGCCGTACATCACCTCGCGGACGTCGTTGTCGTTGCCGACACAGAGGAACACGAACTCGGCGCCCTCGGCCGCCTCGCGCGGCGTCGGAGCAGCCCGGTTGCCGTAGAGCGCCACCCATGCCAGCGCCTTCCCCGGCGTGCGGTTGTAGACGGTGACCTGGTGGCCGGCGGCGGCGAGATGGCGGGCCATGGGGGTACCCATCACGCCCAGCCCGATGAAGGAGACAGCACTCACCCCGTCAGTCTTGCCGGTCACAAGGTCACGTGTGACCAGATCGGCGCCGAGACCGTGCGGTCCACCCGCTACGGCACCGGATGCGTACAGTCGGCGGCATGAGCGTGTTCGGACCGGTGGTGCAGATCGCGTACGTCGTCGACGACCCCGCAGTGGCCGCACAGCAGTGGCACGAGCGCCACGGCGCCGGCCCGTTCTTCCTCCGACAGCACATCGCCGTCACCGACGTCGTGCACCGCGGTGAGCCGACGGTCTTCGACCACACGTCCGCATACGGCTGGATGGGTGGCGTGATGGTCGAGCTGTTCTGCCAGCACGACCGGGCGCCCAGCGCGGTGACCGAACGCTTCGGCCCGGGTGAGGGCGGCCTGCACCACATGGCGTGCATCGTCGACGACTACGACGCTGCGCTGCGCGACGCCGAACGCCTCGGGATGAGCGTCGCCACCACCGCCAAGGCCGGCACGCTGCCGTTCGCGTTCATCGACGACCGCGCGGCCAACGGCCACTACTGGGAGGTCTACCCCAGCGTGCCGAGGCTCCTCGACTTCTACGCCATGGTCCGCCACGCCCACGAGCATCCCGACGGTGGAGACGTCGTGCGTGAGGTGGCTTAGGCCAGGCTGGCCGCGATGTCGTCGATGATCGACGCGGGCGTGCACGGGTGCAGGAACACGAGCCGACCGACGGGTTCGCCCTTCCAGGTGCTCGGCGCCACGAACGCCACACCATCGGTGAGCAGCTGCTCGGCCCATGCCAGCCACCGGGCGCCGTCCCAACCCTCGCGGCGGAACAGCACGACGCTGAGCGACGGCTCCATCACGAGCGACACTCCCGGCAGTCGCTCGAGGTGGCGGGCTGCTGCCACGGCGAGGTCGACGCCCACCCGGACGGCATCGGCGTGGGCATCCGTCCCGTGCACGGCGAGGGCGAACCACAGGGGCAGCCCCGTCGCCGGGCGGGTGAGCTGGTAGCCGTAGTCGCTGGGGTTCCAGAGCGGCTCGGCGCCGTGGAGCACATCGATGTACGGGCCGTGCTGCGTGTGCACCGCTGCGGCGAGCGAAGGGTCGCGGTACAGCAGAGCACACGAGCCGAGCGGGGCGAACAGCCACTTGTGCGGATCGACGATGACCGAGTCGGCCCGCTCGATGCCGGCGAACAACGCCCGCCGCTCGGGCAGGAGCAGCGCCGCGGCGCCGTACGCGCCGTCGACATGCAGCCAGGCGCCGAGCTCGCTGGCGACGTCGGCCAATCCGTCGAGATCGTCGACGACACCGGCATTGGTCGAACCCGCCGCGGCGATGATGATGCCGAGGTCGCGCCGATCACCGAGGGCAGCCCGCAACGCCGACGCCGTGAAGCGCCCGTCGTCACCGGTCGGCACCACGATCACGTCGCGCAGGTCGAGCAGCCGGAGCGCGTTGCCGACCGATGCATGAGCGGTGTCGGCGACGGCGACCGCCTTGCCGCGCTGTGACTCGCGAGCCACCGCGAGTGCCGAGAGGTTCCCGATCGACCCGCCGCTCATGAAGCAGCCGCCCGCCGTGGCCGGCAGGCCCATCAGGTCGGCGATCCACCGCAGGACCTGGTTCTCGGCCGCCACGGCGCCCGGGGCCTCGAGCCACGCCTCGGCGCTGAACGACGCAGCGCCCGCCGCCGCATCCATCCAGACACCGGCAGCCGACGGTGCCGCCGGGATGAACGCAAGGAACCGCTCACTGTCGAGCCCCACGTTGTTGGCAACCACACCCGTGACGAACCGCTCCCAAGCGACGTCGGGGCCGAGGCCCTCGGCCGTGATCACACCCCGGAACAGCGGCTCGAGATCTGACGGTGCAGCCGTACGGCCCAGCGGGGCGTCGCTGATGCGGTCGTCGATGAACGCGGCGAAGCGCGCCGACAGCGCAGCCGGGATCGCGTCGGGGCCGTGCAACATCCGGCTCACTCCGGGGTGACGTACGCGGCGGTGATGCCGCCGTCGATGATGAGCGACTGACCGGTCATCCAGCTCGACTCATCGCTCGCGAGAAACAGCGCTCCGTTGGCGATCTCGATCGGCTCGCCGAAGCGGCCCATCGGGATGTGCACCAGGCGCCGATTGCGCTTCGCGTCATCGCTGAGGAACTTCGCCAGCAGCGGCGTCATGATCGGCCCGGGGCACAGGGAGTTGGCGCGGATGCCCTGGCGTGCGTAGATGACCGCGATCTCGCGGGTCATCGCCAGTACGGCGCCCTTCGACGCCGTGTACGCCACCTGCGGGGTAGCCGCACCCATGTGCGCCACGAACGAAGCGACGTTGATGATCGAGCCGCCGCCGCTCTCCTGCATCGCAGGGATCGCGTACTTGCAGCCGAGCAGCGTGCCGAGGACGTTGATGTCCATCGTCTTCTGGTAGGTCTCGATGCTGGTGGTGACCGGGTTGTCGTCGTCGCCGAGCATGACGCCGGCGTTGTTGTAGAGCACGTGCAAGCCGCCGAAGGTCTCGACCGCGTGCTGCACGGCGTTCTCCACCGATGCCTCGTCGGTGACGTCGCAGTTCACGTAGCTGGCCTCGCCGCCGGCAGCGGCGATCGCCTCGACCACCTCGTCGCCATCGCTCATGTCAGCGATGACGACCTTGGCACCCTCCGCCGCGAACCGCTCGGCGCCCACGCGCCCGAGCCCCGATGCTGCACCCGTGATGAGGGCGACTTTGCCTGCGAGACGAGTCATGGCGGCGAAGGTAGCCGACCGGTCAGACTGAGGAGCAATGTCCGACACCACCTGGCGAGTACTCACCTGGAACCTGCGCGGCTCGGCGAGCCCGGACCTCACCGTCGTTGCCGATGTCATCTCGTCGTACCGGCCGGACGTGGTGGCGCTGCAGGAGGTCCGTCGAACGCAGGCCGCGTCCCTCGCGACGACGCTGAGC
>Ga0247833_1006318_pt1 | contig 13242 bp, 10 predicted proteins | sample LaCruzMarch2015__7_FD_187117 | JGI IMG/M metagenome (GOLD analysis project Ga0247833, IMG submission 187117) | Freshwater microbial communities from meromictic Lake La Cruz, Castile-La Mancha, Spain - LaCruzMarch2015_8m | ecosystem: Environmental > Aquatic > Freshwater > Lake | place: Spain...
CCGGCGTCGATCCGGTAGGGATCGTTCAGGAAAAGCCCGTCCTGCCACGGATAGTAATCTAGCCCCTCGATCGAGAACTCAAGGTATTTGCCGGGGTTCGGGATCGCACGGAGAAGATGCATCGTGCACATGGTCACGAGGCCAAGGTTCGCGGCATGGGGCGTGATCGGCAGACCCGCAGCCTGGCCCATCCGGCAGACCTCCAGCGTGCGGCAGATGCCACCCATATACATGATGTCGGGCTGGAGGATGTCGACGGCCTTGTGCTCAACGGCCAATTGCCAGGCGGTCAGCTCACAATCCTGCTCGCCCCCTGCTACGTCGATGCTCAGGGCCGCGCGGACCTCGGCGGTCTGGTCAACCTCCCAATAGGGGCAGGGTTCCTCGAAATGGCCGATGCCGTGGTCTTCCAGCATGCGGCCCACGGCGATGGCGCGGGCGGGGGAATAGCAGGAGTTGCCATCGACCAGCTTGTCCACCCCATCGCCAAGCGCCTTGGACACGACCGGGATGACCGCCTCGGTCCGGCCAGGCCATTCGTCGCGGTCGCGGCCAACCTCGGCCCCCACGCGCCATTTGAAGGCGTCAAAGCCGTGATCGTCGCGCAAGCGAAGAAAGCGGGCGGCCTCATCTTCCGGGGTGATGTCGCGCTTCATGCTGCTGGCATAGGCGCGGATCTTGCCAGGCGTGCCGCCAAGAAGGCTGACCACCGGCTTGCCCGCCACCTTGCCGCGCAGGTCCCAGACGGCGGTATCGAGGCCCGCCTGCGCCCGGCGCAGATAGCTGCCGGGGAATTTGTGTTCGCGCTCAAAGATCAGGGCGAGGGTGTCTTCCAGATCCACCACCGCCGTGCCCAGCGCATGCGGGGCGATCTGGCGGTGAAAGATGTCGGCGGTGATATCGGCCTGATAGGTCGAGGTCTGCCCCCAGCCCGTATCGCCCGTGTCGGTCGTGACCTTTACGAAACAGACAAATTCGGTGTCGAAGGTTTCCAGTTTCGCGATCTTCATGGCCGGTTCCTTGCCCTTCCGCTCTTCGTTCGACTGCGTCTCCTCATCGCGACGAGCGCATGAAATGCGACGAGGAGTGCGCCAAACCTAGCCGCCTACGATCAGGCTTTCACGACCAAATCCGCCGCACCGATGGGTCCGGGGCGACGTTCTTCGGTCAAAAGCACATTGGCCTCGACATTGCCAAGGCCCGGCAGCGTCATGATCCGGCGGCGGAGCACACGTTCAAAATCGGTCAGGTCACGGGCAACAACCCGCAGGCGATAGTCGAAAAGCCCAAGCACATGCTGCACCACCTGCACCTCAGGGATAGCCGTGGCGGCGCGTTCGAAATCCTCAAGGCTGACCCGGCCCTTGGTGGCAAGCTTTATGCCCAGAAACACGGTGACCCCAAAGCCAAGCGCGGCGCGGTCCACATCCACCCGCCGCCCGGCCAGCACGCCCGCCTCCTCCAACCGCCGGACGCGGCGCCAGGCGGCGGGTTGCGACAGGCCCAGCTGGCGGCCAAGCTCACCAGCCGAAAGGCTGCCATCCAGCGACAGCGCCCGAAGAAGACCCCGATCCAGATCGTCAAGCTCGATCACAGCGGCAGGCCCCCGCTGTCCTTGATCGTGGCGACCAGCATCAGCGCCTCGACCTCGGCGATGTGGGGCAGCGCCAGAATCCGGTCGCGGTAGATGCCGGTCCAGTGGCCCATGTCGCGGGCGATGACGTTCAGGCGCACATCGACGCGGCCAAGGAAGGTCTCGATCCCGGTAACCTCGGGCACCTGACGCGCTGCGGCGATGAATTCGTCAAAGGCGCGCGGGTTGGTCTTGTCGAGGGTAAAGCGCAGGCTGACCTCGACCCCATAGCCCAGCGCGCGCCAGTCGATCACCGCCCCTTCGCCCTGCACCACCCCGGCTGCGCGCAGGCGCTCCAGCCGCCGCCACAGCGTGGCCCCGGTCACCCCCGCCCGTTCAGCCAGGCGCGCGCGGTCCAGGGACGGCTCGGCCAGCCAGTGGCGCAGGATGCGGCGGTCGGTATCGTCGAGCATGGATTATTCGATTTATTGATATTACACGAATGATAAATTGCACATGTCTGCAAGTTCGTCAAATATTGCACGCTTCTTTGCAAGGATCGCCCTATTGTCACGCCAGCAACAGCAAAGGAGCGCCAGGATGCGCGTTTACTACGACCGGGACTGCGATGTGAACCTGATCAAGGACAAAAAAGTGGCCATCCTTGGCTACGGCAGCCAGGGCCACGCTCATGCGCTGAACCTGCGCGATAGTGGCGCGAAGAACGTCGTCGTCGCCCTGCGCCCCGGTTCGGCCAGCGCCAAGAAATGCGAAGCCGAGGGTCTGAAGGTCATGGACATCGCCGAAGCGGCGAAGTGGTGCGACCTGATCATGTTCACCATGCCCGATGAGCTGCAGGCAGCGACCTACAAGGCCTATGTCCACGACAACCTGCGCGAAGGGGCTGCGATTGCCTTTGCCCACGGGTTGAACGTCCACTTTGGCTTGATCGAGCCGAAAAAGGGTGTCGATGTCATCATGATGGCCCCAAAAGGCCCCGGCCATACCGTTCGTGGCGAATACACCAAGGGCGGCGGCGTGCCCTGCCTGGTGGCGGTCCATCAAGACGCAACCGGCAAGGCCATGGAAATCGGCCTCTCCTACTGCTCGGCCATCGGTGGCGGGCGGTCCGGCATCATCGAAACCAACTTCCGTCAGGAATGTGAAACCGACCTCTTCGGTGAGCAGGCCGTCCTCTGCGGCGGCCTTGTGGAACTTATCCGCATGGGCTTTGAGACGCTGGTGGAAGCCGGCTATGAGCCCGAAATGGCCTATTTCGAATGCCTGCACGAAGTGAAGCTGATCGTGGACCTGATCTACGAAGGCGGCATCGCGAACATGAACTACTCGATCTCGAACACCGCCGAATATGGCGAATATGTTTCCGGCCCCCGTATCCTGCCCTATGAGGAAACCAAGGCCCGGATGAAAGCGGTCCTCAAGGACATCCAGACCGGCAAGTTCGTGCGTGACTTCATGCAGGAAAACGCCGTCGGCCAGCCGTTCTTCAAGGCGACCCGCCGGATCAACGACGAACACCAGATCGAACAGGTCGGTGAAAAGCTGCGCGCCATGATGCCCTGGATTTCCAAGGGCAAGATGGTCGACAAGGCACGGAACTGATCCCACTGAGGGGCGCCCCCGCGGCGCCCTTCTTTCCCCTGCTGGACTGGCCCGTATGCGACGTTTCATCCTTATCAGCCTCTTGATTGTCGCCGGTCTGGGCTGGACCGTGCTTAATGCGGTCGGCTCCAGCATGGCGCTGGCCGATATTGGCGGACGTCCGATCATCGCCCTGACCCGCCCGGGGCAAGAGGTTGCGGTGCAGACCCCTGGACAAGCCGCAAAGGAGGGCGAGGCGCGCGTCCTGCGAGGCGAGGGTGTCGCCTTCGGCTATCGCTTCTTTTATGCCCTGCCGGGAGGTGCCACAGTGGCGTGCACGATCCGCTTTCGCAGCCTAGTCTGCAGCGATGGCTGGACGGCTGGGCGCGGAATTTTCCCCTAGGTCGCAACATCCCAGCTTGACGCAGTCTCAAGCCGCCGCAACCCTGCCCGCCCAAGGTCCAAGAGAAGCGCCATGCCCTCCCTGCTGATCTTGATGCCCACCGGGGGCCAGATCGACACTCCGGCAGTCCACAGCCTGCTCGGACTGACCCAGGCCTTGCAAAAGCGGGGCATCGCCTTTGCCCTGAAGACCTATGAATGGTCCGATCTGGTCATTTCGCGCAACTATCTGATGTCGGTCTTTCTGGCGGACAAGAAATTCAGCCACGCGCTGCTTTTGGACAGCGACATCAGTTACGCGCCCGACCTGGTCTTTCAACTCCTGGCCTTCGACGCCGATTTCACCTGTGCCGCCTACCCCCAGCGCCAGATGCGTTGGCGCGAGTTTCGCGCCCTGATCGAGCGTGAGGCGACAAAGCCCCTGGCCAATCGCGCCTCGACCGCCGATCTTTTGGCAGAAAGTCTGCGTTACAACATCAGTGCGACCTACGACGCCGGCCAGCCCTGGCCGCATGAGGTGCGCGACGGCTTTCGCAAGGTTCCCGGCGCGGGCACGGGTTTCATGCTGATCCGCCGCGCGGTGCCCGAGCGGATGGTGGCCACGGGGGCTGCCCTGCCAGTGCCGGGCTTCAACGGGCCGGGCTATCCCGGCGCGGATTTTCACGACTTCTTCAGCCATCTGCGGGGCCGCGACGGTGCCGTGATGCATGGCGAGGACACCTCGTTCTGCCGCCGCTGGATAGAAGGTTGCGGCGGCGAGATCTGGTGCCATGAAACCGCAAGGGTCACCCATCATGGCCAGCTTTCCTTTGTCGGCAACTATGCGCTGGCCGACAAGCCCAAGGGGCCAGCGGCCTAGCGCGCCACGTCCAGGGCGGCCACGATGTCGCCGACCACGGCAGCCAGCAGCGCCGGGTCCTCGCATTCGGCCATCACCCGGATCAAGGGCTCGGTTCCCGATTTGCGGATCAGGATGCGGCCCTTGCCGGCGATGCGGGCGGTCGCGGCCTCGATCACCCGGCGCACCGGCTCGGTCTCCAGCGGTTGGGTGCCATCGGCGTAGCGCACGTTCTTCAGCATCTGCGGCACGGTCTGGAAACTGCGGGTCAGGGCGCTGGCGGGTTGGGCCGTGCGGACCATCTCGGCCAGGAATTGCAAGCCCGCCACCAGCCCGTCGCCTGTGGTGGCATAATCGGTCATCACGATATGGCCGGACTGTTCGCCGCCCAGGTTGAAGCCCCCCGCGCGCATCCGTTCCACCACATGGCGGTCGCCCACGCCTGTCCGTTCCAGCCCGATGCCGCGTGCCGCCAAAAACCGCTCCAACCCCAGGTTCGACATCACCGTGGCCACCAGGGCGCCGCCGGTCAGCCGCCCATCATCTGCCCATCGAGCGGCCAAAAGCGCCATGATCTGGTCGCCGTCCGCCACCCGGCCACCTTCGTCCAGGATCATCACCCGGTCGGCGTCGCCATCCAGACTGATGCCGACATGCGCGCCATGGGTCACCACCGCCTCGGCGGCCGTCTCGGTATGGGTGGACCCGCAGCGGTCGTTGATATTGGTGCCGTTTGGCGCGACCCCGACCGCGATCACCTCGGCCCCCAATTCCCACAGCACTTCGGGTGCGCACCGGTAGGCAGCCCCGTTGGCGCAATCGATCACCACCTTTAGGCCATCGAGCCTGAGGCCAGTTGGAAAGCTGGTCTTGACGAATTCCTGATAGCGGCCACGGCCATCCTCGATCCGTTTCGCCCGGCCGATGTTTTCGGGCTTGGCGGGGGTGATGTCGCCTTCGACCATCGCCTCGATCTCGGCCTCGGCGGCGTCCGAAAGCTTAAAGCCGTCAGGGCCGAAGAACTTGATGCCGTTGTCCTGGTGCGGATTGTGGCTGGCGCTGATCATCACCCCAAGGTCAGCCCGCATCGACCGGGTAAGATACCCCACCGCCGGCGTCGGCACCGGACCCAACAAAAGAACATTCATCCCGGTGGATGTCAGCCCCGCCGTCAGCGCGTTTTCCAGCATGTAGCCCGACAGTCGGGTGTCCTTGCCGATGACCACCCGGTGCGCAGCACTGCCGTCGCGGCGAAAGTACCGCCCCGCCGCTGCCCCCAGTTTCAGCGCAAGGTCTGCGGTCATCGGCCAACTGTTGGCGCGACCCCTGACCCCGTCGGTGCCGAAAAGCTTGCTCTTCATCCGGTTGCCCCTTCGGTTGTGCCCTGCAGGGCCTGCCATAGCCGCAGCGCCTGCCGCGTCTCGGCGGCATCATGCACCCGGGTGATCTGCACCCCTTGCGCGATCCCGGCCAAAGCCACCGCAATCGAACCCGGCACCCGCCCCTCGGCCCGTTCGGACTTGCCGATGGCACCAATGAACCGCTTGCGCGATGCCCCCAGCAAGATCGGACAGCCAAGGCCATGAAACAGCGACAGGCCCCGGATCAGCGCCAGGTTATGCTCGGCGGTCTTGCCAAAGCCGATGCCGGGATCGATCGCGATCCGGCCCCGGCTGATCCCCATCGCGGTCGCCGCCGAAATGCGCGCGGCCAAGGCATCATAGACATCCAAAAGCACATTGCCATAGCTTGGATTGTCCTGCATCGTCGCCGGCTGGCCTTGGGCATGCATCAAGATCACAGGCACCTTTTCGCGCGCGATCAAGGGGCCAAGCATCGGGTCAAATTCCAGGCCCGAGACATCGTTGACAAGATCCGCCCCAGCCTGAATGGCCGCGGCGGCAACCAGCGCCTTGCGGGTGTCGATCGAGACCGGACCACGATGCCCGGCCTGACGCAGGGCCTCGATCACCGGGCTGGTACGGGCGACCTCTTCGGCCACCGGCACCTCGGCAGCACCGGGGCGCGTGCTTTCACCGCCGATGTCCAGAATGTCAGCCGCGCGGGAAATCTCGGCTGCGTGGCCAAGTGCGGCCTTGGGGTCAAGGTAGCGCCCGCCATCGGAAAAACTGTCCGGGGTCACGTTCAGGATGCCCATCAGGCGCGGCCTATTCAGGGCAAGACCGGCAAAACCGGGTCGCGGCAGCGACAGCACGTCACGCACCACCTCGGGGGCGTCGCGGGCGGCGATCAGCCGCGGCGGGGCGTTGCGCGACAGAACCTCGATCCGGTCGAACCAGCACCAGCCACCAGCCAGATCCTGGGCCCCGTCCGGACGGGCAGCGTCACACATGGCAATCGGGCGAAAATACTCCATCCACAACCGATTGGCCCATGCCCGCCATCAATTCAAGAGGGAAGCGTCAGACCAGGATCGAAGCGTCAGGCGCGCTCCACCGGCACGCGACTTCCTGCCGGAACCGTGGCCGCCCCGTGAACGATGAGGACCGAGGCCGAAAGCATCTCGGCCAGCCACAGGGAAAGCGCTTCGGGCGCGGTGCCTTGCGGGCCATCAACGGCGTCGAGGACCAGCTTGGAGGGGGCCCAGACCACGGTCTGGCCACGCTTTATCGCCCAGTCAAGCTCGGTCCGGGTGGCCACGACGACGCAGCGGTCATCGCGGGCAGCCAGCGCCCAGGCCGATTGCTCCAGCGCCAGAAGATCGATTCGCCGCTGCGTCGGCCGGTGTCCGGTCATCGGCCGGGCCAGGTCGGGCAGACCCACCGTCAGGACCAGCGCCTGCCCCCGGCGCTCTAGCGCATCCAGCCGGGCCGCAAGATCAGGCGCGGCGATCGTCCCGGCATCCAGATGCGCGACCACCGGATGTACCGCCGCCTGCCCGTCAAGGTCGCTGCGTTCCACCGGACGCTCGGCGCGGGCACGCATGATCTCGACCCCCAGCGCATAGGGCCCCACATCCAGCTTTTCGATCCGGATGAAGGCGCGCATCGCGGCCGGTTCGGCCAGAATCCGGTCGGCCACCCGTTCGGCCAGGGTTTCCAACAGGTTCAGCCGTTCGGCGGCCAGTTCTGCGGCAATCGCTTCGGTGATCCGGTCGTAGGACAGGATGCGGTCCACATCATCGTCCAGCGGCTCGGACACCGGGCGGACCTCGACCACGACATTAAAGCGCAGGCGCTGCTTTTGTCCGCGCTCTTGCTGGAACGCACCAATATCGGCCTCGACCAGATGATCCCGCAGGGAAATGCGGTCGCGCGGCTGACCCCCAACCGATGCCTCTGCCCGCGCCTCGGGATGCGCAAAGGCAAGTTCGATATCGGTCATGGTCATCGCGGTCCCCCTGTGGACAGGCGCGCTCTTAGCACAAGACTCCGCATCGCCTCCAGCCCGGGCGGCATGAGGCCGCCCGGCAGCGACAGATTAGCCGCGCGTGTCGGGGTGGCGGTAAAAAAGATGCGCCCCGATTGCAGCGGTCTTGGGAAAGCTGCGCGCCCAGCCCGGACGGACGTTGCGGGTGTGAAAATGCGTCGCCCCGTCGGTCAGAATTCGGGGCGCGCCATCCAGCATTGCGCGGGCAATCCGTCCCGCAAGATCGGCGGCAGCTTTCTCACGCATCCGGTCGGCATAACCGTCGCAAACATAAGAGAACTGGCAACTGCCGCCACCGCGCTGCTTGACCACGCCGCAGACCGTTCCGGGATAGAGCGGGCTGTCGACCCGGTTCAGGATCACTTCGGCAACCGCGATCTGACCCAGCAGGCTTTCACCCCGCGATTCGAAATAGACCGCCTCTTTCAGGCATTGCCATTGTTCGTCGCCGGTCGGTTCCGGCTGGGCCAAGAGCCAAGCTTCGGTCAGACCATCCTGAGGCGGCAACAGCGTCGTTAGGTCAGGTGGTGGCAGAAAATACAGCTCAGCAATCGGCGAGGGTGCGAACATCGCCCGTGCGCCGTCCAGCCAACTTGCCTGAGCGACATGAACAAAAGTCGGAAACATACCGACGGCAAGCGCGAGACCGCGCATGACCGGTTTGAACTTCATAAGATGGTCCTGTTATCGTTTCTGGTACTGCGGGCACTGCTCGGCCCGGTTGGGACGGTCGCAGTACCGAACCGGTCTGGGGGGGGCCAGCCGTGATGCAGATTTGTCACGGATTTGCGACAGTTTTCGGCAAGAACCTGCCGACCACCGCTGGTCAGCGATGACAAAAATCAATATTTTCAATTATTTACTAGATACTTGCTAGTTTTTCTTGTAAGGCCAGATGCGCCGCCGCCAACCGCGCCATTGGCACCCGATACGGGGAACAGGACACATAGTCGAACCCGGCAGCGCGGCAAAAGGCGATGGATTCCGGGTTGCCGCCATGCTCTCCGCAGATCGACAGCGTCAGATCCGGCCGGGTGCGCCGCCCGCGTTCCGCCCCGATCAGGAGCAGTTCCCCCACCCCGTCCACGTCCAGAATGTGGAACGGATCCTCTGGGAAAACCCCCAGCCGGACATAGGTGTTCATGAACCGCCCGGCATCGTCGCGCGACAGACCATAGGTCATCTGCGTAAGGTCATTGGTACCAAAGGACAAAAAGGTGGCGTGCTGGGCAATCTCACCCGCGCGCAGGGCCGCGCGGGGTGTTTCGACCATCACCCCCAGCTTGTAGTCGAACTCGGCCCCGGCCTTGGTGCGCACCATCGCGGCCACGGCGTCGATCTGGGTTTTCACCAGTTCGACCTCGCGCCGGGCGCTGACCAGGGGGATCATGATTTCCGGCACCACCGGCGCCCCACGCCGCGCGCTTTCCAGCGTGGCTTCAAAGATCGCTTGCGCCTGCATTTCGTAGATTTCCGGCAGAACCACGCCCAGCCGCACCCCGCGCATGCCCAGCATCGGGTTCACCTCGGTCAGGGCCTCGGCGCGGCGGGTGACCTCGGACAAGGGACGATCCAGCGCCTCGGCCAGATCACGAAGCCCCTCACGGTCCGAGGGCAGGAATTCGTGCAAGGGCGGATCGAACAGGCGGATGCAGACCGGCAGGCCTTGCATGATCTCGAACAGCTGAACGAAATCGGCGCGCTGCATCGGCAACAGCCGCGCCAGGGCGGCCGCGCGGTCGCCGGGGGTGTCGGCAAAGATCATCTCGCGCATCACCACCAGGCGGTCTTCTTCAAAGAACATATGCTCGGTGCGGCACAAACCGATGCCTTCCGCCTCAAACTTGCGGGCGGTTTCGGCGTCGGCGGGGGTGTCGGCATTGGCGCGCACACCGATGTCGCGCACGGCATCAGCCCAGTTCAGAAGCTTTCGAAAACTGTCGTCCAGCGCAGGCGGCAGCATTTCGGCGGCACCCGCCAGCGCCTCACCCTTGGTGCCGTCCAGCGTTATGATATCACCCTCGCCGAAGACCCGGCCATCGGCGGTGGTCAGCTTGCGTTCGCGCGCATCAAGCCGGATTTCGGACGCCCCCACCACGCAGGGCAGGCCCAACCCCCGCGCGATCACGGCGGCATGGCTGGTCACGCCGCCACGTTCGGTCAGGACCGCTGCGGCCGAATGCATGCCGCGAATATCCTCGGGTGAGGTTTCGCGGCGCACCAGAATACACGCCTCACCCCGCGCGCCACTGGCCTGCGCTGCTGTCGAGGAAAACACCAGCCGCCCCGTCGCAGCCCCAGGTGAGGCCGCAATCCCGCGCGCGATCACATCGCGGGCCCCGCGCGGATCAACCTGGTGGTGCAAAAGTTCCGACAAAGCGCGCGGTTCGACCCGCAGCACCGCCTCATTGCGGGGGATGATACCATCTTCGGCTAAGGCCACCGCGATCCGCAGATTGGCCCTGGCGGACCGCGGCACCTTGACCGCGTCCAAGACCGCCAGACGCCCATCCTCGATGGTGAATTCGATCTGCATTTCTTCGCGCAGACGGGCGCGGCACACCGCCCCATGCGCCACGAGGGTCGCGAAAATTTCCGGTGCGGCATCTTCCAGCGAGGGGCCGCGCGGGTCGCGGGTCAGATACAGGGCTTCGGTGGTGCGCAAGGCATCGCGGCCTTGGGATTGGCCCAGATAGCGCCCGGTGACCTGCGGCTTGCCGGTGACCGGATCGACAAACTGGATCACGCCCGAGCCCGAGGTGCCCTGCCCGATGCCTTGCGCCATTTCCTGCACGACCAGCCCTAGCGCAGCTTCCTCGGGCGCACCCTTGGCCTGACGCAGCAGGCGGGCGCTGGTCCCCTCCCAAGCGCGGGCCATGCTGCGCAGGACCTCGGACAACTGGCGCGCGGGGTCTTCGGGAAAGGCCTCATCCGTTTCGGCTTCGTACTGGCGCAGCACTTCACGAAGGGCACCGGGGCCGGGGCGAAGGTCGTCGAACACCTCGGCGTCAAGCCGTGCGACGTGGATCGCATAGGACTGGATGAAGCGCAGATAAAGCGCGTCCGCCGCCGCCTCGCCATGCGTTTCACACAGGCGGGCGTGGCGCTTGGCGTTCATCCCGATGTTCAGGATCGTGGCCGGACCGCCCCATTCGGGGTTCGCCGGGCTGGGCCGGACCGAGATCAGCGGGCCGTCCCCAAAAAGGTCCAGCACGCCGCCCGCATCCAGCCCATGCCCGGCAGCAATCGCGCGCACTGTGCTGGCAGGAATTGCGACCGATTTCGGCACCGGCAGGTCCAGCCGCACCAGCCGTTGCAGGCATTTGGCCCGCCAGCCATGCGTGGCTGTGGCGATCTGCGCAGCGGGCGCGATCTGGGCGAATTCCGGGATCGGATCGTGTTTCTGCACCGCAGCACCTTTGGTTCGCGCGCAGCATACCCCGAAAGCCCCGCCAATCAAGCGTGACATGTCAGCTTTATGACGATTCCTTGGGCGTTCAGCGAAGACAGCGGGGTTCCTGAAGCCTCCCCTCCCCCCTCGTGGGGAGGGGATGGGGGTGGGCGGCCCCCGGCCGGCTTCCCGACCAGCCCCCCCACCCTCTCCCTCCCCCACGCGGGGGGAGGGAAGCTTGCATGTCCGTCGGTAGGTGCTAGCCCTCGATGCGGGTCAGGTCGGCGACGCCAGAGCAGATGGCGCGGATGCGGTGAAGGAGGTTAAGGCGGTTCCTCCGGATGATCTCGTTGTCCGAGTTCACCTGCACGGCGGTGAAGAAGGCATCGATTGGCCCGCGCAGGGCGGCCATCGCGGTCATGGCGGTGGCGAAATCCTCCGAGGCCATCGCGGGGGTGATGGTCGCCTCGGCGGTGTCGAGGGCTTGGAACAGCGCCCGCTCCTCCTCCGTCTCGGCGAACTTCAGGTCCGCGCCATAGGAGTATTCGACGCCATCTTTCGCCTCGGCCTGGGTCAGGATGTTGTTGGCCCGCTTGTAGCCCTGGAGCAGGTTCGCGCCATCCTCGGTCTTGAGCGTATCGGACAGCGCCGTCGCGCGCTTGACGAGGAGGGTGAGGTCGTCATTCCCAGGCATCGCAAGGCAGGCATCGATGATATCGGGCCGGATGCCCTGCTCGCGGAGGGTGACCTTGAGGCGGTCGTGGAAGAAGGCGAGGAGGTCAGGTGTTATCGCTTTTGCCTTCACCCTCACACCGAAAGGATCTTCCTGTACCGCTTGGCCCGCCAGTCCGTCAAAGCGGCGCTCAAGAATTTGCCTCATCGCTTCAGCTTCACCGGCATCAACCAATGCGTCGATCATCTTTAGTTCGTCGGCGACCACGCCGGCCATCTTTGTTTGAACAAAGAAGGAGGAAAATGCCGGGATCAAGATGCTCTTTACGTTAACTCGCACCCCATTCCCCACCACCAACCGAATAACCCCCAACGCTGCCCGCCGCAGCGCGTAGGGGTCCTTGCTTCCGGTCGGTTTCTCATCAATCGCCCAAAACCCGGTCAGCGTGTCGATCTTGTCTGCCAGCGCCACGGCGATGGAGACCGGCTCCACCGGCACGGCGTCGGACGGGCCGAGGGGCGCATAGTGGTCGCGGGCGGCATCGGCCACCGCCGCAGGCTCCCCCGCCGCCAGCGCGTAATAGCGGCCCATCACGCCCTGCAATTCGGGAAACTCGCCCACCATCGCCGACCGCAGGTCCAGCTTGGCCAGCCGCGCGGCGCGATCAGCGAGGAGCGCGTCAGCGCCGACGAGCGGGGCGATTTCCCGCGCCAGCGCAGCAATACGCTCCACCCGGTCGGCCTGGCTTCCCAGCTTGTTGTGGAAGGTCACCGATTTCAGCCCCTCGGCCCACTCGCCCGTAACCCAGTCGCCGGGGGCATGTACCACCCGTAGGTCATTCTCCCAAAAGAACTTGGCATCTGACAGGCGGGCGGACAGCACCTTCTGGTTGCCCTTGAGGATCGTCGCGCCATGATCCGCCGCTTCGATATTGGCGACGGTCACGAACCCCTCAATCCGGCCAGTCTTGGGGTTTTTCACCGAGAAAAACTTCTGATGCTCGCGCATGCTGGTCTGCAAAACCTCGGGCGGCAGGCCCAGGAACGCCTCGCCAATCCGGCCCATCAGCGGCACTGGCCATTCGACCAGCCCAGCCACCTCGGTCAGCAAACCGGCATCGGGAACCATCTCCAGCCCCGCCGCAAAGGCGAGGTTCTGCGCGCCCTGCCAGATCGCCGCTTCACGTTCGGCGCTGTCCAGCACCACATGCGCGCGCTTCAGCTTCACCGCATAATCGTCAAAGCCGGTCACCGCGAAAGCCCCCGGCGCCATGAAGCGGTGGCCCTCGGTCAGGTTGCCTGCGGTGATGCCATCAACAGCCAAGGGCACGACCCGCGCACCGCCCTCATCCGACAAAAGGCACAGGATACGCT
>Ga0247833_1006324_pt1 | contig 13230 bp, 10 predicted proteins | sample LaCruzMarch2015__7_FD_187117 | JGI IMG/M metagenome (GOLD analysis project Ga0247833, IMG submission 187117) | Freshwater microbial communities from meromictic Lake La Cruz, Castile-La Mancha, Spain - LaCruzMarch2015_8m | ecosystem: Environmental > Aquatic > Freshwater > Lake | place: Spain...
ATTGGAAATCCGGTCTGACCCTTAGTCCATGCGTCAAACCATCGCTCATTATGATGCCATCTTATTTTATCATATTTTGGTTTCAAACTGTGACCTAATACATGTGGAAATTCATACAAAATTCCAGAATAAAATTCTCTCCAATATAATTGTCTAATAAATGATGTGTTTGATTTAAATGCATAATATACTTCACGAATAGATACGTTTCCAAATTTTATGAACGCAGATAGCTGCGAAGTAGGCTTAGATAATTCATCTCTGGTTTCAGCATAATGCTTTATATTTTTTGCGGCGATTCGCATTTGTTTCAATGCTTCTGTTCTACCACCATGAACCAAAATATCTTTGTTCTCTTTTCCAACAAATTTTTTCATTGCTAAATCCAGTGTTATTTTATTAGGTACATGAGCTTCTGACGTCTTAAAATGTAATCTTCTTCTAGCAGCGGGTTTTTCTACTTTTTTTTGCCTAGCAGTATTATAATAAGGCGTAAATTTTTGATAAACGTCTCCACTACCATTTAGCACTTCACCTGGATTGCACAAATAATAATCATGATCGAATGATATAAAAACTTCCATCTTCTGACATAATTTCACAATTTTATCGTCTCTCTCTCTGCTATAAGGAGTAATATCTAAATTAAAAGCGACAACATTAATATCCCAAGCCTTAATACAATCAGCAACAACCTTGTCATTATTTCCATAAAAGGTATGTAAATGACCTCCTTGTTTTCTTATTTCAGTTTCCAAATCCTCTAATGAATTAATCATAAATTCCACTGCATTATCAGATTTATATTTATTTCCAGAACCAACTTGTTCAGGAGTAAAGATAAAAATCGTATATATATTATTACATAATGTAGAGAGAAAGTTTAGTCCATTATTGTCAACAATTCTTAAATCGCGCCTAAATATAAATAATCCATTTTCTAATCTAGAGTGTCCTTTGACTAATTTTGATGTCATTTTATTATATTAAAATGATATAAAATAATATACTTAATTTACACCCCAACTGCGAGAGAATATTTCAATTGTACACCTTTTCTTTAAGTTCTTTTTCATAAATAATCCTTATTTACCATAATATATTACAAATTAGTTATTTGTTTTAATCCAGACCAAAATGTATCATTATTTTTCTTGGCCTTTTCAGATTGCTGAGCGTAATAAAATGCAAGCGCTGATGAATCTTCATTATCTTTATTTTCTTGAGTTAATAATTGACGCATAGCTTTTTCTTTACTTAATGGTGTCATATCAACGTTATCTCTATGACGTTTAAATTCTTCAACAGACTTAAATTTTTGTCTTTTATTATAATCGTCTTCTGTAACAGGAATAACAGATTCTACATAAGCTTGTCTTAAATCAGTAAAACCCATACCTCCACTACTAAATAGTGAGCCAGATGTAAAATTACTGTTATATTCCATAAGAGATGAACCTCCTACAGATGAATTTCCAGATGAACTTCCTACACCTGTATATGGAGTAAGTGATTGAATTTCTTTCTTTCTTTTTTCCATCTCTCTTGCCATAGAATCTTTGTTAATATTTTGTGGTGTATAAATTATATCTTCGTCAGATTTTAACCAATTTCCATAACCGTGTTCAACTGGATCTTCTACACGATGTTTTTCAAACTTTTCATTAAACCATTTATTAAAATTATTAGTGTCTTTTAAATCTTTTTTCATATCAAACATTTTATCTAGAACTTGTCCATTTTGACTATCATAATATTCATTGGTATCAACGGTCTTTTTTGAATTGGTCTTATTTTGAAATTCATATATATCATGAAGTTTTTTATATGCTTTATTAAAAAATACAAAATATTTATTATCAAGACGAGATTTGTCTGGATGTGTTTTAAGAACAATCTTTTTAGATTCTTTCATATTTTCTTCAGTTAAGACAGCAGATATTGAAAATCCAAATAATTTATAAAGTTCTTCTCTTGAGTAATTTTCAAGATTTAAATCAAGTATTTCATATTTATTTTTATCATAATTAACATCAGCTCTTTCAATCTCTCTAATTTGATTTTTGAATGGATCTATATTTGCAAAAGGGTCATCTTTATAATCATTACCGGTATTCTTAATTTTTATACCAGTTTTTGTACAAGAGGTCATTGAGAAATTAGATTTATTGTTTCTAGTTTTCATTATTATTTAATTGTAGTATTATTATTTAAATTAAATTAACTTAATAATAATAATTTAATTGTCAAAAATATAAAGTTAAATAAATATGTTTAATTTTAAGTTATTCTTTCCTCTTTTTACCTCTTCCAAAAGTATTACCATTGGGTATATATTGGTTAATTTCTCCTAAATTATTTTCGGAAACATGTATACTCAATTTAGACACATTAAATAATAATAATATTAAAGTATATTATGAAAAACGAAGTAGATGTAAAATTTGAAAATATATACAAAACTATGGAAGACAAAGAAAAATCAGTTGATACACTTAATAAAAATTTATTAGACAACTCACCTACAAGAGATGATTCGTATTTTTGTAGTAGTTTTTTTGATTGTTTAAGTGGGTGTTATTGCTTTTTCTTATGTAAAATGTAAACAAGTTAAAGACCTTTAAGTAGTTTATATACATATTATTATACGTAATATATTTATAATTATAATTATTTATAATTATAAATGTGTGGAATTTTTGGTATTATAACAGTTAAAGATTTAAACATATATAGTTTAATTATAAATGGTTTAACACAATTAGAAAATAGAGGATATGATTCAGCTGGTTTATGTGTTATGAATGGAACTAATTTTGAAACACATAAATATTCTTCTACAAATGAACTATCTGCAATTGATAAGTTAAAAAGTTTAAATTTAAAAGAGAAAAAGGGCATTTATATTGGTTTTGGTCATAATAGATGGGCAACTCATGGTATAAAAAATGATATAAATGCTCATCCTCATTTATCAAATATAAATAATTTTTGTATAGTACATAATGGAATCATTGAGAATTATAATGAACTCAAAAATATGTTATTATCACACGGTTATATATTTAGTTCACAAACTGATACTGAAATTATTGTAAATTTAATTGAATTTAATTTTAAAAATCTTAATAATATATTTAAATCAATTCAAAAAACAATAGAAAGTTTAAGAGGAACATATGGATTAATTATACAATCTACTTTAGAACCAAATATATTATATTGTGTTCGAAATGGGTCTCCTCTATTAGTTGGACAAAATGAAGAATATTTAATAATTGCATCAGAACAGAGTGGTTTTTGTGGAATGGTTAATAATTATTTTTCTATACATAATGATGATATATGTATTATTACACGAAATGAAAATGATATTACCATTAAAACTAAACAAATTTATAAAAAGAAAAATGTAACATATTTACAATCAGAACTTACGCCTGAACCTTTTAAACATTGGACTTTAAAAGAAATTAATGAACAACCAATTGTTGTATTAAATTCAATTAATAAAGGAGGAAGAATAAAAAATATAAATGAAGTTAAATTAGGTGGACTAGAACAATATAAGAATACTTTAAAAAATATAGACAATATTATAATATTAGGTTGTGGTACTTCTTATTTTGCTAGTTTATATGGTGCAAATTTTTTTAAAAATTTGTGTAAATTTAATTGTGTTCAAGTATTTGATGGAGCAGAATTAAATGATTATGATATTCCTAATATTGGCACAACTGCTTTTATTGTTGTTTCACAATCTGGCGAGACTAAAGATTTACATCGTTGTCTAGAAATTGCTAAAAAAAAAAATATTATAACGATAGGAATAATAAATGTTATTGATTCATTAATTGCAAGAGAAGTTGATTGCGGTATTTATTGTAACGCTGGAAAAGAATTTGCAGTTGCATCTACAAAAGCTTTCACAAGTCAAGTAGTTTGTCTTTCTATGACAGCAATTTGGTTTTCTAGTTTACATCAAATAAATTCTAAAAAGAGAGAAAAATTTATTTCAGATTTACATAATTTATCTAATGATATTCAAATTACAATAGATATGTGTAGTGAAAAAATAAATAAATTGTCACAATTTTATTATAATAATAATAATATGTTTTTAATTGGAAAAGGTAATGATGAATTTATAGCAAAAGAAGGTTCATTAAAAATAAAGGAAATATCATATATTCACTCGGAAGGATATTCGGCTAGTTCATTAAAACACGGACCGTTTGCTCTATTAGATGAAAATTTTCCTGTGATTATTTTTAATTTAGACCAAATACATCGTTATAAAATTTTAAATTGTTATCAAGAGGTTAGTTCTAGAAATGCTCCTGTTATATTTATTACAAACGACACTACAGTTACTGAAGAAATATCATGTGATTATATTATAATACCTGAAAATAAAACATATTCCTCATTATTAGGAATAATACCTATTCAATTATTAGCATATCATTTATCTATTAATCGTAATATTAATCCAGACAAACCTAAAAATTTAGCAAAGGTTGTAACAGTTGATTAATTTTGTATCTTCATCTAACATCAATCCTAATTCTTTTACACCTTTTCTCATTTACTATGCTTCGCTGAAACGCTCATTATTTATATTTTATGCTCCATTTTATGTTTACTTCAAATGATAAATTTTTCAAAAATAAGTATAATCCTATTATATTTATTACAATAATAAATGATGTATAATTTAGTAAATATAATTTGCTTACAATTATATTTACATACTCATAATTAGATTTCCATATATTATACATAAATAGTAATACACATATGTATAAACTATTAAAGTTATAATTTTGAATAAATTCAGGCATTTTATTTATTATCTAATTACAATTAGTTATTCATAATCAATTTTTTATTTTACAATCGGCGTTTCAGCGAAGTATAGTAAATAAAAAAATTAAAAATCCGGTTCATCATTCATTCGGTAATGTATATGAAACTAGTTATCAAGTTTATTATGATTATTCTTAAATATCTAAACTAACAGTATTACTTGCGGACTTTTTTCTTCTACCACTTCTCTTAGGCATATTACCTTCAGCCTGTAATTCTTTTAAGTCATTTAAACTGATTGTACTGTTATCATTTTGATTAACTGGTGTAGATGGTGTTTGGATATTAATTGTCTTAGTTTTTAATCCAGAGAGAATATCTGTAATATCACTAGGTCCTTTCATTTCAGGACGAGAAGCAGATTGTTGTCTTCTACTGATTCTATCTTGAACATCAGGTCTCTCAAAATTCTCTCTAAGACTAATTCCATCTTCGAAATTACTCTTACCTTCATAACTAGCGAACTTTAAATCAGACCTTGCGTAATTATTATTTCCAGCTCTTCCAAGTGGTGGTGGAACAGCATTTGGTCCCTGTGTAGCTAATGGCGGTGGTGGTCCCATTCCTCTTGGTTGTTCTCCAACTGTGCCGTTAGTAGGGTTCATCATATTTGACATAAAACCAGAAAATCCAGGATTAGTTTGTCCCATGGAATTGACTGCTGCATTTTGGAATGAACGCATTAAGTCAGGATTTTGACGCAAGATGTCATCCATACCAGGCATAGCACTCTTAAACATAGTATTAGTCATATGAACCATCATAGCACTACCTCCAAGCTGGAATAATATCTTCAATTCTGGTGCCATAGATGCCTTACTCTTATATTTTTCGTGAAGTTCAGAAAAAATGTCATCATAATCTGTAATATTTTCTTGTATTTGGTCAGACCAGCCATCCAATTTAATATCAAAAGGGTCAAATTTACCATTTAAGAATTCAATGCCATTGATAGCAGCCATAAGCATATTGCCTTGAAATTTAACGGAATTTTGTTTTGATTTTTCGTCCATAATAGTCTCATATTCACCAATCATTTCTTGCAGGGAAGACTCCATAGAATATTTTTTTGATAATTCAACACCTTTCTTTTCAAGAGTTTCAAGCTTTCTTAAATATTTAAATTTCTCTCTTAACATTTCATCTCTTGAAATTTTAGGTTCCATGGGAATGGGTTTATCTGGATTTAAAGGAATATTATTAAATTTTCCATAACCATCCCATGTCTTATTATCATTTTCAGTCTCAGAAGTTGCTCTACCTAAACCATTATCATCACCGAAACCATTTAATTTAAAGGATGGTTCATTACTAAATGAAACATTTGGTTTATCAAAAAAATCTGACTTTGGCGCAAACGATGATGATGGTGGATAATCATCAACTAAATCATTAAGTTCATTTTCTAATTTATTTAAATCGTCTAAATCAATATCACTTGTTGGTCTTGAACTCTCTCTTACTTTATCATTCATTAACAGTTCTAAACCTCCTCCAAAATTAGAAGAACGACCTCTACTTCCAAAATCATTGTTCAAATCAATCTCAGTAATTTCCATTAAATCTGACATATTATTGATTAAATAGAACTTTTAATTTTAAGTAATACGAATTACAATATATTTATTTTTAAAATTAATATAATTTATAATTTTTTATTATTAATAAACCACATACCTTGAAGGAATGAATCTGATAAATCATCTTTTTTCTTATGAGCATTAAAATAGTCAATATGTTGATTAAATCTAAAATCTAATGTCAATATTCCTAAACATTTTGCTATACCTAGTTTTTTTCTGTCACTATATTTTTCTTTATCTTTTATATCACAATCTTTTAGTTTATTTGAAGCTGATATAAATTCTATATGTTCTACATTTAGGGTTGACATTATAAAATATTGAACAATCATACCTTGTACTGTTTTCATTCTAATTGCTAATGGTCCTATCTGATTTTCTATAATTACATAATCTATTTTACCTTCATCTTTAAATAAATCATTAAATTTATTTTTAATATTTACACCAATACTGAATAAATCGACTTCATTAGCTTTTTTACTTTCAATAGTTTCAAAATAAGTTTTGTAGATATGTTCATTAATTAAATTTACTAAATCTACTTTTTTTATTTTTGGTTCATATTTAATATTATAAGATTGTGCAATTTCATATAATTTCGCTATTTTATGTTTATTAATAGCAGATGGTTTTTGTTCAGTTGTTGGTATTTGATATTGTTGCTTTTTGGAATGTTTCGCACAATAGCATTTATCGTTTTTTTTAAATTTTGCAGTTTTATTACATGTTATATTTTTTTCGACAAAATTGCATTTTAAACATTCTTCTTCTGATAAATTAACTATATCCCATTTTGTTACTTTAAAATGATCATCTTTATCAAAAAGACAAAATGCTAAATTTTTTATTCCAACATCAATGGAGAGAATTTTCATAATATATAAATATATTGAAACTTATTTATTATGTTTTATTATCAATTCATTTTTACATCATTAATATTTGATGGTGTAATTGATGGTGCTACTAATCTTGCATTTAATTGTTCACTTGTTAAATAAAGGTTTTTAAGGTCAGAATTACAATATCCAAATCCAGGAGTTGAAGTATCAAATGTACTCTTAAAAGTGTAAGGAACATTGCTAGATGGTGTAGCATTTGTATTAAAATGAGGGTCTAAACCTAAAGTATAACACGCTTCCTGATTATTATAATTCATAATTTGTAGTCCATTCTTTTGGAGAAATTGACGATATCCCCAATTACTTTGAATACCCTCTTTTTTTTGAATTCTCTCATTTACTACAGCAGCTGGACTCCACTGACTCCAAAGAGTTCCATCTGACATTTTTGCGGGAGAATTGAACTCATAATTATTACTAGCAGAATAACAATTTTCCCATCCATATTTTTTTGTTTTATCATTACTATAACAAGATAAACTTGACATTTATATACTATATTTATAATAAAATTTTACATATTTTATCTCTATCTAAATTATCATAATCAAATAAATAATGCTAAATTATCTTTTTTATTTCTAAATTTTTATTGTGTTTTCAATATCCAAACCTAAATTAGAGAGAAGAAATATTCCATCCTAATTTATTTCATTACATATTTATTCACTTAATTTAATACACACTATATTAAATTAAATTAAATTAAATTAAATATAAAATATTTAAGCAATTATTCAGCTCCGAGCAATTTAAGTATATCTGGTTTCTTTAATTTCTGAGCTTCTGAAATGGATGTTAAACCTTTTTCAATAACAATACTTCTAAGTTTTGGTAATTGAAGTTTTTTAAAATCAGTATGTTCTGAATGATGTTCATCCCCTAAATTAATTGATATTGTTTTTAATTCAGAGACTACATCTCTTAAATTAGTTTCAGAAATTATAGACTCTTCTAACCAAGGATGGCCTTCGGCTAAAGAATGTCCTTCGGCTAAAGAATGTCCTTCGGCTAAAGAATGGTCTTCGGCTAAAGATTGGCCTTTGGCTAAAGCTTTATTTTCTTTAATTTCATCCTCTTTAACTTCATCATAATTTAGACTTAAAGTTTCTTCAGCATATTTCTGACTAATTTCTGGAATATCATCTTCTACTTCAAATTCTCCATAAATTTCATCTAAATCATCTGCCTTTTCTTCAGTAACAGATTCTTCTTGTGATATATTAAGTTTAATAACTTTAATATAATCATCTCGTGATGACGTATCATCATCATCATCATCAGTATCATCATCATCAGTATCATCATCATCAGTATCATCATCATCATCAGTATCATCAATATCATTAATGTCGGCTAAATCATCCTCTTCATCCTCTTCATCCTCTTCATCCTCTTCATCCGAAACCTCAATGAGTTCGTTGGTTTTTTCATTATGATACATACTTCCTAAATTTTGAGTAGGAAATGGACTATTCTTTCCACCTCCCATAGGGATACTTGTCATTGTTAAATGATTTAAACCCATTTTCATGTCATTCATGTCTTGAGCCAATGTAGAAACAAGACTTAACATAGATGAAATTTTGTGATTTTGGTCTCTCATTTTACTCTCAAAATAAACAACAAGAAGAGCAATAACAAGAACCATTATTCCTAAAAACATGAAAAATGATGGATTAAGTAAATCTGCCAAGGATGCCATTTTATTACAAAAAGAATATATAAATTATTTGATTAACTAACGAATTCATTTACATTATTTATTAGTTGTATTATCAATAATTTCTTTTGGATAATTCATCTGTTTTAAAACCATAATTCCGCCCTTAATATCTGAAATACCTTTTACTAAAATATATTTATAGTTTAATTTATCGTCTTCTCTCTCGGTTAACATTTTGTAATTAATTATAGATTTTGTTTTTTCTAATCGTTTGCATACTTTCATAAAATGAGTAGTTAAAATACATGATACATTTTTATGTTTTGTAATATACTTCATAAATGCTGTTGCGCTTTGTTCAGCTTCCTCTGGATTTGTTCCCGAATATAATTCATCAAAAGCACAAAAATGTTCATCATTTTTATTTGTATCTATTGTGTCTAGAATTTCTTTACATCTTCTTGCTTCAGCTTGAAATAAACTATCACGTCCAGATGTATCTGGAATATTTAAATAACAATGTAAATACTTAAACGGTTTAAGATTTGATGAATCATAAAACCCACAACCAAACTGCTGTGACATTAAAATATTAATCATAGTTGACTTCAAAATTGTTGTTTTTCCTGAAGCATTTGGACCAGTTATAATGATATTTTTCTTAAGTTTAATTGTATTCTTAATAGGATTTTGTTCTTTTAAACACGCATAATAACTATTCTTAAATACTGTCTTATTTGAGTTATCAATAAATGTAGTATAATTTATTTTTCTCTCAAAAATGTTTTTCTGTAGTCCATTTAAACAGTCTATATAACCATTGAAACCTATTGAATACATAATAGTATCATCATATATCTTATCAGTATGTAATTCATAAAAGCATTTGAAAACATATCCTATTTCTTTAATTTTACTAATATTAAACATATTGTATTCAGTAATAGTTTTAATTTTATGTTGGGTTTGTTTTAATATATCTAATTTCTCTCTAACTGTTTCATTAAAAATACTATGGCTAGTTAATTTTTCAGAATACTTCAAATAATTTTCCATGGAGCTAATTGTATGTTGTAAATAAATTTTAATTTCATTGAAGTGACTATGTATATTTTTCATATTATTATTAAAACGAACACAAACCATAAAATTTTGATAGATAGAAAATAAATAAAATGCTGCAGAAATAAAGATATAGAATTTTTCTTGACCATTTATTTCATTAAAATTAACGACAAATAATTTTCCAATAGCATTTTGATTAGCTACTATTTTAAGAACATCAATATATTCATTAATTGTAATTTGCAGTCCTTTCATTTTAATTACAAAAAATGGAATTATTAAAATAATTATTGGAACTAATAAAGAGATTACTGGTGACATTAAGTTATAAATACTCATAAATTGTAAAAACCATTCAGACCTATTTAAAAACTCAAGCATTTCCCATTCAATAAAATAATATCTCTCTTTAAATCCTGCATCAATCTTAAGTTCATTCCATATATCAACAATTTTTTTATAATTAGTAGAATAGTCAGTATACTTAACTCCAAGAGGGGTGTATTGTTGTAAAAGCATTTGATTATCTTTTAAGAAATTAGTATCAGTTGTATAATATTGCACAACCTGCTCATTAAGTTTTTTAGAAATATCGTTATCATTATCAAAACAAAATGTATAAATTGGATTACATGAGGAGTCGACTGTTTTAATTAATTCTAAATCATTTATAATATTTTTACTTAATTCTACTTTATCATCATTATAATAAATAGGTAGTTTAAAATAATCATTAATTTCATTTACCTTTGAAGTCATTATATTTATTAAAGAAATATAATGAATTAATTTTACGAATATTATCTTTGTTTCGATTTTATATATTTATTATTTTTTTAATTAAATTTCTAACACAAAACCCATAACATTTAAAATCTGGAGTAGTTTCATACAATTCATTAAGTTTATCTAAAGCATCTGTAATTATTTGTTCTTTACACTGATTTCAAGAAATCAAATTCTAGTGGTAATTCTTTAATTTGTGTTGAATAATGTTCTTCAATTTTCTTAATATTAATTACATCACGTCTAGTGATAAAATTAATACCAACACCCTTTCTACCCCATCTACCAGAACGACCAATTCTATGCAAATAAGTATCTACACACTTTGGAATGTCAAAATTAATAACGATGCTTACTTGTTGAATGTCAATACCACGAGCAGTTATATTTGAAGAAATAAGAACCCTAGTATGTCCTTGTCTAAAATCATTAAAAGCCTTATCACGTTCAGTCTTTTCCATATTACTATGTATTCTGCATACTGGAAAACTGTCTTCACACATTGCTTCGTATAAATCTTGAACACGCTTTACACTATTACAATAAATAATAGTATGTGATAATGTGATAACTGAGAACAAATTCTTTAAGGTCAAGTATTTTTGTCTGTCATCATCTATAGCAACATAATATTGCTTAATACCCTCTAATGTTAATTGTTCACGCTTTACACAAACTCTAATTGGATTTCTCATGATTTTGTCTATAATAGTATTAATGCTATCAGGTAAAGTTGCACTAAAAAGGCAAACTTGAACCTCATTATTTAAATATTGAAAAATATTATAAACTTGCTCCTTGAAACCAGAAGATAACATTTCATCAGCTTCATCAAGAATAATAATTTTTATATTTTTACTTCCAATTTTATCACGTCTCATCATATCAAAAACGCGACCAGGACATCCACAAATAATATGTGGAACATTTTTAGTTGAAAAGATACCCTCTTCAGCCGCAAGAGGAGAACCTCCAAATAAAGTTTGTATTTTTAATCCATCCAAAAAACTACCAATATTAGAAACAACCTTAGCAGTTTGTGTTGAAAGTTCTCTTGTAGGAGATAAAATGAGAGCTTGTGTAGTTGCTTCAGAAAGATTTATATGTTGAAGAGTTCCAATAGTGAAAGTGGCTGTTTTACCAGTTCCAGATTGAGCTTGGGCAATTATATCTCTTCCATCCATTATAGGTTTAATTGCTCGTTGTTGAATAGGACTTGGCTTCTCAAAACCGTGTGCAAAAATACCTCTTAATAAATTTGGTTTCAAGTCCAATAGGTCCCATGATTTAATATCTGTTTGTTCATTACAATCAAATACTAAATCCTCGTTAATAGAATCGCTTACAATAGTATTTTCAGTTGCCATTGTGATATAATATGTAGAATTCTATTTAAGTGTATTTATAATAATTATTATATTTAACAAAAAAATTGATATAAATATAAAATTGTAAAGTATATTACACTGATATAAGATGGCGACTAAAACATTGAGATATACCTTAGAAGATTTTGAAAACATCACATTTGGTGGGTTTGAATATACTATTCCGGACAGTGTATTAGAAAATATTTCTAAATTGGCAATGCATGTTGGTTCGCCTGATTATATTAGAACGCCAATATTTCCAAAGCGTGAAAATCAAATGAAGGTTGCATCTACTGCCACAACTGATGGTGGACTAGCATCTAATATTAAAGACAATAGTAAAAAACGTAGAGGTAATAAAGTTATAGAATTAGTTAATGACGATGATTGGGATGCTATTAGAACGTTTCAACCTACAAAACTTGAAAATAAGAGTGGAGTTGAAGGCGATTTTGATGCTATCAGATCATTGGTAAATAAATTAACCGATAAAAATTATAATGAAATGAGTAGAAAGATTATTGAAATTATTGAAAAGGTTGTATTAGAAAATCAAGTTTCTGAATTGGGAAGTATTAGTTCAAATATATTTGATATGGCTTCATCAAATAGATATTACTCAAAAAATTATGCACAATTATACTCTGAATTATCTAATAAATTTGAGTTTATTAAAGATGCTTATCTTGATAATTTGAATAGGTTTACTGAATTATTTGACAATATTGAATATGTTGACCCTAATGATAATTATGATAAGTTTTGTGAGATTAATAAAATTAATGAAAAGAGAAAATCATTAGCTTCCTTTTACCTTAATCTTATGAATTTTGGTATTATTTCGAAGACTATAATTATGAAAATTACAAGAAATTTACTTGCAAAAGTATATGAGTTTATTTCAATCGATAATAAGAAAAATGAAGTTGACGAACTTACTGAGACAATCGCAATTCTATATAAAAAGGAAATGTATGAGGTTGATG
>Ga0247833_1006331_pt1 | contig 13215 bp, 4 predicted proteins | sample LaCruzMarch2015__7_FD_187117 | JGI IMG/M metagenome (GOLD analysis project Ga0247833, IMG submission 187117) | Freshwater microbial communities from meromictic Lake La Cruz, Castile-La Mancha, Spain - LaCruzMarch2015_8m | ecosystem: Environmental > Aquatic > Freshwater > Lake | place: Spain...
AGACGGACTCTTCTCTGAGGTCTGCCATGGTTAGCGAGTGAGTAAATGGGAATAGGGCCGGATGATCCAGAAGCTGGTTGGCGGGCAGGGAGTGGTGCTCATTGTCGAGCAGGAGCGCCTCGCACAACAGCAGCGCAATCTCTCTGGAGACGGGCAGAGGCTTTGGGGCTCGTCCATAAACGCCTTTTGTATCGGTGTCCGCAAGGGCTCCCCAGTCGACAAGCGAACGGATGATCCGCTGTGTGGACTTCACCAGCACTGGACGCTCGGACCATTGCGCCACCATCCGGTTGGTGAGCTGGGCGAGAGAGAAGGTGTCCTGGAGCGTGAGCAGCCGCCCTGCCGTTCCGGCGACATCGGAGAAGACGGGATAGCTGGCGATCGCCATGGCCCAATGCAGGGCGAGATGCTCACGCGCTTTTGATGTCTGAAAGGCGGCTACCGCGCGGGTCTTCAGGGGTTCAACAGCAGGAGGAACCTTGCCCCAGATCCTGGTCAGGACCGTCATGGTCTTGCCACGATCGCTGTTGAACTTGTCCCCGCTCACCTTGCCTTCGAGGTACTCCCACATTCCGGCCCTCAGTTCTTCCAGGGAGTCACCTGCCGCTACCCGGCTGGCTGTGGCCTCCAGCCAGTCGAGCGCCAGACGCCGGTCAAAGCCAATGGTTTTGCGCCTGGTCATGCGGGCTCCTGAATGCGCACGAAGGGAACCAGGACCTCTTCCATGGCGATGCCTCCATGGCCGAGCGTTTCCTTGCCCTTGGCAAGAAAGGCATCCACCCCGCGGGGTAGCAACACGGAATATCCAGCCGGCAGGCCGGGGCCCGGCCAGAGAAGAGCGCTTGGGAGAGCCTGCTGCACCTGCGCCCGCAGCACGTCGTCGCGGAACACCCAGGCCCGCTCGCCCTTTTCCTCGGGAACTGTGCCCACGTTGGGACGGCCGATGCCTTTGGCGGCGACGTTGCCGTGATCTGCGGTGACGTAAACGATGAAGCCCTGGTCCAGCAGCGAGTCGATCAAGGCGCGGAAGGCCCCCTGCTGGCTCCACTGGCGCACCTGCGCATGCAGCCCACCGAGACCGGTGACTACGCCGTGCAGCATTTCATCGACCTTGCCGACGACGATGCCCAGGGCCCGGCAGGCTGGGCGAGAGGCGAGTTCCTTGACCTTCTCCAGCAGCTCGCTGTCGGCCTCCTGCGACCCCTGCCTGACGTAGGCCACAGCCGGGCCCAACAGGCCCTGCTCCCCCCAGAAGCGCTCCCAGTGCTTGGGCTCCTTGCTGGTGGTGTCGAGGCTCTGGGGGAAGAACATCGGTGCCTCTGCCGCGAAGATCGTTTGCCGGGAGACGGAGGTGATCGTGGGCACCCAGGCCCAGCAGACGCTCTCCTTGAGATCGAGCCCGCCAAGGGAGTCGCGCAGCAGCAGCCACTGGTTGAGGGCGAGACCATCAACAACCACCAGCGCGAGCCGCTTGGAGCCGCCTGTCTGCTGGTGAGCCAGGAAGTGGGCGACCTTGTCGAGGGTGATGGGCCTGGGAAGGGCCGGCAGCGACGACAACGCGCTGTAGCGCTGGAGCATCCAGCCCCCAAAGCCCTCCTCCAGGGCCAGCTGCAGGTGGTAGAGCTGGGAGCTGGTCTCCGGGCTGAGGGAGCCACTGAGCTCCGTTTGCAGCACCTGGGCCTCAGCCCAGCGAAGGGCGAACAGCTCCCAGTCCTCGTGGTTGGCGGCCGCATCCGGTAGCGCCTCCTCCAGCAGCGGCAGAAGACGCTCCAGCCGGAGGGCTGCGTTCTCGTCCTGTTTGCCCACCACACCGAGACGCATCCAGTCCGCCGGCACCTCGTCGGTAGCAATCGCTGTGGTGGGCTCCAGCAGACCCTCGGCGAAGAGGTTGTCGATGAAGACCCTGATGTCGTCGTGGTCAAAGGGCAGGAGCTCGGGCCCGGGGAGCTGCAGAGCAGGCAGCTCACGCCCGGGCACCACTGCACACCCCTTGGCCTGCAGAAACAGGGGCCAGCGTTCCTGGAGAAAGGAGAAGAAGGCAGCCCGGTTGGGCAGCAGGCGCTCCAGGGGCCACTCCCGCCACTGATTCTGAAGGCAGAGCTGCTCAAGCAGACGCTGATCGAGCAGCGGCGGAAGTTGTTGCTGAGCCAGATGGCGCCGCAGCAGAAGACGCAGCAGGTCAGCCGGCTGCTGGATCTGGCCAGGCACTACTCCAAAGAGTTCATTGAGGATGAAGTCTTTGGTGGCGTTCGCCCCCAGCTGTCCGGGGTTCGCCCGCTGCAGAGCCTCACTCAGCGCATCGAACTGGCTGGGCTCGAGCTCAGAGAGAACGTTGGGGTCGAGGCTGGGGAAAAGGCTGGGCAGGCTGAAGCTGAACTCGCGCTGGGTGGCGCGGGCCTCTGACAGGAGGTCGTAGGGGAGAACGGTGCGGGCCGAGGCTTCGCCTCCGTTCACGACAACGGCATGAAGCAGCTCTCCTGCCTCCCAGCGCGGCCGGCAGCGATGCTCGAACAGGTAGCGAAAGGCGACGGGGTCCTCGTAGGCCAGCAGCTCATAGCCCCGCTCTGCCAGCACTGAGCGCAGGACCGGTTCGGCGAACAGCTGGTCGGGATCGTTGACCACCGTGAGCCGACTGGCGGTGGCGCTCTCGCTTGTGAAGCACTCCAGTAGCGGCTGGCGCCAACTCGCCGCAGGGTCCGGGTGTGTCATCAGGCTGAAGCGGGGGCCAAGGAGACCAGCTGCAGCAGCGTGAGCGAGGGCAGAGTTTCCTGGCGGCGCTGGAACTCCTGCCGCCACTGCTGCTCCTCCTGCTGCAGCTGGGCGCGGCGGAAGTCGCGAACCTGGGGCAGGCCGAGCTGCTCGATCGCGCGCTGCCGGGCAGAGAAGGCCAGCTCCTGCTTGCGGCGCTCACGCTCCAGCTTCTGCTGGTGTTTGGCCTGGAGCTCATCGAAGAGCGGCCTGCCCTGTTGCTGGGCCTGCTGGTGACTGCGGTCGTAGGCCTGAGCTGCCTCCGCAGGCGAGAGCTTAGCCTCTGCAAGGAGCTGCAGCCCACCTTCGAGGCTGATCAGCCGCTCCCAGATCAGGCGAGCCGTGGGCTCCAGCAGCTTGCCCTCGCTGGAAAGGAAGAGCGGGAGTAGGCGCTGGCTGCGGCCCTCGCTGGTCTGCACTGCCACCCGCCAGAGCGACCAGATCCCCGACACCTTGCCGGCGAGTTCGGGAAGGTGCAACACCGGCACGGTCATGCCCGGGGCCCGCGGCGGCAAGGCTGCCGTGAGGGCGCGCAGCCTCGGCTCCTCAAGGCTGAGGTGGAGCAGCCCCGCCTCTTTGGCGCTCTGCCTGCTGAAGGTGGCCCTGAGGTCGCGGTGGCCATCGGGCCAGTGCAGATCCAGGCCGCCAGCAGGGTTCTGCCGCACTTGTCCACCTGCCTCAGCCTGGGTCTGCAGCCAGGAGAGGGTCATGCGCTCGGTCCAGAAGGGCATCAGGTGGCCGGCCACGCGCTGGGCGGCTTGGGGATCGAGCTCCTCGGAGCTGGAGAACAAGGAGGACCCCTCATGGGCAGAGAGGGCCCGGGCGCGGATCGCCTCCGCGAGCGCCGCTGCCCGTGCTTCCGCCTCCTCTGGCGTGAGAACGGCATTGACATAGAGCTGCTGGAAGTCGAGACCGTTTTCTTCCGAATCGAGCACATCGGAGAGCTTGTCGACACCGAACTCCTGCAGGATCCGCTCTAGCTTTTCTTCCAGCACCTCACGCACCCGCAGCTCGACGGTGTCTTCCAGGGCGAAGTTGAGAGCCCGCACCACGTGGGCCTGGCCGATGCGATCAACCCGACCGATGCGCTGCTCCAGCTTCATCGGATTCCAGGGCAGGTCGTAGTTGATGATCACGTGGCAGAACTGCAGGTTCAGGCCCTCACCACCGGCGTCGGTGGAGATCAGGATCTGGGCCTCATTGGCGAAGGCCCGTTGAGCGCTCTTGCGCTCTTCCAGGTTCATGGAGCCATTGAGCACCACGACCGGATAACCGCGCTGCTCCAAGACCTCCGCCAGCATCTGCTGGGTGGGCACAAACTCGGTGAACAGCAGCACCTTGAGGGCTGGATCGTTTTCCTCCCGCTGTAGCTGCTGGATCGTGTCGAGCAGGGCCTGAGCCTTGACGTCGATCCCACGGGCCTCACAGCGGCGGGCAGCGGAGAGCAGCAACTCCACCTCGGCCCGTTCGTTCTTGAGCTCCTTGAGTCGGCTGTTCAGCAGGGTTTCGAGCTGCTCCTGGCCCTCCAGCTCGGCCCAGTCCTCACCTACGTCTTCCCCAAAGAGTGTGAGCTGGCCGGTGGGCAGCTCCAGCACCTGCAGGCGCCGCTCCAGAGCGGTGAGTATGGCCGCGGTGCTGGAGGTAACCAGCCGCTGCATCAGGATCATCAGGAAGCCAACGGCGGGCTGCTTGTCGCGCACAGCCTGGTTGTAGCCCTCGCGCACGTACTCGGTGACGGCGTCGTAGAGCACCCGCTGCTCCAGCCGGGCGCTGTCCCAGGCAACGGAGACGAGCTGAGTGTGGCGCGGCTGAAACAGCGGCTCTCCCTGGTCGTTAATGGCCCGACGCTTTTCGGTGCGGATCACATACGGGGCGACGTTCTCCCGGGTGACTGAACTGTCATCGGGGAGAGCGTCTGGATCGAGGAAGCAGAGCAGGCGGCGGAAAGCATCGGTCTTGCCCTGGTGTGGGGTGGCGGAGAGCAGCAGCAGGTAAGGGGAGGCCTGGGCCAGGCCCTCTCCGAGGCGGTAACGGGCCACGGTCTCACTGGAGCCACCGAGGCGGTGGGCCTCGTCGATGACGACCAGATCCCAGCCGGCGTTGATCAGGTCGTCAAAGCGTTCACGGTTGTAGCGCGTTACCTGCTCTGCGCTCCAGCCGCGGCGGGAGTCCATCGGTTTGACGGAATCGAGGGTGCAGACCACCTGGCTGTGCTGCTTCCAGAGGTTCTCCTCGGGGGCAACGCCCACCAGCTGCCGCCAGGCCGCGAAGTTGCCGGGCTGGACGAGGTGAAAGGTCTCGTTGAAGTGGGTGTCTAGCTCGCTGACCCACTGGCTGACCAGACCGGCAGGGGCCACAACGAGTACGCGCTTGGCCAGGCCGCGGACCTTGAGCTCACGAAGGATCAGGCCCGCCTCAATGGTTTTGCCCAGGCCTACCTCATCGGCGAGGAGATAGCGGACCCGATCTCCTGCCATGGCGCGCTGCAGCGCCTGGAGCTGGTGCGGCAGGGGGATGACGGAACCCTCCAGCGGTGCGACCAGGGCATCGAGCTCAAAGGCATCGAGGATGCGAGCCGCGGCGGCCACAAAGCTCAGCTGCTCAAGGCTTGTAGGGCTTGCCTGCTCCAGGGTCTGCAGCCGCTCGACCGGCAGACGGACCACGGCGTCCCGGCGTGACAGCCAGACCTGCGCCGTAGGGAGGCCCCACAGGTCTTCTACGGCGATCACCCGGCAAGGCTCGCTGTGATCAAGCGAGTGACACCAGTCGCCGGCCGCGAAGCTCATGCGTCGTCGCCAAGCCGGGTCTGCGCGTTGTCGATGTACATGAGGAGCTTCTCGTCCTCTTGCAGTACCGCCTCAGGGAGCTTTGCTGCCACTTTGACGATGGTGGAGTAGTCACGCTCCTGCCAGCAGGCCTTGAAGCCTGCTCGAACTGCTTCTGTACGGAACTGTTTGATCTTGCGCTGGCTGCTTTCCTTGAGCTCCTCGAACTCCTTGAGCAGGGCCCGGTCACGGATTTGATCGAGGTCGGCCTGCTTGTTGGGATCTGGCACGTACCAGCGATCTTGCGCCTTCTCGATCAGCTTGGGATCCTCCTTATCGAGGTTTCGCAAGTCTTTGAAGTTGGACGAGAGATAGCTGTGGATCTGGCTCGGCACCGGGCAGCGTCCGTCGTAATGCAGAAAGTTCTGCTCGAGGATCACCTTGAGCTCCACAGTCTGCTCATGCTTGGCCCAGGCCTGAAGCTCACGCATGAACTGGGGCTGTAGATCCTGGAAGCTCTGCGGCTTGTCTTGCAGCTGCTGACGAATCCACTGGATGGCACTGTGCTCATCATTCACAAAGAAGCTGAGTTGGCGTAACTGAGTGGCAGTGGTGCGCTTGCGGTCGTATTCCGTTACCTGATCGGACAGGAAATACATCCCGTCACGCTCAGGAAAACGTTGCTGAAGACCCCGGAGAAACTCGGGGCCAGATAGTGGAACGCTGATGCCGCGCTGAACGTGGAAGGCGATCATGCGATCGAGCAGCATCTGAGCAGTTCGCTCCACTACAAGTTCAACCTCATTAGACCGCCCAACAAAAACAGGCACATTGTGCAGGTGCTCCCTAACGAAAGCCCAAGCAGATTCTGCTGATGCCTGGCCGAGCTCGAAACAGTGTTGCAACGCCTCGGTGGGCTTATAGGCGGAAATAACGAGATCTTGCTTCACTGCAGAGCTTGTGACCTGGCGATAGGAGCCCTGTTGCTTATCAAGAGTTCGAACATCGGCAACGACAAACCCCGCAGCACCTATTGCCTCTTGGATTGCGCGCCAGATTCCATTACTGGAATTACTAAAAACAACTGTCATCCAGCGACCGGGCTTGAGAATGCGACTGTATTCTTCAAAACAAGAACGAACAAGGCTTTGATATTCCTGAACTTCCTTCTTCTTGGCCCTGTCTATGATTGCTTCTCCTGACGATGCAGTAACAACACCATGCCAAGACTCTACTAGGTAGTTAAGGTCGGCATAGTAAATATTTTCACCAAACGGTGGGTCCGTAAATATGTAGTCTATTGAGTTATCGCCAATGCCAATTGAAGAGCAGTTGCCAGTCTGCAGAATTGCTGTGCCACGGCAAGTCGGCGAAGACTCAAAGCATTTAGAAATTCGATCAATCTTCGTTGTTCGCTTGTGCTTGTCCGAAAGTATGTACCAAGGACTGAGTTCAGTGGTCTGCGAGGCTACATAATAAACTCCCGTCAGGCTCTGCCCAACCTGAGAATATCCAGTTGGCCTATACCTGTTCAATACCGACATAGACCAGATGGATTGCTCAATAAACCAAAAAAGAATTCGCCTGCTTGCTGAGTCATTAATTGAGTAAACTTTGCGCCAAATAGCAGCCAAAGCTTGAATAGCGCGAGGCTGAAAAAAGTGGTGGACATGCGTTATGCCTGAGCTGTCCATACGCGCCCGCTCATGAGTCATGTGCATATAGGGCAACTGGATGGCAGGAACCTCAGGAGGAAGTGGAAGTCTTCCAATTGCTTCGAGAGTGTCCAAGTCTGCCTTGGTTAGCGGTCTCTCATATGTATTAAATCCTATGTTGTAGTTGAGAAATACCGGCACGCGTTTTGGTGTTTTATGTGCCAGTCCTGTCGCAGGATCACTGCGTGCTTCGATAAATCGCTCAAGTCGCTTGCGGTTGAGCAGTGCCCCACAGTGTGGACAAGGAAAAGAATCACGCGTCTTTTTGGATTTGACATCCAAGGCTTCTTGAATGAAATTAACTTCCCCGACGCATTCTGGGCATGTAAATACCTCGCTCCACACCGTATAATTTATCCGCCCCTTCGATACACCATCCGTGTGAAGAGCTGCATACATCCAGCCAAGCTCCTCCTCCACTTCATCTAAAATCCGTTGTGCTTCCTGCTCAAAACGCTGAACATCAAAGGGCAAGTTGTAGCCAGCTGCGATGAACGTGGCGGCAGGGCCCAAATCATTCAGCACGACCCTTCGTACACCCCATTCGGGCGGTTCATGGCCTTCCACTTGCCAAAGGGCCTCAAGTTCCTGGCGGTACGCCAGGGGAGCAGTCCCGCACCACTGAGCCGCAAGACCTGTCATCCCTGATCCACAAAATCCATCCAGGACAATGTCCCCAGGCTTGGTGTAGTGCAGGATCGATGGCACGATTGCCAAGTGAGGCACTTTTGTGTGATAGCCGTGTGCTTTGTATAGCTGGTCCGTTTTACCTACACTTACATCAACCGCGAATGGCTCCCGCTCATAGACCTCATCCGGGACATATGGCTTGCCATAGCAGCGGACAAAGTCTTCCAGGAAGGGATTAGGGCAAGCGGTGTAATACGGAGGATCCGACATCCGCAGGATGGCTTCATCGCTGCCTAGAGGAAAGCCTGGATACTTACGAAACTCCGGATCCTGAAGCTTTTTCTTGAGCAGCGCCAGGAAGTGTTCCCGACGCGCCGCATCGTTTTCGAAGGTGAGCTCGAGACATTCAACCGGGCCGGCCTCCTTCTTCTCTTGGTGTAGCTCGAGATTGCCCTGATGTTCCTGTCCGGTGCTTCTAGTCATGGTGTCGGCTGGGAGAGCGTTTGTAAGAAGGCGTGTCCGGTGGGCGTTAGGCGGTATTTCTGAAGGGAACTGGTGGGTTTATCGGGAATCGTCATCTCCAGATAGCCCGCCGCGAGTGCTGGAACCAGGTAGTTCTCACGAAAATGCTCGCGGTGGCTGAGGCCCACAGCCTCCATCAAGGCGGCGCGGCTTTGTTCTCCCTGACTTGCCAGGACGACCTGCACTACCTGCTCGGTCACTTGCGCGGTAACTTGCTCGGTCCCCTCACCGGGCAGGTCCACAGAGACCGGAGCCCTGGCCTTAACAAGGAGTTCGCCAAGGTGAGGCGCAAGCCGTAGCCGCTCCTCCTCCTCCCCAACGAGCTCCACCAGGCCATTGACCACAAGGCCTGCGAGCAGCTTGCGGGTTTCACTGGCTGATACGCCGGTGGCCAGACGGGCCAGGGAGGCCTCGACCGCACCGGTCTGCTCCAGCCAGGCCAGCAGACGGGCCTGATCCGGGGTCACGCTCGCTCCAATCAGCTTTTTCCAGAAGCCATCCTCCTGTTTCGGAAGCTGGCGCCAGTGCAGGGTGAGCTGGAAGCGCTTCTGGCCCGGATCACTTTCTACCTCTGGAGGCAGGCGCTCAACCTGCCTCCAGGTGCGCACGATGGTGGAGAGGCCACTACCGGCCTGTTCGGCAAAGCCGATCTGACGGAGTACACGAGCCAGCAGTGGATTGCGAAGGTCACTGCTGCCGCCGCTGAGCATCCCTTCAACCGTCACGAACGAATCGCCGGGGTTGCTGAAGCTGGTGCGGTCGTCGTACCAAAGAATCTGGGCCAGGCGGTGCTTGTCGGAGTAATCCTGATGCACCAGCAAGTTCACCAGGGCCTCGCGCAGAGCCGGGTACTCCGGCGGCTGGGCCGCACGCTGCATGGTGACGCCTTCGAGGCTGAAGGGATTGGGAACCAGGCTCAATAGCTTTTCGATCAAGGCCCTGAGGGCCTGCACCAGATTGCCCTCACACAGGAGTCGATCATCGAAGCGCTGGGCCGGTGCCTCCTCGCTCCAGGGCTGACGGACCAGGCGGAAGTCCACCAGGCCTGCGGGCTTGAGGCGGGCGAGCAGCTTCTGCTTGCCAAACAGCAGGGCAGCGGCCAGGGTCAGCTGGCCTTCAAGCAGCAGACCCAACTCCTCCAGAAAGAGGGGATCGCTCAGCTCCGTGAGCGGCTGGACCGGATAGCGGCTGGCATAGAGGCCGCGAAACCAGCGCAGGCTGTCGGGCTCAAGCTCGTTTTCCCCGTAGGGGCAGAACAGGGATCCGTCGAAGGTTTCGGTGGAGGCGTCCCGTAGGAAGCGGCCCTCTTCTTCGGCATTGCAGCGATGGTCGCCAGCTCCAAGCCGGATGTAGGCCGTCCAGCCGCCCTTGCCATCACGAACGCGGATCGGCTTGTCGAAGCGACGGGAGGGCTCGACGTAAAAGGCCAGCACCACTTTTCCCTCCAGCTCATGCTGATGGGGGTGGACTGTCACGGGTCTGGAGAACTTCTCAGTACTGCGGCAGCCGGCCAGGAACTCGTTCTGAATTCGGTCGGGATCGTTGACGCCCTTCACGACCAGACCCTTCTTCTCCTCCGCCACCCCGAAGAGCAGCCAGCCGCCCTTGGTATTGGCAAAGGCGGAAACCGTGGTGTAAGCCGACTTGGAGACTCCGTTCGTGGCCTCTTTGGCTTCGAATTCATCCCACTCGTTGCCGCGCAGGAGCGCGAGCAGCTCCTCTCGCTCCATGACCTACTCCAACACCAGGCGAACCTTGGCCTTGTCCTTGCCCTTGGTGCGTTCGTTCAGGTAGTAGGCAAAGCGATCCTTCAGCTCTTCGAGGGTGCAGGGCAGCCCGCCTGAGGTCAGAGCCAAACGCAGTTGCTCTTCGGTGAGGACCACCTTCTCCAGGCCCTGGAGCACCTCCTGCAGCGCCTTCAGTAGGGCCGGTTCAATCGGCTCCGGCAGCTCGCGGCTCGCGAGAAGCGATTCCAGCGCTGCTTTGCCGGTGCTGTCGGTGATGAGCTGCACGTTGTCGCTCACTGTGGGGTCTTCCAGGTTGCTGAGCAACCGCTGGCACCAGTCGGCCACCAGGCTGTCGAGCCGCTCATCCAGCGCACTGATGAGCTGCGTTGGCTTGGTGGCCGCCGCCGGCTCTTCCGCGGGGCGGAACTGACAGTGCGGGCAGACGGGGCTTTGCTCCAGATCGGGACGTCCCAGGCTGAAGCAGGTTTTGAGACCGAACAGGCTGTTCTCGAAATCGCGAAGCTGCTGGGCGGGCATCATCTCGACCTTGACCAGCTGCTGCAGCTGCTTCAGGCGGGGATCCTGGGTGAGGCGCACCTTCCGCTGGTCATCGGCCTGGTTCAGGCGCGCCTTGGCATGACGGTCAAGGTAGTTGTCCTGGTAGCTGGTCTTGAGTTGTGCCAGGTTCTGACCTAGCTGTCGTTGGAAGCCAGCATCTGCGCGGTGCTTCGGGCTGGTGATCTTGGCCAGCAGCTCACCTTTCTGCTGGGCAACTCCCTGCACCCAGGCGTCATCGGAGGGCAACACCGCCTCGGCAGTGCCCAGGTACGCGGTGAGAGGCCCCACATGCTGAACCAGGCTGAGCAGCTCACCGACCTCGCGGACCAAGGCCAACGGCTGCTTCTGGCCGGTAATGACCTCAGCGGTATGCGGGAAGTTCTTCAGCTTGCCGGCGGAGTTGAAGGGCTGCAGTGACTCGAGAAACTTCTGGAGGTTCTGCAGCGCCGTCCGCCACTCCCCTTGTTCCTGTTCCGACAGCAGGGGCCGACCCCAAAGCGCGAGGTCGGCCAGCTGCCCTTGGGCAGTGACGACCTTCTCCACCAACGAGGCCACCGTGGTCTGCAGCTGGGCAACCGCCTCGTCCCGCTTCGCTGCGTTGGCGATCAGGCCGGGAGGCAGGTTGATCAGCTCGAAGAGCTCCTTGAGCGGGCCCAGGGGCAGATCGCGAGGGCGCTCCACATGCTTGAACTGCAGCAGATCTTTGACGCTGGTCTTGCCGAACAGGTCGATCTCGCTGGCGTCGATCTTCTTGCCGGTGATGCTCAGGACCAGGTCACCGCTGTGCACCAGGGAGGCGAGCACCACGACCAGGAACTCCGGCTCCAGCCGGAACCGCGTCCAGTACTCAATCCCCGCTTCTTCGCCGATCAGCTCTGAACGGTTCAGCACCTGACCTTCGCCTTTGTCGGTGAGCTGCTTCAACGCCTGCTTGGCGTAGCGCGAATCTCTGGGGCGGAGCTGGTCACCATCCAGCAGCTCCAGGGCATCGAGCACCGAGGCCCCGAGCTTGCCCTTCACACTGCCCGCGATCCAGCGCAAAGCGTCCTGAGCCGCTTGCTCCCGGTTGTCCCTGGTGATCGTGGTCGTGAACACCGGGTAATCCGGGCACTGGTTTTCGAAGCAGGCAGAGAGACAGGAGGCAGCGGCTGCATCCACCGCATCCTTCACGCCGCCTCGATCGCCTGAGCGGGCCAGACCGCCCTTGAGGCGTTCCCCCAGCAGCTGGGCTGTGCCCTGGTGAGTGACCTCACAGCAGCTGGACAGGTTCTGCTGCAACCACTGCGTGAGGGAACGCAGCTGCTGCATCGCCTTGTCTTCGTAGATCTTCTTGTTGCTGCCCGAGGCGGTGAGCGCCATCTCACGCGCCCCGGCGTAGAGCTTCACTGCGGAATGGAAGCTGGCATCATCGCCAGGCTTCAGATGGAAGAACACCTCATCGGCCTTTCGCTCGTCCTTGAAGTACGGCGGCTCGTAGGGCTGCAGGAAGTAGAGGTAGAAATCGCGGGGCGGCTGAGCAGTGGAGCGCTCATTCGGAGCACCAAAGAACAAGTAGCCGCTGCGGCCGGCGCGGTGCTCCCGCCACTCCAATTCGTGCTCCCAGATGCGATAGCCGCTGACATAAGCCGGCGCATCCGGCTCCTCAAGAATCACTCGTCGCAGGGCATCAAAGTAGTATTCATCGAGCTTGCTGTCATCGAGGGTCTCGGCTCGCTTGTCAATCAGCGAGTCGAAGTCGATGTCCTTCTTCAGATCGAGAAAATATTGTCCATTCTCTGGATTGAACGACAGGAACTGGCCGCTGACCGTTTTCAGGATCTCGCGGAGAACCGTCTCCACTGTTGATTTGAGGAAGTCTGCATCCTGCTCTGGCAGCGGCAGCAGCAGGCAGAGATCATCACGGAGCTCTTCTGCCGTAGCACCCATCGGCGTGAAGATGTCGCCGGTTGTCAGCCGATGGACGGAGAGGGCATGAATGATCCTCAGGGCAGCTGGCCTGTACTGCGGCCTTGTGAAGGCCTGCTGAATGCGTGCCTCCAGCACGTCACTTTTATCGATGACGTCTCGGATATCCGGGACTGAGCGGAAGGAGGGATTGTCCTTCAGCGTCTGCCAGTAGGAATCGTAGGCAATCAACCCTGGATCATCACCAGGCACCTCCTCATCCAAAAGAGAGCGGATGGCAGAGCTGAGGGTCTTGAGGACCTCCCGTTTCTCGGCCGCATAGACCCTCTCAAAGGTGTCGAGATAGGCGGGGTGAACCGGGTAGAGGCGGACAAATTCCTCCAGCCGCTCATTCATCGTGGCGTACAGCTGGGTGAAACCTTGCAGGTGCTCACGCACCAAGGCCTGCTGCTTGCTGTCCTTCTTCAGAATGCGCTGTGCCACGACGTAGGCCACGTCTTCACGAGCGATGCGCATCTGCTCGAAGCGGTCTTTGACGCGCCGCAAGCTGTCAGCTGCGAACTGGAAGTGGGGATTGTCGAACAGGCTTTCTTGAACCCCACCAATGAAGCGGAAGCGTGAACCCTTGCAGAACTCGCCGATGGC
>Ga0247833_1006334_pt1 | contig 13213 bp, 11 predicted proteins | sample LaCruzMarch2015__7_FD_187117 | JGI IMG/M metagenome (GOLD analysis project Ga0247833, IMG submission 187117) | Freshwater microbial communities from meromictic Lake La Cruz, Castile-La Mancha, Spain - LaCruzMarch2015_8m | ecosystem: Environmental > Aquatic > Freshwater > Lake | place: Spain...
TGCCCTCACGTATCCGGGTCATGACCGCCTGATCAATCTGCTCTCCCTGCCCTTGCTTAGCCTCTTGGTGTGGAATGCGGTGATCGTCTGCCTCAGCTTGCTGAAGGAGTTCAAAGCCAAACGAACTGAGGCTCCCCTGCCCGATTGGTTGCTCTGGCCACGGCGCAGTTTCAGCGTCGCAACAGCAGTGCAGACCCGCTTTCGTGCGCTGGCTCGGCCGTGGATCAATGCGCGCCGCCGCTGGCGCTTGGTGGCTTGGTTTCATGTCGCAGCAGCAGTGCTTGCGCTGGGCACCATCACCGGCATGTATGCCAAAGGATGGTCGCGCGAGTATCAGGCGATCTGGGAGAGCACCTTACTCGATGAGACCTCGGCGCAGCGCTTTCTCGCCGCGCTCTACCGGCCTGCGTCGATCACTCTGGGCCTGCCATTGCCCGTCGATCAACTGCCGACCATGCGGCTCCGACCCAATGCGCCTGCGACGCCTAGCGAGGCCTTGCCTTGGATTCATCTGTATGCTGGCACACTGCTGTTGCTGGTGCTCCTGCCAAGGTTAGCGCTGGCGGCCTTAATGCGGTGGCGCGGCGTCAGAGCGGAGCGCTCCGTGTGGGCGCGGTTGAATGCCGGCTATGCCAAGCCGCAGGGGGCCAATCATGCTGCAGGCATAGGCGTTTATGTGCAGGTGCTCTGCCATGGTTGGCGTGCAGGTGACGAGCCTCGCGCTCGCTGGAGCCCCGTTCTACGATCTCAGTTCGGCGGGCAATGCTTGATTGAATACCAAGATTTGCCCGCCGGGAATGAAGACGATTTCCTCGCCCAATGGCAACCCAAGCACGCACAGGTCGTGCTTGCCTTCAAGGCGGCGACCACACCGGAGAATGAGGTCCATGCCGCACTCGCCCGAGGGTTGCACACGCGGCTCCAGCAGCAGAATCGCCGAGCTAAGTTCATCGCCTTGCTCGACACACAGACGCTGAAGGACCGTCGCACTGATGAAGCCGTGGCCACCCGCCTGCAGCTGTGGCAGACGACACTGCATGGAACCGTGGACTCAATTCTACAGGCGTAGCAGGGAGCTACACTGGCACCTCAAAATACTCCAGCGCCCACTCCCTCATGTAGCGTACGCGGTGGGGCGTCATGCGGTAAATGATCAGCTCGGGACTGTCCGGCGTCTTCAAGTAGGCGCGCAGCAACGGATTGGACTGCCAGATGTCGGCCAGCAAGGCGGCATCCGTCAGCACCTCGGCCAAGGCGGTGATGCGAACCTGATTGTGCGCATCATCGCAGTAGCACAGCTCGACCTTGGGGTTCGCGGCGATCTCCGCAGTCTTGCCGTAGCGGCGCAGATTGGCGACATAGACCGTGAAGCCCTCCGTGCGGACGGGCGACACCGGGCGCAGGCGCGGCTGAGTGCCATCCACAGTCGCAAGCAGCGGAAACTTCGCCGCCTTCATCGTGGCCATCGCTAAGGCCGGCAATTCAGCGGGATCAACAGGGGCAGGAAGAGGTTGAGACATACGACCAGCATAACGCGTGACCCCACCCCCTGAAAAGTAAATCGCCGCATCTACGCAAGGTAGATGCGGCGAACGAGGAAGACGACTTCGTCGTCTACGAGATTACTTGGCTTCCTTCTTCTTTTTGCCACCGGCCTTGAATTCTTCGAGGCTCAGGTCGCCGCTCTTGTCCTTGTCCTTCTTGCCGAACATTTCTTCCATAGCAGCGGCCTTGTCGGGCTTGGCACCCTTGAGGAATTCTTCCTTGCTCAGCTTGCTGTCAGCATTGGCGTCCTTGGCCTTGAAGACTTCATCGGGGCTCTTCTTTGCTTTTTCGCCCTTTGGCTTTTCAGCGGCATTGATGGCGAAGGTGCCGAGCGCGAGGAACGCGAAGAGGGTGGTGAGTGCTTTCATGTGTGTATTGAACTGTTGGTTTGGTTTGTTGGATTCCGTGTGCCCAGAGTGACCTGCCACACACACGCCCCATAACGCGAAGCTCCCGCAGCAGTTTCAAAAACTTTGTATCTTTTCTTTCCCGCTCAAGCTTCAGCGCATCGCCATTAGGGGCAGCCTTACTTCCACCAGTTCAACCAGCATTTGGAATCGCCTTCCAGCGGGATGGAAACCGGCGCGCGCGGCACGATGCGGCGTGGCTTAATCACCGATGTCTCCGGCTCGCGCGGTTTCACCAGGGTGTCTGAGGACTTCGTTAGAGGTTCCGGCGAGGAGCCCACCTGAGCCCACGCGGGCACCGTCATCACTTCTGGAGGGTTCGGCTCTTCAAAGACGGGCGCAGTTTGAACGATCTCAACATCAACAGGCGGCTCCTGGGGCATGATCATGGCTTCCTGCTCCAGCATTTGCGCCAGCAGGCCACGGCTCGAAGGCCGCTGCGTCGCTGGCGGCTCTTCACAGATCTCCACGGCGTCGGGTATCTCAGCGGGCATCGACTGCTTGGTCGGCCAATCGTCGAACTGAATCATCGGCAGCGGCTCCAGCCCAGCAGCCAAGCGGCATTCTGCGCCATGATCTGCTCGGGGGCCTGCACTGAGGCAGCCAGCGTCTTCTCCGCAGCGGTGGCGATGACCGTCATCGGCTCTGGTTCCTGCTCTGGGGCTACCTCGGCGGATTCGATTAAAGGTGGAATCGCTTGCGGCTCGGCCATCACGCGCTGGTCCACATGGAACTGTCGCAGGAAATCCTCCTCCGTCTCCATCGCCACAGCAGCAACTGGCACCACGCTCGGTGCAGGAGCTTCCATCGGCACGGCGTTGGCAGCCGCAATCTCCGCAATGAACAAGCGCAGGAAATCTTCCTCTGTCTGCAAGGGCTTCGGCGAGGCCCCGGGGTCCATCGGGATCGCGGTAGGAGTGTTGACCACAGGCGCAGCGACAACTTGCTGCTGGGCGAGTTCTTCCTGGAAGTAGCGCATGAACTCCTCCTCAGTGGTTCACGTAGCGGGGCCAGTAGACGGTTGTGGCGGCATCGCCGATAGCGAGGTGGGGCGCTTCTTCGCCACGCAACGCCAAGCAATACTACCAGCTGCCAAAGCGCTGGCCAGTGGCAGCGGCTTCATGTGCCGTCACAGACTGCCAGCCACGAATTCCACCATGGCCAGCGCGGCCGCCGAACCTAGCGACGAAGTGGGATCAGTGCGAGCCACTGCTGAAGTCCTGGCGTTTTCTGGATTCATTAAGAGCCCATGATATTAAGGCGTCCAGCCTTCCACTGGCAAGGCCTTTCTCCGTTCACCTGGGAAGTGACGAATATGGATCATGACTGACAGCCTGCCTCCGTGCTAAGCGTTGTAACTTCTTCTCCATGAAGCTGCTCCTCCCTCTTGCTCTATTATTCTTGTCCGGTGTCGCCTTGCCCGCTGCCGAGGTCTTTGAAGCTGCGCTCGGGCGCGAAACGGAACTGCCTGGAGGCAAGGAAGCCGACGGCATTCGTGGCGACTTCGTCCTGCGCAGCGACACGGTAGAAGCCGTGGTGTCGCAGAATGCCCCGCTACGCCGCGCGAACATGAGCACGTTTTACGGGCCAGATGGCGTGACTCCGGGCTGCCTCTTCGATCTGACGCTGCGTGGCGAAAACAACGACCAGCTCATCTGCTACGGTCCCGTGGGCCACGGCGAGGTGTCATACGTGAAGACCGTCGCCGTGAAGGAAGAAGGGGCCGCCGCCGTGGAAGCCGTAACCACTGCCGCCAAGAACGGCGGCGTCTTCAAGCGCAACGAATACCGGCTGCGCGATCGCGTGCAGGGCATCTTCATCACAAGCATCTTGCGCAACGAGTCCGACAAGCCGCAGAAGGTGAACACCAAGACTGACTTCACCCGCTTCAACGAGACCGGCGAAGGCGACGGCATCTTCTGGACCAGCGCTGTCGATCCCGCAGACAAGGTGGGCTACGCTCAGGTCGTGCTGAAGTTGGAAGGCATTGAAAAAGTTGGGGGCGAAATCGAAATCGCTCCAGGTAGAGAAGTCGTCATCCAGCGCTTCCTTGCCATCGGTCGCTCGGCGGCCGAGGCAGCCGGCATCGCCATGGAGCAGCGCGGCGACACCGTGGCCACGCTGAAGGGTAAGGTCGTCTCCAACGGCAAGCCCGTCACCGCGGGCCAAGTCGAAGTGCCGCTGGGCAAGTCCAAGGTCTATGCCTTCCTCGACGCCAAGGGCGAGTTCACCCTGAAGCTCGCTCCTGGCATCCTCGACATCACGGCCACCGACATCGGTCGAGTCGCCGTTAAGCACTCCGACACTCTGGAGGCAGGCAAGACGGCAAGCCTCACCATCGAGATGGGCGCAGCCTCGCGCGTGGACTTCACCATCCAGGATGACCAAGGCCGCAGCGCACCGTGCAAAGCCATGTTTGAAGGCATTGATGGCACGCCAAACCCAGACCTCGGCCCGGTCATGCGCGCACGCGGTTGCAAGGACCAGTATCACAGCGAGAAGGGCGAGTTCAGTGTGCAACTGCCCGCTGGGAAGTATCGCATCCGCGTGGTGCGCGGTGGCGAGTATTCCAGTCTGGAAAAAACCGTTAATCTGGAACAAGGGAAAGCAGCCAAATTCTCCGGCGTGCTCAAGCGCGTGCTCAAGACCCCAGGCTGGGTCACCAGCGACTTCCACAACCACAGCACGCAGAGCGGGGACAACATCTGCGGCACGGATGACCGCGTCATCAACATCGCTGCCGAGAATCTGGAATGGTGCCCGACCACCGAGCACAACCGACTTTCCGATTGGCGGCCCAACATGGAGCGCCTGGGCCTGCTGGAGTATTTCAATACCATCCCCGGTATGGAGCTCACCGGCTCGCGCCAGCATTTCAACGCCTTCCCCTTCATCCCGGATCGTTACTTGCAAGACGGGGGTGCCCCAGTCTGGAATGACGATCCACGCATCACGGCCCTCACTCTGCGTCGTCACCAGAGCGAGAATGCGGACCGCTGGATTCAGTTCAACCATCCTGACCTGACCAACATGTTCATCGACCGCGACAGCGACGGCATCGCCGATGGCGGCTTCGTCGGCGTGGGCACGATGATTGACGGCACGGAAACGCAGAACGGCAATGAAACAGCCATCTTGGAAGGCGCACCCTTCAAGGTCTCTCGCAGCAAGACTTCCCTGGCCGCTAAGGCAGTGCCCGTGCGCGAGTTCATCTGGCTTCAGTTGCTCAATCAGGGCCATCGCCTTGTCGCTGTCGGCGTGGCGGATGCCCATGCGGTCTATGGCAATGGTGTCGCAGGCTGGCACATCTATCTGCAAAGCCATACCGATGCGCCAAAGGAACTGGACTGGAATAAGCTCGCCCCCCACGCCAAGGCGGGGCACATCGTTGTCACCAACGGCCCCTTCCTCAGTGTCACCACACCCGATGGCAAAGGCCCTGGCGACGACGCTCGCGGCACAGGTGGCACCACGCTGAAGGTCCAGGTGCAAGGCACCGATTGGATCGACATCGACCGCGTGCAAGTGCTGGTCAATGGCCGCCCCGAACCGAAGCTGAACTTCACCCGCGCCACCCACCCGCAGATGTTCAAGAACGAAGTCATCAAGTTCGACGAGTCCATCCAGGTTCCGCTGGAGCATGATGCGCATCTCATTGTGGTCGCCATGGGCGAAGGCAGCACCCTCGTCGGAGGCTACGGCACCAGCAGCCAGGGCAAGATGAGCCCCTGCGCCTATAACAACCCCATCTATGTGGACATCGACGGCAACGGCTTCAAGGCCAACGGCGACACGCTCGGCTATGAACTGCCCGTCAGCGGCATCAGCGCTGATCGTGCCAAGGAACTGCTCATCCGTGGCGGCAAGGTTTCAGAAGCCCCCGCTATGCCGCAGCCCGATGGCACGCCGGTGAGGAAGTAAGCGCGCTACACCGCAAACTTCACCCGCACATCTTCCGGCATGGGCATGGGTCTCCCCGTGTCCATCGCCACCAGGGTGAAGACGCACCAGCCCACACACGCAGCCTTGTCGGGGTCGATCTTGCTAATCTCAAAACGCACCTCGGCATCGCTGCCACGAATGTCCTCGATCCACGTCGTCACGCGAAACTTTTCAGCGATGCCCAGGGGGCGCTTGTATTCCAGGTGCGAGACCTTCACCACCCAGCCCAAGCCGCGCTCCAGGAAGGCCTGCATCGGCATGCCATAGCAGCGCTCCATTTGGTCGAAGCGGGCAGCGAGCACATAGTCCAGATACTTGCTGCTGTGGACATGACGAAACATGTCGATGTCGTCGGGACGAGCTTGTAGCTCCGTGGTGAACTTGGTTTTGGTGAGGACGATCATGTGGAGAGTGTTCGGTTTTCACGCTTCAGCTTGACATACAAAAGACAACTCCATCATGACACGCTGAAGCGAGCATGAACACCCAACAAGACAGGCCCACCTTTCGGTGAGCCTGCTTCGACTATAAGGTGAGTTCGATCAATAAACGCCTTCGACAATCGTCTTCTCCATCGCTCCAAACGGACGCACTTCGGCCACGCCGTCCCAGTCATAGCGGTCGCGCGGCTTGCGGCGGATGGCTTCGTCACGCTCCAGGAACCGTGGCATGAAGAACTCCTTGGTCAGCGTGGTCAGTTCCACACGGCCCCAGGTGTCATACTCCACCGTGGTCTGCGTTTCGTTCGGGTTCACCACACGCAGCACCGCGCGCGGCTGCGGGGCGTAATAGGTAATGCTGAACTTGTCTTCTGGCGTGAGCGGCACGCTGGCGGCCAAGCCCATCAAGGTATTGCCATACGTCGGGTAGAATCCAATGCGGTTCTCCAGCACCTCCTCCACGATGAAGCGCGTGTATTGCGGCAGCATGGTGGTGCCGCCACAGAAGACGCCGCGAACGCCGATGTCGAAGATGTTCACCTTCTCGGCGATCGCTTCCAGCAACTTCGGCGTGGTGAACATGGCGGAAATCTTGCGATGCTTCATGATCGTCACGGCCTGGTCGACCACGTGATCCATGTATTGACGAGCCACGTCGAACTGTTTGTTGGTGATCAGCTTCTTCACGAAGCGAGGATCGAGATCGACAAAGTAGCAGGGCGATCCGCGATAGTTCGCCAGATGCTCCACCGCCAGACGCAAACGGCGCGGACCGGTCGGCCCGACCATGATCCAGGCCTCGCCCGGTGGGAAGTGCTTGTCGTCCAGCTTGTGACTGAACTCTTCGTAATCCACGCGGAAGTCATTCCAGCCAATGCGTTGCTTCGGCATCCCGGTCGTGCCGCCGGTCTCGAAGATGTTGTAAGGCTTGCCCTTGAACGCGTTCGGCACCCACACCTCGGGTTGGAGATCGCGCAGCCACTCGTCTTGGAAGTGCGGGAACCTCGCGATGATGTCCTCGTAGTTGTTCACTTGACCGCGAGGGTCAAAGTTTTCCTTCGCCCAGTTCAGCCAGAAGGGGCTGCCGGTTTCAGGGGAGAAATGCCACGCGATGGTCTCGCGCACCTGTTGATCGAGTTGTTCTTTCGAGGTCATGTGTTGGGTTTCGGAAGGGCGTGAATGCTAGCGGGCACACCGCCCGTGTCGCGAGGAAAAACGAGCGAAGGTGCGCGGAAGTTGCAGCCTTCGCCAAAGGAATCTCCGCCAGCGCACCGACCGCCAGTCTTGCTACTTCCGCCGCCCGGTGGTAAGCCCGGCGTGCATGAAGTGGCTCCAATCTCTTTACATCCAGGTTCTCATCGGCATCGTGCTCGGCATTAGCCTGGGCTATCTGTGGCCAGAGCACGGGGCCGCGCTGAAGCCGCTGGGCGACGCCTTTGTAAAGGCGGTGAAGATGCTGATCGCGCCCATCATCTTCTGCACGGTTGTCACCGGCATCGCCAGCATGGGCGACCTGAAGAAGATCGGCCGCGTGGGGGCCAAGGCGCTGCTCTACTTCGAGGTGGTCACCACCCTGGCCCTCATCATTGGGCTCATCGTCGCGCGCGAGTTCCAGCCCGGCCACGGCATTCACGCCAATGCGGCCACGCTGGACGCGAGCAGCGTGAGCCAATACACGAACGCCGCCAAGCAGCAGAGCACGGTGGATTTCCTGCTGCACATCATCCCGAACACCTTCGTCAGCGCCTTCTCCGAGGGCGAGATCTTGCAGGTCCTCCTGATCGCCGTCCTGGCAGGCATCGCACTCGCTCAGATGGGAACCAAAGCAGCCCCGGTGATGGACCTGCTGCACGCCGTGTCGAAGATGTTCTTCGGCATCGTCGGCATGGTCACCAAGGCGGCCCCCATCGCCGCGTTCGGAGCCATGGCCTTCACCATTGGCAAGTATGGTGTGGGCACCCTCCTGTCCTTGGGCAAGCTGATGGCCTGCGTCTACCTGACCTGCGCGCTGTTCATCTTCATCGTGCTCGGCATCATCGCCCGCATGCATGGCTTCAGCCTCATCAAGGTCCTGAAGTATATCAAGGAGGAGCTGCTGGTCGTGCTAGGCACCTCCTCGTCCGAGACTGCGCTGCCCTCGCTGATGGAGAAGATGGAGCAGGCAGGCTGTGGCAAGTCGGTGGTCGGCATCGTGCTACCGGCGGGTTACTCGTTCAATCTGGACGGCACCAGCATTTACCTCACCATGGCCGCGCTCTTCGTCGCGCAGGCCACGGATACCAGCCTCACGCTGGGGCAAGAGATCGGCATCCTCGCCGTCCTCCTGCTCACGTCCAAAGGCGCGGCCGCCGTCACGGGCGGCGGTTTCATCACGTTGGCAGCCACCCTCTCCGCCACCGGCACCATCCCTGTCGCGGGCCTTGCCTTGATCCTGGGCGTGGATCGTTTCCTCTCCGAGGCACGCGCGATCACCAATCTGATCGGCAACACCGTGGCCATGCTGGTGGTGGCGAAGTGGGAGAAGGAGTTCGATCCCGTCAAGGGTCAGGCCCTGCTGGCCAAGCCGCTACCGACCTAGCCCTCGCGGCAATCACTTGAGGCAGGGCCAAGGGTTTACTTCGCCACGGATGCTTCTACGATGCGTGCACATGACACTGACTGACCTGGGATGGAACAAGGCATTCGCCAAGGCATTCGAGCCTTACAAGGCGCAAGGCCTCGTGCCCGCACGCCTGATCCGCGACAACAAGATCTCGTATGGTGCCCTGATCGTCGAGGACAAGGAGTTCGAGGAGCTAGAGGTCGTCATGAGCGGCAAGGTCTACCACGACGCCGAGACCAATGCCGCCCTGCCAGCCGTGGGCGACTGGGTGGCGCTCGACCTCGGCGGTGACAATGACAGCGCCGTCATCCGCGCGCAGCTGCCTCGACAGACCTGCTTCTCCCGCAAGGCAGCGGGCGACAGCGCCGAAGAGCAAGTCATCGCCGCCAACGTGACCACCGTCGTCGTCGTCACCGACCCAGGGCCAGACTTCAACCTGCGGCGCATGGAGCGCTACTTCGCCGTCGTCGGGCGCAGCGGGGCCAAGGCCGTGGTCCTGCTCAACAAAGCCGACCTCTACGACGACGCACACAACGAAGCCGCCGCGGCTGCCATCCGCGCCCTCAGCCCTGAGGCCGATGTGCAAGTTATCAGCGTCTATCAGAAGCGCGGGCTGAAAGTGCTAAACCAATACTTCAAGCGCGGCCACACCGTCGCTTTCATCGGCTCCAGCGGCGTGGGCAAGTCGGCCCTGATCAACCACCTGCTCGGCGACGAGTATCAATGGACGGGCGAGGTCAACGAAGTAACCGGCAAAGGCCGCCACACCACCACCGGGCGCGACCTGATGGTGCTGCGCAAGGGCGGGATCGTCATCGACAATCCGGGCATCAAAGAAGTCCAAATGTGGACCGATGAGACCACGATGCGTGAGCGCTTCATGGACATCGAGAATCTGGCCGCGCAGTGCAAGTATGGCGACTGCAAGCACGGCACCGACGCCGGGTGCGCCATCCGCGCCGCCGTCGAAGGCGGCACGCTGGATGCCGAACGCTTCGAGGGCTTCCTCAAACTGGACGAAGAGATCGCCGAGCTACGTCGCCGCCGGAAGAAGCGCCAGATGACCGTCGAACGCATCGCCAAACGCGACCACCGCGTGAAAGCACGCAACCACTCAGACCGCCGCGACATGGAGCGCGACCTGAAGCCGCACCGGACTCGCTGGGAAGAATAAGCGGCCCCGCGCCCCGTGTGCCGTCCGCCCCAAGAGTTATCGCTCGCACCCTGGGGGTCTGCGGCTCCTTTACAGCGTGTTTTAGACTCGCAGCCGGAGCACTGGCGTGGGGAATTGCACGAAGGTGCGGGTTGAAATTTCATGCTGCCTCGCCATGGACTGTAGTAGCCAAACTTCGGATTCCTGGCCGACCTGGCTTTGCCTCTGCTCCCTTTGTCTCTAGTCCCATGAAGAACCTGTTGCTGTTCGCCCTCTCAATCCTGTCGCTGACCTCGGCGCAGGGCGTGATTCCTAACCCACTGCCAAAGGCCCCGGAGCCCGTGGAAGACATCCTGAGGCTACAGATCTTCCTGGACGCTAAGCTGTTCGGGCCGGGCAAGCTGGACGGTCGCCCCGGAGAGTTCACCACCAAGGCGCTGAAGCGATACCAAATGGCGAACGGTCTGACCCAGACGGAGCTGGAGACCCACACGCTGGACCTCAGCAGTGTCGCCGAGTGCTACACGACCTACACCATCCGCCCCGAGGACCTCAAGTTCGTGGGAGATCTGCCCAGCAAGCCCTCGCTCCAGGCCAAGAAGAAATATCTGCCTTATGACTCGGTGCTGGAGTTCCTGACCGAGCGCTTCCACTGCTCGCCGGAGTTGATCGAGTTCATCAACCAACCCATGAAGATGGGTGCCATGAAGCCAGGGGACGCGGTGAAGGTTCCCAATGTGGTGCCCTTCCTCATTGAGGAACTCACCGAAATCGCCGCCCTGCCCGAGGTGCCCGAGTTCCAATCCCGCGTGATCAAGATCGACACCCGCGAGAAGCTTCTCGGCCTGTGGGAGGGTGAGAAGCTGATCGCCAGCCTGCCCATCACCCCCGGCAGCGGCCACACCGCCACGCCCCCTGGCACTTGGCGCATCTTGGGGATCACGCAGATGCCCACCTTCCGCTGGGACCACAGCGTGCTGGAATACGGCGTGCGCAGTTCCGAATATTTCAACCTGCCCATCGGGCCAAACAACCCAGTGGGCGTCATGTGGATCGGACTGAACCGCCCCGGCATCGGCATTCACGGCACCAATCAAGGCCAGACCATCGGCCGCAGCGCCAGCCACGGCTGCATGAGAACCGCGAACTGGGATGTGGTCCGCTTTGCCAAGCTGGTGACCAAAGGCATGACCGTCATCATCGAAGGTGAGCGCTCCATCCCACGCCCACCGCCGCGGCCCACCATCGTGGAGGCCGCCCCGCCGCCAGCCGCGCCCACCCGCAAATGGAAGTGGTTCTGGCAGAAGTAGCGACGATGATCGGCAGTGACGGGGCATATGGCCTCTGACCAGCGATTTCCTGCACGACCCGTCTGGGGAGCCGCGTTGAAGGGCGCTTGCCGATGAAACGCCTCGCCATCCTTCTGCTTTCCTGCTCCACGCTCTGCCGCGCAGCCGTCAAGCTGCCCGCGATCTTCTCGGACCACATGGTCTTGCAGGCCGACACCGCAGCCTCTGTCTGGGGCTGGGCGGATGAGGGCGAGGAAGTCAGCGTCAGCATCGCAGGGCAAACTCTGACCGCCGAAGCTCGCGCCGATGGAAAATGGTCCGTAAAGCTGGCCGCACTGAAGCCCAGCACCACCCACACCTTGACCGTGAAGGGCAGCAACACCCTCACCGTGAACGACGTGCTCGTCGGCGAGGTCTGGCTTGCCTCCGGCCAGTCCAACATGGCTTTTCAGTTTAACAAGTGCGCGCTGCCAGCCGCAGATAGCGCCGCCGCCGATCTGCCACAGCTGCGCATGTTCACCGTGGCGCAGAACAGCATGCGCACGCCGCAAATGGAATGCCAGGGACAGTGGATGATGTGCACGCCCGAGACCGTGCAAAACTTCTCCGCCGTCGCCTACTTCTTCGGTCGCGATTTGCATCGGAAGCTGAAAACACCCGTGGGACTGATCAACTCGTCCTGGGGCGGCACCGACATCGCCGCCTGGACCAGCGAGCCTGCACAAGCGAAGGTGCCCGCCCTGAAGGCCAACTTAGACACCTGGGCCAAGCAATCCGCCGCCTTCGATGCTGTCAAAGCCAAGACCGCCGCCGCAGCGCAAAACGAGCGGTGGAAAGCCGCCGTCGCCAAGGCAAAGGCAGCGGGCAAGCCCCTGCCCCGCAAACCCCGCCCAGCGGCCGATCCTGCCATCTCCCAGAACCACCCAGCGAACCTTTTCAACGGCATGATCCGCCCCATCATCCCCTACGCGATCAAGGGCGTCATCTGGTATCAGGGCGAGCACAACTGTGCCACCCTGGAGAAGGCCAAGCTCTACGCCACGCAGCTGCCCCTGCTGGTGCAGGACTGGCGTGAGCAGTGGCATGCGCGCAACCTCCCCTTCGCCTGGGTGCAGCTGCCCGGTTTTGTGACCAGCCCCTTCCGCGCCCAGGTCCGGGAAGCGATGTTAAAGTCCCTCAGTGTCCCCGGCACAGGCATGGCCATCACCGTCGATGTCGGCGAAGCCAACGACAACCATCCCAAGAACAAGAAGGCCGTCGGCGAGCGCCTCTCCTTGTGGGCTCAAGCCCGTGTCTATCGGCAAAAAGTGGACGCCTACTCCGGCCCCTTACCCGCTGGCCACGACATAAAAGGCGGCCAGGTCTTCGTCAAATTCGACCACGCGCAGACGGGGCTCCAAGCCCATGGCGAATCGTTGACCGGCTTCCAGATCGCCGGCACCGACAAGCAATGGCAGCCCGCCCAAGCGCAGACCATGGGGCACCTCGTCATGCTCAACAGCCCCGTAGTGAAGCACCCCGTCGCCGTCCGCTATGGCTGGTCCCCCCTCGGTGAAGGCAACCTCTTCAACGGAGCGAACCTACCCGCCTCCCCCTTCCGCACGGATGATTGGGAAGATACCGTGGTGCCGACCGCGAAGTAAAGGAGCGCGGACGCTCCCGTCCGCTTCGTCGATCCTTCGCGGCTCCGCCGCCTCCATTTTCCGACAAGCGGGCAAAAGTGCCCGCGCTCCCGTCGTCACCCTGCGAATCCTTTGAGCGAGTGAGGCGTGCAATTGCATCTCTCGACGCCACACGATACCTGCGGGCATGACCCTCAGCACGGCTCAAGCCCG
>Ga0247833_1006336_pt1 | contig 13211 bp, 10 predicted proteins | sample LaCruzMarch2015__7_FD_187117 | JGI IMG/M metagenome (GOLD analysis project Ga0247833, IMG submission 187117) | Freshwater microbial communities from meromictic Lake La Cruz, Castile-La Mancha, Spain - LaCruzMarch2015_8m | ecosystem: Environmental > Aquatic > Freshwater > Lake | place: Spain...
CTCGGCATGCCGTCGGCGCTGTTGTCGGCGGAACTCCTTGGCGTCGACATCGCCATCGCCCGACTGGTGGGCGCCGTCGTCGTCGGCGTCATCGTTGCCATCGTCGTGTCCTTCCTGGTGCCGCCAACCGGTGGCGGGCCGGGCATCGCCGACCTCCCCGAGCTCGGCGCCGTCGAGGGCTTCTTCGTGCACATCAACCACATCCTGCCGTGGCTGGTGCTGGGCATGACGGTGGCCGCCTTTGCCGAGCCCCTGCTGCTGCCGTCGACGTTGCAGGCGGTGCCGCGCGCCATCGAGGTGCCCCTCTACGCCCTGCTGGGCCTGCCCCTGTACCTGTGCGGCACAGGGTCGACACCGCTGGCAGCGTTGCTGGTGCACAAGGGGGCCAGCGCGGGGGCTGCTGTGGCCCTGTTGTTGTCGGGCCCGGCCATGAACATCGCCACCCTCGGCCTGCTGGCGCGCCTGTGGTCCACCCGGGCCGCCGCAGGCTTCGCGGCCGCCGTCGTGGCCGCCACCAGCGTCGTCGGCCTCGTCGTCAACGCCGGCGTCAACGCTGGCGTCATCGCCCTGCCCTCGCTGCACACCGATGCCACCGAGCCCCACGGCGTGCTGGAACTCGGCTCCCTGGTTGTCTTGTTGGGCCTTGTGCTGGTGTCCCTGTGGCGGCAGGGGGCGCGGCGCTTTCTGGGCCAGATCCTCCGTCCCCTGGACGAGGCCCTCGGCGGCCACGTTCATGGCCCACATTGTGGGCACAGCGCCCACAAGCGCCCAGGTTTCGGTACACGGCCGTCGGTGGCCCGGGTCAAGCTCGACTTCGTGCCGAAGTAGCAACACCATGGATCTGCACGTGATTTTGTCAGTGCGTCGGGAACAACGCAGTTGACGGAGCACCGCGTTACATTTGTGGTGAGAACACACGACTGATGCAGCCTGCGATTCGCCTCAATGACGTCCTCGACGCGATCACCGCGTACAACCCCCATGCCGACGTCGACCTCATCAAGAAGGCCTACGTGTATTGCGCCAAGGTCCACGCGGGCCAGGTGCGCAAGACGGGCGAGCCCTACCTGATCCACCCGCTGGCGGTGGCGTGGATCCTCACCCAGCTCCGCCTCGACGACGCCAGCATCTGCGCCGGCCTGTTGCACGACACCGTCGAAGACACCCTGGCCACCCTCGAAGAGGTGGAGGAGCTGTTTGGCAAGGACATCGCCGACATCGTCGACGGCGTCACCAAACTCGGCATGGTGAAGTTCAACACCGCCGAAGAAAAACTCGCCGAGAATTTCCGCAAGATGCTCGTCGCCATGAGCCGCGACATCCGCGTGCTGCTGGTGAAGCTGTGCGACCGCCTGCACAACATGCGGACCCTCGAGCACATGAAGCCCGAGAAGCAGGAGTCCATCGCCCGCGAGACGATGGACATCTACGCGCCCCTCGCCAACCGGCTGGGTCTGTCGTGGGTGAAGCTCGAGCTCGAGGACCTCAGCTTCCGCTACATCCACCCCCGCGAGTACCAGGAGCTCGTCTTTGCCCTCGGTAAGACCGAGAAGGATCGCAAGAAGTTCATCGACGAGGTCGTCGACGTCCTGACCGGCGCCATGAAGAAGCAGGGCATGAAGGACTTCGAGGTGTCGGGGCGGCCCAAGCACCTGTGGAGCGTCCACAAAAAGATGGTGAAGAAGGGCGTCGAGCTCGACGAGATCAACGACCTGATCGCCTTCCGCGTCGTCGTCGACACCGTCGCCCACTGCTACGAGACCCTGGGGCATATCCACGGGCAGTGGCGGCCGGTGCCCGGGCGCTTCAAGGACTACATCTCGCTGCCCAAGCCCAACGGCTACAAGTCGCTGCACACGACAGTGGTTGGTCCCAAGGCTGAGCGCATCGAGATCCAGATCCGCACCCCCGAGATGCACGCCGTCGCCGAAGAAGGCATCGCCGCCCACTGGAAGTACAAGGAGAAGGGCTCCGTCGACACCAAGCAGAACCAGAGTGAAGAGGGCTTCCGCTGGCTGCGCCAGTTGATGGACTGGCAACGAGATCTGAAGGACCCCAACGAGTTCCTCGACTCGGTGAAGTTCGAGCTGTTCTCCGACGAGGTCTACGTCTTCACGCCCAACGGCGACGTGCTGGAATTGCCCCGCGGCGCCTGCCCCGTCGACTTCGCCTTCGCCGTCCACTCCAACGTCGGCATGCATTGCGCCGGCGCCAAGGTGAACGGCCGCATCGTGCCCCTGCGCTACGAGCTGCGCAACGGCGACACCTGCGAGGTCATCACCAACAAGGCCCAGCGTCCCAACAAGGACTGGCTGGAGTTCGTCAAGACATCCCGGGCCCGCACCAAGATCCGCTCCGAGGCCAGGCTCCTCGAACGGGAGCGCGCCGTCGTCATCGGCCGGGAATTGCTGGAGCGGGAGTTCAAGCGCTTCGGCGAGGGCATCCAGAAGTACATCAAGTCCAACGCCATCGCCGACGCCTTCTCCGGCGAGAAGTACAAGGACGCTGACGACGTCATGGTCGCCATCGGCTACGGCAAGCTGGCGCCCCTGGTGGTGGTCGAAAAAGTCCTGCCCCCCGAGTTGCGGGAAAAGCCCCAGGAGCAGGCCAAGAAGTCCCGCCTCAGCGAGCTCATCGACCGAGTGGCCCGCCGCAGCAGTGGCGGCGTCCGGCTCGAGGGCATCGAGGACATGCTCGTCCACTACGCCCGCTGCTGCTCCCCCGTGAAGGGCGACCCCATCCTCGGCTTTGTGTCCCGCGGTCGTGGCCTCATCGTTCATCGACGGGATTGCCCCAAGATCTTCGAGCTCGATCCCGAGCGGCGCATCAGCGTGTCGTGGGATGCGTCGACGTCGTTCTCCCGCACCATCCACTTGCGGGTCCTCACCGACGACCGCGAGGGCATGCTGGCGGATTTGTCCGGTGTGTTTTCCAAGAACAACATCAACATCAGCGAGGCCAACTGCAAGGTGCAGGGGGGCCAGGCCGTCAACACCTTCAAGTGCGGCATCAGCGACATCGACCAGCTCCGCAAAGTGGTGAAGGCCCTTGAAGGTGTCCGGGGCGTCCACGCTGTCGAACGGGCCCGCGCCCTCGACGTATGAACGGCACGCCGGGCGTCGATGGCGAGGCGCTGACCGGGCGCATCGGGGTCACTGGCGCTACCGGCTTCGTCGGCGGCGCGGCCCTGCGCTGGTTGCGGGCCCATGGCCATCGCGCCGTCGCCCTGGTTCCCCGGCCCACCAGGGCTGACGTCGACGCCGACGATGCCCGCCTGTTCGACTTCGAGGCCCCCGGAACCTTCGCTGCCGCCCTGGCTGGCTGCGATCGGTTGTTTCTGTTGCGGCCACCCCACATCGGCGACGTGAAACGCCTCGTGTTCCCCGCCATCGAGGCCGCTGCTGCCGCCGGGGTCCGGCGGATCGTGTTCCTGTCGGTGTCTGGGGCTGAGAGCCGGTCCTACCTGCCCCACGCCAAGATCGAGGTTCGCCTGCAGGCCCTGGCGGCCACGTCGTCAGTGGCGGTGGCCATCCTGCGGCCCGGGTTCTTCGCCCAGAACCTGCTCTCCGCCTACCGCGAGGACATCGTCGACGACGACCGGCTGTACGTCTGCGCCAACGACGGCCGCGTCGCCTTCGTGGACACCGACGACCTCGGCGAAGTCGCCGCCCGCGCCCTCGCCTTTGGCATCCTCGATGGCAAGGCTGCGACGCTGACGGGCCCCGCGGCCATCGATTTCCACGAGTTGGCCGCGTTGTTGAGCGAGGGCCTCGGGCGCGCCATTCGCTATGCGCCCGCCTCCCTGGCCGGGTTCTTTCTGCACCGGGTGCGCCGTCGGGGTGCCGGGCTCATGGAGGCCGCGATCATCACCGCCCTGCACGCGGGGCTCCGCCGGGGGGATGCGGCCACGGTGGATCCCTCCCTGCCCGTCCTGCTGGGCCGCCCCGCCACCGACGTGGCCACGGTGATTCAGCGGCACCGCGCGGCGCTGACGGCGACACCGGCGCTGTAGGGCAGCATCGCACCTGACACGGGGCGGGCAGAGGTGCGGTCGGACCCCAAGTGGGGGTATGGTGTGCGGGTCATGACGACGACCCGTGAAGAAAAAACCCGCGTCAGCGAGATCTCCCGCATTGCCGACAAGCGCCTGGCCGGGGGCATCCCCTGCTTTGTGCAGATTTACGGCAAGGACATCGGGAGGAAATACCCCCTCGACAAGGTGCAAACCACCATCGGTCGAGGTCCTGACAACCACATCGTCTGCGACATGGACAACGTGTCGCGCAACCACTGCAAGATCTTCGCGGGGGCCGGCGGCTCGTGGATCGAAGACATGGGGTCCACCAACGGCACCTTCGTCAACGACGGCGAACTCGGCAGCCGTCGCAAGCTGATGAACGGTGATTTCATCAAGGTCGGCGGCGTCATCTTCAAGTACATCGATGGCGACAACATCGAACAACTGTATTATGAAGAAATCTACCGCATGGCCATCATTGATGGTCTGACCCAGATCTTCAACAAGCGGTACTTCCTCGAGTTCATCGACCGGGAAGTCGCCCGCTGCGCCCGCTACAACCGGCCTTTGACGTTGATCATGTTCGACATTGATCACTTCAAGAAGATCAATGACGAGCACGGTCATTTGGCCGGCGACTATGTCTTGAAACGCCTGGCCAACTTGATCTTCGCCAAGAACATCCGCAAGGAAGAGTGCTTCGCCCGCTACGGCGGCGAAGAATTCGCCATCGTGCTGCCCGATACCCCGAAGAACAACGGCGCCATCCTCGCCGAGAAGATCCGGGAAATGATCGAGCAGACGAAGTTCGAGTTCGAAACCAACACCATCCCCCTGACCATCTCGATGGGCGTCACCGAGCTGCAGAAGGGCGACACCGTCGACTCCTTCATCCACCGCGCCGACGGCAAGCTGTACGAGGGCAAACAGGGCGGCCGCAATCGCGTCGTTGCCTGACGACGCTGCGGGTGGGATGCCCCCTCCATGGCCACCCGCAGCAGCAGCACCAAGAAGAAGAAACGTCCTCCTCCGCCGTCGTTGCGGACCTTGTCCAAGGCCGAGGCGCGCAAACAGCCAAAGCCAATCGCCAAGAAGGAGCCCCGGTCGCCCCCCTACCTGTATGTGGGCAGCCCGGAGCAAGAAGCCCTGTTGGTCCAGGAGCTCGGGGTCTCGGCCCGCCCGGTGGCCGCCGGCATCGTCGGCGCCGACGTCCGTCGGGACCCGGCCTTTGCCCGCCAGATCCTGGCCGCGCCCCAACCCATCAGCGCCGACACCCGGGAGGCCCTCGCCACGGCGCTCATCGCCCTGATCGACAAAGCGTCGGTGTCCCCTCGCGCCGTCCACGTCTTCACCCCCGAGATGGCCCGCCAGGGCAGCGCCAGGAAGAGCGCCCATCCCCTGGCCCAGGACGCCGCCCAGCTGCAGGAGATCGTGCAGCTCAAGGTCGACGGACGACGGGAGAAGGGCAAGCTCGGCCCCATCACCCCCCACCTCCTCCAGGTGCTGCTCCTCGGCGCCACCGAAGGCCTGGTGGCCATCACCGACGTCACCGACGGCCCCTTTGGCAAAGTCACCGTCGGCGACGCCCTGGCGTCCTGGCCCGTGCCCTTCAACGGCGGCCGGGCCATCAAGGAGACCAGCCGGGATGCGCCGTCGTCGGCCCACCGCAAGCTCGACGAAGCCATGGCCTGGCTCGGCATCAAGGTCTCAAAGAACGACGTCGTCCTCGACCTCGGGGCAGCCCCCGGCGGCTGGACCCGCGTCATGCGCGACGCCGGCGCCCGCGTCATCGCCGTCGACCGCGCCGCCCTCGACGCCACCCTGGCCAAAGACCCCCTCGTCACCCACTTGAAGACCGATGCCCTGAGCATCGACTTCGCCGCCCAGGGCGCCTCCATCGTCCTGTGCGACGTCATCTGGACCCCCGACAACGCCCTCGTCGTCGCCGAGCGGGTGCTGAAGACGACGTCGGTGCGGGCCGCCGTCATCACCTTGAAGCTCAAAGAGCCCATCGACTGGGACACCCTGCACAAGGCCCAGAACCTGGTGCGAGACCTGCCCGGCCACTGGACGGGCCGCCTCAAGCACCTGATGGCCAACAAGCTCGAAGTCACCCTCCTGCTGCGCCGAAGCTGAGGCGGGCGAGCCCCCCCTCCCAACCTCCCCCCGCTGGGGGAAGGGGCCGGACCAGGTGGTCCGGTTTCGTGGAACACCGTTCCAAACGGTTGATTTTCAACACCATCCGCCCGGGCGGCGGGCGGATCGGCCGTGGAACACCGCTGGGCACCGGGCGGGCGGCGCACTACGATCCCAGGCATGCACGGCACCGGCGAACCTCTTGGCCGCTTCACGACGCACCTGCCCGACGGCGCCCGCGATCAGGCCGCCGCCGTCGCCGCCGTTTTGCAGGGGGCCCGGCGCATCCTGGTCTGTGGCAACACGGGTGCCGATGGCGACGTCGCCGGCTCCACCCTGGCCCTGGCCCGGGCCCTGCGACGCCTGGGCCGTGACGTCGTCGTCTACAACGACGAGGCCTACCCCGCCGCCTTCGCCTGGCTCCCCGGCGGCAACACCGTTGTCGATGCCATCGATGCCAGCGCGCAGTTCGACGCCACCGTCGTCGTCGACGCCGCCCGGGTGGATCGTCTGGGACGCAGCTTCCCCACGGCGGACCGGCGGGGCGTGTTCTGCTGGGTGGACCACCACGCCATCGACGTGGCCCCTGGCGACGTCAACTTCATCGATCTCACCGCTGCCGCTGTTGGCGAACAGGTCGCCCTGATCCTCGATGCCCTCAGCACCCTCGTTGGCGAAGACCTCTGTGACGCCGACGTCGCCCGCTGCCTGTACGCGTCCATCGTCGCCGACACCGGCGGCTTCCGCTACGGCAACACCTCGGCGCGGGCGTTGCGATTGGCGGCCCGCCTCGTCGAGGCCGGCGTCGACCCCTGGGAGATGACCGAGCGCATCTACGAGAGCCAGGACGAGGCCCGGGTGCGCCTGCTTGGTCGGGCCCTCGACGGCCTGTGGCGCTCCCCCTGTGGTCGCCTGGGCGTCGTCGAGGTGCGGGCCAAAGACCTCATCGAACTCGGCGCCATCGAAGAGCACGTCCAGGGCCTCGTCAACAGCGTGCGCGCCATCAAGGGCGTGGAGCTGGCGGTCCTCGTGCGCGAGCTCGACCCCGACACCACCCGCGTCGTCATTCGCTCCCGCGGCAACATTGCGGTGACTCCCATCGCCCGGGCCCTGGGGGGCAAGGGCAGCAAGAACGCCGGCAGCGTCGTGGTGGGCGCCGACGTCGACGCCGCCCGCGCCGTCGTCGTGCAAGCCGCCCTCAACCACCTGCAGGTCCAGGAGACCATGGCCGGCGGCAACGCCGAGTAGCCGGTTGACCTGTGCGGCGACGACGTCACGGTGGTGGCGTGAACACCGACAAGACCGACCGCACCGAGCCTGAAGGCATCATCGTCGTCGACAAGCCCGTGGGCCCGACGTCGTTTGATGTGGTCTACAAGCTGCGCAAGGCCCTGCACACCAAGAGCATCGGCCACTGCGGCACCCTCGATCCCCTGGCCTCTGGCGTCGTCGTCTGCTGCGTCGGCCGCTACACCAAGCTGGTCCGGTTCCTGACGTCGGATGACAAGCGCTACGTGGCCGACGTGACCTTCGGCTTCACGACCCCGAGCCTCGATCTGGAGACCGAGGCCAGCGAGCACGGCGATCCCGCCGTCGTCACCGAGGAGACGCTGCGGGCGGCGTTGTCGTCGTGGCGGGGCGTGGTGCAGCAGGTGCCCCCCCTGCACTCGGCCCTGCAAAAAGACGGCGTGCGCCTGTACCACATGGCCCGGGCCGGCCACGACGTCGAGGTCGACGCCCGCGACGTCGTCATCCACGACCTCGAATTGCTGTCGTACACGGCGCCGACGGCCACCATTGCCTGTCATGTGGGCAAGGGCTTCTTCGTGCGCTCCCTGGCCCGGGACCTCGGGGTGGCCGTGGGCTGCCCCGCCCATCTCTCGGCCCTGCGCCGCACGGACAGCGGCGGCTACACCCTCGACGACGCCGTCAGCCTCGACGTGGCCCGCGATCCAGCCCGGGCCCATCTGACCCTCAAGCATGGACGCCAGGCCCTGCGGGGGGTCACCCAGATTGAGATCAGCGAAAGCCAGGCCAAGACCCTGCGCCACGGATTGCGGCCCCTGACGGACCTGCCCCTGCAGTCCGAAGTGCTGGCCTGCTGCGGCGACGAGATCGTGGCCGTCGTCGACGTCCGCGACGACGTCGGCGAAGACCCCGCCAAAGACGCCCGCGGCGGCCCTCCCCCTGACGGCGCCCATCGGCTGGTCAGCGTGCGGGGCTTTTAGCCACCACGTCGTCGAGGAAGGCGGCGTAGTCGCTGTAGAGCGAGGGTGTCAGCAGCATGGAGGCGTGGCTGCGCTCGTAGCCGATGACCCGCTCGATGCCGTGGCGTCGGGCGAAGTCGAGGGACAAGGCCTCGCTCGTGAGCTGGTCGTGGCGCGCGTACTGCAAGAGGATCCGGCCAGGATCCACCAGGGAGGTGACGCCGGCGGGGCTGGTCCGTCGATAGGCTTCGTCGAGGAGGACGTCGCTGTAGCCGGCGTCATGGAGGCGCTGGCGCACGGGCTGCATTTCGGGAGGGTCTCTGGCGAAGCTGCGCCAATCGAGGATGGGGATCATCAACGCCAGATGATCAAAGGGCACCGTCGCCGACGCCTGCCACAGCAGGGCTCCGCCCACCGAGCCGCCCCAACCGCCCACCGTCGTCACGCCCTGCCCGTGGAGCCAGGCGACGATGGATCGCAGCTCATGGGTCATGCGCTCAAACACCTGGACGTTGTCGGCGACGTCGACGCGCAAGAAGCCGTCGCCGGCGTCGGCGCCCTCCCGCTGGCGCATGAGGTGGTAGGGGGGAATCCACACCACGAGGTCAAAGCCCCGTTCGAGAATGCGCTCGTACATCGCCTGAAAAAACGGCAGCCCGATGGCCGCGAAGCCCCGACCGGGCACCCACAGCACCACGGGCCGTTCGCCGAGGGGGCCGTGGCGGTAGATGTCTACGGCGGCGACGTTGGCTTCCCGGGCCCCACTGCGGATGAATGACGGGAAATACCCGATTTCATTGATGATTTTCTGATTGTCGACCGTCGCCATCACCCAGCGGTCCCGGGTGTTCACCATCACGGCGGGGGCCCCGCCAAGACCGTCGGCGGCTGGTTTGGCCAACACCGCCACCAGCGTCGCCGGTGGCGCCAGGGGTTCGTCGGCCACAAGGAGAGCGGCGTTGTCGGCGAGACCCTGGCGGTCCACTGCCCGCTGGAGGGGGGCACAGGCCAGCCAGGCGAGACAGCCGAGGACGGCCAGGCCCAGCCCAGCCCATCGCAGTCGTCGGCCTTCTTGATGCAGCACCATGCGGTCAGTCTAGCGATGCCCGTGGTCAAACGTCGTCGTCACACGTCGTCGTCACACGTCGTCGTCACACGTCGTCGTCACACGTCGTCGTCACACGTCGTCGTCAGCGTCGACGTCGGCGCTGCCGACCAATTCGCCGGCGGTGTGGGGCAGCAGGCCGAGCTTGGAGAACAGGGCGATGCGCTCGGGATCGGCCTTGTCCTCGAGCTTCTCAAGGTCGTGGAAGGTGTAGGTGCCCCGGTTCTTGGTGAGCCAGCCCTCTTTGGCCCACTCGGTCATGGCCCGGTCGATGCTGCGGACGGTGACGCCCAGGCAGCGGGCCAGCATCTCGTAGGTCAGCTTGATGCGCAGGGTGACCCCCTGCTCGGTGCGTTGGCCGTAGGCCTCGAGAAAGCTCAAGAACAGGCCGGCCAGGCGGGTGTTGGCGTCGAGGAAGGCCAGGGCCCGCTCATTGTAGGCGGCGATGGCGAGGCGGGAGGCGACGTCCTTGAGCATGACGTAGCAGGCGTCGGCGTCGGCCCGCATGTAGCGCATGAAGTCTTTGGCGGGCAGCCTCGCCGCGATGCAGGGCTCGAAGCACTCGACGTACTCCTGACGGGGCTGGCCAAAGATGAGTTCCATCTCGCCAAAGACCGCCGGGGCGCCAAAAATCTTCACCAGCACGTCGACGCCGTCTTCGGACGAGTAGAACACGCCGACGACGCCCTTGATGAGCACGAACAGGTGCTCACTGGCGTCGCCCTCTTCGAGGATGCGCTGCTCTTTGTCGTAGCTGACGACCTCGGCGAGGGCGGCGAGGTGGTCGAGCTTCTCGGCCCCCGTCCGGGCGAAGATCTCGTTGCGGCGCAGGTGTTCCACAAGCTCGGCGCGCTTCATTGGCGGGAGGGTAATCCAAAGCCGGGGCAAAGGGCCCATCAGCGTGATAAGGCGGGGGAGTCATCTGGAGGATGCCCCGTGATCATGCGCCGACCCCTTGCCCTTGCCTGTGCGCTGCTGGCCGCCACCTCGTCGCTTGGTGCGGGGAACCCCGGCGCCGCCCGGTCCACCGCCGACCGGGCCATGAGCCGCGAGCGCTACTGCGATGCCGCCTACCTCTACCGCCTCATCGACGAGGGATCCGCTGACGCCGACGCTGCCCTGCGCGCCGCCGACGCCCTGGCCCAGGGTGGTGATCGCGGCGGTGCAGTGGTCCTGCTGGAAGCCTTCCCCACCCGCTTCGCCGGCCATCCCCTGCTGCCGACGGCGGCCAAGCGCCTGGAGCTCATCAAGAATGCCATCGCCAAGGTGGGTGCGGGGGTGACCTGCCTGCCGCCGCCCCCCGAATGCGGCAACGGGCTCGTCGAGACTGGCGAGACCTGTGACGACGGCAACCGCGTCGAGGCCGACAGCTGCCCCGCCACCTGTGTCGAAGTCGCCGCCGTCGTGGCCCCGCCGCCGCCGCCGCCACCGCCGCCACCGCCCACCAAGGTGCCGCCCACCAAGGGCCTGGCCACCAAGGTGCCACCGCCACCGCCGCCGCCGCCGGACGAGCCCGTGGCCACGACGACGGAGACCGACGAACCCGTGTCGACGACGGACCGCCTCACCGATGACGGCACGTCCCCCACGGAGCCGACGACGGCAGAACCGCCACCGCCACCGCCACCGCCGCCACCGCCGCCGCCACCGCCACCACCGGGGGATGACGCCGACGACGTGGCCGCTGACGACGTCGAAGCACCGCCCGCGGGCCCGGGCCCCCCCATTGCGGGCATCATCCTGTCGACGGTGGGCGGCGTCGCCGTTGCCGTGGGCGGCATCGCCACCACCCTCGGGGTCCTGCCCGCCATCAGCTACTTCAGCGGGGCCGGCGGACAAGCCGCGGCCCTCGCCGACTACAAGGCTGCCGACACCAACGCCGACCGCCGCGCCGCTGCCGGGGCCGCCGCCGACGCCTACGCCGCCCAGGAGCGGGACGCGACGTCGTGGAACAACCAGGGCCGCCTCCTCGTGATCGGTGGGTCGTTGGGGCTGGCCGCGGGCGTTGGCGCCCTCGTGGGGGGCATCATCCTCATCGCCAACCACGGCGCCCCCGCCGACGACGGCGACGACGGCCAGGACGACGACGATCGTGACGACCGTGATGACCGTGACGACCGTGACCGCAAAGACGACGACAACGACGACAACGAGCGTGACCGATGACCGCCATCAGCTTTTTTCGTGTGCTGGGCCTTGGCCTGCTGGTCGGCGCCGGGGCCTGTTCCCTGGGTGGTGCCGAAGACGAGGTCGGCGAGCCCTGCAGCAGCGATCTCGACTGCCCCGACACCATGGAGTGCGTCGTCGCCGACAGCCCCAATGCCACCCGCGTCTGCATGCCCCTTGAGTGAAGCCGGCGTGAGGCCAGCGTGAGGTCGGCCTGAGGCAGCTCAGGCGATGAAGCGGATGCGGCCCCGCAACCGGTAGCCGTCGTCGGCGGCCTCGATGGGGTCGTCGCCGAGGACCTCTTCGAGGAGCCGTCGCAATTTGCGCACGGCGACCTTGAGACGGTTGTCGTGGTGCAGGGGGTGGTAGTCGCGGACCCCCCACACGACCTCGAGGAGGCGCTCCTTGGACGCGGTGCCGCCGTGGCGGCCGAGGGCCGTCAACAGCGAAAACAGCACCGCCTTGTCGCTGAGGTCGACGACGACGCCGTCGCCCACCACGATGGCGCGCCGTGCTTCATCGACGGCCCATTCGACGGCGCCACGGCTGCCGACGACGACGGCGCCGCTGGCCGCGGCCCCTGCCCCACCACCGACGGTGACCGCCTGCAGCACCTGGCTGTCGACGGTGTCGAGAACGACGTCGTCGCCCAACAATGACCGGGCCCGACGACGCACCACGGGGCTGCGCCCCTGGGCGAGGGCCAACAGCGCCGACGCGTCGCGCCGACCTCCGAGCAGCAGGCGGGCCAGACGGGCTTCGTCGACGACGCGGTGGACGTCGTGCAGTGCAGCGTCGTTCTCAAGCGCGAGGGCCAGCGCCCGTCCGTCGTCGTCGGCACCGTCCATGATCGCCGCATCGAGGGCGAACACGCCACGCTCGAGAGCACCGAGGTGATCGCCGCTGGCGGCAGCAGCGCCCCGTGCCCGCAAGGCACCCTCCAAGGCATCGCCGGGAGCCTCGTCGAGGCGGTGCTTCAGGGTGGCCAGGCTGGCGTCGACGTCGGCGTCGGCACTTGTGCGTCTGGCCCCTGCCCCGCGGCCCCCGGCGACCGCCGCCCGCAGGATCAGCAGACCGGCCCACACCCGGGGCACCGTGCCTCCCTCGCGCAGCACACCAGCCACGGCGGCCACCTCGGCGGCGATGGCGTCGTCGTCACCGACGCCGCGACGGACGGCATCGACGCAGCACCACAGCCGGGCTTCGGCAGACGACGACGCACATGATGCAGACGACGACGACGACGACGACGGCATCAAGGTCGACCACACAGACAGCGCTTCGGCACTGCGCCCCGCCGCCGACAACGCCCGCCCCCGCGCGATGGAGCAGGCACGACCCGCGGCGGTGTCGAGGGCCCAGGGGCCAGTCGTCGCCACCAGGGCGTCGTCGACGAGGCCCGCGGACAACAGGGTGCGGGCCACCAGGGGTGTCACCGACGCCCGGTGCTCGCCGAGGAGGGCCTGCAGCCGGGCGAGGAGGCCGCCGTGGCGCCTGCCATCGCCGGGAGCGACGACGGCGGTGACGAGGTCCGTGCGATCATCCCGGCGACCGCCACGACGGGCGATGGCCTCCCGGG
>Ga0247833_1006341_pt1 | contig 13200 bp, 8 predicted proteins | sample LaCruzMarch2015__7_FD_187117 | JGI IMG/M metagenome (GOLD analysis project Ga0247833, IMG submission 187117) | Freshwater microbial communities from meromictic Lake La Cruz, Castile-La Mancha, Spain - LaCruzMarch2015_8m | ecosystem: Environmental > Aquatic > Freshwater > Lake | place: Spain...
CAATAGTTATGATGATGATAGATATTACTACGATGACGAATTCGATTGGCATTGGGACATCCGAGTGCGTATCAGCAATGGTATTCAGAATGGACTTATCACTCGCAATGAATCAAACCGTTTGTATCGCCGCTTAGAAGATGTAGAGCGTAAAGAATATAATTATCTGGTAGATGGTATCTTTAACCGTTGGGAACAACAAGAAATCTGGGAGGATGTGGCGTACCTCAACCGCCAAGTAGGTATCGAGCTTTACGACTATGACCGTAGATTCTACGGGTTTGATATGGCTTGGAATGACCTCCGTGGCTATCCCCGCTGGTACTACAAAGGTGGTTTTGACTTCTATCGCTTCGACCGCCGTGGCTTTGGCAATATACGTTTGGGTTATGTTCCCCGCCCTAACTACAATGGTTGGTATAGAAATGACCGCAACCGAGTTGGTCGTGAGTATTACAGCGAGCGAAGTCGTTACCGTACCAATGGCTCAAATGGTCGTTATGATAGCAACCGTACCTTACGCAACTATAATGATAGAAACGCAAGAGGCAGTGGCTACGACAATAATCGTCGCAATGATACAGAAAGAGGTTCAAGAGGAAACAACAACCCTCGCAATGATACAGAAAGAGGTTCAAGAGGAAACAACAACCCTCGCAACAATAATGATAGAAGTTCGAGAGGAAATAACGAAACTCCCAACGATAATGATAGAAGTTCGAGAGGAAATAACGAAACTCGCAACGATAATGATAGAAGTTCGAGAGGCGGAATCGACAATAGTCGCAATAACTTCCCAACGCCATCAACATCGGAGCGTCCTTCAAGAGGAAATGACTCCCCAAGCCGTTCAAACACAGGCGAGAGTCGTTCGGACAATTATGGTAGAGGAAGTGGCACGGACAACAGTCGTAGCGAACGCATTACGCCAAACCCAAGTAGAGATACGCCTACTAGCAACGAACGCCGAAGCCGTGGTGGAGACGCAAGCCAAACTCCAAGCCGTAGCGAACGCTCGAACCCAACAAACGAAAGCCGCCAAAGTGGAGAAACTCAAAAAAGTGAAGGTGGTAGAGGTAGACGAAATTAGTTAGCAGTCGGCAGTCTACGGTTGGCAATTCATGGTCCACGGTTGGCATTCCACAGTCAACAGTTCACGGTTGGAAGTCAATAGAAAAATAAAAAACTTACCAAAAACAAAAAGCGGTCAAGATTTAAAGTCTTGACCGCTTTTTGTGTGAAAAAAACTACCAACTGAAAACTGCGAATTGCAAACTAAAAAATCACCTCGCAATTTCAATTTTATATTTCTTTCCTTTCATTTTTTCTTCTCTAATAAGCTGCAAAAGCCTTTTAATTTTTGAACGCTTTACGGCCGCAAACGAAGTAAAATCTTTCACTTCGATAAGTCCCAAATCGTCTTTTTCGAGTTGCCCTTTTTGCGATAAAAATCCTACAATATCAATTTTATTGAGCTTATTTTTCTTCCCTCCGCTGATATAAAGTGTCTGATAGTCAGGAAGTTGTGGCAATGGATAACGTTTTGAAAGCACTAATTCCTCTAAATTTTTATCAACATAAGCTGGGCGTTCTTCATCTCTACTAAAAATTAGATACGAAGTTCCCGAAGCGTGCATTCGAGCTGTGCGGCCATTGCGATGCACAAATTCATGAGCTTGCAGGGGCAAGTGATAATGTATCACGTGCTTCATTTCGGGAATATCCAATCCACGAGCAGCCAAGTCAGTCGTAACCAAATAATTTACACTGCCATTTCTGAATCTAATCAAAGCACGTTCACGGGCATCTTGCTCCATTCCGCCGTGATAAAACGTAGCCACAATGCCTTTTTGGTTCAGAAACTCGCTCGTTCGCTCGGCAGCATCTCGGTGATTACAGAAAATCAAGGCTGCTTCCGAATTGAGCGAACAAGCCAAGTCAAAAACTGTATCCAATTTATCTTTTTCGTCCGAAATTACCAACTTCATTGTTAGTTGTTCATTTTCGCTATTTTTTTCTGGTAAAAAATCTAAAACTTGAGGAGTTGAAAGACCAGTAAATTCAGGAATTTCGATGCCCGCGGTTGCCGAAACCAAAACCCTTTTATTCAGATTCGGTAGATTTCCGATGATAAAAGTCATTTGCTCATGAAAACCCAAATCCAATGATTTATCAAATTCATCAAGCACCAAGGTCGTGATGCCATCAAGTTCAAAAGTCTTCCGAGTAATATGGTCGGCAATTCTGCCAGGAGTGCCAATTAATAAAGCAGGTGGTGTTGATAAATTTTGTATTTCAGTAGCCATCGGATGTCCGCCATAACAAACATTTACCTTAAACCCTGTTGACATTTTCTTCCAAACCTGCTCAATCTGCATCGCTAGCTCACGAGACGGTGCCAATATCAAGCACTGTACTTTTGTTTGGTCAGCTTTGAGTAATTTTAAAACTGGCAGTAAGAAGCCAAGTGTTTTCCCGGAACCAGTCGGAGCAAGTAAAAGAGTATCGCTGTTTTTGGCAGTAACCGCTTTTTGTGCTGAAACCTGCATTGGATTTAATTTCTCAATGCCAAGATTGGCTAATATTTGCGAATGTTGTTGATGACTATCCATAATACAAAGGTACTGACAATAAATAGGATTTTATTGAAATATTTATCGTGACATACTTAACAAAAACTTATATTTCGAAAGACTTCCAACCTTATTTCACAAACCAGAATCTCAATTAAGGATGCCAATAATTTAGACTATTTTTATTGAAAAACAGATTGTTTCAATCTTTTTGTTTTTGTCATAAATACTGTATTTGAGCATTTTAGCAAAAAAAACAACACACTAACCCATCAAATGAATAGATTAAAAGATAAAAATTTAAGATAAATATCCTTTTTTTGTAGATTATTAAACTTTATCATATTAATTTTGCTTATCCCTGTGTATAGCATTAAAACTATCATTGGTGTTTTTAAACGTGTAAAATAAAAATACCAGTAAAACCTGGTCAATCTAACCTAAAAACTTTACTTTTGTTTATGACTGCTGAAAAGCCCATGAACGAGTTTCCTGTCATGGATACAAGTGACGGTATCGTTCTTTTTCATCCCAATATTCCAGCCAAAGCTGCTTTTAACGTAAGCGAAGTTCTAAATACTCGTTGGATTGGTCAAGGCCCAAGAGTTGATGAATTTGAGCAACGTTTCGAGCAGAAATTTACTGCTCCTTGCAAAAGCCTTGCGGTTGGCTCAGGAACTGACGCCCTACATTTGTCGTATTTACTGGCTGGCCTCAAAGAAGGCGACGAAGTAATTGCCCCAGTATTTACTTGCACAGCAACCAATATCCCATTTTTGTATATGGGAGTAAAAATCGTTTTTGCTGATATTGATGCCAATCTTAATATTGATGTGAAGCACGTAGCAGAACTTATTACACCAAAAACCAAAGCAATTGTTTGTGTTCACTATGGTGGCTTGCCATGTGATATGGACGAACTTTGGAATCTGGGTCGCAAACACAACATTGCCATCATCGAAGATGCCGCTCACGCCGTTGGTGCAAAATATAAAGGTGAATTTATTGGTAGTCAAAGCGATTTTTCGATGTTTTCGTTTCAAGCAATCAAGCATATTACAACTGGTGACGGTGGAATGTTGGTTGTGAAAGACCATTCATTGGTAGAAAAAGCCAAACGATTACGTTGGTTTGGTATTGACCGCAGCAGCAAGCAAAAAGGTATTTGGGAAAATGATATTACTGAAATTGGCTATAAATACCAAATGACCGATATTTCGGCAAGCATCGGCCTTGCAGCCATTGACGAGTTTGACGAACACTTAGCTCATCGCCAAAAACTTTATCGTCTTTACTGCGATTTACTAAAAGATATTATAGGAATCCGAGTAATTGGAAGAGAATATAACGACCGTGAACATGCCGCATGGCTACTAACTGCCGAGGTTGACGACCGTGAAAATTTAGTGAAACACCTTCGCGAACACGGCATCGAGTCAGGACAAGTGCATTATCGTAATGATAAATACAGTATTTTTGGTGGCCGTACTGAAGGCAAATTTCCTAAAATGGATGCCATAGAAGAACGGTATTTGGTATTACCGCTCCACGCCAAAGTAACCGAACAAGACATAGCATATATTGCTTACACATTACGCAAAGGATGGTGATAATAAATACAGAGCGTAGAGTTTAGAGTGTACAGTACTTTGAACTCTACACTTTAAACTCATAGCTTTCTTCATGGATTTTACGCATAAAAAAGTAGACTTAGACTATTCTCCTGTTTTTTCTATACTTATCCCGTCTTGGAATAATATTGATTATCTGAAATGTGCGGTCAATAGTATCAAGAAAAATAGTCGATATAAGCATCAGATAATTGTTCATGTCAACGAAGGCAACGATGGCTCAGAAGATTGGGTAAATGCACAAGGCGATATTAGTTATACCAAAAGTTCGCAAAATTCGGGTGTGTGTTATGGTTTTAATGCCGCTTCGCACCTTGCTACTACCGAATACTTAGTTTTTATTGATGACGATATGTACCTTTGCCCCGACTGGGATTTTTACTTATATGAGGAAGTAGAAAAACAAAAAGATGACAAATGGTGTATCAGCGGAACAATGATTGAAGGCTTCGATAAAGGGAATACCTGTGTTATAGCTGATAAAAACTACGGTACGCACCCATCAGAATTTAATGAAGAAAAGTTTTTGGCCGAGTTTGCCTCCTATCCTAAAGAAGACTGGAATGGTAGTCAATGGTATCCGATGGTTTTGCCAACTTTTGTTTATCGAGCAGTTGGTGGTTTGAGCGTTGAATTTTTTCCGGGAATGTACAGTGACCCCGATTTTATGATAAAATTGTGGCATTATGGGGTAAGATATTTTATAGGATTGGGTAAAAGTCGCGTGTATCACTTTGCCAGTCGAAGTACAGGCCGAGTAAAACGCAATGACGGCCGAACAGAGTTTATTTTAAAGTGGGGATTGAGTAGTAATACTTTTTTCAAGAATTATTTAAAAATCGGGACGAAGTTTTTGGGTAAATTGCCCGACCCCGAAGAAAACTTTTCTCTTCGCCTAAAAAAACAAATTGATAGATGGAAAGTTAAATTAAAATCAAAACCTGTTGATATTGCTTGAATTTTGTTTGAAAGCTTTGTATTGTTGCAGATTGTTGAGGAAAATATTGAAAATCTATTTTTAAAACAAAATTGCCAATTTGTAACAATGTGAAATTATCTACAACAAAAAGAACTCCCCAATGTCGAAATACAAATCTCAAATAAAACAAGTACCACACTCAAAAGGAGCTGCTTTAGAGTTTATTCATCGTTTTGTTGAAGAAAACGATGTAAAAGAAAAAACGGTGATTGATGTTTCGGTGGGTTCGGGTTATGTGGCTAATTTGTGGCATGAGGCGGGTGCAAGGGTGAAGGCTTATGATATGTATCCCGATATTTTTAAAAGTGATTCGCTATCTTGTTCACCTATTGATCTAAACCAAAACCTGCCCATTGAGGCCAATTCAGCCGATTATGTACTTTTGATGGAAACAATCGAACATATTCCGAATCAGTCTTCACTCCTACAAGAACTTTCAAGAATACTCAAACCCAACGGTATTTTAATCGTAACCAAGCCCAATAACAGTAGTTTAAATGGCCGACTTGGAAATTTTTGGGTAGAAGCCGAACGAAGCGATATGTTTTTATCGAACGAAGCAAGCGTAATCGGCTACGATGATAGCCACATTTATAACGGCCGAGTGTATTTATGCACAGCCCAACGCTTACGAACATTAGCGGGTTTAGCAGGCTTAAAATTACAGAAAGTTCATGCAAATCAGCTAAGCATAAGTTCTTTGATTTCGTACCTATTTTTGGGTATTTTTTTTCATCTTCGTTCCTTTCGCACGCTAAAACGTATGATACGAAAATCTTCAAAGCCACAAGAAAAGGAGATTTTGATAGAACAGCACGCACTTAATATAAATCAGACTTTGCTCTTGCACAAGCATCTATGCGTAACGTTTCAGAAAAAATAACGGGACATAAGAAAAGGATTTTATTTTAAAAATATCGCCTCTCAATAAGTTACGATTCTTATAAAAACTGCACAACAGTCTCCAAACTAACACCTCTCGAACCTTTTATTAAGATATAAGAATCTGTTACTTGCTTGTCAATCAGCCAGTTATGTAGCGAAAATTTATCTGAAAAATAAAAAGCATTAGGTAAAAACTCAAGTGCATTTGTCATCAGTTCACCGAATAAAACTACCAAATCAATGTTCCCCTTGGCCACTAATTCACCAATGAGGCGGTGTTCAGCTGAACTTTCTTCACCTAATTCAAACATATCTCCCAAAATCACGACTTTCTTTTTATCAGTTTTAAGGTTGATAAAATTCTGAATCGAAGCCGACATTGATGATGGATTAGCATTATAGGCATCGAGCAAAATGCTATTTGTACCTTTCTCAACAATCTGCGAACGATTATTGTCAGGATTATACTCCGAAACTGCTTCATTTGCCAACATAGGCGATACACCAAAGAATTTTCCTATGGCCAGAGCTGTGGCAATATTTTCAAAATTATATGACCCTGGCAGATGCGTTTCGTATTGAGTGCCATTTGCCGAAAATGTCACCACTGGAGAATCCTGCAACATAACAATCTTATCATCTGTCAAATAATAGTGTTTTTCTTTAAATTTTCGCTGAGCTGCCATTTCAATCAATGCTTTACTTTTAGCACTTACGAAAACCGTTCCGCCTGATTTTGCTAAAAAATCATACAGTTCACCTTTCCCTTTTTTCACACCTTCAACCCCACCAAAGCCTTCTAAGTGAGCTTTTCCGACATTAGTAATAAAACCATGCGTAGGTTCGCAAATATTACATAAATCTCGGATTTCGCCTTGGTGATTCGCACCCATTTCGACTACAGCAATTTCGTAGCTTTCATCAATTCCGAGGATAGTGAGCGGTGCACCAATGTGATTATTGAGGTTTCCTTTTGTATAATAAGTCTTGAATTTTTTTGATAATACTGCTGCAACCAATTCTTTTGAAGTAGTTTTTCCGTTCGAACCTGTCATACCCACAAACGGAATATTGAGTTGCTGACGGTGATAATTGGCCAATTTTTGTAGTGTGTAAAGTACATCACCGACCAAAATACAACTTTCGTCAGTAGCATATTCTGCCTCATCAATCACCACATATTTTGCACCTTTGCTGAGTGCTTCTTGGCTAAAAGAGTTTGCATTGAATTTATCACCTTTTAGAGCAAAAAACATTACTCCTTCGTTGATTTTTCGGGTATCGGTCGAGATGCCGTTACAAGCTTTAAATTTTTGATATAATTCGGCAATTGACATGGTTTTCTTTAATAAGTGTCGAAGTTTTTAACAAATATAAACTAAAAGCTATTTGCCTTTTTTAAATCTGCTCTCTTTTCAACCATTTTTCGTGAAAAGATGCCTTGAAGTTCGACATTTTTTCCATCAAATCTTCAATATTATCTGATTCTATAACCAAATTGCGGTTTTCTGCCTTCAAGAAACCTTCTTCAACCATTACATCTAATTGCTTTAAAAGATGGTCATAAAAACCGTTCAAATTAAGCAAACCTACAGGCTTTTGGTGGAGCCCCAACTGCGACCATGATAAAATCTCGAAAAGCTCGTCCATGCTACCATAGCCACCTGGGAGCGTAATAATGCCATCACAGAGCTTTTCCATTAAAGCCTTTCTCTCGTGCATGGTTTCTACTTTGTGCATTACAGGGAGGCTTTTATGCCCAACTTCCATTCGGTCTAAAAAATGCGGAAGAATGCCAATTACTTGACCATTATTTGCCAAAACAGCATCGGCAATAATGCCCATTAGCCCAACGCTTCCGCCGCCATAAATGAGACGAATGTTATTATCGGCAAAAACTTTGCCCAGTTTCTCGGCAGTTTCTTTATAAATAGGTTTTATTCCAGGATTTGCTCCACAGTAAACTAAAATCGATTGCATTCTCTTTTTTATTTTGAAATTTTTAATTTTATTCTTTTAATACTAAAGTAAGAAAGGAGACAAATGACATGAGACAAGAGATTCTAGACGGTTTGTCACAGCGAACCGTCTAGAATCACGTATCTTGTTTCTCATTATTAAATATTTTCTATAAATAATCTATCAAATTTATATATTTCATTCAAATCTTGAATTTAAGAAACTTTTAAAATCGTGGTAAAAACAAAACCCAACGAAATGTTGGGCTTATTTTTTTCGCTAAGTTTGTCAGGAAAAAAAATCTTTGTTGTTAAATGGATACATTGTCTTTATTTCGTGCAATTTATGGACTTGAACAATAAAATGCAACATTTTTTTCAGAACAAGCTACCTTGCAAAACCTGTGGAATTATTTTAGGCTCTTGCAGATTTAAACCTATTTTCGCATTAATCTTATTTATCCAATATTTTGTGAGTTCGGGAGCGAATTCATTATCGCCACAATGCACAAAAATATAAGCACTTTTTAATCCTAGATCGAGCCAAGTTTTTATACGTTCACACCACGCATTTATGCGAGTATAATCGGTCGGGTGAAATTCATTTCCCACAAAACGAAGCATAAGGTTTGGCGTAGTAAGTGTTGTGTGAAGCACATCTCGTCGTGCTGCTACATCCGAAATCACCGTTCCAACATTCATTTCTTTGAGCATTGCACAGCTATTTGCCCAAATTTGTGCATCTTTAAACCAATCAGAGTTACGAAACTCAACCGAAACAGGGAAGTTTGGAGGTAATGATTTTAGGTAATTTTCTAAACTTTTTAACCTGCGTGGGTCGAATATCGGTGAAAGTTGCAAAAAAGTCATTCCTAAATGTTCTCCCAAGCCCAAAACTGCTTGACAGAATTTTTCGGTTAAAAAATCACATCCTATCAATTGACGGTCATGACTAATTATTTGCGGGAATTTCGGACAGAATTTAAAACCTTCTGCCGCTGATTCTTTCCAACGTGCAATTGTTTCTGTAGTCGGAATTTGGTAATGTGTTACATTCAGTTCAATGGTGTTAAACTGACGTGTATAGTAATAAAGAAATTCTTTCGGGCGGCGTTCCGCATCTTTGGCTTTTGAGGGATAAATCTTACCCACCCAGCTTTTATTTGCCCAAATCGGTGGACCAAAATACAAATGGGGCTGAGAAACTTTCGGAGATACGGTCGAAAGAGTTTGAGCAGTTAATGGATTATCTGGCGGAAGCGTAAAATCTACATCTGAAATATCTTTAAGTTTTCCGAAATCCATGGTCGTAATATAATTAAAGAGTCTTACCTATTTTGTAGGCCTAAGACTTCGGTAAGATTTATTAATCTTCTATCAATTTTCCAAACGATAAACCCTACACTCGTGTTGCTGACTATAATGCCCGGTCGTAAAGATTTGGTTAAGTGGATGATTGAAGGTCTTTTCTCGGAAAAGATTTTCGTCAATATCATTTTGTGGGTCGAAATTTACTACAAAAACGTACTTCGGATTATCTTGAAACGTCCAAATCATTAATTTTTGTTCCTCGCTTAGTTCAAAAAGCCATTTTACCGAGCGACCTTTGATTTCTTCCCAAATATTTTCGGCCAGTTGGTGCATTTGCTGAAACAAATGAAATTGATTGTGGTTTTTACCCCAAATAAATGGCCCGTTAGTAACTTTATCCCTTTCATTATCATCTCGTATGGCATAAACGTAAAGCTTTGTATATTCTTCGTTTTTCCCTCTTTCAAGATGCAAATTACGTGTTTCAAAGCCCAAGCCTACATAGCTTGGCATATCAGTCAAAAATAGTGATACAAATAAACGGAGATAATTGGCAGTACGATAAAACTCGTCAAATCGCGGGTCATCTTTATCGGCTGTCATGACTGTAAAATTCGGTGCAAAATTGCGAGTACGAAGTAATTGATTATACTTCACAAATTTCTGCATAAATTCGGGAGAACCCACCACCGAAGACTGTAAATCTCCAAGCGTTGAGTCGGCATCAATGGTCTCTAAATGATCATTTTCGTCGCCATAACCCATAAAATTAGCTTCGACTAAGAAGGTTTCAGCAAAGAACGCAAAATGTTTTACGCCTTGTTTCTGCACATAATGCTTTACCGCCATTAATGGGTCATAAAATTCGTTAGATTTGGCTGGTACACCATCTGGCCGTGGTTGTATGTGAGCCATATCACCCCGCATGAAATCCAAATTATAAGTTTGCTGGCATTCATAGACTTTTTGACAGAAATACTCCCAAGCGTACTTATTGGGGTTTTCAAAATCTAATTCCCAATTGATATTATCATCTTTTGAGTGAAAAAACTTATATCGTGCCAATGGACCAAAAACCCTCGACATCGCCTGTGGCTTGTCAAATTCATAAGTGTACCAACGGTTTCCGTTTTCATCAATCACAAATTCTTCGGGATTGATATGCAATCCACGATACGGCGGTGCCATTGTCATTGGAAGTGTTTCGTAGCCTTGGTAAATCAATTCGTGCATTAACTCAATTCGGCGGCGAAGGCGGCCTTGTACATCATTTTTATGTCCAAAAATAATTTCCAGCCTTTGTTCATCATTCAGAATCGGTATTTCGGGCGAAAACAATGTGTTTTTTGAGTAAGAAATCGGTATTCCATTGGCAGTTCCGTTACGTAATAAATAATGCCAAATGATTTCTTCAACCTCTCTATAAATCGTTTCCGAATTACTCGTGATTTTACCGCCAACCCGACGCACCCACTCAAAAAAACGAGGGTAAGCAATCACCATTTCTGAAAAACGATCCGTATGGGGAATCACATCCATGCCAACACTTTTGCCCATTGCATGTAGGATATTAACCACAAATTTCAATTGTTTTTCGACCGAATTGAGCGACGGAATTGCGGTGGCCAATTCATGACTATAAAACTCAGTATTAATATTAAAACTGGTCATGCCATAAAGACTTCCAACTACGCCTGGTTCCCAGATTGGCAATAAATGGACAGAATCTTGTGATTTTGGAATCGTAAGGGCATATTTGATGACATTGAACAAATTTCCGATGGTACGAACATTTATGCCCACCATATTCGATTTTTTCAGCCATTGGCTATCTTGATGATTGCTTACTGGGCTTTGAATACCCCAACGGGGGTCGCCCCGATTAGGGTCTATAGATTTTTGGATAATTTCGTTACCTAAACGACGTTGAAGAATACCTAAAATATCATAAACGTTTAGCTGAACCGCAATTTCGGGCAGCAAATTCTCGATGTACGATGTCTGGTGCGAAGTATATTTATCTTTGTATAAATTATGATTCTGACACCACAAGTCAAACATCGACGTTTGTGTATAAGTATCAGTTGTCATCGGATTTCATTATAAGCTGTATATAAAGTTATGAAATACCTATAAAAGATTATAATTTAATCTTAAAAAAATAAGAAAGCTCTAATTGATTTTCTCAACTGGAGCTTCTTTACTAAAGAAATCAAATATCTGCTTGTTATTTCTGTGATGAAATCAAATCGCATAAAATACGCTCACTTTCGGTCAAAATGATGTCTTTTTCTTTCTCATCTTTTTCACCTGAATTAAGCTTATTCACTGCTTTTCTGCGTTTTTCGTTTTCGTCACGTTCTTGTTTGCGTTTTGCTTCATTGAGCGAAACAACTGTAATGTCTTTTATCTTACGATATTCAGCTAAATCATCAGCTAATTGCTTTAACTCCTGGTCTGATTTCAAACGAACTTGATATTTTTCTTGTAATTTGGCAAGAACTTTCTCATTAATAACCGTTGTTTTTTCGTAATCAGAAGTCTTCACTTGGTCATAAGGCAATGCACTTGGTTGTGAACTTTCTCCCATTTCTTCTGGATCAAATGGCGTCGGAAGGTCAATGTCGGCCACTACGCCTTTGCGTTGCGTACTGTTTCCTGTGATACGATAAAACTTTTCAGTTGTAAGTTTCAATTGACCATATCTTTCTTTTTGATCGAAACCAACGTTAGGTTTTTTATCGGTCGAAGCTGTACGTGGTGCAGACAAAAACTGGTCTAAATCAACTAATTGCTGCACTGTCCCTTTTCCGAAAGATTGCTCACCAACAATCACCCCACGCTTGTAATCTTGAATAGCTCCTGCAAAAATCTCTGATGCCGACGCACTAAAACGATTTTGAAGAATAACCAACGAACCATTATAAACTACTTCAGAGTCGGTATCGCTTTCTATGTCGATACTACCATTATTATCACGACGTTGCACTACTGGTCCTTTTGTAATAAATAAACCTGTAAGATTTATTGCTTCGGTCAATGAGCCACCGCCATTATTGCGAAGGTCAATTACAACGCCATCAACGCCTTTGGTTTTAAAATCATTCAAGAAACGCTTTACATCTTTAGTTGTACTTTGGAAATCGCCACCTTTGCGAGCATCTTCAAAATCACGGTAAAACATCGGAATATCAATTACGCCCAATTTATAGTCTCTACCGTCTTTTTTCATAGGTATAATTTTGCCTTTGGCTACTGCTTCTTCCAGTTTTACTTTTTCACGCACTAAGCGTAGTTCTTTCGTTGGCGAGCCAGCAGGTGCATCACCAGGTAGAAGTCTTACACGCACAACAGTTCCTTTCGTACCTCTGATTAACTTTACAGCATCATCCGTCAGCCAACCCACAATATCTTGCCACGTACCGTTTTCACCTTGGGCTACGGCCACAATTCTATCATTCTTTGTTGCTTGTCCACTTTTAAATAATGGTCCACCAGGAATAATTTCGGCTATCATTACATAATCACCTTCGTTTTTCAACGAAGCCCCAATTCCTTCTACCGACTGACTCATTTCGATATTAAATTGAGCGGCCGTACTCGGAATCATATAATTTGTATGTGGGTCGATTGTTTCAGAAAAAGCGTTCATAAACGATTGAAAAACATCATCGGGTCTCCATTTAGCAATACGAGTTTCCCAACGCTTATAGCGGTCTTTTAGCGTTGCTATTGTTGCACTATCTTTACTTCCACTTAGTTTCAAATCAAGTACTTGACTTTTCACAATTTTACGCCAAACATTGTCCAACTCAGTTGTGGATTTTGCCCACGGAGTTTTCTCATTGTCGGTTTCGTAGCTT
>Ga0247833_1006344_pt1 | contig 13194 bp, 10 predicted proteins | sample LaCruzMarch2015__7_FD_187117 | JGI IMG/M metagenome (GOLD analysis project Ga0247833, IMG submission 187117) | Freshwater microbial communities from meromictic Lake La Cruz, Castile-La Mancha, Spain - LaCruzMarch2015_8m | ecosystem: Environmental > Aquatic > Freshwater > Lake | place: Spain...
CACCTGTTCTCCGCGCGATATCCTCTAAGTCCACAGGAAGCAACGCACGAATCGACGACCACTGCAATTCCATATACGAAGGACGAAGAACAAACTCGGATAGACGCTTAACTAAGCGGCTATGACCGTGGGGGAGGGGGAGCTTTATGACAATTGCATTTCGCATCCTACGGATGGCTTTTTCCGCCACTAGGGCAAGCGGAGCTTGCCGGGAGAAAAGCGGCGGCAGAGCCGCGCGCGCTCCAAAACTCTCCGGAGACCGCACCCTGAACCCAACGCCAAATATCCCAACGCGCTAAAGTAGAGGCATGCTCGCTTTGCTCGCGATGGTTTCCACGATGCGGCTGGTCGCCGAACCTCTGTCTCCGCTGGAGCTACGCAAGCGCCTCGCGGCGGGAGCCGTTACCTCGGTCACCGCGCCGGAACTCGAAAAATACTTCGGGAAGGCCGAAGAAGGCTCGCTCCGAGTCGACGGCGTGAACATCGCGTGGGGAGTCCAGCGGCCGGGCGCCAAGCAGGTGCGGGCACGATTCCTCGACAATTCCGGCGAGTTCGACCTGAAGAAAATCGACGGAACCGACTGGTTCGTCGGCTCGTTCACGGTTCCCCACGGAACCGGCACGCTGTGGACGGTTCAGGCGGACGGCAAACTCATCGGCGATGCCCGCCAAATCGAGGCGTACCTGCCCGACCCGGACACGCAATCACAGGCCAACGTACCCAAAGGCAAGCTGATTCAGATGCCAAAGTGGACCAGCAAGGTATACGCGGGCACCACGCGCGACTGGTGGGTCTACGTGCCGGCGCAGTACAAAGCCGACGTCCCGGCGACCACGATGATCTTTAACGATGGCCAATGGAGCAGGGGGTACGTGCCCACCGTCATCGACAACCTGACCGCAAAGGGCGAAATCCCGCCGATGATCGTGATCCTCATCGCGCCGGGCGGAAAAACGAACGACATCGACAACCGCTCGTTCGAATACGACGTGCTAAGCGATCAGTATTCCAAGCTACTACTAGAAGAAATCATCCCCGAAGTCGCCAAAACATACAACCTGCGCACCGGAGCCGAAAATCGTGGCATCGCCGGGGCGAGCAGCGGCGGAATCTGCGCCTTCACCGCGGCTTGGGAGCGGCCCGACCAGTTCAGCAAGGTGCTCAGCTGGATCGGAAGCTTTGTTGATCTGGCCAAGCTGCACAGCAAAGAGCAGGGTGGCGACGATTATCCTTCGCTCATCCGCAAGAACGACGCCAAGCCAATCCGGGTGTTTCTGCAAGCCGGCAAGAACGACCTCGACAACCCATTCGGCAACTGGCCGCTCGCGAATCTGGAAATGCAAAAGGCTCTGGCTTACAAGGGCTACGATGCGACATTCGTCTATGGCAACGGATTCCACAGCGACGCCCAAGGCCGAAACACGCTTCCCGCCGCCATGCGGTGGCTTTGGAGAGATGTCAAGTAAGAACGAAAATCTCTGGGCACCTTGGCGGATGACCTACATCGAGCGGCCAAGCACCGGCTCGATGACGTCCGGGGACATATTCCTCGACCTGCCAAACGCCCACGAGGATGAAAAGCACTTCATCCTCTGGCGCGGCGAGACCGCGTTCGTGATGCTCAACGCGTTCCCCTACACGAACGGGCACCTGCTGGTCGCGCCATTCAGGCAGGTTTCCGAGATCGACCTGATGAACGACGCGGAACTGGCCGAGATCAATCAGCTGATCGCGCGGGCGGTTGGGTGGCTGCGGACGGCCTACTCGCCCGATGGATTCAACATCGGCGTCAACATGGGTCGCGCGGCGGGAGCGGGGATCCCCATCCACATCCACTGGCACATCGTGCCGCGTTGGAACGGCGACACGAACTTCATGACCACGGTCGGCGGGGTTCGCGTGATGCCGCAAACGCTGGAAGACAGCTACGCCCGCCTGAAGAAGGCCCAAGAGCGGTGACGCTGGACCAACTGCGAGCCGAGGCGTTGGTCTGCACGGCTTGCACGCTATCGGATCGGCGAACGAACGTCGTCTTCGGCGAGGGCGACCCGCTTTCGCCATTGATTCTGGTGGGCGAAGGTCCGGGCGAGCAAGAGGACAAAAGCGGGCGGCCGTTTGTTGGCCGGGCCGGGCAGTTGCTAGATAAAGCCCTTGTGGAAGCCGGAATCTCGCGCGCACAGGTCTACATCGCCAACACCGTGAAGTGCCGGGCCGCCGATTGGTCCACCGGCAAGCCGGTGAACCGTGCGCCGACCGAGGACGAAAGCCAAGCCTGCCGACGTTGGCTGATTCCCCAACTGCAACTGCTCGCCCCAAAGGTGATCCTCTGCGTCGGTGCCCCAAGCGCAAAGAACTTGATTCGGAAGAACTTTCAGATCACGAAGGAACGCGGGCTCTACTTTCCGTGCGAGTTCGCGAAAACCGCTATCGCGACGTTGCATCCTTCTTACATCCTCCGGCAGGCGAATATGGGCGGCGACGGCGGCTACGGGCTTTTGGTGGCGGATATCGAAAAAGCGTGGGCGGCAGCCCAAAAACTAGCCGAAAAAGCTTAGCCGCTGTCAATTTCGGTTTAAGCTATGCCCCATGCATCGCTTTGTTGCGTCTTCTCTTGCCCTGCTGGCAACCTCGTGCGCGTTTGCGGCACCGGCCAAGCGGCCCGCCCGCGTTTACGACCTGGTCCACGTGAACTGGTCGGTGGAACTGCAACCGAAGACGATGTCGATTCGCGGCGACGTGGTGAACGTGGTTCGTCCGCTGCGGCCTACGAAAAAACTGTGGTTCGATGCACTCGGGCTGAACATCGCCTCCGTAACCGTGGACGGCGTTCCGGCAACATTTTCCCTTGAAGAATCCAAGCTTTGGGTCACCACGAAAAAGCCGGTGAAAAGCCTCGCGAAGGTTCGAATCCGCTATTCAGCCGCCCCGCAGGCCGGGCTCTACTTCATTCCGAAGGAGCGCGCTTTCCCGGCAAAAACCGACATCGTGTACTCGCAGGGCGAGATGGAGGACACCCGAAACTGGATCCCGACCTACGACTTTCCGGACGACAAGGCGACCAGCGAAGGCACCATCACCGCGCCGAAGGGGTACCGAGTCCTTAGTAACGGCAAGCTGATCTCGCACAAGACATCGAAAGCCGGCGAGCGTTGGCAGTGGAAAATGGATCAGCCGCATTCCACCTACCTCATCAGTATTGTTGCCGGAAACTACACAGAAATCGTCGAGCAAGAAAAGGGGCCGAGGGTCAGCTTTTGGGTTCCGGCCGGGCTAGAAAAGCAGGGCCGCAACGCGTTTTGGGGAACGGCCGGCATGATCCGGGAGTTCGAGCGGCTGACCGGTTTCCCATACCCGTACGTAAAGTACAGCCAGTCCGCGGTGCCCGACTTCATGTTTGGCGGAATGGAGAACATCACCGCCACCACCCAAACGATCAATTGCCTTTTCGACGAGAAGAACGCCCCGCTTTCGGATGCGACCGAACTGGTGGCGCATGAATTGGCGCACCAGTGGTTTGGCAATACCATTACGACGCCAAACTGGGGGCACATTTGGGTGAACGAGGGCTGGGCCACGATGATGCCGGTTTTCTATGCCCGGGCAAAGGACGGCAAAGACGCGTTCGACAAAGCAAGGCTTGATGTGCTTTCAAACGGTTTTGGGGCGTCCTCAAGCCCGCGACCCGTGGTCTCGAAGGACTACACCGACCCGCTGGAGATGTTCGACGGAAACGCCTATCCGGGCGGCGCAAGCCGAATGTTGATGCTGATGCGCTACCTTGGCGAGCCGATGTTCTGGAAATGCACGAAGGCGTATCTCCAGGAATACAAGTACAAGAACGTCACCACCGAACAACTTTTCGCGTCGTTCTCCAAGACCTCGGGCGAGGATCTCGACTGGTTCCGACGGCAATGGTTCTATGAGGCCGGTGCGCCGCGCATCACGGTTACCCGCGAAGACGGCAAAATCGTTGCCAAGCAAGGAGCCCCGGGAATGGAGCTTCGAACCGAGATTTTGGACGAAACCGGTCGCACATCTGCGGTTCAGGTCGTCGGCAACATGACGGTTTTGCCGACAACTGGCAAGTATGTTTTGCTCGACCCCGAGGTTTGGCAGATGACGCAGATCGACTACCAGCTGGGTTGGAACGCCGACGACTGGAAGAAGGTCTTTGCCATGGCCCCGAACGTGGCGCAGAAACTGCGGCTAATCCAAGGTCTCGATCGAGCGCTTTCCGACACCGAGATCGCCGCGCTTGCCCAGAGTGAGCCTAGCGAGATCGTTCGGGTCGCGCTGATTGGTCGAAGCGGTTCGAGCGGTCTGGCCGAAAAACTGCTGGATGACCCAAGCGCCGAGGTTCGCCGGGCGGCCGTCCAAACGGTTGCTTTCCGCCGAGACAAGTCGCCGGAGTTGATCGCCGCCCTGCAAAAGCGGGCGCAAGTGGAAACAAACGAGATCGTTCGGCTGGCCGTGTTTCGCGCCCTCACGTTCCAGCGAAAGGACGACGCCCTTGTCGAATCGGCATCGAAGACGGACTCGGACGGCGATGCCTTTCGAATCTTCGCCCTAGAATACGACAAGCCAAATCCCGACGCGATGCGCGAGAAGTGCCTGGCGATCTTGAAGAACCCGCCATCCGAGCCAGTGCGCGTCGCGGCCATCGGTCACCTCGGTGAGCTGAAGGACCGGACGGGCCAAAAGCGTGTCTATGCTGCCTTGGTGACGGTGGCGCGCGAGCCGTCGTTCGGCGCGCGCTCGGCGGCCATTTCCGCGCTCGGGCAGTACGGCGACCGCGCGGCGATCGCCGTGCTTCAGCCACTCACGCGGCATCCGCTGTCGTTCTTTCGGGGAGATGCCGAACGAGCGATCAACGCGCTGTCCCGCGTTCCGGTGAAGTAGCCTCTCGCCGCCGGGAGTCATTTTCTGGGTTCAATATGCCCATGACTTCCGGCGCTGCTCTTTCGATTGATGAACAGATCGCCCTGCTCCGGCGGGGAACGACCGAGATCATCAGTGATGCCGACCTTCGCGCCAAGCTCGCGCTGGGCCGACCGCTCCGCGTGAAGCTCGGCGTTGACCCGACGGCGAAAGACGTCACGCTGGGTTGGGCGGTGGTACTGCGGAAGGTCCGCGATTTCCAGCGGCTGGGCCACACCGGCTGCATCATCATCGGCGACTTCACCGCGCAGATCGGCGACCCCAGCGGCAAGAGCAAAACCCGAAAGCAGCTGACGCGCGAAGAGGTTCAGGCGAACGTCGAGGCGGTCAAAGAGCAGCTGTTCAAGATTTTGATTCCCGAGCGAACCGAGATTTTCTACAACGCCGACTGGCTGGGCAAGATGACGTTCGAAGACGTCATTCGGCTTTGCTCGCGCTACACCGTGGCCCGCATCCTGGAGCGCGACGACTTCACCAAGCGTCTCGCCGAGCAGCGACCGATTTCGATGCACGAAATCATGTATCCGCTCTGCCAAGGGATGGATTCGGTCGAGATCAATGCCGACGTCGAGCTTGGCGGCAACGACCAGAAGTTCAATAACCTGGTTGGCCGAACGCTGATGGAGCAGTACGGGCTGGCGCCGCAGGTCGTCGTGCTGTCGCCGTTGCTGGTCGGCACCGACGGCAAAGAAAAGATGTCCCAATCGCTGGGCAACTACGTCTCCGTCATCGATACGCCAAATGACATGTTCGGCAAAACGATGTCGATTCCGGACGAGCTGATCGCGAACTGGTTCGAGCTTGCACTGACGTTCCGCTCTCGGAAGTCTCAGAACTCCTTGCCCCCGGCACCAATCCCCGAAACGCGAAGGTTCGCCTGGCGAAGGAAATCGTCGGGCTATACCATGGCGTTGAGGCGGCCGAAGCCGCCGAACAGTACTTCGTCGACACCTTCGGAAAGAAGACCCAGCCGGTCGATGCCGAAGAAGCGGTCATCCTTCCGGAATGGATCGAGGACGGCTTCGTGTCGATTCCGGCGCTCGTGGTGGCGCTTGGGTTGGCCAAGAGCAACGGCGCGGTGAAAGACCTGGTCAAAGCGGGAGCCATCGCCCTGGACGGCGAAAAGGTGACCGAGCTTCGACTCGCGCATGCTGACCTCGTCGGCAAAACCATGAAAGTCGGCAAGCACGAGTTTCGAAAACTGGCGTAATTGCGGAACATCCCGCACGTCAATGCACCAGCTTTCTTCATATCCGTCGGGTAGTGCGTCCTAACCGGAACTCTGCCAAGCCCGGCTCACGTACACCATCGCGAGGCAACCTCAAGCCGGGTCCTTTTCCTCATTCGTGGGCTCGTCGCAACGCGATGAACCCGGTAGGGGAATAATGCCCGTATTCGCGAAGTGCTTCGGAAGTTCGTTCCGGGTCGCATCACGTTGCCAGGAGACAATGAATTGATCGCTTTATCCACCGCCGCGCTACTTGCGGTCCTCGCCCCCGGAACCACCGATGTTCGGCTTCTACGGTCTCCCGATGTTTATGGAGACAATGTCGTTTTCACCTATGCCGGTGACCTATGGGTTGCCAGCACCGCCGGCGGCAGTGCCCGCCGTCTTACCAGCAGCCCGGGCCTTGAGTCGAACGCGAAGTTCTCGCCCGACGGCTCGCAGATCGCCTTCACGGCAGCGTACGACGGCGCGTCCGATGTCTACGTTGTGCCCACCGACGGTGGCGAACCGAAGCGCCTGACGTTTGACCCCGAACCGGACAGCGTGGTGGATTGGACGCCGGACGGAAAGATCGCCTATACCAGCACGTCTGGCAGCTTCGTCAATCGTCAGCCAAGACTGTGGTACGTCCGGCCGGATGGTGGCCTTCCGATCCGAACGCCGATCGAAGAAGCGTTCCAGGTTTCGTTCTTTGCCGACGGAAAGCGCATTGCCTACAACCGCGGCGGTTCGAACAACTTCAACTGGCGACGCTATCGCGGCGGCACCCAGGGCAAGGTCTCGTTCTACAACTTCGAGAACAACACCTACAGCGAGCTCCCTTCCGGCCGCGAGCAGAACTACTGCCCGATGGTCGTCGGCGAGTCGGTTTTCTTCATCTCGGACAAGAACCAAGGCACGCTGAACCTATACCGCTATGAGATGGCGACGAAGAAGGAAACCCAGCTGACGAAGTACAACGACTCCGACATCAAGCTGCCCTCGACGGACGGCAAGTCGATCGTGTTCGAGCGTGACGGTTACCTCTTCCAATACAACATTGCGAAGGACACGGTTGCCAAGCTGACGCCTTCGCTGAACGCCGAGAATCTTTGGAGCCGACCGTACCTCCGGCCGGTTGCCAACCAGATCTCAAGCATGGCCCTCTCCCCGAGTGGCGCCCGATTGCTCACCGAAGCGCGAGGCGAAATCTTCTCTGTTCCGGCCAAGAACGGCGATACGCGAAACGTCACGAACACCAGCGGAACGCGCGAGCGGTTCCCGGCATGGTCGCCCGACGCTAAGTCCATCGCCTACGTTAGCGACCTGGAAGGTACCTACGAGGTTTACGTTCGACCGGCTTCGGGCGGAGTCCCGGCCCGCCTCACCAGCGCCAAGCTCCCGATTACCTCCCTCGAGTTCAGCCCGGACAGCAAGTCGATTCTGATTACCACCGAGTCGTTCAAGCTGTTCCTTCTGAATGTCGAAACGAAGGACCTGAAGGAAGTCAGCCCGACCACGTCGCGGCAGAGTGGTGCCGAGTTTTCGCCGGACAGCAAGTGGCTGGTATTTGGCGAAGGCGATAAGAAGGGCTTTAGCCACATCAAGCTGTACGAAATCGCATCCGGCAAGACGACCTCCGTCTCGACCGGGCGATACAACGACTCGGCCGCTTCGTTCGACCTCGGCGGCAAGTACCTGTACATCGTCTCCAGCCGAACGTTCTCGCCGACCTTCGGCGACTACGAGTTCAGCCTAAAGGTTGAGGACACCTCGCGCGTTTACGTGCTCCCGCTGAGCAAGGACACGCCGAACCCGCTCATTCCGCCGAACGACGAGGAACCGGAGCCGCGCGACGCGAAGCCCGTTGGCCCGCCAACCCCGCCGCCGGCTGCACCGCCCGCCGGCGACAAGCCCGGCCTGAAAATCGACCTCGACAACATGGATGCACGCCTCATCCCGCTGCCGTTCCCGGCCGCCAACTATGGCATCACCGGCGTGAACAACGGCGTGTTGGTGTTCACCCCGTCGGGCATCACGCGGTTCGACCTAGGCAGCCGAGAGTCGACCCCGATCTGGAACGGCCCGCTCGGTTCGATTTCGTTTAACGCCAGCAAGACCAAGTTCGCCTACAACCTGGGACCTACCTTGGGCGTGGTGGACGTTCGACCGGGACTCACGCCGGGCGCTGGCCGCGTTGATACCAGCGGAGTCGAGTTCATTTTGAACCCGCGCGACGAGTGGAATCAGATGTTCTGGGAGACCTGGCGGTTCCAAAAGAACAACTACTACGATGCCGACATGCGCGGCCTCGACTGGGATGCCATCGGCAAGAAGTACGCCGCGTACCTGCCGTACGTGAACCACCGATCCGACCTTAACTACGTGTTGGGTCTGCTTGTGGGCGAGCTCGGCACCGGCCACGCCTATGTTCAGGGCGGCGATTTCGGCCCCGGTCCGCGACCGGTTCCGGTTGGCCTTCTGGGCGCCGACTACGAGCTGAGCGGCGACAAGGTTCGCTTCCGTAAGGTCTTCCAGGGCGAGAACTTCGAAGAAGCGCGCCGCGGACCACTTGGCGAGCCGGGCATCAACGTTCAGAAGGGCGACTACCTCCTAGAGATCGACGGCCAGAAGGTCGACCGAAACGTCCATCCGAATTCGCTGTTGCTGAACAAGGTCGGCAAGTACGTCACCCTCACGGTGAACGACAAGCCGGGCCTCGAAGGCAGCCGAAAGGTACGCGTTCAGCCGATCAGCAACGAGGCAAACCTTCGGTACGCCGAGTTCGTCGAAGCAAACCGACAGAAGGTGGCGAAGCTAAGCGGCGGACGAATTGGCTATATGCACGTGCCAAACACGGCCTTTGAAGGTGCGGTCGAGTTCGTCCGGGGCTACTATTCGCAGACCGACAAGGATGCCCTGATCGTGGACGAGCGCTGGAACGGCGGCGGATACATCCAGCCGTGGTTCGTTGAAACCCTCGCCCGAACGCAGAAGGCGAAAATTCAGGTCCGATGGGGACTGGAAGCCGCCGACTCGGAGACGATCGAAGGACCCAAGGCCATGCTGATCAACGGCTACGCCGGTTCCGGTGGCGACTTCTTCCCGTACTTGTTCCGAAAGGCTGGCCTCGGCCCGCTCATCGGTAAGCGAACCTGGGGCGGCCTGGTTGGCATCTCCGGCGGTGCGCCGCTGGTGGATGGCGGCAGCGTCACCTCGCCTTCGTTCGCCCTCTACGACCCGAATACAGACCGAATCATCGCCGAGAACACCGGTGTCGACCCGGATATCGACGTGGACGCCCGACCGGACCTCTGGGCCAAGGGTCAAGACCCGCAGCTTGAGAAAGCGATCGAAGTCTTGCTCGAAGCCCTGAAGAAGGTGCCTGCGAAGAAGGTTCGCACCAAGGTTCCGCAGGTCGACGAGAAAGGCAAAGTAAAGGGCTAAACCCCGAAGAACGCGTCGCGGGCGGCAAGGGCTTCATCCCTGCCGCCCGCGACGTTTATGTGGCCGAGCTTTCGGCCCGGCCGACTTTCTGCCTTGCCATACCAGTGCAGATGCGCCTGGGGATGGGCGGCGAAAAGGCGCTCTCGCGCTTTCTCAAAATCGAATTCTTGGTCCGGGCCGAGGATATTGGCCATGCTCGTCGGCTGGCCGGTGGGTGCCGTATCGATGGGCAAACCGAGGGCGACCCGCACGTGTTGCTCGAACTGCGTGGTTCCGCCCCAATTTTGCGTGTAGTGGCCGGTGTTGTGGGGTCGCGGCGCGATCTCGTTCACCAAAAGCTGACCTTCGGCTAGTTCGAAAAGCTCGACGCCAAAGAGCCCGATTCCGCCCATCGCCCGGACCGCTGCTTCGGCGATTTTTGAGCCGTCGCTACCGCACGGGTACACGACATCGCACACGTGATTCCGTTGTTCGGTTGCCATCGTGGGGAAGCAGGCGGCCGGTCCGTTCTCGGGCACGCATACCATCACGGCGAGCTCGCGCACGAACGGCACGAACGCCTCGGCGAGCCATCCGCCCTTGTTCCAGGTGTCGGCGTGTTGTTCGAATTCGGCTTCGGTTCGGGCGTAGCGCGTTCCCTTGCCGTCGTATCCGCCGAATCGCGCCTTCAGCACCATCGGGAAGCCGACTTCTGCTTTGGCTTGTGCGCCGCCGTCTTCGAGTGAAACGGCGTGGGGCGAGGGGACCCCGGCGGCTTGGTAGGCGAGACGTTGCTTTAGTTTGTCCTGGATGATGCTCAGGGCTTGCGGGCCGGGCACGAGGTTCGCCAGGTCGAAATCGGCCTGCCTGGCGGCTTCGAGGATAGCGGCGGCGGGGATGAACTCGTTTTCCAACGTGAGGCGGCGGCAGCGCCGCATGAGGGTGGCGATGTCTTCCGGTCGGTCGAGTCGACCAACAATGGCCTCGCCGACGCGCGCCGCCGGGGTGTCTTCGCCTGGGTCTAGCGACAGGGTCGAAACGCCGTAGGGCCGCGCGGCAAGGATGCTCATTCGGGCAAGCTGGCCACCACCGAGGAAGCCGAGGTCAAATTTTTGGTCGGAAGGCACTGGTAGAAATCGTACTCTGTCATCGTGGCGTGGAAACTCCGTAGACGGCGGTTCGCTTTTGCCGACGTAAGGCGCATACTGTGATGTGTGATGTTTCTGACGACGCTCGCCCTTGCCGCCACGATCGCTCTGCCCGACGCCAAGCCGGCCACCTACTGGGTGTTCTTGGTGCGGGGTACGGTTCCGCCCGGCACCACGAAAGAGCACCTGACGGAGATGCAAAACGCCCACATCGGCAATTTCAAGGTGCAATACGCCGCTGGCAAGCTCCTCACCGCCGGCCCGCTGCAAGACCCGACGCAGTCGCGGCGCGGCATTGTCGTCCTCACCGTGCGGGACCGCAAAGCGGTTGAGGTGTGCTTCAAGCCCGACCCGTACGTGCAAAGCGGCGTCATGAAGGTGGAAGCGTCGCGAATCGAGACGAACCTTGGGGCGCTGCAAACGGCAAACATCGACCCGGATAGCATCGTGGAGAATCGGCTCGTCGTATTTTCAAAGGTCGGCAAGGCGTCGCGCGACGCGACAAAGGCGCACGAGGCCCACATGAAAACCGCACCGGGAATCGCGTTCTATGCGACGGTTAAGGATAAGGGCGAGCTTGCGGCGGTTGCCCTTTTTGAAGGAACCAACGACGCCGCGATCAATGGCTGGCTGGCAAACGACCCGCTCGTGAAGGGCGAGGCGTGGAAAGCCACGGTCTATCCGCAGTGGCTCTCGAAGGGCATTTTGGTCCCGGTCAAGTAGCCAATGCCGCCGGTAAAAACCGACCGGTGGCTACCAGACACTTCTATTGAGGCTGCTCCCTGACCCCGGGTCGAAGACCCGGGGAATGCGAACGTCTAGTCCAGAAGACGCTGAAGGCGTCGCAGAAACTCTCCTCGATAGGAAGCGACGGCACGGAGCCGCCGACTACAGCCCTTCGGGCTCACCGGCCCCCAACGCGAAGCGTGTAGCCCCAGCCGCCGTGGCTGGGCTCTCTTGTTTCTCGCTATCCGCCGTCTTCTTCGGCGAGCTTACGCGCTTGTTCGTCTTGCGCGAGCGCGTGCAGCATGTACTCGATGTCGCCGTCCATAAAGGCGTGGACGTTGTGCACGGTGAGCTTGATGCGGTGGTCCGTGATGCGTCCATCCGGAAAGTTGTAACTCCGGATTTTCTCGCTTCGGTCGCCGGAGCCGATCTGCCCTTTGCGCAACCCCTGGCGCTCCGCCGCCGCCGCCTCTTGCGCCGCAAGCAACAGCTTTGAGCGCAGTACGTTCATCGCCTTGATCTTGTTTTGGGCCTGGCTGCGCTCGTCCTGGCAGGTGCTGACGAGGCCGCTGGGCCGGTGCACGATGCGGATTGCGGTTTCGTTCTTTTGCATGTGCTGGCCACCCGCCGAGCTGGATCGATAAGTCGAAATCTCCAGGTCCTTCGGGTCGATCTCGAAGTCCACTTCCTCGGCTTCGGGCAAAACGGCCACGGTCACGGTGCTGGTGTGGATGCGCCCCTGACTTTCCGTCGCCGGAACGCGCTGGACCCGGTGCACGCCCGATTCGTGCTTCAGGTGCGAATAGGCGCCCGCCGCGTCGATGTTGAACGTCACCGTTTTTACGCCGCCGATGCCGTTCTCTTCGATGTCGACGACCTCGGTTTTCCAACGTCGTCGTTCGGCATAGCGCGCATACATCCGGAAAAGCTCGCCCGCAAACAACGCCGCCTCGTCTCCGCCGGCCGCCGGACGAATTTCCACGATCACCGGTTTGTCGTCCCACGGGTCCTTCGGAACCAGCATCATCCGAAGCTGCGTCTCCAGGTCGATAATCCGAGATTTCAGCGGGTCCAGTTCGGCCTGCGCCATCTCGCGCATTTCGGGATCCGAAAGCATCTCTTCGGCCTCCACCAGGTCGCGCCGGGTGCGCGCATATTCACGAATCGCGACCACCACCGGCTCTAGCTCGGCGCGAATCTTCCCCAAGCGCTGCATCTCTTTGGGGTTCGAAACCAGGGCGGGGTTCTGGTAGTCCGCCTCAACGCCGTCGAACCGACGTTCGATCTCTTGTAGTTTTTCGAGCATTCCGGAATCGCAAATTTTACCGGCGATTCCAAACGCGGTAGGAAAGGCCGTACAGAACCGTGCGGATTCCCCCGACGGTGGTTCGCTTCAACTCATCAAACGGCACTTTCGCGGCTTCGGCGTCGCCCGGCGTGAGTTGGAACAACGGGCGGCGAAGGCCAACGACGGTGCCATCCTCGCCGATGCCGACCTGGAACAGCTCGGGGTCTTCGTCGAAGAAAGTGTTCAGCCGCAGGGCGGCTTCGTCGGCGCGCTTCAGCGCCTCTTCGCCAGCAAACGATACGATCGCCCGGTTGCCAAAGCTCACCGTGACCCGGCCGTTATCGGCCGCCGAGACGCTGGTTCGAAACGATGTGGTGACTTCGCTTCGCCGAAGCGGAATGTTCGCGGTTCGAAGGTATTCCGTGAGGGCGTCGGCGCGCTGGCGGCCGGGAGGGTGGGTT
>Ga0247833_1006347_pt1 | contig 13188 bp, 11 predicted proteins | sample LaCruzMarch2015__7_FD_187117 | JGI IMG/M metagenome (GOLD analysis project Ga0247833, IMG submission 187117) | Freshwater microbial communities from meromictic Lake La Cruz, Castile-La Mancha, Spain - LaCruzMarch2015_8m | ecosystem: Environmental > Aquatic > Freshwater > Lake | place: Spain...
CCAAAAATCCAGGCAGCAGTACGTTGCGGAACCACTTCGTCGTAAGGCGGATATTGGCCGCCCGATGATGGCTCGCGTGGTGAACGTCCTCCACTAGTAGCTGTCATCTGCGTGGTGGGGAGTTGGGTGGTGGCACCAGCATCATCAAGAGCAGATTGTTCGTCGAGCAGTGCCCGTACTTCTTTGCCGTCAACGAATCGGCGCAGGTCGTCAGCGAGGGCAAGTGCCGTTGGGTAACGACGGTTTGGATCCTTGGCTAGACACTTCATCACGATGGCACTGAAGGCAGGTGCAAGTTCTGGGTTTCTGCTGCGCAGTGACACCGGCATGTCATGCACCTGTTTGTAGGCGATGGCAATCGCATTTTCCCCGGTAAACGGTGGCTCGCCGGCCAACATTTCATACATGATCACGCCGAGTGAATACAGATCCGATCGCGGATCAGGTTGTGCACCTTGGGCCTGTTCGGGAGAAAAATACGTGGCAGTACCCATTACGGCACCAGTTTGAGTAAGTCCTTGTTCGACTGCTGCACCGATTGCCCGTGCGATACCAAAGTCGGCAACTTTCACATGCCCGGTTGCACTGACGATGACGTTGGCGGGTTTGATGTCGCGATGTGCGACACCAGCAGCATGGGCGGATGACAAAGCAGCTGCGATATCTAATGCAATATCGCACGCTTGTAACACACTGAGGCGCTCATGCTTGGCGAGTATGTCGGCAAGCGTGCGGCCTTGCACGAATTCCATTGCGATGTAATACGTGGTATCCACCTGACCCCAGTCGTAGACACCAACGATGTTGGGATGATTGAGTGACGCTGCCGACATTGCTTCACGGCGGAACCGTTCAACGAACAGCGGGTCCTTGGCGTATTCCGCAAACAGAATCTTGACGGCTACTGGACGATCCAACAATCGATCGCGGGCGACGAACACCTCGGCCATGCCGCCGCGGCCGATGCGACGGCCCAGTTCATAACGCGAATTGATGATGACGGGTTCGGTCACGTGCCGTCACCTGCTGCGGGTTTCTGGGCTGCAATTACATCGCGAATCGAGTTCACATAGGCCTCGGCGCGCGCCAACGAGTCATACTTTGGTTGGTCGTCAATGTCGTCGGCCAGCGAGGGAAATATTTCCTGTCGCGCGACACCACTATCAATTTCGATGGTAGGGCGGAACCACAAGATGTGGTTGGCGCGGCCTTTGAACACCACCAGTTGTGCTTGCTCACCTTGACCCGCAAACCCAACGAAGTAGCCGTCGCGCGCATACCACCCAATCGCCGACAGCACACCAAGTGCCAGCACTGCAACCAGTGCGACGCCAACCAGCACCCGACGCGGTCGAGCTGACGCCACAACATGTGCAGCTACATCGCCAGGTGACGGAGCCGATGACTCGGGCACAGTCGTGCTTGTCGTTGCTGTGTCACCCAAGATGTCGACTACTACAACAGTCGTGTTGTCGCGACCACCATGATTGTTGGCGACTTGCACCAAATGATCAGCAGCCACTTGTGGGTTGGTGCTGGCGCGCAGGATTGCGGCGATTTCTGCATCGTCAACTTCGTCGACGAGGCCGTCACTGCACAACACATATCGATCACCCACCACCATCGGCAGCACCCACGAATCGGCGTTCACATCACCTTCAATGCCAAGCGCCCGAGTCACAATGTTGCGCCGTGGGTGAATGCGCGCCTCTGCGGCAGTAATTAATCCTTCTGATAACAGCTCTTGTACGTAGGAGTGGTCGGCACTGACCTGCTTGAGTTCGTTGCCACGCCAGAGATAAATTCGTGAGTCACCCACGTTGGCCACCACTACTCGCTGTGGTTCACCGTCGGTGGCCGGCAACGGCACGAGGGCCGTGAGGGTGGTGCCCATTCCACGTTGCTCGCTTAAGCCGCCGCTTGCTTCGTGAATGGTGGCGTTAGTGGTGTTAATGGCTGCTACGAGACCCTCGGCAGCCGAGAACCCCGCGGCCGCGGCTCGGCGTAGCCCCTCAACTGCGAGTGCGCTAGCAACTTCACCTGCGTTGTGGCCGCCCATGCCATCGGCCACGGCAAACACGTTGCCCTCGGCTACAAAAGCGTCTTCATTTTGTTGACGAACCATGCCCACATGGGTGGCTGCACCCCACGCGAGTTTCATGACGATACCGAAGGTGATGAGGTGATCACGAAATCTCGAAGATGACCTTGATGGCGCCGAGCATGATGACATCGCCGTTGGCCAGCAGCTGTTCGCCTTCGACCCGCACTCCGTTCAATTTGGTGCCGTTGGTGCTGCCAATGTCGCGCAGTGTCCAACCAGTGGGTCGGCGACGCAGCGCCACATGTTCACGACTCACGTTGGTGTCTCGGATAACTATCGTGCATCCACTTTGCCGACCAATCGTCACACGTTCGGTATCCAGTACATGTCGAGTGCCGTCTTCGAGCACGATGGCCGAAGTGATAGCGCCTGCCACCGAAGTGGCCATGGATGCGGCGATTGGTTGCACCACCACGGCCTCGGCAGACTCAATCTGTATCTCTTCAACCACCATTGACGCAAGCACGGCGATGTTGCCACGCTTGGTGTTTTCGTCGCTTCGCAATACAACAATCACGGGTTCCGCCAGTCGGTACGACTCGCGTTCACTGTGTTGGGTAACTGCTTCGGTGAGTTCGCGAATCAAATCTGGCTCTACGTCGGAAAATGCTGCTCGATCAGCTGGGTGCATCACCACGGTGTAGGCGTGGGGTATGCCGCGGGTGTCGTCGGCGACCTGGGCATCAACCACCCCGAGAAGACGCCGACCCATCTCAATGGGGCGAATTGTTGAGTCATATGCCCGCAACGCCACGTTTTTAGTCTACGGCTGGGCCTTGTGCATGATGGATATTACGAGTGCGTAGTTGTCACTGACGTCGCACTCGACATCATCACGTAGCGTCAGCATGCGTGGTGTCTGATCATGGTGCGGTAGATGCGCAGGTGACACCGACGGTTTTTTCAGCGCAAGATCGCGCGGTGTTGCAGCGTCGCGTCTTGCGAGTGTTGATTGGTGGACAAATAGTCGGTGCAGCAGCACTCGGCTCAGCCGTCACTATCGGTGCATTCGTCATTCAAGACATCCTTGGCGATGACACTCCGTTCGCTGGTTTTGCGACTGCAACCGTCACCATGGGCACGGCATTCATGTCTCAGATGTTGGCCAGAGTCATGATTCGATATGGACGTCGGGGTGGTTTGCAGCTTGGCTATCTACTCGCTGCTGTCGGTGGCGTGATCGCGGTGGTCGGGGTAGAACTGCAGTCGTTGCCGTGGTTTTTGGCTGGGTTGTTCTTGTTCGGCAACGGCCAGGCGGCGAATTTGTTGGCGCGGTATGCCGCTACTGATTTGGCGTTGCCTGAGCAACGCTCTTCGGCAATGAGTTACGTGGTGTTTGCATCTACGTTCGGCGCCGTGTTCGGGCCGCTCCTCGTGACTCCTGCCCAATGGGCGGGGCGAACCTGGTTTGGTTTGGCAACGTACAGCGGCCCCTGGTTGGTGTCATCGGTATTTTTGGTGTTAGCTGCGATAAACACTGCGGTGCGATTGCGACCCGACCCACTCGTGGTGAGCGGGTCTCAAGCCAAGGTGCCAACGCGGATGGGTGTTGTGGCGGCATTTCAGCTCATCACCTCGACGGGCAATGGTCGGTTGGCACTCGCAGCGATGGTTGTATCGCAGGCCACGATGGTGGCAGTCATGACCATGACACCCGTGCATCTCAAACTGCACGGCTACGAGAATGTTTCGCCCTACGTGATTTCACTGCACATTGCTGGCATGTTTGCCTTCAGTCCATTGGTTGGCAAGTATGCCGATCACTACGGGCGGGTGAATGCCATTTTCCTCGGTGCAGTGTTACTTGTCGTGGCGACAGCATTGTCGGCAGTGTCGGGTGAAGGCAATCCGATGTTGTTTCCATCATTGTGGTTGCTGGGAATTGGTTGGAATTTCGGCCTGATTGGTGGGTCGAGCCTGCTGGTGGAGTCAATTGACGACTCGGTACGTGTGCGTGTGCAGGGCACGGCAGATTTGCTGATGAGTTTTTGCGGTGGCCTTGCTGGTTTTTCCTCAGGCTTCGTGCGTCGCGCCATCGGGTTTCACTTACTTTCCACTGCATCATTGGTATTGGCGGGCGTGTTGTTGGTGTACGTGATGGCGGGTTCCGCTCACACCCGGCCCACCGTGGAGTCGTTGCTGCGTCGTCGCTAGCGTAAAGGTGCTTCACTCGGGCGAGTGGCGAAATGGCAGACGCGCTGGCTTCAGGTGCCAGTGTTCGTAAGGACGTGGGGGTTCAAGTCCCCCCTCGCCCACGACATAACCTGAAGTACGCGACCATCTGCGCGAACCACCCATGACTGAGACTCTCGCCCACCGTCTTGCCTCTCGTGAAGCCGTCATTGGTGTCTTGGGGCTTGGTTATGTGGGTTTGCCGTTGGCCATTTCATTTGCCGAAGTTGGCTATCGGGTGGTGGGGTTTGATGTATCTGCGGCCGTTGTGGCAGGTCTCAACGCCGGCGCCAGCCACATCGACGATGTGGCACCAACCCGGGTGCAGGCGCTTGTGCAGCAACAAACATTTCGTGCAACTGATGCAGTGAGCGACATCAGCGACTGCGAGGTGATGTTCATTTGTGTTCCGACACCGTTCGACAAAGCCAAGACTCCGGATTTGTCGTATGTCGAATCTGCCACCCGCGTGGTTGCCAAAGTGTTGCGTCGGGGCATGCTCGTGATCCTGCAGTCCACCACGTACCCGGGCACTACTACTGAATTCGTGCGACCAATCCTGGAAGAAACTGGTTTGCGGGCAGGCACCGACTTTCACTTGGCGTTTTCTCCCGAACGAGTCGACCCGGGCAACGCGAAATGGAACGTGCGCAACACACCCAAGGTGGTGGGTGGGCTGACCCCACAGTGCACCGAGTTGGCCAAGACATTGTTGCTGTCATTGATGGACGACGCCTCGTTGGTGCGCACGGTGGAATCACCCGATGTTGCCGAGATGGCCAAGTTGTTAGAAAACACGTATCGAGCAGTCAACATCGCCCTCGTCAACGAACTGGCCCAGTTGTGTCATGAAATGGGTATCGATGTATGGAGTGTGATTGACGCTGCTGCTACCAAACCGTTCGGCTTTCAGGCGTTTTATCCGGGCATCGGGCCAGGTGGACATTGCATTCCGGTCGACCCGTTTTATTTGGCATGGAAGGCTCGCGAATACGACTTCCAGACACGGTTCATTGAGTTGGCAGCCGACATCAACGATCAGATGGCGGCATATGCAATCGCCCGAATGCAAGACATATTAAATGAACGCTCCATCTCGTTGCGCGGGGCGCACATCTTGTGCCTTGGAGCTGCATTTAAAAGTGGGGTAAGTGACGTGCGCAATTCGCGTGCCATTCACGTAATGGAACTCTTGCGTGAGCGTGGTGCGGTCGTTTCATACTGCGACCCGCATGTGCCGAGCGTGCGAGTGGGCGCAGAGGTATTGCAGTCGATCAACGTCAGCGATGTCAATGGCACTGATACCGACTTGGTTGCCGTGCTGGTTGGCGGGCAGTGGCCATTGGCAGCCCTGGCCAATCGTGGCGTCTCCGTGTTTGACGCAGTCAATGCCGGTGGTGCACCCGGCGAGCATCGCCAACGGCTCTAATGCGCCAGTAGGCGGGTGTACAACTCGTCGTGGTGGGCCAAATAGTTGGTAAGTGAACAGCGTTGGTGAATCGTTTGTTGTGCAGCAGCACCCATCGATCTACGAAGTGCGTCATCAGTGACCAGCCGAGCGACAGCATCGTGCAACTTGACATCGTTGTCGGCCAGCAGCCCTGTGACGCCATTTTCAACGATTTCAGCAACACCACCGACACGCAGTGACACCACCGGCAGGCCCGCCACTGCGGCCTCGATGAGCGAGAGAGGAACACCCTCGTTGTCGCTGGTGAGAACCACTACATCAAGGGCACCGAGAACAAGAGCAAGATTGCTTGAAAATTCGCACAGCGAAACGTTGGGCAGGTTGGCGGCATCACGCTGCACCGTGTCACGTAGCGGACCATCACCGAACAATATGAAATGTGCCGACGGAATCGCTGCAGCAAGCCGCAGAAATTTGTCTGGACGTTTGATCGCAGCAAGCCGTCCGACGAATCCGACGACCACTCCATCAGCTGCAAGGCCCAGTTCACTTCGTGCGGCGGCTGGCTCATGGCGGGTAATTGCTTTGACACCAGGCAAGACGACGCTGGATTTGTGTTGCTCAATAATTCGTGCCGTAATAAGGTCGCGATGGGTTGCTGCGCCAACCACCAAACAATGTGTGGTCAGCCGTCGCAGTAGGCGCTCAATGGTGTTGAAGATGCCCGTGACTGGTGCGGCAAAATAGCCGTGCAGCAGATGCCCATGAAAAGTGTGCACCCGCACTGGCACTCGAGCCATGACTGCTGCGAGTCGACCAGTGACTCCGGCCTTGGCCATGTGGGTGTGCACGATGTCGGGTTGCAGTCGTCGCAGGGTGCGGGTGAGTTGCACGAGCGATCGCAACTCGCGCCACAAGCCAACCGAGCGTTGCAGCTGGCCGAGGGTGATGACCTCACTGCTCACTGGGTGATCAGCCAAGTAGTCGCCCTCTGAATCAACGACGGCGCCACGAATAATGGTGTGCTTGTAGCGAGTTGGGTCGAGCCCGTGTAATAAGTCGACCAGCATCACCGACGGGCCGCCGACGTTGGTCCGCGTAATCACGTGGACGACGTGAATCATTGGTGCGTTGCTCGCCACCATGCGAGAGTGCGTTGCAAACCGTCTTGTAATGAAACACCCGCGTTGAAGTCGAGCACTGTGCGAGCCCGTTGCACGTCGGGAATACGACGCTTGGTGTCTTCGAACCCTTTGCCAAAGCGTTGTTCGTAAGAAATATGTTGCACTGCTGACGACGACCCTGTCATGGCGATGATGGTGGTTGCCAGATCAATAATGGATGTTTCATGATCATTGCCGACGTTGAAGATCTGCCCCTCACCGCGCAAATCGAGTGCCGCACGCAGGGTGCCTTCGACCGTGTCATCAACATAGGTAAAGCAGCGAGTTTGTGACCCGTCACCGTGCACGGTGAGCGGCTCATTGTCAATTGCCTGACGCATGAGGTTGGCCACGACCGAGCCATAGCCGCGGGGGTCGAGCCGTGGTCCGTACGAATTGAAATAGCGCACGATGGACATCCGCAATCCATGTTGGGCATGAGCAAGGGCGAGATGTTCATCGATTGCCTTTGCCGTTGAGTAACCCCAGCGGGCAATTGTGGTTGAGCCAAGCACGCGATCGTCATCTTCGGACATTGGCATCTTGGTAGTTTTTCCGTAGATCTCACTGGTGGATGCCAAGAGCAATCTGCGGTCATGTTTGACACAGGCTGTGATCACGTTCTCGGCACCTTTGGTGTTGATTACGAGTGAACGCAATGGCTGTTCAATGATGTGGCCAACGCCGACCGCTGCGGCCAAATGAAACACGATGTCGGCATCAGCCACCAATGTGTCCACGACGTCGGCATCCAGGATGGTTGCTTCAACGAATCGGACATCGCTGTGTACTGCCTGCAAGTTGGTCAGGTTGCCCGTCGACAGGTCGTCAATCACTGTCACTTCATGGTTGAGGTGAACGAGGCGGTCAACGAGATGCGAGCCGATGTATCCGGCCCCGCCGGTTACCAGTGTGCGCATTTCAGCGTCTCACGCTAGTTGTGAAGCCCTCCACTATGGCCGCAATAGTCTGGGGTGATGAACCCAGCGTGGCTGTATCTCGCCACGTTCGTAGGAGCAATCGGGTTGTCGTTGATGTTGGTGCCGGCCGTGCGCGAGTATGCGCGGAACCGCGAGATAATTGACGCGCCAGGTGGTCATAAGTCTCACCGCACTCCAGTGCCGTATCTCGGCGGGGTAGCGATGGTGGCGGCATTTTCCGTAGCCATGGTGATTGGTGTCGTGGTGCGCCGCAGTGCTCAATTTGATGACGGCCAGATCAGCATCACCTTTGGCAACCTCATCACCCAAGGTGATGGTTTGGTGCGTGAACTTGCCGTAGTGCTGGGGTTGGCGCTGGTGTTCGCGGCGATGGGTTTGATCGATGACCTCCGCGGGTTGAGCCCAGTGTTTCGCTTTGTCGTGGGTTTGGGGCTCGCCACCGTGCTCGTGGCGTACGGTGTCGTTCTGCAATCCCCGCTGCCTGACTGGCTCGATATGGTCATTTCTGTCGTGTGGATTTTGGGGATGACGAACGCATTCAATTTGCTCGACAACATCGACGGGTTGGCTGCGGGCACCGCAGCAGTTGCCGCAGGTGCATTCTTCGTAATTGCCATTTTCAACGACCAGCAGTACAGCGCACTTTTGGCAATTGGATTAGCGGGGGCGATGCTCGGGTTTCTGCGCAGCAACTTTGCACCCGCAACCATCTACATGGGTGACGCTGGGAGTTTGTTCATTGGGTTCATGATGGCGTATCTGGGTTTGAAGATGCGCACGAATGTCGCCGAAATTCCCCAACTCTTTGCCCCAGTGTTGGTGCTCGGAGTGGCAGTGCTCGACACCACTGTGGTGGTGGTGTCTCGGTTGCGCCGCGGGCTGAGCCCGTTCACGGGCGGCCAAGATCATCTCAGCCATCGTTTTTTGCGACTTGGTTTGTCGGTGCGTCGTTCGGTGACGGTGCTGCTCGTCGCCACCTTCGCGCTCGGCGTATTGGCTGTTGGCTTATCGGATGCACCAGCCGAGGTCGGCTACTGGGTGTTGGCTGCGGCAGTGGTTTCGGGTGCCATGGCCACCATCGTGCTCACCACCAAAGTGGCGCGTGTTAACGAAGCTAGTCACTCCGACGAACTTGTTGAAGCGGAAAAACCCAACGTGACTCCAATTCGCCGCAATCTCGGGTAGTTGCGCTACTCCAGCCTGCAGTATTCGTCGGCATTAAATTTGCTTTGCCAACGTTCGAGTAGAAGCTCGACTTCTTCTTGCTCAACACCTTTGGGTCGGGAAGCAGTTTCAAAGTGGTACACCCGAGTATGGGGTGTCCAGATAATTCGATAACCGGCTTGAAGAATCTTGAATCCCAAGTCCACATCATTGAATGCTCGAGGAAACATCGGGCTCATTCCACCGACTTCCTTGTACACACTTTTTCGGATTAGCGCGCAAGCACCCGTGATACCGCTGCACTCGCGAGCAATGGAGAGCACGCCAAACTCTCCAGGCAGGTTGGCGGAGACACCGGTTCGGAAGTTGTGAGGAGATGGGTTGTTTGCGTGTCCGGCGCTCTGAATTCGACCGTCTTCGAGTAGCAACATCGGCCCAACCATGGCGACATCCTGCTCCTCGAGGTAACCAGCAAGTGTGTGCAGCCACCGCTCATCAGTTATCTCTGTGTCGTCATTCAACATGAGCAAGTACTCTCCCGTCGACATTACCGCGCCGAGATTGCACTTTGAGGCAAAATTAAACGGTTTGTCGTAGCGAAGGAGTTGCAATCTGGTATCAGCAATCGCTCGCAGGTCGTCCCAAACCCCAGGCGGGGTGGAATCATCGATGACTACTAAAACATCAAAATTTTTATAAGCGGATCTGGTGAGAATGCTTTCCACTGAATTAATGACCAGGCAGGTTTCCACACCGAATATGGTTTTGTACGTACCACACGTGGGGATAATGATGCTGATTTTGGGTTCATAGGCCAGCGATCGAAGGACTCGTTGATACGGCCACGGTTCGGTCATGCTGACGGTTGCGGAAATTTCGCGCCGTTCCAGTGCAGCATTCACCGCGCGGACAGCAGCAGCGTATGCGTACGGCTTCTCAGACTGCGCGTGGGCAGTTGAGCCGCTGGCAGCTCTCCAGTGGTAGAGCACCTCGGGGATGTGTGCAATCTTGCGTGCCTTTTCGGTTATTCGCAGAAAGAGGTCATAGTCCTGAGAGCCATCAAAGCCGTCGCGAAATCGCCCAACTTCATCCACCAATCGCTTTCGGATGACCGATAAGTGACTGCAGTAGTTCTGCGCAAGAAAGCGTTCGGGTGACCATTTCGGTTTGTTGAATCGGTCGTAGAACATGCCATCTGGACCAACCTTGTCTTCGTCGGTGTAGACGTAGTCAATGTCGTCACTTTCAAGAAGCACCTCATGTACCTTCTCCAACGCCTCTGGATGCAACGCGTCGTCATGATCCAAAAGTGCAACGAATTCTCCGTATGCCAAGCTCAAAGCGTCGTTTGACGCAGCTACGATTCCGCCGTTCACCTCGCGGAAATGCACCCGAATTCTGGGGTCCAGTGCTTGAAGATCGGACAAGCGCCGCTGTACCCACCCGTGACTGGAGTGGTCGTCAACGAGACACCATTGCCAGTTTGCATAGGTCTGGGTGAGAACCGACTTAACGCATTCCTCGAACGCTTCTCGCGAAGGATTGAATACCGGAGTGATGATGCTGAATCGCGATTTGTGTTGCGCTAGCTCCTCGGTCATGAGCCACGCAAAAGGCGACGGAGAATTCGAATTGGCAGCATGAAGAAGTTTCCAATTCGCCAGGTGAGGCTTGCTCGTAGTCGCACCTCTTGTTGGTCAAGATTTTTGCGTAAGCGGCTGATTCGAGCATTCTTTTTTTCGAGCTCTACTTCTTTTTCCTGAAGCTCTACTTCTTTTTCCTGAAGCTCTACTTCTTTTTCCTGAAGTCGTGCGCGGAGCTCTCCGACTTGTGCCGTGGTTCCTATCGCATGATCACGCAATTGCATGAGTTGTAGTCGGAGCTCGGCCTCAACTGACGGGCTTAGGTCGCGAATTTTGCGCTCAGAGGGCGTCGACGGCAGTGATATGCCATGGGCTCGTGGATCTAAGGACATCCCGTCACAAGTCTAGGGTCGTACCAGTCGGCAGCGAATCGGATCGAATGTCGTAGCGCTGATACCGTTGGACATAATGCAGCAAGTCAAAAACATCGTTGCGTCACGGGGTTTGCTGTGGAATTTGACTCTTCGTGAACTTCGCACGAAGTACCGCCGATCAGTTCTTGGTTGGGGTTGGTCAATGCTCAACCCACTATCACAAATGCTGATTTACACGGTGGTGTTCGGGGCTATTTTTGGAGTGGAAGCACGGGTGGGTGATCCCTCCGGAATCAAGATTTACAGCCTCTATCTCTTGAGCGGCATCCTGCCGTGGGGGTTCATCAACCTCATTTGTGGTTTGGGTTTGCAGTCTCTTGTTGTGAATGCGGCGCTGGTTCGAAAAGTGCGGTTCGCACGAGAAACGCTCGTGTTTTCGGAGGTCCTCTTTAGTTTGGTGCAATTCAGCATCGAGATGACACTGTTGTGCATCGTTCTTCTCATTTTTGGGAGCCCACTGTTGCCATGGTTGCCTGTACTGCTCCTACTCATGGCACTACTTGCCGTGTTCACATCAGGACTTGCGCTTATTCTTGCAATTGGTGCGGTATTTTTTCGCGATCTGAAGTATCTATGGACGATTGTGAGTCAAATCTGGTTTTTTTCTACTCCTGTCATTTATGACCCAGCGCGAGTTGAGGAAAAGATTTCTGGTTTCTGGTATTCGATCTATCACTGGAATCCATCCACGGCATTCATCCGCTCGTTTCGTAACGTAACATTTGATGGTCGTGGTCCAGCACTCTCCGACATGGTCGTCCTCGTCATGGTGTCCGCGCTTTCGTTGACACTGGGCCTGGTCGTGTTCGGTCGCTACTCGCGTCGTATTGCTGAAGAGCTGTAGCCGACAGCCGCTACGTTCGTTGGCGGCCAATCGACCACACAGAGGGAATGGCAACGACGCCACCGTCGCCTACCGGCCCGTCAACTACATGAATTTTTGCCCAGTGCTGGCAGTGGTCAAACTCGGTGTTGCCGGTGGCATCGGTGATAGCAGCACTGAGATAGTACGTCCCCTCGGCCAATGGCAAAGACGGAATCGCGAGTTCTGCTGTTGCTGGGCCATCCAAAACCCGCAAGGTTGCGGCTCCACGCTGAGTACTCGTAGACCAGACCAATTCACCTGAGACGGTTTCTAGCTGTATGCGGACTACAGGTGACTCGATGCGCAGATGAGAGTTGATTTCCAGATGGATGCGTAGGGAGTCGCCGGAGCGAAGCGTTGTAACTGGCTGGCCGTCAGTGTCGTGGGTGGTGATCGTGGAAAATTGTGCGTCACCCGTGCCCCAGCGAGTTTTTGAACTTGCATCTTCGCGGGCAAAGTTGCCATACGTCGTACCGGTATAGGCAGCGATGACGTCTGCTGCGGGCCCAGTCATCTTGAGTTGACCCTTTTCTAACCACACGACTGTGTCACAAAGTTGCTGAACGAGTCCCAATGAGTGACTCACCACCAGAATGGTGCGGCCCTCGCGGCGAAACTGCTCAATTTTCTCCGTGCTTTTGCGTTGAAACGCCTGGTCACCGACGGCGAGAATCTCGTCGATAAGCAGGACTTCTGGCTCCACATGCGTTGCTATCGAGAAACCAAGTCGCACGACCATACCGGAAGAGAAATTCTTCACTGGTGTATCAATAAATTGCTCGAGGCCCGCGAACTCGACGATGCTGTCAAACTTTGCATCGATTTCCTTCTTTGACATTCCCATGATGGAACCATTGAGATAGATGTTTTCTGCCCCCGAGAGTTCGGGATGAAATCCAGCACCGAGTTCAAGCAGTGCAGCAATATTGCCGTCGATATGCACGGCTCCACGCTCTGGTTCATAGATCCCCGTTAGGCACTTCAACAGAGTGGTCTTACCTGATCCGTTTGAGCCAATTACTCCAACCGTTGCTCCCTGATCAACGGTGAAGCCCACGTCGCGGAGCGCCCAAAATTCTTCGAATCGGGCCCGTCGTCCTCGTAACACCGTTGCCTTGATATTGCGGTTTCGCTCGTGATAGACACGAAAGTTTTTCCATAAACCTTCAACTTGAATGGCCGGCGCGCTCATGTGGCAGGTCGTTCCTTATCGGGTGTTTGGGATATTTTCTGGATGCGCAACGTCGCACGGACATTTGCTGGAATTCGATCATCGTTCCAATTAGTGATTTGGGAATCGGAGTTACGCGCGTAGTAGAGATCTTCCTGTGTCGGTTCGGATGAATTTTGG
>Ga0247833_1006359_pt1 | contig 13167 bp, 16 predicted proteins | sample LaCruzMarch2015__7_FD_187117 | JGI IMG/M metagenome (GOLD analysis project Ga0247833, IMG submission 187117) | Freshwater microbial communities from meromictic Lake La Cruz, Castile-La Mancha, Spain - LaCruzMarch2015_8m | ecosystem: Environmental > Aquatic > Freshwater > Lake | place: Spain...
TCCACTTGATAGAACATAGCATCAGTATCCTCTAATTGCCATCTACCTTTTTCAACATTCCATTCCGTAGTTGTAACTTTATAATCCGGCCAATGTGTTGAAGTTGTAAAACTAGGAATACTCCACAGAATACGATTATTAGGTTGAGCTGCAAAAAAACCGTTATCAAGAGCCAGAACATGAGCACACTTATGCTGATCAGGTATTTCGGAATGTTCAGTATCCAAGATATTAGGTTCTGGATGTGCCCAATCAATTGTGAATAAATATTCGCCATGAATAAATTTTTTATCCTTTCCTAAATATCTACAACGTTGTCCTATTAAAAAATCAAAAGTGCTAACAGAAGGATAATAACTAAATGAATTCCATAACTCAAGATCTTCGAGATCTGGACGTTCCACTTGTGTGTTATGCACATCACTGCTGTTTCCTCTTTGAACAAAAGCAGAGATAGGAAGCCTCCAATATATTGCACCATTCGTAAGTAAAGCATGAAATAAGATTGCACGCCCTGGAATGCTTGCAATACCAATGACCACACAATCTTCAGTTTCGCCATGATGTTCTCGTAAGTCATATAAATATTCTCTTCTTATTTTACAATATATAGGTGGTATGTTAGCATTTAAATAAGACATTACAAGTTAACATTTCCATCTTCTTCTTGCTTGTCTAATTCTTGAATTAGGATCTTTTGCTGCATTTGGAAACATTTTCATTTGTCCTGCAGATCTTGCACAATATGATTTTCTTCTTGCAGCATTTTTTGGTCCTGGGTTATCTTCTGTTACTGCTGTTGATAGTTTAGAACCTGGATTCATTCTTCTGTATGCTTTAACACCAGCTTGTGTCATCCCAGCACCAGATTCAGTTGAACGATAATTTTTTTTATTTCTTGGTGGCATTCCACCTTTTTCATAACCAACCATCATTCCAAGATTAGCCATTAATACTTTTGAATTTTTATTTTTATCTGATTCTTCTGTTTCTTCTTCAGAAAGACTTATTTGTCTTGGTTTAACTCTTAAACCAGTTTGGTTTTTTAAACCATACATATCTTGTTCAAAATCTGCAAGAGTGCCAAATTTTACAATAGGCATGATATTTACTTATCTATAAATAATGTAATATTTAATGCGCTTATATTTGCAGTTACACCAACACCATCTATGATACCAGTTCCATTTCTGCCTGCATATAAAACACCATCTTCTGGAAGGTTTAAAGTTTCTGTTCCGCCTGCTCCAACAGATATTGCGATATAAACTTGTGTGTTAACTGAACTACTTACAGTATTAACATTTGCTAATCCATTGATAATCGCTGTACCAGCAGGTCCAGTAGATTGAGCCATAAATCCTCTTAATCTTGTAGGACCAGTAAATAAAACTGCATTAGTCGATGTGCCTGGACATACGACTGGTTTTACATCTGACTTCATAATTTCTCCTTTTGATAAGGAGCCCTTTCGAGCTCCTTAAATTAATTTATTATGCTACTTGTGAATATTCAATTAACCATCTAAACGAACCACGCGCACTTGGTGTAGTTGTATTAGTGATGTTTAAAAATATATCTCTAGCTGCAGAAGCATACAACGGACTTGCCGCTGGTGTAGCACTTTGAGCAGTAGTGTTTAACAAAGTAGTATTGTAAAAAGCTCCTGCTGGAACCGATGTTCCTGTAGCAAGAATATCATCAGCATCAGTTGCTACGATTTGAGCTCCTGAAGAAGAAGTTCCAACCTCGTAACCAATATTTCCTGAAGCAACAGTTGCAGTAGTTACACATAATAGTGATATTCTTCTTATAACTGTATTAGCTGGTTGAGCAAATGTAGAAATACTATCTCCAGTAGTTGCGCTTAATGTTCCTGTAACAATACCTTGTAACATAACAGCTGGTGAAGTTACTACTGTACCATCTTGATTAATTACAAAATTATTTGTGTAAGCTCCAGTTGTAGAGTTTTGAGTTGCCCCAATAAATCCACCTAATGATCGGACTGGACCCGAAAAAGTTGTTAGTGCCATAGTTATATTCTCCTAGTTAATCTAATCTAGTCTCTAGGCCGTCCACTATACGGGTCTAGATCAGAAGTTTATGTATAGTTATTTGATTATAAAAGAAAAAGGGGCTTATGTAAACACAAGCCCCTTTTAAAGACTCTTAATTAATATTAAGCAGCTCCTGGTGAACCAAAGATTCCTCTAGCGTCAGAAAAGCCGAAGCTGTATCTTTCTCTAGCTTTAAATCTTACGTTACCAGTGTCAAAATCACCTTCAATCGCTGTTTTAATTGGCGATCTTACAAAGTGTTTTAAACCGTTTGGAGCATCAGTCATTATGAAGAATGCATCTGTGTCAGTTAAAAAGTGATTAACTCTATAACCTTGTGGAATCATTCCCATATTTTTGATTGCATTAATATCATTGTCAGCTGTAGCAACTCTAAGAGGTGATTTTAAAATTCTCTCAGCAGTAAATTGTAATTCTTTTGGAATAATCAATTTAGTTCCTTGAAGAGCTATTTTTAAACCTCTTTCGTCTACAAAAGCCGCAATATCAATTAATGATTGCTCTAATGAAGTTTCTGACAAATCAGCAGGTGTAGCAAGTTCGTTTGAGAACGTACCACCGTTTGCTAATGGATGTAAAGTTGAACATAATTCAACACCATCACCACCAGTTACAGTATTACTAAAAGCATTGTTTAGAACGTCAGCCGCAATCTGTTGTTTAGTTTGCGACATTGATCTAGCTAATGCTCTAGTGTATCTAGCTGCAAGTCTGTCGTAAAGGTTATCTTCAATTGCTTCCTCAGTTATCGCAAATGCTAATGCAAATGTTTGGTGAGTATATCTTGAAGTGTACGCTTCTGTAGCATCGTCAAACACTACTGGAGCACCTTCACTTTTTGCTGCTGCTGCTGCAAAACCAGATAACATTACTTCTTCTTCGAAAGCTCGATCAGAAGTTTCTGTTAAAAAGATTTCAGCATGCTCATTGTCATATCTGTTATATTCCAGGCCGAATAGTGCATTCAATCCTGGCTCTAGTTCCTTGACTAGTTGCGAACGTGATATAGCCATAATTTATTCTCCTATTATAGACCTGTTCCGCCTTGACGGAAAAAGTGATTGTTAATTCTAACAAGAACTCCAACATTGGATGATACGTTAACATCACTGTTAAACACATCTTGTGATATATCAATTGCTTGAACCACATATGTTCCTGCTGTACCAGATTCAGACACGTCTAGGGTTACTTTTGATATCCCTGTTTGTGTTGATCCTGTTACGTTTGTTATGGAAAAGTTTTTAAACAAATCTGCAACAACGAAAGTAGCATCAGCTTTTATTTCAAATACTGTATCCGGTCCATCAATAACTAAAGCGATAATATCGCTAGCATTGATTGAGCCTGGGTAGTAATTTAAAAAAGTTGGCTTCTGAGTTGTTGGATCTGTATAAAAACAACCATTAAAAACACCTACAACCGCATCAGAAGTATTTGCAACAGCTCTTGAAATATTTCCAGAGTCTAGTGGTTTTACTAGGTCTCCTTGAAATATTGCTGTAGAGTTGTTTGCAGCAATTCTGTAACGGTTTTGAGCGTTAATAAATGGGCTTCCGTTAAGTTGTCTAGATGGTTTTAAACCATATTGTTCAACTACGTTTGGCATATTTATTTTCTCCTTGTTAAGTTTTTATACAGTGGTCGACTTTTGTCAAAAAATTATGACTTACGTCCACCACCAAAAGTTACGCGAGATTGTCTACTAATATTAATAGGCATCTCCGGTCGTTGTTCCTTCATCAGATCGTGATCAATCGCTGTAATTCTGTCTCGAGTAATTCTTTTAAAATACTCTGCGCGTGATCTTACAATCTCTTCCGGTATCCTAGCCAACACTAGGCCAGCAACCCCGATCAACCCTGCGTATCTGCCGTCATGGATAACTGGATAATTATGTTCTCCGATTTGATTTTTAATCTCTTCAGATTTTACAAATACCCAACCTTCTCTCATTTTCTTCGATACATTTGCAGTATCTTGAAAACCCATTGACTCGACTCTAATCCATCTATGGACAAAGCCGTCTGGCGCAGGTGGTGCATCCAGAGATGATGGTGGCGTCCAAGGTTTATTCCTTGTTTGTTTAACTTCTTCAGACGCGCGTGAAGTTCTTTTATTTTTATCGCTCATACTAATTAGCCTCCTTCACGTATTTAGCGTATTCTTCTAGTGGCACCCCTAATTTTTTGGCAATAGCCACCTGTGATTTGGTGAGTCTCACAGTTCTGCGTCCTTCTTGTTTTCTTCCAGCGGAAGCAACAGTCTGAACGGGTTTTCTTTGTTCTTGTACAAACTTATGAGGGAAAGATTCCGTCATGCGTTTGTTTATCTCATTATAATACTCATCGCTCTCAACTTCAACACCCATGCCCACTATGTCTTCATGAATGGTGAAAGCTGCATTTGTCATGATTTTATCATTACCAAACCAAGTATTTTTTTGAGCCCAATTCCTAGCTTTTTCACTAGGTTGTTGCGGAACTTGTTCATTATTAGCTTGAGGTTGAACAAAAGTTTCAGGTGGTTTTTCTTTAACCTGTTTAAGCCTTTGTTCTCTATCAGCTACTCTAATTCTTGCTTTTTCTTTCTCAACAGCAAGTCTTGTAAGCTCATCAGTCGCCTCCATAACTTTAGTGGAGTCTTGAGCTTCAGTAGCTTCCTTAAGTTTTATTTTAGCTTGTTCTCTTTGAGCATCAATTCGAGCTTCATATTCTTTAATATAAAGTTCTTCTCCAGAATCATACTTTAATTCAAACTCATTGTATTTTTTCTGTAATGCTTTCGCATAATCTAACGCTGCTTGTTCTCTACGTTCAGATTCACGATATTTTCGAGTTAGCTTATCTATTCTTTTTTGAACACCTTCAGATAGATTTGATAAATCATCTGGGTCTTCTTCTTTTCTTTTTTCAACTTTAACTTGAGTAGGTTTTTCTTGTTCTTCGATTATGATTTGTGATTTTTCTTCTTTTTTATTATCATGACCAGTGTATCCAAGATCCACTTCACCAACATTAAGGTTGTTTTCTTGTTTTACATCCTTAGATTGTTCTTTTACTTGAACGTCTGTTTCTTTAACATCATCCAAGTCTAATTCAACCTCAGGTTGTCTTTTATTTTCTTCAACCATTTTTTATCTCCTTAGTATAGATGAAGAACGTCTGACGGTTTCCTAACAATACCTATAATCTCATCATCATTTAAAATACGGTGTTCACCATATTTTGTTTTGAACCTTGAGCCAGCATATCTACCATACATGATAAACATACCTTGCTTACACCACGCGCCCTCAGGGAATTTATCTTTATCTTTATAACAAAGAGATCCCATTTTAATTACTAAGCCAATGACTGTTGTCATTTGAATAGTTTCATGTGCTTGTTGTGTAAGTATAACTCCCCCATCAGTCTTACTCCTTCCAGAATAAGGTCTAACTAACATTCGATACCCAACTGGATCGGGTAAACAATCTAAATATTTTTTTATACCTTCTGGGTCTGTAGGGATTTTAATACCTTCTTGTTCGGTATCATCAGTTTTAGGAAGGATGAGTTCCTTATCCGGTGTTATTATCGTCATCGACATTCTCCTCTTTTTTTAGCAGGTCTTTAAGATCCTGAAGCAGCACTTCTAGAGCACTGAGCTTGCCCTTAGCATAGTGGAGCCTGTCGAGGGTGTCTATACCATAGCACATATCTTGCTTGGTTTCATCGATGCGTTTTTTGATGTAATTCTTGACTGTTTGTAGTGTTCCTATATCAAGCATAATTATTTTTAAGTTTTCTTATGATATTATATGATTCACCACTGTCAAATTCTTTCTGAAGACCTAATTTATAAGACCATTCTTTAGCATTAGTACCTTTTATAAAAATTTCATTTAAGTCTTCTCCCCATTTCCTTACACCTCTTTGGAGATATTGTTCTCTTCTAATTCTTTCTTGTTCGGTAGTCTCATTACCATCCCAACTAGACTTACCATGAAAATGTAAAGTTAATGAATGATTTGCTATCATTGTTTTATAACCTCTTATGGCACATCTTATTCTATAATCCATATCCTCACCACCACAATTAGAGAAGGTATAATCAAAGTAACCAATTGCATCATGTACTTGATAAGGTATTCTTCCTAAATACATTTGCATAAATATTCTTTCTTGTAAGTGATTAAATTTAAATTGTTGTTGATGAAATTTTACAATTTGTTCTAAATATTGTTCTTTGCCAACATATTCATTAAGTTGCATACATGGAGAAGTTTTAAATTCTGCTGAAGTATATAAATAGTTTATATTGCAAGCAGGTATGAGTATTGCATCATCTCTTTGTTTTAATGGTTCAAACCAATTGTCTGTAAATACAATATCATTAGTAATAACTACAAAATGTTTTTTAAATTTTTTAGCTATTCTTAAACCTTTATTAAAATTTGTCGCCCAAGATTTAGGAGTTTTATTATTTATATAAACATTGATTGGAAATTGTTTTCTAAATGCATTTGTTCCATCATTATTAACAAATACAAATATATCATCTTTTTCTAATTTAGTTTTTTTAAAAAATGACTCTAATGCAAGTTTAGAATATTCTTCAGTCTCAGCAGAACTTACAAAACAAAATACGTGATTTAAATTAGTTTCTTTGTCCATGTACTTGGAGTCTTATCATTTATAATCTCTATGTCTAGATGATATTGAAAGGCCCGTGGTCCGTGTTCCTTGATGTATTCATAAGTTTTTCTAATACCTTCCTTCGTATTAGTCATAGTCTTATAACCAAGTAGCTTTCTTGCCTTGTCCGAGGAGCACGTTGCATGTTTAACTTCTTGTGGACGATCTGGAACATAAACAAAGTCTCCATTGAAACCAGTAAGATTGGCACACGTCTCAGCAACTTCTTTAATAGTAACAAATTCTTCATCGGGACCGATGTTAATGACTTGGCCCACGACTAACGGATCATCGACCATTTTTATTAAAGAACTTAAACAATCATCTACGTAAGAGAAGCATCTTGTCTGCATACCATCACCATAAATAATTGGAGGTTTGCCTTGAAGCATACGATTAATGAAAATAGAAACTGCATTTCTAAAAGGATCATCATATTTTTGTTTTGGTCCAATGATGTTATGAGGAACTGCTATAACTAATTCAACGCCATGAACCTTGCATAAGGTTTTTAATATTTCTTCTCCAGCAACTTTGGATATACCATATGGATCTACAGGTTTGGTTGGCATATCTTCTGTGAATGGACTTTGTTGATCTCCATATCTTGCCATAGAAGAACAATAGATAATTCTTTTAACTTTGTTTTGAATAGCAGCTGTTGCAACACCTACCGTTGCCATAATATTGTTTTGTGTAATTGTATAAGGTGAAAATACAGATAGTCCCTCGTGCGCGGTCGCGGCACAATGAAACAAGACATCTATGCCTTGAGTTATTCTAAGCATTCTTTGAAAATCAGAACAATCAGCTTTATAAAAATTATCTAGAAAAGGAATATTCTCTTTATCTCCACCCAATAGATTATCAACACCTAGCACTTCGTATTTTCTATTAAGTAATTCTTTACAGATATGTGAGCCTAAAAATCCTGCGGCTCCAGTGACTAAGATTGTTTTATCCATTCTCCTGATCTTTAGGCTGTGGTTTATTAGCCATAGTTCGTGCAACTGATTCCGCGCTGCGGCCCACGACATACCCTCCAAGACCAATTTGTAAAAGAGTCCATACATCTCCCGGAAGAGTTATAGTTATAGAAGCTTTAAAAAAGAATAAAATTACAGGACCTAATACATAATTCCATATTAAAATAAATATTAATACGTACATTAATAATGGTCTCCAGCTCGATGCGAACCAGCCAGCTTTGGCCTCTGCCTCAATAATTTTTGCTGCAGCAGTTAATTCTTGAGTATGTGATTGCATCATCTGCGTTTGCAGATCTGCTTTTAATTTAGCAGCAAGGTCTTTGTCTGCGACTGCTTTGTCAACTGTGTTAAATAAGATTTTCGCAAGTGGGGCAACTGCTTGTAAGATTGGCAACATTGTTCAAATTTCTCCTTTCTTCTTATACCAAGGTATGGAGCCATTTGCAACATCACTTCCATGGCTTTAACTCCAGATACTTGCCATTTAAATGTTTTTTTATGATGTTGTTTTTTTGGTGTATATACGTTAACAGAACCCAATTTAAAAAAATCGATAAATCGAAGAACAATATCTTCGTCTGTCATTCTTACTTGAATTTTAAAAAATCTATTATTTCTTAGTAGTTTTCCCCAAAACCCAAATGATCCTTCACCTTCAAATACTCCAGCAAGAAATATTAGTTTTTGTTCTCTAGTTAATTTTTCGTATGAGATCAACGATTCCTCCCCTTTTAAGTTTATACTTTATTTTTTCAAAAGGCACAACCATAGTTTCTGGATAAGATTGTGCAAACTTACCGGCTTTTACTTCATTTAATACATCTAAGTAAGCTTTATCATAAGCTTTTTTTATTGTTTTTTCAGGAACACCTAACCTAGCCAACCCTTTTACTAAACCTGTAGCTTTTGCTGTTGCAACATCTGTTCCAACGAAGTCATTAATAAAACTTTGTATTGGTTTAAATTTAATTCCATTATTAAGTTGTACGGTAATAGGGTTAAAAGCTAACTGTAAATCTTCTGGTAAACTATTTTTTATTTCACTTATTTTATTTCTTGTTTTTAATAAATTTTCATTTAATTTTGGAATTTGATCTAATTCTTTACTAGTTGCATAGCCAAATTGATTTTGTAAAATTATTTTTCTAAGTTTCATATCATCTCTTACAGCTTGTTTAATTAACGTTGTAGCCTGATTTTCATATTTTGACAAAACCATATTTGATGGATTTGGAAGAATCATAATATTCTTATAACCAAAAGCTTCAACAACTTCATTAGGCATTCCATATTTTTTAAAAGCTTTAGCAACTGCAAGTTGTGTTCTATGTTGTTTAGTGAAACCAGAAACTGGGGTTAAGACTCTTTCTAAATTTTCATTATAACCTGCAAATTTTTTATCTTCTAATAAATTTCTAAACCTAGCTTCAAAAAGCTTTTCTGGTCCACTTCTTAAAAAAGATGTAACTGTTTTAGGAGCATAAGCAGCCATTATTTTTGTTCTTTCTTTTCCATAACCTTGACCTTTTGCTTCTATTTCACCTGCTTGGACTTTACTTAAAGTTTTGCCTCTTTCAGTCATAAGTTGTCTTCTTTGATTGACATCAAACATACTTTTAATATTTTGCGCGGATTTACTTAATAGTTCTGAAGATTTTAAAGGTAATCCATAAGCGGTTAACAATTCATCAATTTCTGGTTTTTTACTTATTATAAAATCTGTCTTTAATCTTTCAGTAGGAAAAGCTTCTTCAAATTTTTTAACTGATGTGAACGCGTTATTTGCTGGAAACTCCTTTTGAATTACATTTAATAATACTTTTCTATTTGCTTTTTCTCTACCAAGTCCTAAAGCTATTGTTTTTAAGACTTCTGATTTGTCGTTATCAAGATAAGGTTCAATTTGACTGACTAATCTTGGAGTTTTGTTTACATCTAATTTTTTACCTAAAATGTTATTTTTAATTTGTATTGGAAGTGCACCCTCATCAATAAGTTTTGTTGTATTGAATGCTTTAGAAATATTAATTAAAGTGTTTTCTCCTTTTGGAGTTTTAACAAGTCCCTCCTTAGTAACATTGGTATTGTAAAAATTTTCAAAAAGTTTTTTTGCATTAATTGTTTCTGTGTCTGCTCTTTTAGAAGTAAATTTAATCATGCTTCCTAAATCTTCGTCAGCAAATGCTCCTATTCCTTGTTGGCCACTTACGTTATCTGATAAACCTAATTTATTTTGAAAAAGTTCTTTTACGGTTGGCTTAGGTTTAGTAATACCTAATTTGTCAATGACAAATTTTGCAAATTTTGAACTACTCATTTTTTCTTTTTAAGTTTTAAACCTTGAGAAGCAGGTCCTTTTAATGGTGGTGGGCCAAATCGCTTACCAGGAAGTTTAACCTTTTTTCGCTGGTTCATTTGATTTAGCTCTTAAAGATTGTTCTTGAAGTTTTAATTTACCTTGAGCAACTTTCATTCTTTCAGCTGCTTGTTCTTCTTGATTTTCTACTTTTAATCTTTCTATATCAAATTTTTCTTCAAGTTCCATTTCTTTACGATCCATATCTTGTTGAGCTTCTTGTGCTCTTCTTTGAATGTCCATAGCTTTAAGATCTAACTCTCTTTGCTTCAATGCAACTAATGGATCTTGTTGTTGTGAACCACCTTCTGCTTGAACTAACTGTGCTGTAAGTTCTGCAATTCTTTTTGCTATCATTGAATTGAATTGTATCTCAAATCCTGCTGGATCTTCTTGAGACATTGCTACCATTTCTTCAGATTCAGATATCATTGCACCAACTTCTCCTTGAGCTTTGAAAGAAATATGATCAGATATGTGTCCTTGTAGTAAAGCGTATACCATAGGATTAATTTGTATCATTCTGCTTTGAATAAATGCACCATGAGCCGAAATATGTGCATCATGGTCTTGATCTGGAAATACTTGAAGCATTTCCATCTTTAAAGATCGTGCATTTTCTACTGCAGGGTCTTGAGGAACTGGTTGTTGAGGTGGTGGCATTAATAAATCTATTTCTCTTGTGCCAATTGCTTCATAAACACGTCTGTATGCTTCTCTTAAGTCATGCATTTGTGGATTTGACTGTGCAATTTGTAATTGTGTCTGCGCAAGTGTAAATCTTTGAGCCATTGAAAAAATATTTGGATCTGCAACTGGTATAACATCAACTTTGTCATCAAAATCTTCTACTTTTACCATTCGATCCGCTCCTGTAACTGCGTATGGGTACACTGGAGGTAGATAAGTTGCAAAAACATCTGCTAAAAGATTAAATTCTTGTTTCATTGTGTAATAAATTCGTTTGTGAATAGCTGACATGACCCTTGAACCACGTTCTAAAAGTGCAATTGTCGTTCCAACAGCTCTATTTGCAGTATCTTCACCTAATTGCATGTCTGCAATTGATGCAAAACGTTGTCCAGCTTGAACACAGAATCCTAAAAGTTGAAATAAAGTTGGACTTGGCTCTTTAAAAGGTAAAAGTTGGAACTGATCTTTAATATTTCCGCCTGGTGCATCAACATCTCTAAACTCACCGGGTTGAAAAGGTTGATCATCATCACGAATTCTTATTCCTCGTGACTTAAATCCTGCGGGTAAGTTAGCTAAAGTGCCTGCATCAAGCAATTGTCTTAATGCAGAAGTAGCTGTTCGTGATAATCCACCTATCATGTGAATTAAACCAAAACCATAAAACCCTAAACCTGGTAAAAATTTGTAATGAACAAAGTATTCTGTTCTTTTCATTAGCTCATCTTCTGGATCGTAATTACGATAAATAGATAAAATCTCTTGAGAGCCTTCATCAATAGTTACAACATACGGAATTTTAATATTTTTATTCTTTTTAGAAGTATCTGGATTTTTTTCATATTCTTCTAAATCCAAATCAACATGCATTTCTAATATGTTGTGTTGAAACTCTGTATCTCCAGCAGGTTTGACACCTTCAATCTCATCTAATTTTTGTTTTAAACTACTATCTTCTGGTCTTTTAACAGATAATTCTACATCTCTATAGAATCCTGCTCTTTGTTTTTTAAGAACTTCATTATCACTCATTTTTATAATATGAGTAATTCTTTCACAATCTTTTAAATCTGTTGCATAGTAAGGCACTACTAAGTCTTGCGCGGGTATAAACTTAGCAACTGCTCTTTGCATTATTTCATCATAGTAAATTTTTTTAAACGTAGATCCTGATATTGGTAAATAAAATAGTAATTGATCGAACTCAGGAGTGTATTCTTGCATTTGATCCATCAACATATAGTTCATAAAATCTTCAACTCTTTGTGCCTGTTCTACAGTTTCACGAGTTGCGGCACCAATTACTTGTGTTCGCACTGGTCCTTCTGGTGGTAATAATTCTTTGTAAGCTTGTGCTTGAAATTGTGTAACTGATTCTGCTAATAGTGGATGTGTTACACCAGAAGCACCTTGAAATGGTCTAGTTTGATCTGTGTATTTAAAACCTAATAAATCTAGACCTTGTGTATAAGTTTGTTCCCAATCTTGTCTTGAAACTTTATCTTTTCTGTAATCTTGAATAAGACTTCCTGCCATACGAGACAAAACTCTCTCGTCCATATCTTCAGCTAAGTTTTTGTAGAAATCTCCTTCAGTGTCTTCTGTAGTTTCTTCTTCAACATCACCTTCGTTAGTTGGAGTTTCAATTTCTACGTCAACTTCTTTTTCTTCAAGAACTGGCTCTTGAGATTCATTGTTCTTATCAATTTCAGCCATTAATAAAGTTTTGTAGGTTTAGTTCTTCCTAGTTTTGTTTTTGCAAGAACCATTGTACCTTTTGAAGCTTTTATAAATTTACCTTCTTTAGCCATTGGTCCAAAATTACTTGTGTCTTCTGTGCCTTTAAATCTACCAAAAAGATTTCTGATTTTACCAAACATTCCTGTGGGTGCTGCATCATCAGACATTTCAAATGGTTTTGATCTTGTAATTGCTAAACCTTTTTGAATAGCTGCATCTTGTCTTGCCATTCTTGCCATTGCTGCATCATCAGACATTTCAAATGGTTTTGATCTTGTAACTTCTAAACCTTTTTTAATGGCTGCGTTTTCTTTACCAGCACCTAACATTTTTGAGGCTGCATATGCTGTTCCAAGAAGTGCTGCTGCTTTTCCTATTCTTTTTAAGTTTTTACTTGCCATGATTTACTCCTTTGTTATAACAAAGATTATAATATCATGCAAATATATTAACGACTAGACCGCCTTCTTTTTTATAAAGTTTAAAAGGCGTACCTTTCATTGTTTCTGTGACTTTTATACCAAAAGCAGGATAATAAAGGTTCGGATCGTTAGCTTCCATTTTAACTATACTACCACGTTGTTGTCCAGTTATAGCTTGCCAAGCTACAGCTTCTTCTTCAGTTCTAA
>Ga0247833_1006368_pt1 | contig 13156 bp, 8 predicted proteins | sample LaCruzMarch2015__7_FD_187117 | JGI IMG/M metagenome (GOLD analysis project Ga0247833, IMG submission 187117) | Freshwater microbial communities from meromictic Lake La Cruz, Castile-La Mancha, Spain - LaCruzMarch2015_8m | ecosystem: Environmental > Aquatic > Freshwater > Lake | place: Spain...
CCACATCAAGATTTTTTGTGGCCCAAAGCTGTTCACCTATTTTAACACATTCAAAATCTTTACTTTTCAACATTTCTATTCAGATTTTACATGATTATTCCTGTAAATAAATCACCTACTGAGTAGTGACAGCCTTTTATTAAGGTAATATATGGAAATAATACAAGTTTTAGAAAACTCATGAACTTCTATTCCTTATATTTATCGAGAAAATCAAACGATTTAGTTATGACTTTATCCATTCTCAAGAATAAATTGAATATTCCGGTCAAACTGGGTTCTTCGTCACTTTTGGTGAAAATTTCTTATTGCTTTCAGGATGGTATTAGAGTTCCATCCTGCAAAAAGGTGGTAAATATTTTCAAAAAACGACCGAAAGCCAGGGTTATTGAACACAAAACAGCCAGAACTTTGGGTAAAAAAATTATGTATTTACCACAGACATGACGAGATAAAATGCAATTTAATTCCGGTTTGTCCCAACAACATTTTAAAAAGTCACTAACTTTTTATGCTTATGTACCCTTTACCTATGGCACCTTCTTTCCTGTTAAGTAGAAAGTTGAACTTATCATTCGAAATATTGAACGGTTCAAAATATGAATACCAAGGCTTATAGTTAATATCTTCTACAAGGATAGAATTTGAACTTGATAATTTTATATTGACATAAATGATCAATTCTGATATAAGTAGGTTTGTTGTTTTTAATATTTGTCCTTTGACATACATTCCCCTTTTAGGTCGAGAGATAATGCCACAATCAAGAAATAAAGGAATTGTCTCGTCAATTCCTATATGCATGGCACGATTTGACCCATATATGGCACCTATTTTTTCAATAATTACTCGTTTACTTATTTTTTCCTGTACTTTAAATCCAATGGAGAAAGCGTTCAAAATATCATACACAATGGGAAAAGTTAAGGAATATAAACAAATCAAAAAGGCCCTTCTATCGGAAAGACTTAAAGTTTGAAAGTCTCCTTTGGTTTGTTTTGCCAACAGGTTTATTAAAGAAGTATTTTTATTGATTATTGAAACTAAGTGACGCAAGGTTTTTTTTGCCCTATTCTCACCTTTAGTAAATTCAAGTATGTACTTCAAGTAGGAAGGTGTATTCACCTGTCCGGTACTGATGAAATCAGCTATTGCATATTCCAAAACAACAAATGGAATACGATTATTGATACCTATGTATTTTCCTTTACTGCTCATTGATACTTATAAAAGGGACTATAACCTCCCATATATGAGAACCTCCATGCGTAATTACTTTGGTATTCTCGTTTGTAAATGCCTCTTGTTTCTTAAGGTAAAGAGATAGACCTTTTTTGCCAACTTCAATGTTTGAATTCAACGATATGAAATTTTCCATCAACATTTCGTTAGTAAAATATAAATGCCTTTTTCCACGACTTAGTGCGCCTAACTTGTCTTTTATGGTTAAGTTTTTTAAACCGGTTGCTTCTATATTTCCATGGTCGGCTGTTATGTAAATCTGAAATCCTTTGTTTTTTAAACCTGCAATAGATTCAATAATTTTAGATTCTGTAATCCATTGCTCTGTTGAAGTCTTTAATTGCGTGTTACCAAGTATAGAACCATGCATGATATCATCTAAATCATTACAAACCAAGCCAAGCATAACGGTGTCTGGTGAAATATCCTCCAGGATTATTGGTTCTTTTATGCCGAATTTTTTGTAGGTAATTTGAAAACCAGATAAACCATGTTGTTGCCAATAGGTCTCAAAAAGTTTCATTTCTTTCGAATTATCCGCGGACAAGTCGGGTTTATCTCCTTTAAATATGGCTTGTCTTGACCATGCTGTAATGGTTGGTATATAGGCTAAGGTAGCATTGGATGTATAACCTATATCTGCATCAGATAATGCTTTTCCAATGATATTCCATTGCCAGTAATTCATACCGTCAATGACCACTAACGCTTTTTTTTTGGCCGGTCTTGATTTTAAATGTTCCAATATTCTAGAAACAACAACTGGTTTCCTTACACCACTTAAAGAGAACAAACTGCCATAGTTGTTGTCAATAAACCGTTGAAATCGAAGATTTAAATTATCCTCAACTATTATATATTCCTTCTTTAAATGCTCATTTTCAGACAATAAATACTTTAATTTTGCATTCGCCAACACCATAATAATTTTGAACCATTGGTCGGCTATATCTTCAATAATTTTAACTTGTTGTTTGAGATACTCAATCAAGCCTTCAAGTTCATTATCGTTATGTCCATTTTCATCAATAAATATACCTATTTTCAGAGGTTTGGAGAATAAAGCGTATTGTTCCGGAGATACTTGTACTGGTTTTAAATATTCAAAAGTAAATAGGTAGCCCAAACTTTTAATTAAAATGGATTCATTGAAATCAAGTTCTGACATCGAATGGTTTACATACGATGCCCATTGCTCTTGAATGTATTTGGTAAGACTAACTTTAGTTAATCCTTTTGAAACAAGCAAAGGGAAAAAAGGCTTTGTGATATGGGATAAAAATTTGGTTAAAGGTTCATTTATTCCATTTTTTTCAAGAAAAACGGTAATAAGTGCATTCATTATTCTTTCCTTACTCTTATTAATGGTCAATGTTTCAAAATCAACATTGTATAAGTTCTCCAACAAGAATTTTAAAGTTTTATCATGGCTTAATTCTTCGTATGGTTTTATATTACTTAAAACACATAGGGCATTGAAGCTTAATCCTTTGATGGCTTTAGCATCTAAATTGGGAAATAAAGAGGGTAAGCCTACTGCTTGAAAATGGACCAATGTTTCAATATCTGGAGGAGGAAAATAATTATCTGGGGCAATAATTAAATATCTATTAGAAGATTCTCTTACTTTTAGTTCAAATTCAAGCCTTACTGACAAGGCAGTTTTACAATTCAATAAGGTGTATCCATCACTTAAGAAAGCCTGATGTAACTCGTTATAATCAAATAAATGATCTTGATCAGCAATAATGAGGTGCTGTTTGTGACTTGAAATGACCAAATTTTTATATTTATCAATCCAGTTACTCATTTATGATTTTTACGATTAATAGACAAGAAAGCGCAGGCACTATTTGGATAGAAGATTGAAAGCTATCTTCCCAAAGCTCTTTTTCTTTATGTAGTCTGGTTAGTCTCGATTGCTTTATGTTTTCAATTCCAATTCGGTTCATTTGTTTTTCTTGAAACACGAATGACTTTTCTTTATTCGCTTTAATTTTATCTGCATTCAGCAGGATACTACTTTCAAAGGCTTCGTATTTCTTTTGCATCAGTTCCTCTGACTTTTCTGAAATATCTTCAAATACTTTTTTAGACTCCTCCAGTGATAGTGCGCCAGTACAAATAAAATAATCGTTTTCCTGAATTACTTTATCCCAAATACTTTGTGCAAATGCGGAGAAATTTTCACCTTCTGATGAAATAAAAATGGGTTGAATAATCTGACCTGCCTCAAACTGATTTTTTACCTCTAAATGCCACAAAGACCAATATCCTGTAGTATCACTATTTTGTTTTGTTTTCACCATTGGAATGGGCTGAGAAGTTGTGTAGGGTATCGCTTCTCTCAACATGGTTTGAATAAATTCGTGCTGTAAAGATACCGGTTCAGGAATGGGATTATTCACACTTTCTTTTACATTGAAAGTATAAATCCCCTCTTTATGACCAGGAAATCTGAACTTCATTCCATCTATTAAATGTTGGTAGGTGATACCTTTTGTCGTCAGATACTGTTTGGTTAGGTTTTCTAACCAAGCGGGTAATGGACTATGTTTAATGCTATCCACTTTATCGACACTTATGTCCTTGGAAGCTAATGTGGGTAATGCTCCTTCTGTACTCTTATAGGATTGTAATTTAGTTTTTATCTCTTCTAACCAGTCATTACTCTCTTGTTCAAATTTCGTAGGATTTAATAAAGAAGTAAGGTATAAACGGTTTAGTTGATCTCTTTCTAAGGTGCTATCTAATACATCGGACGTTTTATCAATACCAAGTTCATTCATAATCTGACTCAGTTTGGTTTCAACTACTTCATACACACGTTTATCCACTGAATTGTCCAACATCATATTTAGAGCAAGTACTTCAAATGATTGTCCAATACGGTCAACTCTACCAATTCTTTGCTCTAATACCATGGGATTCCATGGCATATCATAATTAATGACAATATGGGCAAACTGCATATTCAGGGATTCACCAGCAGCATCTGTACAAATTAAAATTTGTGAACCTTCTTTAAATTGTCTTAAAGCATTTACCCTTTGATCAAAATCCATGGAACCATTAATAACATCGCAGATATAACCACCCTTTTGTTCCAATACCTTTTTAAGCATGAATTGAGTGCTGGTAAATTCTGTAAAAATCAGGAACTTGACATCTGGATTTTGTTCAGAACGTTTTAGTTCGGAAAGTTTGGTCATCAAAAACTCTACTTTGGCGTCCGTTTCCTTATCTAAACAGTCTTTGGCATCCCGGATCAGACCTTGTAATATACTTAATTCTGTGTCATAGTTTGCCTTAGCTTCTTCAACGAGTGAAAATAGCTTTTGCTCGAAATCTAATTCCAACTGGCCTTCGTAGCCAAAATCCTCCATGTTATGAATGAAATGGTCCTTATTTACCTCCTGTCTTTCCCCTGAAAGTCTGTCCGCTCGTTTTTGCATAGCATCCAAAATGGCTTGTGTTGAACTACTCATCATACGTTGAAAAAGTATCATCACAAATCCATAAGAGGTATTTTTAGTCTGTTGTGCCAAGTTAAAACCACTTACTACATAGTCTGTTACGTCGTCATAAAGGGCTTTCTGTTTACGGTGGTTTACTTCATGAAGTATTACTTCTATTTTTTTGGTATGCCTTTTATTAAATAATGGTTTACCGTTATAATCTATGGCTTGTCTCTTTTCAGTTCTTACAACGTAAGGTTCTAATTCAGGTATGGTAGGCATTCCTTCTCCGGCAAAGGCATCACTATTTAGTAATTGTAATAACCGCCTGAAATGATCACTTTTGCCTCTGTGAGGCGTCGCTGAAAGTAACAATACATTGGGTATGGCATTGCATAAAATATCTGCCATTTGAAAACGGCCAACCTGCGTACTACTTCCACCAACTTTGTGGCATTCGTCAATCACCAGGAGGTCAAACTCTGCTTCTATGACACTTTGAATGCGGTATTTATTGTATTCCTCGATTTTTTGTTTATTCCAGCCTTGACGGGTTTCAATAGGTTTTAAGGCATCCATAGAAACGATGATTTGATTATGCTGTGTGAACAGATTAATCTCGTTATCAACTTCAAGCCTTGCAAATGTTTTACTTAATGTATTGATGTAATCGGTATCATAGATATGGAACAATTCATTAAAATGTTTTTTCATTTCTTGCTGCCATTGTCCCATGGCCGATTTAGGAACGACAATTAAAATTCTTTTTGCAATTCCTCTTAGTTTCAATTCTTTAAGAATCAAACCAGTTTCTATGGTTTTGCCCATACCGACTTCGTCCGCTATAAGAAACCTTAGAAACTGACCTGCCATGACCTTTTCTAAGGCTAATATCTGATGAGGTAATGGAATGATGTTACTCTCAATGGGAGCTAACATAGCTTGCTTAAAAACCTCATTTTTAATTTTTGCCGCAATGGCCTTAAATGTTATATCTGCATCTGTTGGGAATTTTGTTTCATCTGCTAACTCGGAAAAAGGAACAGATTTCACCTCACCTGTTGACAGTATTTTAATATCGGCTATTTGTTTTCCAAACACCGATTTTCTGGATAGTATCTCTATTTCTTTCCCTTGGTAAAGCATATTATTCCCGGTCTTTTGCTATATCGTAATACATCAATAATTGCTCGTCTTCCAACAAAATATTTTGGGGAATTTTATCACCCAGCGTTACGATGGTTTTGAAATCTTTTTGCTCCCAACTGTTTTTGAAACCTGCACGCAGGGCTTCAACTCTTACTTCTTTGAGTTTTTTAGCCTTTGGCTGGCTTATGGCTGTAACATATCCTGTAAACTCTTTCAATAGTACTTTAGTACGCAAGGCTTCTCTGTCTTTTGCTTCATTAGGGTCGGGTGTACGCCACTTGCCATCAGCTTCTTGAATAAAGCTTTCGTTAAGTATATCCTGTAATTCCGGCAAAGTATCTCCTTTACGAAGGGACTGGGTAGCAATGCGGAAATCAGGCATGATGTCCTGGTATTTCTGTGCCTGTTTACGTAACCTCTCTTTTAACCATTCTATGGCATCACTTTCATTGGTAACGATCAAAGACAACTGCACAAAAATGGGAGTTTTGGCTTTTTTCTCATCGTACTCAGCTGCTTGCTCTGCTGTGAAATACATGCCATCTCTTTCTATAAACCGCTGCTTTAAGCCTTCTTGAAAATCTCTTGCATCAATGGGTACTGGTAATCCTCTCATTAAGTAGAAAGTAATTAACCTATCATATAATATTTTGGGGCTTCTTTCAATTATTGCTGTTGTCCCGTTATCCTTTTTTATATGTGGAGGTAGATGATGTAAATGTTCCGCTAAAAAATCCCAAACAGCAACATCACCATGTTTGGATCTGAAATTACTTTCAAATACAGATGTAGGCTTATAGCAACTAATAACTAAATCTTGTTTAACTGCTGTAACAGTGTTTACAGCTTTAAAACTGCCTTGCTGTTTATCTAATGCTGAAATATTTGCAATAATAAAACCTGCTCTTTGCAAAGCTGTTTGAATACCGTTCCACACTGCTGCGCTAGTATTGCTAAATTCAACAGTCATCCATTTGCCGGGTTTAAGCAATCTATAATATTCGAAAAAGCACTCTGCCATCAAGTCCTGGTAATCTAACAATGATTTTCCTAATACTTTGTTTTCTATTGCTTCTTTATGAATGTTAGTTTTTACTTTTAACCAAACCTCCCACAAATAATTTAATTCAGAATACATAATATTAGCTCCAAATGGAGGGTCAGTAAATATGTAATCAATAGAACAATCACCTAAGCATTTTATGTTAGATGCGGAGTTGGTATAAACAAGATTTTGCGATACAAGGATATTGTAAGCCTTCTTAAAATCATCGGATTTACCATTAAAAACCTTTAAAACATTTGACTCAGCAATTAAAGAAGGCATATACAGAGTCCCGCTTAATGTACCATTACCTCGATTACCTAAATTGTAACGTACAAGCTTGGAACATAATGTCTGTGATATTGAATTTAATACAAGCAAATGACGCAGAGAATTACCGATTCTATTACGTAATGCTGACAAAATCCAAAGGTTTCGTTTAGTGTAAAAATGGTGTGCATGTGTAAATCCACCATCATCATTTCTCCTTGATTCACCGCCCTCTGGCATCCTATCGCTAGGAAACCAGTATGGTATTGAAGACTCTTCAATTTTGCTAATTACTTTATAATCGAATGTATCTGGACGCTTAAAATACTTTTTCGTTCCAACATTATAACTAATTATCACAGGAACTATTTTGATTTGCCTGATAGTTTCATTAATTGACTCATCATAAATTGTTACGAAAGTTTTCTCAACCGAACTTTTTGTTTGTTTGGACTTACAGTTATTGCAAATAAATTCATCCTTTACAGATGATGTTTTTTCATCAATTGCTACATCGTAGAAAATAATTTCAGAATTGCAATTTGGACAGGTGAATACTTCACTCCAAACCGTATAATTTATTTTGCCAACTTTACCATCTGAGTGGTTAGTTTGATACATCCATCCACATTCAGCCTCCACTGCCGAAATGATATTATCTATTTCTTTTTGAAAGTCTTCTATTACAATAGGAGTATTATAATTGTAATCAATAAAACTCGCTACAGGACTTAAATCACCACATATTGCTTTTCGAGTACCCCAAACAGGTGTTTTAAGCCCTAATAATTTAAACTCGTTTTCAATAATATATTTTGATTCTGATGTGGGATACCCACACATTTGAGATGCAACACCTGTCATACCAGTTCCAGCAAACCCATCAAAAACTATATCACCGGGTTGAGTATAATGTAATATGTATCTCATAATTGCTGGGTGAGGAACTTTTGTATGATAGCTGTGTGCCATGTAAATAGGGTTGTTTTTTCCCTCACTTATATCGCTAGCGTATGGACCATCCACATGAAAATCAGGATTTCTTCCCTTTATATTTTCTTTCTCCTTTTCCCATTCTGAAATAAAATCATTCAGCCAAGGGTTAGGGCAGGCAGTATAATAGGGAGGGTCGCTGAGATTAATAATATCCTCATCTTCGCCAATTGGAAATCCTTCTATGGTTTTTAACTCCGGCAGTTTGGTTCGCAGCTCATTACGGAAGTAAGCTCTGCGTTCTTCCTCAGAGTTAAATGTTTTACCCAGACAAATAACAGGTCCTTTATCAAGATTTTCTGATATGTCAGTAAATAAATTTTCTTGTGCCATGGAAGTGAGTTACTTAATGATAATACGAACTTTGTTTCTTTCTTTACCTGAACATAAACCATCTATATAACGCGTGAGTGTGTCAATGGCCTCTTGTGGCGTCAATGGTTTGTTCAAGTGCCTTCGTATTTCTTCCATAGTTATTTCCACTTTATCGATACCCTGAGCAAATTGGGCAATTAAATTTCTAAGCTTTGACGCATTGTCAACCGTAAGTTCTACTGTGCCATTTCTAAAATCCTCCACCAATTGTTTGTCATTGGCTTGTAAAATATCCATGTTTTCTTGCACCGATGGATCTCTGAAAACAGAACGCATGGCATCGGTCCATTTTTCTAATAGGTTGTTCAATTGCTCTTCTAATTGATGGATATGGTAAGTTGGTTTACCATAATACTCCCTTGGATTAAAATCGTGATAAGGCTCTGCCAAAACTTTCGCTTTCGTTAAAGAGGCATCGGCCTCACGAAGGGAGGTGATACTGTTTACCCAATTTTGATATTCGGTAGCAGTTATAAATTCCGAATCTTTGATAATGTCACAGATACGTTTTTCCTCACTTCCCAATATTCTTACTTTAGCTAAATCATCTTGTTTAGATAATCGACAACGAGTGTATTGATGTAAGTAATAATCGGCATAACGATCAATTAATGAATTAAGGAGTGCTTCATATTTTTTAGCATCAACGTCTTGTGAAGAGGCAACCACGGCTGGCAAGTTATCAATGGCTGCTTTTATATCATCAAACAGCGGTTTTTCCTCTTGAACAACATAAGATTGTGCGGTGTAAAGGTATCCAACCAAACGTTCAAATTTCTCTGCTTTTTCTTTTAACTTATCTATTTGTTCGCAATAGGCCCACCCTTTAAAGGTGGAATTTAGCTCTTCTTCTGTGAATTTGAATGCCTTTAATTTTCCATAAGTATTGTAAGACTGAATACTATCCAACATATTACCTAAGGCTTCCAATGCTGATTTCATGGTAGCAATATCACCGTCATTTAACAAGGGTACGTTTCTGCACTTTAAACCTTGAGTAATAACAGCCTTAGTTCTCACTGTCTTTTCGGCTTTTGTTTTAGCCTCAGTAATAATCTTACTGATGGTTTCAGGCTTTTCAAGTTCTGAGGTATAATCTGGTAATCCAAGACAGGTAAACAATGCCTTTAAGTTTTTAATGGGAATACCTTGGGGTTGTTTTATATGTTGAAAGGTAAAGTAATCTTCCTCTGAAAGAGAAAGTACTGTTTCGATATTTGTGGCAGAAAGATTTTTATTACCTGACCAATTAATTTCAATATCTCCTTTATAGGCCAATACAGCCAAGACAACAAACTCCAATTGATAATCAATATTAAAATCGACAGAGTACCACAGATTTGCAGGTGAATAATGGGGCCATATAATATCTGTTTTATTTAGTACCGCTGTTTCACCAGCGTCCCTCATTTTTCTCTTTATACTATCTGCGTATTTACTGTTATCACTTTGAATATTTTGACCACTCCATAATCCAAGTCCACTTAAAATGGCTTCACCATTTCTGTTGGCAATGGAAGGACTTGTAATTTTCTTTAACGCCGCATTTATGGTTCCACTATAATTATCTTTTGTTAATGGAAGTTGTAAATCTGTAAATGCAGGGTAGTGAGGAAATTTATCATTAAACGCTTTGTTCAAAACCTTAGAAGCAACCGTTCGGAATATCATTTCTTTGGTAGAACCTTCCCCAGGAAGAGGAAATGATTTTAGTGTTTTACTTTCCCCTTTGTAAATCACGTTGGTCTTATCGGTAAATTCCTTATCGAAGATAGCAATGGCTTTTCGCTGATATTCCTCAATTTGACTACTAAATAAAGCTTTTTGGTTGGTAGGTGCTGAACCATGTTTAGCCTTTGCAGCACCATAGAGACATATAACATCTTTAAACTCATCTGATAAATCAGCCACATCAAAATAAACCTCGTCTGATTCATCATTCCGATTTATGGCGTTGAATAAAGGACAGAAGAAAATATAATATTGCTGTATGGGTTCCGTGGTACTTCGTTCATTTGGATTTCCGAAAAAGATATAACCCAAACGAAAGCTTTTCTTATCTATCCATTCTAAAGAATGTTGCCAAATTTTGAATCCAGAGCGATAAGAATCCTGTTGAATTTCCAATACATATTGGAGAAAATCGAAATAGTATTGGTCAGCCTGATCTATATTTTTCTTTATAACCTCATCAGCATAATCCCGAATAATTTGTGGAATATTGATACCACCTTCTGTACGAATATAAAAATCGGCACTTATGGTATCCTGATCAACGTATTGACCCGCCGTGGCAGTGACCAATTGTTTGGCTGTGTTATCTATTGCAGCCAAAAGTAATTCTGGATCATTCACATTTGGAATACTCACACACAAATCTTCTTTTAAACTATGGGCACTTGCTCCATTTCGTTTATCTAAGTCATCACATAAAATTCTGATGGCCAATGATTGAGCGATACGCTGAGCAATATCCTTTCTGTTGGCTCTGGCACCTACAAAATGATTAGTTATTCTACCTGTAATAATTTCTACTTTGTCGCGAACGACTCTAATGTCAGGAATAGCAAGCATGGCTGGATTACTGGCCAAATCGGGCCAATAGGAGTCGTAAGTAATTAAACCCGGATTGTCTGTTGGTACTTCATTTTCTAAAATAGCTTCAAACTTTACAGAAAGTACTTTAAGTATTTCACGTTGACTTTTTCCATGTTTTATTTTTTCAAAGTAGCTTACGTAATTAGGATGAACGGGAAAGAGGTCAATAAATTCGTTTAAATTGGTGTTAATCCCCTCGAAGAGGTGTGCAAATTTTAACAGATGTTCCCGTATTTTACTCTTCTGATGTAAATTCTTCCTTAACAAACGTTCTTTCACAACAAAAGATACATCATCTCTGGTAATGGTTAAATCGGAAAAACGGTCTTCAATTTTATTAAGCATGTCAGCCTGAAACTGAAATTCAGGAGAACGATATAAAAGCTCTTGTACACCAAACATCAACTTAAAACGAGAATTATCGCAAGCCTCTCCAAGCTGTCTGAGTAGCATTAAGTCATTATTTAAAGAAGTTGGATTTCTACCTTTTAAGTATTCCAGCATCTCGTCTATGACTACTAAAAAATGAAAGGTTGGATATTTTTCCTCAAAAGCAGCCATCATGTCTTGCAGTAATGACTTCCAGCTTTCGTTTGATTCTTCATTGAACTTGTATTCTAACCCAACTTTTTTCAGGTATCTTTCAATTTGAGAAAAGACTATATCTTTTAACGATTTATCTGTTCCAATTTCAAAACGAAGTACTTTATATTTACCTGCGATGGGTTTAAAAACGCTTGATAATTCATCATTCTGAAGGAGATTAAGTAAATCAGCATTTTCGGCGATAGCTGAAACCAAAGACATCAAGTGAGATTTTCCTGTTCCATAACTACCTACAATTTGAATGCCTTTGGTTTCAATTTTCGGTTCCGGCGGAAATTCGGTTATGAGATTTTTAATGATAACCTCCTTTAAATCATCTATCATTTTCTTAGAAAAAACAAATGTTTTCACAAGTTTTTCGGCCACAGATAGCTCATTTGTATTTACAAGTTTAACTACAGTAGTAATTGATTCAAATTGAATGAGTTCTTTATATTGCATCTTGCAGTTTTTTTAATGGTGAATCAGAAAAATCTAATGCGTAATTATTTTTTTGTGTAGTCCAGTTCAACCTATCTGGAATATCATATTGATTCTCCCAAATGATTATTAATGCAGTTGATTTTGAAAACTCCTTAAATAAAGTAACCAGATTTAACTCAAGGATAGGTTCCATCAACAAGCCAATATTATAAATGGCTACTACATCATTTCCAACACCATTTATTTTTGCTTTAAAATCAATTAAAAGTTTTTTACAATAATCGTACACATCAATATTAAGGTAAGAATAATCGTCTAGTCTATCAATATATTCTGCCAATTCTTTTCCCAAATTAATGACAGGGATGTTTTGAGCTTTAACCAACTCGATTTTATCCTTTAGTTCACTGGGATTACATAACAAGGTATATATCTTATATCGATCAGTAGATGTTAAAATATGATTGAAAGAATAGTTACTCATACTTTTCAATTATGGTCGATATATTCATATTCATTATCACCTCCGCTGTATGTATGGAATTATCTTGGAAATTCAATCCAACAGGTACGCTGCTTGGCAAGATAACAGGTAGTAATCCCCCTTTATTATTGCCTGAAACTATATTCGTGTTGGTTAAAAATGCTGCATCACCTGTTTTGTTATTACTTTCCATTTTATTAATAGGTTTGGTGTCAATATTATATTCGTCAGTAATTTGATTTTTTATTAAATCTGATGAACCTCTTTCAAATATATGATTTTGTTTTGGATTAACTTTTATTAGTTTGTCAGAAAATTTGAAAATGGGGATTTAATTTCAATTTCTCAAATAATACCTTCGACATACTGAATTTCTTACATATAAGTCTATTGAATAAAGTTGAATATTGTTGTAAACTGTCCGAAAATAAATGAAATATTGATTCAATATCATTATCGTATCATTCCTGTGGAAGCGAAAGCTACCTATAAAATTTAAAAACCAGTTCTCAT
>Ga0247833_1006381_pt1 | contig 13135 bp, 8 predicted proteins | sample LaCruzMarch2015__7_FD_187117 | JGI IMG/M metagenome (GOLD analysis project Ga0247833, IMG submission 187117) | Freshwater microbial communities from meromictic Lake La Cruz, Castile-La Mancha, Spain - LaCruzMarch2015_8m | ecosystem: Environmental > Aquatic > Freshwater > Lake | place: Spain...
GCCTCAAAGCCCTGCAGGATGTTGAACGAGGCCAATCGGATCGTTGCAGCTGACGCTATCTGAGCCGCCAGAAGCAGAAGCAAAACAATGCGGGTGAAAAACACGGAATATTCTGGGGCGAACCGACGCGCTAAAATCTATCCGTTTTCCAGCCCAACGCAAGGCCGCCCCAGCCTCACCCACGCCCATCAGCGCCCCCGTTTCCCGCCAACTGAACTACTGAACACCGAATCACTGAACACTGCGGCATACGGCCGCTCCCTCATCCTTCTCGTCCCGCCGCACGTCACGGGGCGCTCAGCGCCCCCCTCCGTGCCCCCGTGTCTCCGTGAGAGATATACCTTCCAGTCTTTAGCCACCGATGGAAGAGGATGTCAGAGGATGGTTTCCCCAGGTGTGACCCGCACCAAACAAGAAACCCCGCGCCTGTTGGGACGCGGGGCTTGGTGAGTTATTCCGTTACGGGACCGTATCCTCACGGCGTTGCCGCCGTGACACGATAGAACTTGCTGCCGCTGGCCGGAACGGTGATCTGCTTGCGGGTGTAGCCGGCGGGCGGAGCGGGCTCGGTCGGACCATCGACCACGCTGACCGTGCCGTCGTTGGCGAACGATGTAGCCAGGTTCCCCGTGCCCTGCACGTTGTAGGTCACATCGGGGCGCTCGAGCCACGTCACGACCAGGTTGCCACCGGAGACGGTGGAGCTGAGAAGCGAGCCGTTGCCCTGCGTCGGGTTCGTGCCGAAGGCGTATTCCTGCGCATTGCTAAACGAGTCACCGTCGGGATCGGCGGTCGGAGCGCCGGTTGTCGCCGGGTCGAGGCCGAAGCCCGAGACCCAAGTGTCATAAGCGTTGCCGCCACTGCCTAGGATCGAGAACGCTTGCGAAGCTGGGTCAAAACCGGAAGCTGAAGCGGTAAGCGTCGCCGTGAAGTTTGCCGAGTTGGGCAGCGCGACCAGGTAGATGAGCACGGCATTTGATCCGGTCGGAATAGTTACGGTGCTGGGCAACGGTAAGTAATTGAGCGACCCATCTGTGTCAGCACCGAATGTACCTGCCACGTTTTGGGTCAGGTCAACTACAAGTGCCGCATCAGTTGCGCCGACACGGCGGATCTCCACGGTCGCCTCCTCGGTCACACCGGTGCCACCCGCGTTCAGTGTGAGCTTGTTGGACTGGATCGAGAGAACGGGTGTGCCCGTGAAGACGATATCCGCCAAATCACCAGGCCCGACAGCAATGACTGTTGCACTCGTCCGCTGGACGATGCCGGTCAGGGTGTTAGGGCCGGCCGGGATGGGTGCCCCGGTAATATTGGAGTCGCCGAAGATGTTGCGGAAAGTCCCGGTGAACTCACCCGCAGTCGAGGGATCGGCAATCGGCGTTGTGCTGCCGCCGCCGCCGAAGGTCTGGCCGGCGTTTTGGAAGGTGACTCCCTGCATCACGACCAACATCGACTGCACGGCATTGCTCAGCGTGGCGAGGGTGACGGGCGTCGGCGTGACCGCATTGCCGGTGGACACCGGCGTGCCGAAATCCTGCAACGGAGTGAGTTGGAATTGCCCGCCGAACACACCGAGACGGCCGGTGATGTTGGCTACGTTGTCGCCGGCAGCATAAACCGTCGTTACAACGCCGGCGGTGTCATCAATCTGGATGCCGGCCGCGTTGTCTTGGAAGAACTTCGTATTGCGGAAAGAAGTGGCCGCCGTGAAAGTGACCTGCTCGGTCACGCGATAAATCAAGCCGGTCGGCTCGGCCTTGAGAGCGGTGAGATTCGCCACATCCTTCGGCATGTCATAATCAGCCGAGGCGACCAGGCTGGTCGCGGAAGCTCCGGTGTTGATCGCCACGGCCCGCAGCGGAACGGGTCCATTGCCGGGCGTGATGGCGATTCCGGTCGCGTCGTCGTAAAGAAGGCTTCCGGCGCCGGGCGTCGATCCGTCGAGCGTATAGCGCACTTCGACACCGGGCCCGTAGGAGGCGAAATTGGAGACCCGCACGGTTTGCGGCGTCAGGTAGACTCCCGAAGGCAGATCGATCTCGGGAATGGACAAAGCGCCCGCGAAAGCGGTGATGGTGAAATCATCAATGGCCAAGCCCGCATCGTTGCCGCCATCGTTGAAATCCTGCCAGCGGATGAAGGCAGACTGCCCCGGCGCCAGAGTGACAGGCACACCGATGGAGGTGAGGCTACGCTGGTTGGCGGGATCGTTTCCGTCGAGGGCGCCGTTGGAGCTGACCGGACTGGGTCCCACGATGTTCAGCCCGGCGAGGGGCGTCACGCCATTGCTGGCTGTGATGAAGTTGGTCGCCGTGGCGTCAGTTCCGTCAACCACGCCGTAGCCGAAGGTCAGAACATTCTGCACTGACGTGGAACTACGCCAAAACTTCGCGGTCAATGTGATGCTCAGGCCGGTCAAAGTGTTGGTCGTGTCGTTCTTGATCAGAGCGCCAAATCCGACCACGGTCGACCCGGAGGCCAGGGCTCCTAGAGAACGGTCGAGGTTCACGTCGCCCGCGATGTTCGTGCTGCCATAGTTGTAGACCGCTCCGCTGTTGGCCGAACCGTCGTTGGCTACGATACCCGTCGCCGACGTTCCCGAGCCGCTGATCTTGGCGGCATACCAGCCGTCAAGAGCCGGACTGGCGACCGCTCCGAGGCTGGTTTGTTCGCCGGGCGTGCCGGAAATAACGTTGGATATCGTGGCTGTCCCGAGGGAGTCGAAGTTTTGCACGTACGAATTGGCGTTGGTGCTCGTGAGGGAGACGTAGGTGATACCCGCGGTGACCGTTCCGCTTGCCGCCACGTTTTGCGTGATCGCCCCGGTGGCGGAGATAGCGACATTGCCGGAGACGCTGCCGAAGGGCGCTGCCGCGGAGATGCGGACGTAGACCGGAGCCGCGGTCAGCGTGCCGCTGGCCGGCACGAGCGTAGCCGTCGACCCGAACGTCGCATTGTCCGCTGAGACCTCGAAACCGGCAGGCGCCGTTGCGGTGACGCTCCCGACGAGGTTCAAACCGCTGACGGTGAAGCTTTGCGCCGAGGAGGGCGTGCCGAGTTCGGCGGTAAAGGCCGTCAGCGTGCCGTCCGTGCTGAGCGTGGGCGCGAGCGGCTCGACCACGATGAAGCTTGTTGCGCTGGTCGCCGTTTGTCCCGCCGCTTCCACGGTGATCGGACCGGTCGTGGCACCCGAGGGCACCGTGGCGGTGATTTCGGTTCCGTCGCCGTTGACCGAGCTCGCGGCGGCGATGCCGTTGAAACGCACCGCCGGCGCCGCCCCGAAGTTGCTGCCGGCAATCGTGACCGTCGAACCAGCCGGGCCGGAGGCCGGGCTGAACGACGCGATGGTGGTTGTGCCTTCTTCGGGCTCGACTGATCCTGTCAGACGAAATGACCCAGTGTCACCGCCGGCAAAGTAATTCGTGATGCGATACGTCCCCCCGGCTGCGATCGTGCCTCCATTGGCCGATGTGTTGCTCAGCGCAACGATCCTGAACTCGACAGTGCCCGAGAGGCCCGTCAGGGCGGACAGATCAACCGCGGTGTTGACGAACGATGCCGTTTCGGTCCAAGTCGCAAGATTGGCAGTGAAACCATCGACGCTGTAGCGGAGCGCCATGTCGCGCGGACCGGTGTTGGACGCTCGTGTGCCGATTAATAGCTGGCTGAGATTGGCCACGTAACCTGGAGCAACCGCAAAGCCAAAGGTGAAATATTTGGTGCCTTGGGAAGTTGCCGCATCCGCCCACCCCGCGGAAGTTATGCAATTGGCAGTTGCGCTTCCAGTTGTGAGGCCGGAACCACGCGCCACCGCCAGTGCGGTCACGTTGGCTACACCATCACCCGCCGTCGAAACTTGGTTGCCCGGTTGGCCGGCCAGATTCCAAGAAGCGACTGTGGTGGCTTGTCCCAGCGCCGGAGCAACGAAAAGCGCGGGAAGAACAGCGGCGCAAAGCAATGCCGACAGACGGGGGAAGGAACGTGGGAAGGGAATTTTTTTCATGATGGTTTGGGGATGGCAGCTGTAGTCTAAAAGTGTCACGCTGGCCGGAGAAAGCCAACCAGCATTTGTAACAATTTCGACATGCTGACTTAGACCCGCCGAGTTTAGTCAGGCAAGCAGACAATCACTACTGATAAACCACCCCGCCGCGCAATTCCTGCGCAGGACCGTAGATAACAAGGAGTCGACGAGATGGCTCCTCCACGGCGACTGCGGCCAACTCCCGGTCGCCTTGCCTCAATTGGACGATCTTTTTTCCGCGGGCCACGACCACCGTCTTGCCCCGCGAAAGCTGGGTCGACTCACCGTTGACCTCGACCTGCACGGAAGCTGCCGGGCCCAGATAGAGGACGGGCCAAGAATATTCTTTCATCGGTGGCGCAGCCGGAATCCCGGCTGTTTGATAAATGCGCAACCGCGGTTTGGGCTTCTCACCATCTTTGTCCTTTTCCGGTGGCCCCTCAAAAAAAACGAGTGTGGTGCGCTCGCCGCCGGCGAGCTTCACAGCGCCCGTGGCCGCAAGAAATCCCTCCGCTTTGGCCTCAATAGTAGCCGCCTCTGCAGGTATCATGAGCGGTCCCATGGACTTTCCAGGCGCCAAGCCATCCGGAAAAGCGCTCTGGCCGGCCCAGTCCAGATAGAGTGGCACCTCAGCAATCGTGGCGTTGAAAAAAGAGACATCCGCAGTCTGCGCGCCAGCCTCGGATTGCGCGTGGGCACTGGCCGCAGAAATCAAGACCAGAAGGAGGAGAAGTCGGCAAAAACGATTCATGTCTAAAGGTATTGAAACCACACAGGGTCAAAGATTCCAACTCTGAATCACGCGCGGGATGCTATTGGTGGTCAGTCCCGCTCCGTCACGCATGGGTTGCAAGTAGATTTGGACGGCGGTGCGTTCCGTAGAGATTACTCCGAGGCCGTTTGTTTGCAAGGCTTGGCCGATTACATGGACGAGAAAATTGCGGCTGCGCACGGTGGCCAGCGGATAGACACGAGCGAACCATTCTTCGATCAACGCATCGTTGCCCGCGGTGATAGTCTGGCGGGTGCGGTTGCCGAACACCGCATTGGTCGGCCAGTTGACCACAACGCTGTCAGTGCCTATCATGTTGAGCTGCGATGGGGAATAAAACGGCTTCTGCGTCCGGAAATTGGTCGCGGCCCGGACAAAATCGTCGACCGCCGAGGCAGGAACGACGGCATTGCTGCCGTTCCCGCTGGCGCTAAGGGCCAGCGCGTCACCGGTTAAAAACACGCCTGCAGCCAGAGCGCGCAAGGCACTGGTTCCGGCAGTGTTGAGATTGATCCTTCCGGCCGGGCGGCTGGCCACAGGCCCGGTCGTATTCGTGCCAGCCGCGAAAATATCGAGCAACTGCGCCGCCCGCGTGCCGTCGTTGGTGAAGCGCGTCAACTCGGGCCGTCCGAGGCGCAGGCTATGCCCGCCCGCGTAGGCTGTGCTGTTGGTCGCCGACGAGGTCAGGTTCGCCCAGGCCCCGGGCTCGTTCGGCCAGGGTGCCGACTGGTTGGTTTCGCCCCACTGCAGGGGATCAAAAATGCCTGCGAGGTCGGTGATCCTGGCGAGGAGCCCGTTCGTCGCGGGGTTGGCCCGGGCCGGCGCATAATCGTTCTCGGATGCGCGAAACAGGCCGGCGGCTGGCGGCGTGGTGCCGCTCCCCCGGGTCCCAGCCGTCCCGCTGTGCCCGCCATCGCCCCAGTTCTCCATGCGAACCTCCCGGGAAAGTCGTGCCGTCGACATGCCGCTCTGCAAGTTGCGACCGCCAAAACTTGTGTTGCCGCTGAGCCACGACGGCTGGATCTGCGGCCTGGGGCTGCCGCCTGATGTCATGTAGTAAGTGGCCCGCGGATCGCCGACCGAATTCAGAAAATCCGCATCGGCAAGCCCCGCGATGTTCAGCTTGCTGCCCAGGCCCGGGTAACTCGCGGAAAAGTAGACCAAATCACCCGGGCGAAAGGGCTTGTCGGAGTAGTGCGAACCGCTGCCCCTGTCATAGACTGCGCTTCCCGCCGCCACGGTGTACTCGATCGTGCGCGTGTTGCCAACGAGCGTGCAAATCGGATCCGTCACAGGGGAGGCGAAAGCGGTGACACCGAAAACATTGGTGATCGTCGGCGAGTTGGTCACGAAATAGCTTCCGGGCGGCATGGCCGGGACGTCGATTGTGTAATTGGTGGCGATGTTGAAATTTGTCAAACCACTGTAATTCAGAGGCTGACGGTTGGTGAAAGAAAAGTTCAAGGCAACGGCGGGCGATGTCCGGTTGTGCAGATTCCAGAATTCCAGATACTCGGTGGTGGCGAACCGGATCTCCCACCGGCCGCGTCCCGCATCCACAGGCGGCCCCTGAAGCACGAATTGAGTCATGCGCTCGTTGAGGAAAGGAAGCAATTCAACGCCCCGGTAACCCACCCCCGCCGCGGGTGTTGTGTCGGCGTCGACGAAGTCGATGATGTTGGCCGCCAAATTATTGACGTAGTCTGCAGCCGGCAAACCGCCTCCCCGGGTGCCGAATCCGGTAAGGTTGCGGTTGATGATGCCGGCCAGCGCGGCTACCGCTGACGCGCGGGTATTGGTGTTGAGATTGTATTTCGCCTGCCCCTCGTCGACATACCTGAAACCGAACGGGATTAGTTCAGGCTCGTTGGTATCATGGCGGAGGTTCGCCGCGAGCTCGGCGAGGATATTGGTCGTCACGGAGGCTTCAACCAGCCTCGCCGTGGCGGGGGTGACGAGATTAGAGCGGGCGCCGACCAGGTTCGTCGCCGCGGCGTTACCAGGATCGCTGGGTGAATTGGTGCTGAAGAGACTCCACAATGCGATTTCCGCCGGATTGGTGCCGGTCAGGCGGCGAGCATTGGTCCGATCCGAGGCGTTGGTCGCACCGACCACCGAGAGGTCCAATTTTCCGCCGAGATCCTCGACCCAATAAGCGAAGCGGGCATTGGTTTGGCCGGAGGCATCGGTCAGGTAAACCCACGACACTGCGGGGCTGGTGATGGACAAGCCGCCGGGCATGGCATTGGTGAAGAGGATGCCGCCGGCCACATTGGTCGATGGTATGGCAGCAGTGACGATGTTAGATACCGCCGTGGAAAGATTAGAGACCGTCGAAAAAATCGGTGTGTAGGAGAAATTAATGCTGTTGCTGATTCCATTGCCGACAAACATCTGGCGATCGGCGTTTGCGACCACAATGAACGTATCGTTAGTCATCGCGCGGGCCAAAGTCGCTTCCGCCACCGCCAACCCCGCCTCGGCGGCCAGTTTGGCACGGTTGTAGTTGGCCACACTGCGCGAGGAGAGGCGATCGGTTGTGGTGCTTTGCATGAAGGCGACAGCGACTACGGCGAGCACCGCGACAACAATGACGGTGGTGACCAGGGCAACGCCCCTCTCCCTTGGATGGTGTGCGAGGTGCGGCTTCATGGGGCGGAAGGAGGCTTGGGGAGCGGGATGCGAAAGGAATAAAGTCCGGCGTTGCGCAGGACGTAGGTGGAGCGGTTGATCAGGTTGGTGTTGGCCAGCGTTGTCGGATCGGCCACGGCAAAGTTCACCTCGATTGCCACGGGGTAGTTATTCGACCCGGGTGTTCCCGCGAAGGGCAGGAGGTCGGAGCCTAGGAGTACGAAGTTGGTATTGTTGGCCTCATTGACAAGCTCACCCAAACCGCGCGCGGCCATGGTGTTGGTCGGCAGCAGATTCAGGCCCAAGGATTCAAACTGATCCGCTGTTTGAGGTCCGGGAAGCGTCCCCCTGCTGAGCACATCCGCATAAGTCTTACTGCTTGGCCAGAAGAGTCGCCGCACCTCGCGGCCCGGCCCATTTGTAGTAGAGGGAAGGATAACATATTCTACATAGCAAATGTCACCTGTGTTTCCTCCGGTTGCTGGTTGCGCGCCGGCGGGAGTTGCGGTGAGGAATTTTAAATAGTAGACATTTTCCCGCCCGACGCGATTGGTTATGATGCGCGGCCAAAAGTTGGTCCCGGGGGGCATCACCACATTGGCCAAATCGCGCGCGAGCAAAAGCTCGATGGCGCGCGCTTCCCGGTCAGCGACAATCTTGTTATCCGTATTGCGCCAGAGCGACATGCTGGTCGAGAGGGCCGAGAACATGACCGCGAGCACGATGGCCAAGATGGCCGCCGAGACCATCACCTCGACGAGGGTGAACCCTCGTGACGGCGTCAATGACGTGGTGCGGGGGCGGGTCATGGCGAGTAAATGAGGGTGGAGAAAAGCGAGGAACGGCTGTTGGTCAATGGGATACTGGCCGGGGCCCGGACCTCGACATTCACGCGGTAGAGGCCACCGCCGAGATTGGTCGCACTAAGCCGGGCCAGCGTATCGATCGCGTTGGCCACCGCACCCGCCGGCATTTGGCCCTGCACCCATGCTGAGTCCGGACTCCCCGCGTCCCGATCGCCGCCCCACAAAAAGTAAGGAACCGTTGTTTGGGATGGGTAGCCAACCACCACAGCATTGTTGGTAATGGAGATTGTCTGGTTGTTACGTTCTTGCAAGGCTGGCCCGTCGCGCAATACCACGCTGCCCAAACTCGGCGCCGCACGCACCGCGGCAAAAAGTTCCTCGGAAATTAACACTCCCCGCGTCTCTGCGGCTGAGTCAGCCCGCATCCGCATGCCCGCGGGCAGCAAGCCCATGACGCCGACGACGACAAACGCAAAAATGCCGATGGCAATGGTGACCTCGACCAAACTGAAGGCTGGCGACCTCTGACGGATCATTGGTGCTGGGAAAATTTTCACTGCGGTGTTTTAAAGTGAAGCATCATCGACGATCACTCGCCCGGTCAGCGGTTGGATACGAAGCTCGTAGTAATTGCTCTTGCTGCCGCGCCAGTCGCCGGTTGGTTCGATCTTTTCGCCAAGGAGGACCGAGACCGCCGTGTTTACGCCTTGCAACTGGCCGAACCGGTTGAAGGCCAGAGCGGGTATTTTTGTGAGGTCTTCCGATCCGCCGAGTCGGGGCAGGGTGCGGGGCGAGAGGGTGGGGTTTGTCAAGGCACCTGATAGAGCCGGGCTAAGTTCGTAAAAAACCCCGTTGGGCAGGCGTTGCCAGCGAGTCACGGCAACCGGCTTGGTCTCGGGTGGTTGCCTGTTGGGGGCGGGATCGCGAAAAACAATGAGGTGCGAGAAGCCATTGGTCATGTTCTTCGCATTGGTCGGAAAACCAACATACGCATTTGCGCCATTTTCGATGGCAGACAAGCGCGCTTGCTCGAGGACAGCCGTCACAGTGTTGAGCGCCCCGCGCCGCCCGCTTGTTCCCATGAGACCTTGCACGGCCGGGGTAATCAGCGCGGAGAGAACGGCGATGATCGCGACCACCACAAGCAACTCAATGAGAGTGAAGGCCGCACCCGAGCGGCGGGTACGGTGACGGGGGCAGACCGTGAAGCACCGAAGGCAAGGAACGGTGCATGGCGTTCGGCGCTCCGCGCTCCATGCTTCACGCTCAATGCTCATCAGCTTTAGTTCCTGATCCAGTTGTTGGTGTTGGTCCCGCCGGCGGTGGACCACAACTCAAAGTAGCTCGTGTAATTGGAATAGCCGTAAAGAGTACCCCATGGATCTGCGAATTGGGGGACACCACCATTGGTCACCACCATGCTCGGGGTCGGCTCAAAATAAACTTTTCGCCCGGCAACAGTCGGGCAGAGATTGGTGTAAAGCGATGTGGCATTGGTTGGATAAAAACCCTCGCCGAGCTTGAAGGACTCGATGGCGGCCGACAATGCCGCCACCTCCGCCTGGGCCCGAGACTCCGCGCCCTTCTTGTTCACATATCCAAGGGTCGAGAGGGTCAACCCAGCAAGAATCGCAATGACCGCGACAACCACAAGCAACTCAATGAGGGTGAAGGCGGCCGACCAGCGCCGTGTGGTGCAGAGACCGGCAACCGCAGGGTTAGCGAGCGTTCGGGGGCGCATAGAGGACCCGGAACAGTTCCGAGCTGAACACGGAACACTGAAAACTGAGCCGAGGCTTGACGAGAGGGGCCTTAGCCAAAACTTCGTGAGGGTAAATGAGCAGCTCATGTAATCACATTGTAAACACCCCCGCCGGAAGTCAACCCCTTTTTCGCGCCACCGCCGGCCATGACAAGATCCGGTGCAGGAGTGCCTTCTCTTCCCGCGGCGGGGCCGGACCCTTTGCTTGCTCTTGTGACTAACCCCTCCCAGCGAAGGGGCGCCGACCGCAGAAGAGTGCCGGCTATCAACAAAATACTGGACAACCCCGGGCCCGAGGTTACGTTTTTGACATACTCTGACAAAACAATCCCCCATGAACACACGCTCCCTCCTCGTGCGGCTCTCTGCCGCGTTCACCCTCCTGACGGTCATCTCGCTCAACGGCGCATTCGCGCAAGCGACGCCCTTCAACGATGCGATCGGGGATATATCACCGGCGATCGATGGCGGCAATCCGGGTGCCGGCACTTTGGACATTGTGAGGATGGAAGTCACGGATACCGAGGAAGACGTTATCTTCACCCTGACCGTCAACGGCAACATCACTGCAGCCGACTGGGGCAACTTCATGCTCGGCATCGCCAATCAAAAAATTGCCGGCAGTCAAATCGGCAATGGCTGGGCTCGCCCGATCAACATGAACGCGGGAGGAACCAACGGCATGACGCATTGGATCGGGTCGTGGGTCAATGGCGGTGGAGGCTCCCAACTATGGGAATACACCGGGTCGGGAACAGGGGGAGGAACTGGTAGCAACTGGGGAAACACCGGGTCGGTCAAATCACTCGTAACCAGCGCAGGAACCCAAAGCACCATTGCCTACACTGTGACCAAAGCCAGCCTCGGCGTGGTAACCGGAGATACAATCATTTTTGACGCCTACTCAAGCGGCAGTGGAAATGGCGACGGAGCCATCGATGCCCTTTCCAATACCAATGTGACGGTTTCGACCTGGGGCGGCACCTACACCTCCCAGTCGCCGACCATTAGCAGATACACACTCTCCAACTCCGCCCTCAACACCACGCAGGACATCACATTCTCGGTGAACATGAGCGCCCAAATCGCCATCGGCGCTTTTGTTCCGGGAGTCGACGTCATCTCCGCCGATTGGGGTGACGGCTTTACCACATTTGTCGACTTGGCGGACCCGGAGGCAGACGGAATCTACACCGGCACGGCATCCGTCAGCGCACCCAGCGGCACCCCGGTGCCCTACCGCTTCACCATCGTGCCAGCCGATAGCTCGTTGCCTCTCGACCCCGAAACAGTGGCCCGCAATTTTTTAATGCCGACAACCCCACTCGAGCTGCCCACCGTCTTTTTTGACAACGCCCAAGGATACCGCAACGTAACCTTCGCGGTGGACATGAGCGTGCAGGAGACCGCCGGGCTCTTCAACCCGACCACGCAGACCGTCGAAGTGCGCGGATCCTTCAACAACTTCGCCGCAGGCAGTGTTCTCACCGCCCAGGGAGGCGGGGTTTACAGCGCAACCTTCACGATCGGTGGCGCGCCCGACCAATCGGTCGAATACAAATTCTTCGCCGCAGGCCCCAACGCGTTAGGCTACGAAGAGGGAGCCAACCGCATTTTCACGCTCGCTTTCAACGCGGGCGGCGCGCCCGATCCCGCACTTGTGCTGCCCACAGTCTTATTCAGCAACCAAGAGGTTGTGCCGGCCAACCGCCCTGTCACTTTTTCAGTCGATGTCACCGTCCTCGAAGCCGAGGGCGGTTTCACCCCGGGGGTGGATTCCATCAAAGTGGTGGGCAGCTTCAATAACTGGAACACCGGGGGTACCGTTTACCAACTTACCGATCCCGAAGTGGACGGCACCTACTCTGGAACTTTTAGCATCATTGGTGCCGCCGGCAGTTCGATCAGTTACAAATTTTTCAACACCAAAACAGGAGCGCCGAATGGTGGGTATGAAAACGACCCGAACCGCACAGCCGTCCTCGGCGCGGCGGACGTGCCGCAGGTTCTTCCGACCGTTTTCTGGAACAACGACTCCGGGCAAGTTCGCAACATCGCCTTTTCGGTGGATATGAGCGTGCAAGCGGCCAAGGGGTTGTTCAATCCAGCCACGGGGACCGTGCAACTCCGCGGCATTGGTTCGTTCAACGAAGGCGACGCTCAGCCCCTCGTCCGCGAAGGGGAAACTCTCGTCTACGCCGGCACCTTCGAAGTGCCAGGCGACGCGGGTTCGGATTTCGCTTACAAATTCTTCAGCTCTGGCCTCACGGCCTCTGGCTTCGAAATCATCAATCCGGACGACCTTTTCATCAACCGTACCGTCACACTTGGACCGGCCGACGCTCTGCAGGTGTTGCCCGTTGCCTATTTCAGTAACGAACTGTTTTATGTGACCGGCACACCGCTGAGTGCCTTTGCCACGACCCAAGGCACACCATCGGCCGCCCAAAGCGTGACGATCAACGGCCAAGGCCTCACCGCCAACATCGTCGCCACCGCGCCGACCGGCTTCGAGGTCTCTGCCGACGGCATCACCTACGGCAGCACGGCGAACCTCATCCCTGTATTGGGTGCGGTCACCGGCGCGAATAACCTCTTCGTGCGCCTCGCTGCCTCGGCCGCCGCAGGCTCGCCGTCCGGCAATGTGGCCCTGACCAGCGCCGGCAGCCAACCGGTCAACATCGCGGTCACCGGCACCGTCACCGCTTCAGGCGAGACCTTCACCAACTGGAGCGGCGGAGAAAGCCTCACCCCGGCCTTGCAGCTGGAGTACGCCATTGGCGGGGCGACCAGCCCGAACGCGACCAACGGCGTTCCTTCGATCACCACCGTGACCTCCAACACGCTCTCCATCACCGCGGTGGTCCGGACCAACGATCCGACCCTCACCGTGACTGGCCAGACCTTGGTCGACCTCGCCGTCGGACCGTGGTCAACGAACGATGTAACCATGACGCCGGAAGTCACTGCCGCACCGGAGGGCTGCCAAGTGCAAACCTTCAGTACCCCCCGCGGCCAAGACAGCAAGAAGTTCCTGCGCCTGCAGACCACCTTGCCCGCCGAGCCCCAGCGCTGACCGGCCGATTCCAGAACGGGCGGGGTGTCATCACCCCGCCCGTTTTCTTTCCCCCGCCCGC
>Ga0247833_1006384_pt1 | contig 13131 bp, 10 predicted proteins | sample LaCruzMarch2015__7_FD_187117 | JGI IMG/M metagenome (GOLD analysis project Ga0247833, IMG submission 187117) | Freshwater microbial communities from meromictic Lake La Cruz, Castile-La Mancha, Spain - LaCruzMarch2015_8m | ecosystem: Environmental > Aquatic > Freshwater > Lake | place: Spain...
TCATCGGGGAGTTGATTGTATCTCGCCTGATAGTCGTTCACGAATTTCTGAGCGGCCGGGGTCGCGATCTGCGTGGAATAGTGGTTGCAGAAGTAGGAGCCTTCAATGTCGTCGCCCCCCAGGGCAATGATCTCTGGTGTGCTCCAGGTATCGCTTCCGATGAAGGGCGTGGTGATTCCCAAGCGCCGCGCCTGCTGAGCCACCAAGGGCACGTCGTTATAGTACGCGGGAAGAAAAATCACGTCGGGTGCCGCGGCGCGGATTTTGGTCAGTTGCGCCGAGAAATCGCGGTCCCCCGTGGTGTACGTCTCAAACGCCACAATTTTGCCGCCTTCCGCCTCGAAGGTTTGTTTGAAGAGGTTGGCCTGACCGGTCGGCGCTTCCGAGGACACGTCGTAGAGGACTGCAGCGGTTTTGGCCCCCAGGTTGGTGAGGGCGAATTTTGCCAGGACCCGTGCCTGGAAGGTGTCCGTGAAGCATGCACGGAACACGTTCGGCCGCGGTTTGCCGGTGGCGCTGTCGATCGTCGTTTTGGGATTGGTCGACCATGGGGAAATCATTGGGCATCCCAACGAATCGGCGATCGCCGCCGCCGGGATTGCGCAAGCGCTGGCGTCCGGTCCTATCATTGCGACCACCTCGTCCTGAGTGATGAGTTGCTGCGCGGCCGCCGCGGCCTGATCCGCCTTCGCGCCGTTATCCCGAACGACCAGGGTGATCGGAAGCTTTCCGTCGCCCACCTTCACGCCGCCGTCGTCATTAACCTGCGAAACAAAAAGCTCCGCCGCATTGCGGCTCGAAGCCCCCACCGCCGGAATCTCGCCGGTCAGTTCCGTATTCAAACCCACCTTGAGACTGGGAGCAGCAGGTTTGCCACATCCGGTTAAGCAGGCTGATCCGACCCCTAGTGCAACCCCTGCGACAACAACTGACCAAAGACGCGACATAACTAGGCTAAGGGAATGCCGCATTCGGTTCGGGGTGGCAAGTGGATTCCTCCCGACGGCCCTTTCGGGATGCATCCCGCTAAGCGCGCTGCTGCTTGGCGTTAGGTTGTGTGAGGTGATCCGCTGTGGAGCAGAGAATCGAACATGGATCTCCGTTTGTCTGACATCCCGTCACGCTCATGGATGTATCGACCCTCTTTTTGCGAAGTAAAGGGTCCATTTCGCCGATCCGGGGAAATCTAGGCGCACGCCCCGACGTGTTTCCCGGGGTGTGTCCCGATGCCTGAAGGATCGGGAATCGGTTGTTGTATTCCATGCAAAACGACGGAAACGGCAAGTTTGAGGAACAGACCGGATCGCGCGGGATTAGTGAGGTGGCGCAAGCGGAAGTGGAAAAGCGGGCGGCAGAGATCGCCGCTGCGGGTGGTCATGAGGTTGGAGCGGCGGATATTACCGCAGCTCGGCTGGAAATCCTGGGTCGCGGGAACGACGAACCCTCCGAGGCTTCGAAACCGGACACCTCCGCGTAGCCCGCGATCAGTTTTCGCTTTCCTCGCTCGCGGGGATCGCCTTTCCTGAGGCGCCTTTCCTGCGGCTCATGGACTTTCTCAAACAACTGATCGATTTTATTCTTCACGCGGAAAATCACCTGCGGTGGGTGATCGAACACCATGGGATGTGGGTCTACGTCCTGCTGTTCCTGATCGTGTTCTGCGAAACCGGCTTGGTCGTGACGCCGTTCCTCCCCGGGGATTCCCTGCTTTTTGCGGTGGGAGCCCTGGCCGGGCAGGGGATGATGGATATCGCGGTGATCTGGATTCTTCTCGTGGTGGCCGGAATTCTTGGGGACTCCGTTAACTATGCGATCGGTCGTTGGATGGGTCCCAAGGTCTTCCACTACGAATCGAATATCTTCTTCAAGCGCGAGTATCTCGCCAAAGCGCATGCGTTTTACGAGAAGTACGGTGGGAAGGCCATCGTGCTGGCGCGCTTTGTCCCGATTGTTCGAACGTTTGCTCCTTTCGTTGCGGGCATTGGGACGATGGAGTATCGGCGATTTTTCGCCTTCAATGTATTTGGCGCCATCCTGTGGGTGACGATTTTTCTCTTCGCTGGCTACTACTTCGGTCAGTTGCCGTTCGTGAAGAGCAACATGAAGGTGATTGTGCTCGCGATCATCGTGGTCTCGATTCTTCCGATCGCCTGGGAGTGGTTCAAAGCGCGCAGCGAGGCGAAAAAGACCGCCGATCCCGCGGTCTGAGCGTTCACACTCCATCCCGCCACACGCGAATCGCACTCAGCAGTTGATCTTGGGCTTCGTCGCGGCTCAGACCCGCTTTTACAAGGTCATCCAACGTCTCGCAGAAGAGTTCACGCCGCTGCAATGCAGCTTCGGAATCGTCGGCCTCGAGCGGTAGGTGGGATTCCGCGGCGAGTTCGTTCCGCCAAATTTTGAGCGTCAGCATGAGATCCGAGCGTGCCTCTTCACGCTCCGCACCACCCTGCATCAGCCGGTCCAGGAGCTCACCGAACACCTGACGCCGAGTCTGGCCCATATCGGAGGGGTCCCGCCGATTCACGCCGGATACAATGATCGGTGTCCCGCACGGGCACGCCCGCAGCCAGCGAACGTCGAGGTCACTTCCCGGAGACGACGACGGTGCGCCGGTGTCCTCGGCGCGGGTGGTGTTCGTGAGGTAATCGTCGACGTCGAGGAACACGCGGTTGCAGGATGGGCAGATTTTCGGGAAATCCCGAATGCGAGCTTCGCTGGTTGGGGACGGCCCTGCGTTTTGCTCCGACCCTCGCAGGCGAGGGAATGAGGGTCGTGCGAAATTCAGGATCACCCCGGTCGGCCGTGTCCCTGCCTTTGACATCCGATCGACGGACTTTTGCGCGATGCTTTTGCGGGTCCTTGCGACCCGAACGACCAGACAGATCGCTTGGGCGTGCCGGGCGCACCAAAGCACATCCCCGGTGGCATTGGTCTCCGCGGAATCCACAATCACCCAATCGTACAGCCGTCGGGCGGTGTCGAAAAACTCGTCGAGGCGCGTGGCGTGTCCTCTTTCGTCCGAACGGCGGGTTCGCGCGCCGGCCGCGACGATGTCGAGGTGGGCGATGGGGGAGGAGGTGATGACGTGGGAAAAGGTGCGTGCGTCAAAAACGAAATCTGCGAGTCCTGGGCGACCCGGGGAAGGGAGGATCCTGCTTTCGACGTCGGGGTGGTGTAGGTCCGCATCGACGAGGAGGGTTCGGCCACCGGACTGGGCCAGAGCGACGGCGAGTTGGATGGCGCACGACGTTTTTCCCTCCCCGCGTTCCGCACTGGTGATCAGGATCGCGTTGCCCGCACCGGGAGGGACCGCGAAGCGAAGTGCGTCGCGCAGCGAACGAACGGCCCCAGCGGTCGCGGCGCTCTGCCACTTCGCGTGGGGCGTGTGCGTTGACTGCAGGCCGCTCGACCCTTCACCCGTCGGAATCGAGCCCAGAACGGGCAATTTGAGGATTCTTTCCGCTTCCTTCGCGGATTTTACGCTCGTTACGAACCGGGAAAGCATCAATCCGGTTTCCCTGAAACAGTTGTTTACGTCGGCAATCATCGAAGGATTCACGGCAAATCGGACGGACTTCTCCGGAGCGTTGGGAGATCGCTGGCTTGACAGACCCGTGTGATAGACCGATGGCAAGGGGGTTGAAAGGATTTTCTCGGGGCGTCCGGCAATGGCTGCCGTTGATCCTATGGTTGGGGTTGGGGGCCGTGGTCACGTTGGATCCAGGTGCTGCGGAACTGCTGCGCGGGATGGGGCAGCAGATTCTTTTGGCACTCTTTCCGGGTGCCGGGTCGGAGGATCTGCGGGCCGTGAATTCGGGTCTCCGGCAACTCGGCCAGCTCCTCGGCTACCTGGTGTTGGCCCTCCTCGCGTGGCCCGCGTGGCTTTCGTTCCCCCGATTCACGCGTTTTTCGACCCGCGCGGAGGTTTCGGGGTTGGTGTTGCTGACCGCACTGGGCGTGGCCGTCGTCGATCACGTGCTGCTTTCGCCGCCTGCGGCCTCTGCCGAGCTGTGGATCCGGATTTGCGGAAGTATCGCCGGCCTCGCGACGGGTGCGGCATTCATTCGTTTTCAGGATCCGACACCGAACATTTCGGTTGCGGAGTTCCCCCTGCCGACCACCCGGGTGCGGGTGCTGATCACCTCGGATCTTCATCTCCAACTCGAATCCCACCCCGGCGCACGAACGACCACGGCCCTTGAGCAACTTCGGCTCGCGGTCGATACCCATCAGCCGGATGTCTGTTTGATTGTGGGAGACCTCGGGCCGGCGGACCAGGCGGATCGTTGGCTCGAACTCGTCTCCCGCTCGTGTCCCGGAGCACGCATCGTGACATGCCTCGGCGATCAGGACCATTGGCTGCCACGGGAGCGGTGGAATTTTTTCCCGTCCGCCCAAGCCGTTCGGGAGCAAATCTGGGCACCGGCCTGCGAAAAAGCGGGGGTGTCGTGTCTCGATTTTGCAAACTTCCGCGCGGGCCGGCTGATCATCACGGGTGGCTATGGACATTACGATTTCGGCATGCGCGATCCGACATTGGAGCGGGATGCCACATTCGATCCCGATGCGTACGAACGAGGGGAGTTTGAGGGGCTTCGTTGGAATTCTGCGCAGCATATTCCCGGCGGCGCCGGCGGGGTGGGGGAGGAGGCTTTTGCGCAGGCGGAGGGAATTCGGAATCGGCTCGAAGATGCCGTGAAGACCGGTCGCACGGTGCTGGTGGCCACGCACACCGTGCCGTTCCGCGAGCTCGTCAAGCCGGCGCTTCCCGGCAGTCCCGAGCGTTTCCTGGATGCTTACGCCGGCAATTCCCAAGTGGGAAATCATCTTGCCGCGTGCGCGGACCGCATCCAGTTGGCGGTGTGCGGTCATACGCATGTCCGCGTCGGACCCCGCCGCATCCGCGGGGTGAACTGCCTCAACGTCGGAAGTACCTATGGTGCGCTACGTTTCGTCCTGTTCGATTCCGAAACGACGGGAATCCTCCTTCCGCGTGGATACGAGGAATAGTCAAATCTCGGCGCCTCATGCCCGCGGATGCGCATCCTTGTAGGCGCGCTTGAGTCGCTCGGTCGTGACGTGCGTGTAGATTTGCGTGGTCGAAAGACTGGCGTGCCCGAGGAGGGTCTGCACGCCGCGGAGGTCCGCTCCGTTGTCGAGCAGATGCGTGGCGAAACTGTGTCGTAGCTTGTGTGGTGTAGCCGGGACCTGTAAACCGCAAGCCTGCACGTACTTGCGCATCATTAGCCAAATGGAGCGGGAACCGAGTCGGCGCCGTGACTTATTCAGAAACAACGGGCCGGAGTGAACGTTCGCCGCTTGGCGGTATTTCTGGATCGCGTCTAATGCCGGGCGACCCAGCGGAACGACCCGTTCTTTCGATCCTTTCCCGAGGACGCGGGCGGTTTCCGTGACGAGATCGACATCCCGCACATCGAGCGCAGCGAGTTCTGCAAGGCGCATTCCCGAGGAATAGAACGTTTCCAAAACAGCCACATCGCGGTGGATCATCCAAGCAGGAGCCTGTTTTTCTTTCTCGATCGTGAGGGGAGAGGACAGGAGGGTTTCGATTTGGACGGGGGTCAGATGAATCGGAAGTTTCTTTTCCGCCTTCGGCAGGAGAACGAGCACGAGAGGGTTTGCCGGGACGTTGCGGCGTTCGACCAGGAACCGGTAGAAGCTGCGCAGGGCGGCAAAGGTGAGGCGAATCGTTGACCGCGCCTTTCCCGCTTTCATCAGGTCGAACAGGTAGGCGCGAAAGTCGTCTGCCCCGGCTTGGCGCCAGGTGCGATCGGGGCGGAACGCGCGAAATCCCTCAAGCGCGTGCCGATAATTGATGATCGTGCGTGGCGATGCGTTCCGCTCGGCTTCGAGGTGGAGGCAGAAGCCTTCCACGAGCGGATCCCGGGCTGCACGCGCTCCGGAGCGGCCCGGGGCTTTTTTCGAAGGCGAGTGTCGCGACAATGGAGCGTGCGGATGGGCCGCAAGAAAGCGGCGGCGCTTAGCCGCGCGGACCCATCGGGGTGGTCAGGTGCGCGGGTTGTGCCGTGTCGTCGACCTTCCCGGATTTTTCCGTGTCCCGGGTGAAGTGCAGGGTGGCTTCGCGTGTCTCCACGGCGTCCGGGGATTGTGCGGAAATCCGGATGTCGTATCCGTTATTCGGAAACTTGAAGTGGTAAGAGAACGTGCCGTCCGGGTGCAGGGTGATGGGTTCGCCATTTACCGACACTTTTGCCTCGGGGTGCGTGCCGCCGTAGAAGATGACTTCGGCGTTCACGTTCATGAAGAAATCGCGCGAGGGAACCGGAGCCTGGCCACTCCAGCTGGAACCTGCGGTTTCCCAACTGGAAACGGCCGCATGTGTGTAGCTTGAGAGCGCGGCCTGCGTGTAGCTGCTCAGCGCGGCCTCCGTCCACGAACTCAGCGCGGCTTCGGACCAACTGGTGAGCGCGGCTTCGGTCCACGACGAAAGGGCGGCCTGCAGCCAAATGGTGTACTCGGATCCGCCGCCCCAGCTCGATGCGGCCGCAGAAGTCCAACTCGCCCCGGCCCCGGTTTCCCAGCTGGCCCTGGCGGATGCCGCGACGCTCGACAGCGCCGCCGCCGCCCAACTGCTCGATGCGGCCACTGCCCAACTCGAAAGGGCGGAGCCACTCCAACCCGAGAGAAGTCCCGCACTCGACAACGTCTGGAGCATGCCGAAAAGGCTGCTTTCTCCAGAGGATGCCAGAGTCGCCGACGATAGGCCCCCCGAGAAAAGTCCGCTTGAGCTCTCGGAACTCACTTTCTGACGAATCTCTTCGCGGATGAGCGCGGTGATTTCTTCGGAACTCATTCCTCCGCTGCTGATCCGATCGAACACGTCCTTTCCAAGCAAGGCTTGGAGCACGGCGCGCTGCATCTCCTCGAATTTTTCGACGTCAAAGGGCGTCACTCCCGGCAGGGCGCCGGTTCGCTGGAGGCGGCTCAGGGTATCGAGCAAACTCTCACCGGAGTGGGTCGCGGCGCGGACGTGGTCGAGCAGATTTTGAAAGCTGAGGTGAAGCGGGACCGTGGCGTACGAGAAATCCGTCCGCTCACTCATGCCTTCCGCGGGTGTCTGCACCATCGCGGAGCGACCGATCAGGATCCACTTTCCTTCCCGGTAGTAGCCGATCTCCACGACATAAGTCGCCCCCGCATGACGGACCGGGATGTACCAGTTTCGAGTCTCGAACGCGACTTCGATTTCCCCTTCGATGTGGCCCGCCGCATTGCCGTACCGCAGATATGCCGGGCCACCGGGGTGACGGGCGATGTCAAAATCCCAGTACGTGAACAGCCAGTGAGGATCCTGCGCTACAAGGAAAATCGTCTCGTCTCCATAAGAACGGGGAAGTTCCCCAAGATGCGAGAGAGGGTCCGTCCCAGAAAAGATTGCAGCGGAAAGCAGCGAATCGTCATTGGAAACCTCGTGAGAATCCCCCGATCGATCGGAACCATCGGACACGGCAGAGTCGCTTCCGGAAGATCGTCGTTCGTCACCCCTCTCGCGAGGGGATTCGATCAGCGGATGCTCGCGTACCGCGAATCCGGTTTTTGGTCTGTGTGTCGCTTCACTCATGAATCTTGACTCGCATGTGAACTGTCCCCCTCACCCTGTGACAAACTGATGACCCGTCCGCAACAGCAATCTGGCGATAATTTCGCGGGCGATCCAGCGGAAAAGGGTTGGGGTCATTGAATTTTTCCCGCCGTGCCGTATTTTCGCGAATGCAGAACCGTCCCGTTGCTCCAAGCCTGGTGCCACTGCCACATGTCTTCGTTGCCGCGCTCATGGTGGTAGGGTCTTGGTGGGTGAGCGGAATCGACGCACATGCCGCCGATGCCGGGAGTTCGCAGGTCGCGGGCCCACTGGATGTGGCGAAGTCGCTCAGCAGCGCGTTTTCGAGTGTGTTCGAGAAGGTTTCTCCGGCAGTGGTGATTCTGGAAGTCGATCGCGGGCCCGGTGAGTCCCAAGCCCTCGACGATCAAATGCGCCGCCGATTCAATTTCTTCTTCCGCACCCCGCAAGGCTTGGTGCCGGAGGAGCGCGAACTGGACCCGGTCGAGGGTTCCGGGATGATCATCCGCAATGACGGGTTCATTCTGACCAATTTCCATGTGGTGGAGGATGCCAAACCCAACGGAATCACCGTACGCCTCAAGGACGGGCGGAAGTTGAATGGAAAGGTCGTCGGGGTCGACGAAGCGACGGATCTCGCGGTCGTCAAAGTGGACGCCATGAACCTTCCGGTCGTGGTTTTGGGTAACAGTGACGCCACCCGCGTGGGGGAGTTTGCCATCGCCATCGGAGCCCCGTTTAGCCTTGCGTACAGTTTCACGTCAGGGGTCATCAGCGGGAAAGGGCGTAACGACCTGACGCAGGAGGGCGAGTTCGAGGACTACATCCAAACCGATGCGTCCATCAATCCGGGCAATAGCGGCGGACCGCTCTGCAACCTCGACGGAGAAGTGATCGGAATCAATACGCTGATCAACGGGTTTAATCGCGGTCTGGGCTTCGCCATCCCGTCCAATTTTGCGCGGGAGGTGAGCGATCAATTGATCTCCAAAGGCCGAGTCTCGCGGTCGTGGCTGGGCATCGAGATTCAAAGCCTTGCGGACGTGTTGCAGCGACAGGCGGGTGCCGCCACGTTGTTCGCTGGGGTGGAGCGGGGCGTGATCGTGGCCTCGATCCGGGACGGATCCCCCGCGAGCGCGAGCGATCTCCAGGAGCGCGATGTGATCACAATGGTCGATGGTGTGGCGGTCGCAACCGCGCCGGAACTTCAGAAACAAATCATCGCGAAGAAGGTGGGTTCCGCCGTTGACCTCGGTGTGTGGCGGCGGGGGCGGCTCATGCAGGTCAGCGTGAAAACAGGAGAGCGTCCGGTCAGTCCCCGCAACGCTGCTGTGTCGGGAAAGATCGATCCGTCGACCCCTCCAGAGCCCCCCGCCGGGAAGCATCCGTACGGTGTTCAGTTCCAGAATATCACCCCGGAATTGGCGCAGCAGTTGGGGTTGAAGATGATGGCCGGCGTGGTGGTCACGGAAGTGGAAGAACGCAGCGCCGCAGAACTCGCGGGTTTGAGGCCAGGCGACGTGATCACGCGGGTGGGCGATCGCTCGGTGCTAACGGTGGAAGACATCATGGACGCCCTCGACGTGACCGATCGTTCCGGCGGGGTGGTGTTCCTGATCGACCGCGGCGGGCAGAAGACGTACGCGCTGTTTAAGTAATCATGCGTCGTTCGCCACTGGCGGAACTCGCCCGAACCCCCAGGGTCACCGTGGTGGAATTGCTGAAAACGCGCGGTCCTCGCACGGTCCGCCAACTCGCCTCATCCCTGAAAATGAGCTACATGGGGGTGAAGGCGCATTGCCTCGACCTCGAACGCGATGGATTCGTGGAAGGAAGGAGGCAGCCGTCCAAGGCGGGCCGACCGGAGATTGCCTACCTACTCACTCCCAAAGGCGAGCGACTCTTTGTGAACACTGACACGCCGCTCGGTATGGGGTTGCTCGACGCCTCCGCGCGTCTGTTCGGACCCTCGGCACCGGAGAAGCTGCTTTTCGGACTCTTTCAAAGTCAGTCCGCTGCTTACCGCGACGCCCTGCCTTCCGGTACGATCGCGGAACGCGTCGCGCGCCTGGTCGAATTGAGGCTGCGCGACGGGCATTATGCTTCCGTTCTGGAAGATGATCCCACGGCTTGGGTGGAACATCACCATCCCCTGGCGGGTTTGATCGAACGCTATCCCGCCATCCGGCGGATGGAACGCGAGATGCTGGAGCGTGCGCTCGGCGTGAAGCTCCGTCGCGAGGGTGGCGAATCTGGGACGGCGTACCGTTGCACGTACGCCGTCATTCCGGTTGCCGGATGACCATCTCCCGGGCGCCGCTCGCTGCGGTACGGGCTTCTGGCGCAGCGTGACAAAAACGTCGCTTTTCGGATTTTGACGGACGCGGGCTGACCCGTTGTATTCCGCCCACAAAGACGCTCCGGGGGATTCCCAAGCGCCTCTGATTGGCAACTCTCGGAAGTCCGGCATGATCAAATTTGAATTCTCCCTGCGATGAACTGGCGAGCACTCTTCGTCTTGGGTTTCGCACAGTCTTTGCTCACGCTCGACGTGGCGCTCGGATCCATTTCGATTCGGGCCGTACAGGAAGAGTTTCAGACCTCGATCGCAAGCGTTCACTCGATCGCGGCGTTTTACGCGTTGGTGGCGGCGGCGCTCGCGCTGACGGGCGGGAAACTGGGCGATCGATGGGGTCGACACCGCGCCTTCGCGATCGGGATGGGACTGCGAACGGTGGGCTCGCTCATGTCCGCCACCGCGCCGAATCTGCTGTTGTTTGGGATTGGCGAAGCCGTGCTCGAGGGGATCGGGATGGCGTTGGTGTTCCCGGCGATCGGATCCCTCGCCGCGTCGATTTTTTCGGAGAAAGACCGAGTGAAGGCCTTCGCGGTGATTGGAGCTTGTAGCGCCTTCGCTGCGGGCCTCGGTCCCGTGGTGGGCGGGTGGGTGACGACCGAATGGTCATGGCGGTACGCTCTGGGGTCGGAGGCGCTTTTCGGCCTGGTAGTCCTGCTCTGCTCCCGATGGATTCCCAGCGTTCGACCGTCTGGTCCAAAGGAGCCTATCGATTTCGCCGGGGTGGTACTGAGCGCGATTGGTTTTGCGTTGATCGTCGTCGGGTTTCAGCAGGCGCCCAAATGGGGATGGTTTTTCAATCACTCCTCGCCGTTTTCGGTTTTTGGACTGTCGCTCACCCCTGTGGTCCTTCTTTTAGGACTCGGGATTTTGACCGCGTTCTTCGTGGTGGAATCCCGTCGGCGGATGGCGTGCGCGAGTACGGTGTTTGATGTCACGCTCCTGAAAAGTCTTCATTTGAACGCTGTACTGGGCACGAGTCTGGGCACGCAGGCTCTTTCGCTTGGAGTGCTGTTCATTGTGCCGACGTATCTGCAAATCGTCGCAGGAAAGTCGGCGTTCGAGTCGGGCCTGGCGATGCTGCCTCTAGCGGTTGCATCGTTTTCGATGTCGCTCTGCATTCCGCGTCTCCAAAAATGGCTCGATCCCCGAGGGCTTGTGCTCCTGGGAATTGGCGCCATGGCGACCGGATTGGGGATTCTGTTTTGGGACGTCTCTCCGTCGATCCTCGGCGAACCCACCTACCTTGCGATGGCCATTTTCGGACTCGGCTCCGGCGTGATGAGCGGGAAGCTCGGCGCGATCACCCAATCTTGCGTTCCGGAGAACCACCGCAGTTCCGCGGCGGGATTGCAGTGCACCGCGCTGAACTTTGGGGCGGCAATGGGGGTATCCATTCTCGGTTCCATCATGATCGCGGGTCTGGCGATCGGTATGCAGGGGTTCATCAGCGCGGAACCCACGATCTCCAACGAAACGCGCGAGATCACCGGAGCAATCATCGCGCGGGGAATTCCGATGCTCACGACGGCCCAAGCCCGGGAAGCCATCGTTCGGAACGGAATTCCAAGCGCCGATCATGAGAAGATCCTCGCCTTGTACGCTGCGGCTGAATCTCGCGCGTTGGAATGGGCCGTTGCCGCCGCCGCCGCTCTTGCGCTCCTCACCGCCGGAGTCGCGACGCTTCTTCCTGGACGGGCAAAGCCCAGCCCAACTCCCGGGTTGTTTCCCGTTCCAAACTCCAAACAAGGCATCTCATGAACCGCCCCGCCATCTCCGAAATGATCCGCCGATTTTGGCCGCTCCTCGTTCTGGTGGTGGTCGCAGGACTGGCGACCGCCCTCATTCCTCGTAAACACGAAAAACGGGTCGATGATTCCGTCACGACGGTCTCGGCCATGCATCCGCTCCCGCGGACTCTGGTCCAGGAATTAGACGTGACGGGCGAATTGAAGCCATTCCAGCAGATCGACGTGTTTTCCCTGGTCGCAGGCTACGTCAAATCCATTCCGGTGGACATCGGGGACCACCTCAAGGCAGGCGACGTGATCGCCACCCTGGAAGTCCTCGACATGGATCAGCAGATGGCAGCCATCCGCGCCGGCAAGAAAGGACTGGATGCCCCGCTTCCCACCAGCAAAGGAACGGACGCCTCCCGCGGACCGGTCACGACGACCACCATCATCGCGCCGTTCGACGGAGTGGTCACCAAACGAAATGCGGACAACGGCACGCTTGTCCAAACCGGGGTCTATTCCAGCACGCAGAGCATCCCATTGGTGTCGCTTGCACAAAACGATCTGCTCCGCGCCTGCTTTCTCGTTCCGGAGACAGCCATTGCCATGCTGAAGATTGGGGAGGAGATCCGCATCCACATTCCGCTGCTGAAACGCACGATCCAAGGGAAGATCGCCCGGTTTTCCAAACTGATCGCAAGTGCCTCCCGAACCATGGAGGTCCAGGTGGACATTCTCAACCCGGAACTGACCATCACGCCGGGCCTCTACGCTGTCGGGACCTTTCCCGTCGCAAAGGCAACGGACGCCGTTTCCATCCCCGTTCAGGCCCTGCGTACGCCCGATGATCCAACCGTTTACGCCATTTCGGTCGACGGCATTCTGGAGCGACGAGCCGTGCAACTCGGAGTGGAGACCCCGGAATGGGTCCAAGTCGTCAGCGGCTTGGAGTCTAACGATCTCGTGGTGATGGGAAATGCCTCGGAGCTGGAGCCCGGGATGAAGGTCTCTCCGAGAATCGCAGAAACGGCACCCACGGCGACTCTGGCCTCCGGTCCCACGGCAGGAAAATGAAAGCGGTGGCTTCGAAGCCTGGGAAGCGCACACATCGCTCAATCTGACCCATGTCGCGCTTCGCCATCCGCTACCCGTATCTCATCCTGGTCGCCTGCCTTGTGCTCGTGGTGCTCGGGATAACGACCGTCCTAAAGATGCCGGTCGACCTCTTCCCGGAGATCAAAATCCCGGTGGTCGTCGTCGCGACCTTTTACCCGGGCATGCCACCCGAGCAAATCGAAACGGCCATCACCGGTCGGTTCGAGCGGTTTTTTACGCTGGCCAGCGGGATCGAGCGCATCGAGTCCCGCTCGCTCACCGGAGTGAGCATCATCCGGATCACGTTCCGCCCGGGGGTGAATGCCGACACTGCCGTC
>Ga0247833_1006386_pt1 | contig 13130 bp, 8 predicted proteins | sample LaCruzMarch2015__7_FD_187117 | JGI IMG/M metagenome (GOLD analysis project Ga0247833, IMG submission 187117) | Freshwater microbial communities from meromictic Lake La Cruz, Castile-La Mancha, Spain - LaCruzMarch2015_8m | ecosystem: Environmental > Aquatic > Freshwater > Lake | place: Spain...
TCCCCGGGGCGCTCACCCCAAGCTCCAGCCGCGCCGCCGCCGACACCCGACCGCTCATGACGGCACTCTCCACCACCGTCCGGTTGGCCACGGTGGTGGTGGTGGGGGCTGCGCTGCGACGCGTCATCAGCAGGGCCCCGATCCCCACCGCCACCAGCACTGCGACAACAATTCCGAGGATTTTCAGCTTCTTGCCCATGGCGGCTCCCGGTCCGCGACCCAATGGTCACGCGTGACCATCCTCCTAGTCACACCTGACCATTGGCGCCAACCCGGATCTCTCCGCCCTCACGGCAGCCGGTAGCGCACGCTGATCTCGGCGGCATCGGTTTCCAACCGACCGAAGTCGGGGCGACCACCATTTGGCACCACCGGTGCCACCGCGAAAAACAACGTGCGCTCGGTGCCAAAGAACACCCGGCTCAGCACCTCACCAGGGTCGAGAGGCGTTTCCGTGTGGCGCCAGGCGACGTCGTCGGGGGCCGCGGCACCCGCGCCATTCTCTGCCAGGGCCCGCCAGCCATCGACGTCCCAGATGAACAGGCGGGCACCGTCGCCACCATCGCCCGTGCCGCCACTGCTGAAGCGGGCGGCGACGTCGAGAATCTGCTCGTCACCATCGGTCCCGGCTGCGGCGAAGGCCGCCCCCATGACCTGTCCGGGCCGTTCCCCACCGCCGGCGTTGTAGAGCCAGGTCTCGGCGTCGCCGCCACCGCCGAACATCACATTGCGGTTGATGCGCGGCGAGTAGGCCATCGCGTGGTTGTGTCTCGCACCCGGCGATCCATCGAGTTCGACGTCGACAATGGGTGGCTTGGTCCACGCGGTGCCATCCCACTCCCACAGGTCATCGCACTCAGAACGGCCGTTGCCGCAGTTCACGCCGAAGAAGCCCGAGGCGAAGCCGCCAAAAAGGATCGTGCGGTGACGACGTTGATCCCAGGTGAGGGTGTGCTCGGCCCGCCCTGGAGGCGCTGGTCCAACCGGCGTCCGTTTCGTCCAGGCGGTGCCGTTCCACTCCCAGGTATCCGCGAGGGGGACCGGGACGCCAAATGGCTGCCCCGCAAACAGCACGTTGAGCCGCCTGTCGACGTCGAAGCTCATGGCACTGTTGAAGCGGGGATCTGGTCGACTCACCGCGTCGGTGCAACCGACGCAGGCCTCGGTCCAGCGGTTGGTGAACTGCCACGTATCCGATGAGACGGCGTCAAATGGGTTGGCGGCCAGGGATCCGCCAAAAATCGTCGTACCTCCAAGGGGTGACTCGGCGCTCGCATGGAGATGCCGTGCTGGAGGCGACGGCGGACACGGCGGGCGGAAACACAGAAGCGGGAAAAAGTTCGCGTCCTGGGCGAAGCCCGTGAACGCGGTCGGGGTGCCACCGCTCAGCCCACCAAACAGCAACGCTCCGTCGTCAGACGTGCTCACCCGGCCCTCGACCGTGGTGAGGCTGCCCGAGGTGCGCCAACGCTCGCCGAAGCGAAAAATGCTCCCGCCGCCGCCAACCAACAACACCTCTTGTCGCGTCGACGCGTCAAATGCCGCCGACACGCCGTCGCGCTCGGACGGTTGGGGGGCATCGACGAACTTCCGCCACGATGCACCGTCCCACTCCCAGGTATCGCGAGCGTTGAAGTGGCTGCACTCGAGGGCCGCACAAGGCTCGTCGGCGACGCCACCCACCAACACCACCCGCTGGCGCAACGAATCCCAGCTCATGCCATGACGGCGACGAACGCCGGGGTCGCCGTCGACTTCCGGGTCGGCGACGGCCTGGGCCGTGAAGACGGTCCCGTCGAAGGTGACGGTGTCGCCGAGGAGCGCGAAGAGCTGCCGGTCCTCGAATGGCAGGCTCTCATCGTCACAGCTGGAGGATGCAGCCGACAGGCCACCATGCATGACCATCACCCCCGCCGCGTCGTCGAAGACCATGGCGGCATCAAGGCGCGCGGTTGGCTTGGAGAGGGCACAGGCGCGGTCGGTGCACAGCTCGGTCCATGTAGCCCCATCCCATACCCACACATCGTTGCTCAGGCCGCCATCGTTGGTGAAGGCGCCGTCGATGACCCCGACGGTGTCGCCGCCGAAGAGGACCACGCCGCCGATGGCCTCGTCGTACGCCATGGCATGGGCCGCCCGTGCCGGTGGGGTGATGCAGCCACCTCCGGGGCATTGGCGCTGCCAACCCTGGCCGTTCCACTCCCAGGTCTCGTCGGACATGCCCGCGCCGGTGCGGCCGCCAAACACCACTGTTCGTCGACGAACCGGATCGTAGGCCGCAGCCAGGCGCTGTCGGGGCAATGGTCCCCCCACCGCGCAGCCTGCGTCGCAGGCTCGTCGCCATGACACGCCGTTCCACTCCCAGACGTCGTCAGCGCCACCCGCGCCGATGAGGACCGACACGCCCCGGGATGTGTCAAAAACCATCGCTGCCCCTTGTTGGGCAGGCGGCGAGCCATCGCCTTCGGGGTCCGCAACGGCGGGGGCCGTCCAGCGAACGCCGTTGCGTTCAAAGGTGTCGATGCAGGACGCGATGCCACCGCCAGCGCCGCAGCTGCAAGACGCGCCGCCAAAGAGGACCAGGCGACCACGGGCAGGGTCGTACGTCATCATGGGCAATTCGACGTCGGGGTTGGCTGTGCGCTCGGTGGCGTCTTGCCAGGTCGCCGCGCCGGTCGTTGCCGCTGTCACGCGGTCGCTGCGGGCGGCCTGGGGACCCAACTCGACGATGGCGCCCTGGGCGAGGTGCGGGGTGAAGAGGGCCCGGGACTCAAAGCGGTGGGGATTGACGAAAGCCGACCCTGCGACCTTGCCGCCCATGGTGGCCACCCACACGACGTCACGGACGCGGGCCCGCGGGCCTTCGTTGCCCGCCGGATCGATCTGGGAGACGAAAAGCACGGCCCGGTCCACCGGATTGAGCGTCAGTGAAAAGCTGCCGCCGCTGTCTGCGTCGACGTGGCTGACAGCATCTTCGGGGTCGGCGCCTTCGGCTTCGTAGACAGCCAGGGTCGCAAAGGGCTCGACTGCGGCATTGCCCACGACGGTGAAGCGCTTCTGGCCGGCGGTGGTGTCGGAACCCCACGGCGTGCGCGTGTAGACAATCGCATCGTCAACGTCGACGGCTGGTGCCGCCGGGGCGCTTGTGTCCAGCGTGAACGCCGGTGCCAGGACGCTGGCTGCGACTGCAACGTTGCCAACGCCATCGGTGACGTCGGCGCGGATGTCGCAATCGCCTTCCGGGAGCCCGGCAAGGCCATCGAGCCGCTCGACAAACACGATGCTGCTGGCGGTGTCACCGATGCGCACCATGTCGACTTCGACGTCGCCGCAGCGCACGAACACACGGGGCGCGGACCCAAGGGGTTCGCTGGTGATGAAGACCACCTCGATGACGCTGGCGGCACGGACATCGAGCAGGGCGTCGCCGCGCACGCTGACATCGGGGACGGTGCGGACTGAGGCCCCGCTCTGGATGGCTGGCGGTGTCAGGTCCAGTGTGATGAGGCCGATGGCGAGCGCATCAGAAATGTTGCCGGAGGCGTCGGTCAGCCTGGCCTCGACAATGTAGTCGCCGTCGACGTCGTCTTCGCTCATCGGGTGGAAGAACAGTTGGTCGGTACCATCCTGGTGATCGAGGACGACGGGAATCCCGCCTGCCAGCGGGACCATCTCGACGGTGGCACCGCCCACGGCGAGGCCTTCGGTGGTTTGAAAGGTCACGCCGATGGTCGCGTCAGGGCCAAAGAACGACGCCGCCACCGGGGGGTCTTGGGGGCTTGAGGCGTCGAAGATGACCGGTGCACCCAGGAAGGCCGGCGCCGAGAAATCAAAGACGATGACGCCACCGGCAAGGTCTGCCGCCAGGTTCTCGCTGCGGTCCGTCAGCGTGATCCGCACCGGGCTTGGCCGGTCCGGGGCCTCGGCGCCTGTCGCCGTGTACGTGAAGACATGGTGCAATGCTGCGGTGTCGCTGGCCTCTGCATCGACGGCAAAGACCGCGTCGGCGCCGCCGATATCCACGACGACGACCGGGTCCGAGAGCAGGGCTTCGTTCACGTCAAACGACAGCGTGAACGTGGTGCCCGTGGTGCCGCGTTCGGGGTCGAGGACGGGCACGCCAACCAGGGCAGGGGCGGTTTCGTCGAGGGCTTGTTGGGCGACACAGCGCCCACGACCGTCCTGGCAGACGAAGCCTGCCGGGCATTCGGCGTCGCTCTGGCAGCTGATGAGGGCACCGTCGGGAATGGTCGGATCGATACACGCCGACAACGCAGCGACGACGACCGCAGCGAAACGCGCGGCCCAAGAGCTTGAATTCAAATGCTTGGCGCAGCGCCAAGTATCTGAATAATCAGAACTATTCGACCACTTCGTGGTCGAGTTCAAGTCTTTGGCGCAGCGCCAAAGACTTGAATAATCGGGACTATTCGACCACTTCGTGGTCGAATCATCACCGCCATGTGACGGTGGCCGCGGAACTTCGGAACTGTTCATCATCACTCTGCTCCGGTGTCGGTGCTGCCGCTGCCCGCCAGGTTGTCCCAATCTGTGAAGGGAACCAGGCCGACGAGGCTGGCCCCTCCAAGGAGGCCCGTGCCCAGCAGAACCCAGGATGCCACCGCGGTGCCGACAATGACGTCTTGCTTGGCCCGCACGTCGCTCCCGCGCACAGGACTCTGTGTCTCGAGAGTGGCCGCAACAAACTGGTCGTGGTCGGCGACGGCGAGGCGGTTCATGACGAGGGCACCGAGGCCCGTCGCCACGGTGGCACCGGTGGCGATGGCGTCGGCCCAATAGACCCACACGGGCAGTGGTGGCGGATGCAGGCGTAGTGCGATGGCCTCGTCGACGCCACGTTTTGCCCCGGGCCTCAGTGGGATGTCGGCAAAGGTGCTCTCCACCAATGGCCCGACCGCCGCCAGGAACTCGCTGCCATCTGCGGTCTTGAGCCGTTGGGTGGCAGTGCCGACGACGCCTGCCGAACGCTGGTCGAGTCGCTTGATGCCGATGACCACCTCGTCGCCGAGGCGGGTGATGTTGCCGATGATCAGCCCGTCGACGCCGAGGGAGTCGGCGATCTCCGCCAGGCAGCTGTCGTCATCGCAGCCGACCATCTGCTTGCTCGCCTCGAGATCGAGCATGGCCTTGACCTCGTCCATCGACACCACGCTGACCCGCTGCAGTTTGCGCAGTTCAGCGACGAGGGCATCGGTGACAATCCGCGCGGTCCGCGTGTCAATGCCGTCAGCCTTGAGTTCGTAGACCGCCAGGCGCAAGGAGCGCGATGGAGCGATCGCTTCTGGACCAGCCGAAAATGCCGTCGCCGGTGTCGCCGCTGGCGTCGGCGTTGGTGTTTGAGGTCCCCGTGGGGCCGCTGCCAGAATGACGGAAATCGCGATGCCGAACATGCTGCGCCCCGAGGTGAGCTGATTTCGTCGACGATACCTTGATGGGATGACCCCTGCCAAACCCGGGATCGCCGACGCAAACGCCGTCGCTTCAACCAACCACGGTGACCCGCACAGCGCCATCGTCGCTGCGGACGACGTCGATCACGGTCGGCGCCAGTTCGCATTCGTTGGTGGTGCAGTTCACAAACGTGGTGCCGTCGTCGTCGACCACGCCGTGCTGGCTGTGGATGTGCCCAAACACATGCAGCCGGGGCCGCACCACCCGCACCCGGGCCCGCAGGTCGGCGCAGCCCGCGTAGCGGTCGTCGTGGGCCAGCTCGCCGTCGATGCCGTCGAGGACGCCGCGGCCGAAGCGGTAGGCGGCGACATCGTCGAGGATTCCCTGGGGCGGCCCATGGGTGACGAGGACGTCGGTGTCGTCGGCAATGCACGCCCAGCGCTCGGCGAGGGCCGGGCCCCGCGGGTGCATGAAGGCCCAATCAAAGTGCACGGGGGTCCACGGCGAGCCCCACCACCGGATCCCGTCGATGACCAGGCCCTCGTCGACGAGGATGCGCACGGCGGGAAATGCCGCCCGCATCCTGGCCAACACCGCCGGATGCTGCAGGCAGCCATCGTGGTTGCCGGGCACAAAGACCTTGAGGGAGTGGGGCTGGTCTGACACCCACTCGAAAAATCCCGCTACCTCGTCGACGTCGCCGCCGCGGCCGGCGTCACCCGCACTCAGCAGCACGTCACCGGGTGGCAGCACGAGCTCGTCGTGAAACTGGTGGGTGTCGGCGATGGCGACGACGCGCATGGATCAGCCGCCGAAGCCGCTGGGGGCGTCGGGCGCGGCGGTTGCGCCGCTGCTGTCGGGGAGCTCGGCGACGGTGGCCAGCCGCCAGCCGTCGTCGCTGCGGACCCAGCGCTCGGGGAGCTGGACAGTCTTCACCCCCATGGTCTCTTTGTCGACGTAGGTGACCACGACGATGACCTCGGCGGTGTCGTCGTCGATCATGGCCACGCCGGCGACGTCCATGTCCTGCATTTCGAGGTTGGCCAGGCGCGTGGACCAGACCTGCAGAAAGGGACCGCGCATCTCGGGGTTGACCCGCTGGGCGGCGTTTTCCAGCCGGCCCCAGCGCAGGTCGATGTGGTGTTTGGCGAGGTCCACCGTGAGGTCGTCGCGGTTGTACAGATGGCGCCCACAGCCACCCACCGCGCTGCCCCCGGCGACCACGCCAGACAGGGCCAAGACGACGACCATTCCACGAGACAACACGCGCACCATCCGGGGACCCTACCAGCCCCGGAGCCAAACGGTGGCGGCAGGGCCACAGGGATCGAGACTCGGCCCGGTGAATCGGGTACGATTGGTCATGGTTTCCATCACGACCCGTGTCGTCGCTTTGGTGTCGCTGTGCGCAGCGCTCCTGAACCCCGCCTGCTCCTGCGAGAAGGAGGTTCCTGCCGAGCCGGAGCCAGACCCGGGCTGCATCCTCGACAGCGACTGCGACGACGGCCTCGTCTGCCTGCGGGGTGGCTGCAGCCAGCCCATCGGCGAGGGCGAAGGGGAAGGCGAGGGCGAAGGGGAGGGCGAGGGTGAAGCCCCCGTCGGCATCCTGGTGGCCTTGCCCGAAGCGTCGGTGGAATTTGGCGCCATCCGTCTCGGGGTCCCTGTCGAGCGGGTCATCACCCTCAAGAACACGGGGGCGGCGCCCCTCACCGTCTTGCAGATGGTCATCGACGACAACGAGGCCGGCACCTTCCGCAGCGAGCCCAGCGGCCAGCAGAACCTGGTCCTCGACGTCAACGAAGAGCTTGGCGTGCTGCTGGTCCACACCCCCGACGACGGCGTGCCCGATACCGCCGAGCTGAAGGTGCTGCACACGGGGGACGGCCAGCTGCTGAGCGTCACCCTCGCCGCCGAGTTCAAGGGCGTGTCGACCATCTCTGTCTCTGACGAGCCCGCCGTCCTCACCCCCGACGACGACGTGGTCGACTTCGGCGATGTCCCCACCGGCGAGAGCCGCTCGGTGACCGTCTACGTCCGCAACGACGGCGCTGCCGACTCGGTGCTGACGGTGGCGTCCATGGCGGTGTCGCCCCAGACCGCCGGCATCAGCGCCGTCGCCAGCGCCCTCCCCCGGGTGTTGTCGTCGTGGGACGGCCTGTGTGGCACCCTGGGCGACTGCGGCGCCGGTGCCGTGGCCTGTACCGGGGGCGTCTGCGTCGACGGCGCCAGCCACCCCACCGACAGCGTCCCCGTGACCATCACCTACGCGCCGACGTCGGCTGCGGCCAACGAGGCGGTGGTCTCTTTCCGCCATGATGCCCAGGGCCTCGTGGACAGCAGCTTCGACATCACCGTGCGGGGTCGTGGCGTCGTCGGCCAGTTGGAGATTACCCCCGCCCAGATCGTGTTCGACGAGGTCTTCACCGGCACCACCGGCACCCAGCAGGCCACCGTCAGAAACGTCGGCGGCGCCGCCGTCACCCTCAACGGCGCCTCGCTGCTGTTCGCCACCGGCATCTTCGCCGTCCAGAGCCCCCAGGCCTTCCCGGTGGTCCTCGCGCCCAACGACGCCCTCACCATCGACGTGCGCTTTACGCCCGTCATCGCCGGGCAGTTCAACAACATCCTCGCCTGGGACATCGCCAACAGCAGCGACGATCCCCAGACCACCGTCGTCGGCAATGCGCGCCTGCCCCCCCGTGCTGGGCTTGTACGACGAGGCCCGCGCGGCCATCGACGTCGACGCCGCCGGCCTCGACTTCGGCGACCTGTACGTGGGCCGCCAGGCGAGCCGCGAGATCCGCCTCGTCAACGACGGCGCCCCCGGCTCCACCCTGGCCATCCGCCGCATGTCCGTCGAAGGCCCCGCCTCGGGTCGCTTCGCCATCAACCCCGCGTCGTTCATCCAGACCCTGCCTGGCAACGTCAACCTGGAGCCCCACCTGGCCTTGACGGTCACCTACCTGCCATCAGCCCTGACGGGCTTTGACGACGAGGCCGTGCTCATCCTCGAGACCGACGACCCCCAAAACCCCGCCGTCGAAGTGCTGTTGAGCGGCCGGGCCATCCGCCCCGTCATCGTCGTCAGCACCACGGCGCTGGACTTCGGCCCGGTGCTGGTGGGCACCACGCCTTCCCCCACGCGCACCTTCACCATCCGCAACGACGGCGTGGGCCCCCTCGTCGTCAGCGATGTCACAGCCCCCGGCCTCGCCGTCTACACCCGCACCACGTCTGTGACCTTGCCCGCGGTGTTGCAGCCCTTCGCGTCCATGACGGCCACGGTCACCTACACGCCCGCCATCGCCAACGTCGTCGCCAGCAGCAGCCTTGAGGTGCGCAGCTCCGACCTCGACCGCGGCCCCGTCACGGTCACCATCACCGGGTCCTCCGGTGGCTGCCCGCCCCGGGCCAACGCCTCGGTGCAGGTGGTGGGCGACCAATGCATCTACAGCTGCCTCGGCGGCTTCCACGGCTGCGGCGATGCCTGCCTGAGCAACACCAGCCCCGACTCCTGCGGCACCTCCTGCACGCCCTGCCAGAACCGCAACAACGCCGTGCGGGGCTGCACCCAGGCGACGTCGACGTGCACCTACAGCTGCGACGCCGACGCCCGCGACCTCAACAGCAACCTCTCGGTCTCCCAGACCTCGGGGAGCGACGGCTGCGAGTACCAATGCCCCATCTTCCCGACGCGCGCCGAGACCTGTGACACCAACGACGAAGACTGCGACGGCCTCGCCGACGAAGGCCTCCCCGCCGATACCTTCGACCGCGCCGGCGGCAACGGCGTCAACACCAACGACGTCTGCACCGTGGCCGACGCCATCAACGCCGCTCCCGAAGGCGGCGTCACCACCATCAACGCCAACATCTACCCGATGCCCTCCATCAACGGCAACGACGAGGACTGGTACCGCGTCGAGGTCGACGAGAACGACGCCCTGTGCGTGCCCTTCTCCACCGAGCGCTACCGGGTGGTGTTTCGCCTCTCAGGCATCCCGGTGGGCAGCGACTACGACCTGTCGGTCCACCCCGACGACAACGGCAGCTGCGCCAGCAACGTCATCTCGGGCTGCGGCGGCTTCCTGAGTGGTGCCAGCGGCACGGGGAGTTGCGTGAGCGCCCGCAGCAGCAACGTCGACGACGGCTTCCACTTCGACTTCGACGGCACCTGCGCCTTCGACGACAACCGCTTCTTCCGCGTCCGCGTCCGCCGCTTCTCGGGCGGCGCCTGCGGCAACTACCAACTGTCGGTGGCCTTCAACAACCGCTGACCCGTGTCGTCGTCAGTGGCTGGCGCCGGCGTCTCCGCCCGCGGGGACGTGGCCGCCGTCTTCGACTTCGGCGGTGCCGTCACGACGGAAGAGCACCGTGTAGATGGGCAGGCCAGCGGCGAGGCGCTTGAGGGTGGCCATCAGTTGTTGCTGGCCCAGGCGCTGGACCTCCTCGTGGAGGGCCTGCTTGTGGGCGGCGTCGAGGCTGACGACGTCGTCTTGCAGGGCGAGGAACTCCACCAGCTGGGTGCGCAAAAAGCTCGCGACCTGGGGATGGTTCACGAACATCTGCTGGCTCCCCGTCGACGGCGACACCAGGGGGATGGTTGAAAACGTGTGCACGCCGCCGTCGACGAGGACGTTCAACACCGCCCCCTCCTTGTGGCCGCCGCCGAGGGCCACGTAGTCGGCTTCGACGGCCCCGTTCCAGCGGGTGTTGAAGTAGAGGCGGAAGAAGCTCTCCACGAGGAGGTCGCGGGTGCCGTACTCGGCGGCATGTTGCCATTGCAGACGCAGATGGCCGCAGCCGATGTGGGCGGGGTCTGAGACCATGATTTCCACCAGGGCCGGTCGCAGGGCCGCCGGTGGCGAGGTCAGCAGGCGGCGCCACTCGTGGGTGTGCCAGACGTTCTGCAGCACGTCTGTGAAGCGGGGGTCGTTGCGCAGGGCCTTGACGGTGGCGTTGCCCGCCGTGAGGTCCGTGTGGACGTAGAAGCGGCCGAAGGTGTCGAGCCGTCGTCGCAGCAGCTTTCCCACATGGACATCGCTCAAGGGCTTGCCCGTCACGCGCTCGAGGGCAGACAGGGCCAGCAGGAATTCGCCGCCGTCGCCGCCGGGGGTGCCGATGACGCCGGTGTCGTCGCGGCCGTCGACGCACGAGAGCCGCCCGTGCAGCAGCATCGCCGACATCTTCATGGTCCGGACGGCGAAGGGGTCGCCGATGTGGGCCCGGACCTCGTCGATGCCGAGGGCATGGCTGTCGGTGGGAACGGCGGCGGCGGGGAGGTGACGCAGCTGTCCTCGACGGTGCTGCAGGCGGCCGTCCCGGCTGGTGGTGTAGCCCATGGCCCGCCAGGAGAGGATGCCCCCCCGGAGGGCGGCCACCATGCGCAAGCCGCTCTCCTCGAGGCGCTTGGCGAGGGCCATCGACCGTTCGTCGCCGTGGGCAATGAGCACCAGGGGTTCGTCTCGGCCAAGCTGGGCCCGGATGGCGTCGAAGTCGGCGACGGGGACCCAGTCACTGCCGGGGATGTGCCCCATGGGGCCCGTCAGTTCATGCTCGGTGCGCACGTCGACGAGGCGTACCGAACGGCCCAGGCCGGCGACGAATTCCGCCGACACCAGCGGCGCCTGGGACGGCGACCGCTCCAGGGCGCTGAGCCAATTGACCCGGGCCAGGCGGACCGTGGGGGGCAGGACGCCGATGGGGGGGACCAGGGGATCGTCGCCACTGATGGCGCGGGTGTGCTCGGTATCGTTTGACATATGGGGCCCATCGTGCCCCGGGTCCCGGGGGTCCGTCGAGGTTGCACCATCACCCATGGAGACTGGACGGAGGGGCAGGGCGGCTGTCGACTCTTGTGCCTGCGGTCAAGACGGACGGCCAAAAAACTTGATTTCCGCTCTGGCTTTGTGCAACGTGCTGCACAGTTCGGGCGCTTTCGCGCTTGGATCGTTGACTGAACGGTCGCTCAAGCGGCCGTTTCGGGGCGCCCCGGGGGCTCCACCGCGGCAGGCGCGACGCTGCCGACGGCTCAGGGTTTCACCCCAATACTGGGTGTGAAATCAGGGGTTTCGGTGGCGCCGAGGCACGGGGAGGCAGGGATGACGCTTCGCGTCAGCTGCCCGGAGCGGAATCGTCCGTGTGGATGATTCCCCCACGAGTGAGGGAGTTCAGCGCCTGATGAAACACAAAGCGCATCTGGGAGCAACGACACACAAAACCGTCGTGATTGAGCAAGGGCTCATCCAACGTTTTGTCGATGCCCTCGACCTCGGTGATCCACTGTCGAAGGACCCCGAGGCTGCACGTGCCGCCGGTTTGCCCGGGCTTGTCCTGCCGCAAAGCGCCGCCGCGTCTCTTGGCGACTTCGCCCACTTCCTGACCCTCCTCGAGCTGCGGCCCAAGCAGGTCCTGCACTCGCGAGAGCATGTGCAGGTCTTTGTGCCTGTCTGCGCTGGCGACGAGCTCACCATCACCTCCACCCTGCGCGACTTGTACGAGCAGCAGGTGGGCGGCAACCCGATGGGCTTTGTCACCATCGACGTCACCGGCACGGCCAAAAAGGGCGAAGTGCGCTTCGAGGCCCAGCGGGTGCTGGCCATCCGCGGTGGCTTCCCACGACGTTGATCCTGCGTTGAACTTCTTCGGCGCCAGCCGAAGAAGCATCGAGACTTCTTCGGCGCCAGCCGCAGAAGCATCGGAACCTCCGGCGGCCTGCTGGCCGCTCCTACTTCTGACGCTCCTTTGGCTGGCGCCGAATGAGCTGATTGTGAGGGCCCCATGGCTCGCCTGTACTGGGACACCATCGAGCTCGGCGACCCCGTCGCCCCCCTGCAAAAGCCCGCCATCACCCGCGTGCAAATCGCCAAGTTCGCTGGCGCCTCCCTCGACTGGAGCCCCCTGCACCTCGACGACGACTTCGCGAAGTCCGCCGGCTACGGCTCGGTCTTTGCCCACGGCGCCACCTCGCTGTGCTTCGCCGTCGAGGCCGTGCAGCGCTGGCTGGAAAACGGCCGGGTCCTGCAGTCCACGGCGACGTTCCAGAAGCTCGTGTGGCCCGGCGACATCCTGACGGCCAAGGGCGTCGTGGTGAACCGCACGGAACACAACGGCGAAGCCCGCGTCGACATCGACATCTGGGCCGAGAACCAGAACCACGACATCGTCATGAAGGGGCAGGTCACCTGCCTGCTGTGGCGCAACGACAAAGAAGAGAAGAAGGCCAAGGGCCCCTGGCCCCAGGTCAGCCCCGAGACCGTCGCCGAGCGCCGCACCGCCAAGCCCGTGCCCCGCAGCGAGGCCGATGCCCAAAAGGCCCGCGTCGAGGCCGCCCAGGCCCAGCAGGCCCAGCAGGCCCACGCCGTCGAGCTCAAGAAGGCGCCCCGTCCCCGCCAGCCGGTGACGCCGCCGCCGCCGCCGCCACGGGCAGCGCCGCCGCCCCCCGCCAAGGCCCAGCCCGCCAAGGCGGCACCGCCGCCGCCCCCCGCCAAGCCTGCGAAGGCCGGCAAAGCCGCGCCGCCGCCGCCACCACCCGCCAAAGCGGCTCCCGCCAAGGCAGCCCCTCCGGCCAAGGCTCCGGCGAAGGCGCCTCCGGCCAAGGCTCCGGCGAAGGCGCCTGCTCCCGCCAAGGCTCCGGCGAAGGCGCCCCCCGCCAAGGCCCCCGCGAAGGCGCCGCCCGCCAAGGCTCCAGCGAAGGCGCCCCCCGCCAAGGCCCCCGC
>Ga0247833_1006388_pt1 | contig 13125 bp, 14 predicted proteins | sample LaCruzMarch2015__7_FD_187117 | JGI IMG/M metagenome (GOLD analysis project Ga0247833, IMG submission 187117) | Freshwater microbial communities from meromictic Lake La Cruz, Castile-La Mancha, Spain - LaCruzMarch2015_8m | ecosystem: Environmental > Aquatic > Freshwater > Lake | place: Spain...
TTGCCGCACAGGTCTCCTCGCGAAGGGCGTCAAACCGACTCACGCGACAAAACCCCCGGATAAGTGCCGATAGACTTCGTTGAGGCGGAGTTCCTGACGAAATGCGGTGAGGTCGGTTCCCGCACCGATCGTGAGAAACTCGATGCCGGCCATCGCGGCAAAGTCCTCAAGATGCTCACGGGTGACCGTGTAGCTGTACCCGGTATGGTGCGCCCCGCCCGCATGAATCCAGGCGGCGCAGGCCGTCTTGAAATCCGGACGACATTTCCAAACGGCCCGGGCCACCGGAAGTTTGGGGAGCGGACTTGGTGGGACAATCGCATCGACCTCGTTGACCAAGAGGCGGAATCGGTTCCCCAGATCGACAAGGGTCGCGTTAATCGCCGGGCCGGCCGGGGCGTCGAAAACGAGACGCACGGGGTCTTCCTTCCCCCCGATTCCGAGGGGATGCACCTCACACACCGGACGACCGGCCGCGATGGAGGGGCAGACTTCCAACATGTGGGAACCCAGGACGAGATGGTTGCCGGGTTCGAGATGATAGGTGTAGTCCTCCATGAAGGACGTCTTCCCACCGAGATCCTCGGCCATCACCTTCATCGCCCGCAAGAGCGCGGCGGTCTTCCAGTCTCCCTCTGCGCCGAATCCATAACCGTCCGCCATGAGACGCTGAACCGCGATGCCGGGCAACTGACGCAACCCATGCAAATCCTCGAATGTGGTGGTGAATCCCCGGAATCCCCCGCTCTCCAAAAACCCGCGCAACGCAAGTTCGATCCTCGCCGCCTCGCGGAGCGATTCATGTCGCTCCCCGCCACGGGTTAGTTCGGATGACAATGCGTAAGCCTCGGCGTAGTCGGCGCAAAGCGACTCCACGGCGGCATCGGTCACTTCCTTGAGGACGGCCACCAGATCGCCGATGCCGTGACCGTTGACCGAAAATCCGAACGTCATTTCCGCCGAAACCTTGTCGCCTTCCGTGACCGCGACCTGCCGCATGTTGTCGCCAAAACGGACAAACTTCGCGCCCTGCCAATCGTGCCACGCCCTCGCTGCGCGCGTCCACGCGGCGATGCGCTCGACGACTTCGGGGTCCTTCCAATGGCCAACGACGACTTTCCGCGACAGCCTCATTCGCGTGTGCAAAAATCCGGCCTCGCGGTCCCCGTGGGCGGATTGGTTGAGATTCATGAAATCCATGTCGATCGTTTCCCACGGGAGGTCGCGATTGAACTGCGTATGCAGGTGGAGGAAAGGTTTACGGAGAGTGGAGAGTCCGCCGATCCACATTTTCGACGGCGAAAACGTGTGCATCCACAAGATGAGACCCGCGCACGCGGGGTCGGCGTTCGCCTCGAGGATAGTGCTGCGGATCGCTTCCGGGGTGGTGAGGACCGGCTTGAAGATCAGGGGCAGCGGCAGATCGAGTCCGGCCGTGATCGCCTGCGCGTTCGCGGCGACCTGCTGGAGAGTTTCCGGACCGTAGAGGTGCTGGCTACCCGTGAGGAACCAGATTTCAGGAGATTTCATGGCGTGGGGAATCGGATGGAGAAAGCCCCCCACTCAATCACGCCGCGCGTCCGGTTGCAAATCGTCAACGCCGTTGGCAACCCCTGCGGCGCCGACCGTCCGATTAACCTAAATGGGAAAATAAGAACTATTTTTCGGAGTTAAGTTACTCAGTGTTAAAATATTACACAAAAAACGCCTGCCACCTATTTTGTGAACACATCCTCGTCGACTTCACAAAGCGAAGTTCCTCCAGTCCAATGCTTTATCTGTGTAAATCCTGTAAATCTGTGGTTCCATTCCCGTTTTTAGGATTAAGGATGCGTCGTCCGGGAATCCGCCGGTTGAAAACTCTGCAGCTTTGCGGCGATCGATCCGTACAACTCCGCCACCCACGGGGCGCTCCCCCGGGGCAACTCCGCCGGGCGCCGCCTCAGGTCGCTCGGGGCAATCACGACCTCCGTGTTCCCTTCCCCATTCGCGGCTACGAGGTAAAACAATTCCTCAATCGCCGCGTCCCCCAGCGGGATACAGCCAACCGAACGCGTGTCGCCATGGATGTAGATATCGCTCCCGGGGTCCCTCCGCCCGTCCTCCGCCGCCCGTTGAAGGTCGAACGCATTCGGATAATCGATCTTCATCGAAAGATGATAGCTGCTGTTGGGATTGAGCAGCTCAACACGGTAAATCCCCTCGGGGATCTGACCATCCCCCTCCCGCAATTTCGGCCCCAACCGACCCGAGTAACCCGCAAATGGATAATCGCGCACGTGGCTCCACCCACGGCTGGTCGACTTCCAAACCTCCAGCACTTGAGCATCCTTGAACGCAAGCAACGCGAGCGGTCGCCCGTCCGTCAAGGATTCCAGCTGCGGAAAGGCCGCCTCCGCGCGGGGCTTTGCATAACGAAGCACGTCTTCAAGTGAACGTTGTCCCTTCGGCTTGAGAGACGTTTGGCGATCCTCCACCTGCCGGATCACCAAGAATGCCGCCAACACCGCGGTGATCCCACCGGCGATCAGCAGCAGCGGACCTTTCCGACGTTCAGTTCCCAAAAGAGGCCCCTCCGAGCTGACCGAAGCCCCACTGCAACATGAGTTCGGCGTCATCGAAAATCTCGCTGGTCTTGCTCCCAAGCTGCACGAGGATCAAATCCCGTCCGTTCGCGGAAGCGCTGGCGATGAAGCACCGACCCGCCGCGACCGTGTAACCGGTCTTCATTCCGTTGTAGATCGGAGATCGCGTGAGGAGCTTGTTGGTTGCTTTCAAAACCGTCGTTCGGCCATTGGTCCGCCGGAAGCTGTACGCGGGAAGGTTCATGTAGAGGCGGAGAACGGGTTGCCGGTAAGCACGGTACGCGATCCGTGCCATGTCCCGGGCGGTCGAATGCTGTGGCGCCGGAAGACCGCTGGGATTGAGGAAATAGGAGTTTTCGGCGCCGAGTTGCCGGGCCCGCTCGTTCATCTCCATCGCGAACGCAGCCGTGCTTCCGGCGCTTGAGCGGCCAAGCGCAGTCGCGACGTCGTTGCAACTCTTCACCAACATCGACGCGAGGAGTTCCCGCCGCAGGTAGCTTTCCCCGGGACGAACGCCGAGCTTGGTGGGCTCCACCCGAACGTCTTCAGGTTGGATCACGACGATGCCGTCCAATGGGTCGCGTTCCACCACGATCAGCGCCGTCAGGAGCTTCTGCGTGCTGGCCACCGCTCGCGGGATATCGGCGTTTTTCTGATAGAGCACCTCTCCGTTGCTGGCATCGATTAGGATCGCGGAGGAGGCGTAGATCGACGGAGCGCTCGCCGGCCAGACGGAGGGAACCCCGGCCGGAGGAACCGCGACGCGGGTCGGTGCGGCAACCGCCACCGGGCTGGGAGGCGCGGGCGGTCGATGCGGCGCGCAAGCCTGGAAACACAGCGCGATCAGAAGGGAAAAAACAGACGTGCGGCGAATCATGACGCAGGTTGATTAACGACGAAGCACACGCGTTGCGAGAGGGATTTGCACCTTATTCCGGCGCGGTTAGAAATTTTGCCACTTCGGCATGCACGCTCCGGGAAAACAGCGGCCACACGTGAATGGGCACGCCGCTTTGCAACGTGCGCGTCGCCCGCTCCCAACGGGCACTCGATCCCGGGACGACCATCATGTCCCCAGGACACCACATCGCCAGCGTGGGAACGCCCCAGGGCTGCGCGTGCAAACGCCGGAGAAAAGCGCTCCCCGGTCGCATCTGCCTCACGCCTTCCAACGGGAGGAACGCCATTTTCGACCCCTGATGCGGGGTATTGAGAAACACCGCACGCCGCAGCGGAATCTGAGGATCTTCACACAGCGCAGCTCGGATCACCAACCCACCCATGCTGAATCCCACCAGATTCACCGGTCCGTCCCCGGAACGAATCCTTTCGGCCAACTGCCCTCCCAGAACATCAAAACGCACGCGCCCGGAGGCATCGTAGGTAAAGACGTCCACGTGAGGACACCCCGCGGCGAGAAGACAGCGTTGCAGACCCCGCATTCGACCCGGGAGAGACCAAATTCCGTCGAGAAGGATGGTTCGCATCAAAGGGAATCTGCGTCGGACGGGATCCGTTGAAAAGCGGAGACATCTCCTCCTTCGCCCAGCGGCAGCTGGATCCGGAACGTGGACCCGCCCGGTCCGGTGTGATGGAGCTCCAGCGTTCCCCCCATGGAGGCAATGCGTCTTTCGGCGATATACAATCCCAGCCCGCTGCCCGTCGCCGCGCCTTTTGGCCGATTGGACGCCTGGAAAAACCGGTGAAAAAGTCGCTTCCTCTCCTCATCCGGAATCCCCGGCCCGGAATCGATCACGTCGATTTCCATCAAGGCGTCCGTCCGCCTGAGGACAATCCGCACGCACGAACCCGAGGGCGAATAGGCGATCGCGTTGTCCACGACATTCTCAACGGCGGATCGCAGCAGGACGGGGTCGATTGCCATCTGGCACGGATGTTCGGGAATCTCGACATCCAAAGTAATGCCTCCATCTGCGGCCCGTACGGCCATTTGTGTACCAAACGATGAGACCAGTTCACGCAGGTCGCACGCGACGGGCTGCGGCTCCGGAGCCGGTGAAACCCTTGCGTTTGCGAGCAGTCGACCGCCGAGATCCAGGAGACCGACACAAGTATCGATTGATTCGCGCAGCAGCGAGGCGTGAGGCTCCGCGCTCCACTCCCGCCGTTTCGACGCCAAGCGCAGGGCGGCAACGAGGCTTTCGAGCGGACTTTTGAGGTCGTGCGCCGTGATGACGCTGCTGTCATGCCATTGGGTGCAACGGAGTTCCATTTCGCGATTCGCGTCACGCAGTGCGTCGATCTCGCGGATGAGGGCGACATTGCGTCCGTACTCCCGTTCCTTTGCCGAGTACAACAATGTCTGCGCGACGCATGAAATGAATGCCGCAACGACGCCGTGCGTAAACGTCAGCACCATCACCGGCAGGGTGACAGCGGAAAAAAAGACCAGGCCAAGATGCAACGCGAGAGAGACCAAAATGATGCCGAGGAAAAGTCGCGGGGGGACAAGAATCAGGACTCCCATGGCGATGATGGTCAGCGCATAGACGGCAGTTGGACCGAACTGGGCCAGTGCCAGCGAGAAGTACCAGGCGGAGGCCATCGATTCCGCCGCCACCGCGATCACCACGAAGTTGGCACGCGTCCGAACCGGCGCACTGGCGAGGGCGGCAAGGACGAGGAGCAGCGCAGGACCCAGCAGGACATCCGGCCATTGACCGGCGCGGGGCAAAAACCGCCGCGTTCCAAACAACATCTCGTTGCCCAGCATGATCATCCCCGCGTTGATCGCGAACATGATCATCAGGAACCACCCGAGTCGGGACATGTTCTGCCTCGTTACCGACTCGAGGAAGCGCAGGTCGGCCTGCGCACCGCCCCGCTGAGGGAGCGGATGTGAGGGGACCGCACTCATCCCAAATCCGCGTCGTCGCGTGCATGACGCTGCAGTTCATCGAGCGTTTCCGCCCCGGTCTTCTGCTTGAGCCGCTCACAGTAGGTGTGAATGGTCTTCACGCTGAGTTGGAGTTCCTCGGCGATTCCGCGAGGTCGCTTCCCTGCACCGAGCAGTTTAAAGACGTGGAGTTCGCGATCCGAAAGTTTCCTTAAGGTTCCGCCTGAGCCGTCCTCGAGCGCGCGCTCGCGTGCGATCGCTCCCAAGATCGAGGGGCTCGCGTACGCCCGCCCCGCCGCTAAAGCGCGGACGGCGTCGAGAACGGTCTCCAGTTCCACCCCTTTTGACAAAAACCCGTGGGCTCCGGCGCGAAACACGCGCGGGGCATAAAGCGCCTCGTCCAACCCGGAGTAAACCAGCACTTTCGTCGAAGGGGCAAGGCGCAGGACTTCTTTCAGCAAATCCAAGCGGTCGCGGCCACCGAGCACCAGATCCAGAACCGTGACGGATGGCGAAACCAACTCCACCTGGCGAAGCGCGGTTTCCACATCCAACGCGCCCCCACAAAAGCAAAAGTCCACGTCGTCCTCCAGAAGCATCCGGATGCCGAAATGGACGATCGGTTGGTCATCGACCACGAACACCGAATGTTTGGCGGACTCCACAGGTAACCTGACGATAGAACTACGGAAGTCGGGCAAAGTCATGAAATTCTTTGGCGACGATCCTCCGCCTGAAGCGGTCGAACGCTCCTCTGACACCCGAGGAATTACCCGACGAGAGCGCTCACACCTCGAGTTGCGGCGCAATCCCTGCGATCCACTCGCACCCACAGGGAGTTATCCGCTGGGTCGGAAATGACATCCCCGCTCACGCCGAAGACGCGGCGGAGTCGATCCCGATCGAGCACGGCGGACGGTTCACCAAACGCTTCGACCTGCTGCTGATGGAGGACGAGGAGAAGATCGGCATATTGCGCCGAGAGGTTCAGGTCATGAAGCACCGTCACCGCAGTTGCGCCGGATCGGCAGATGGCTTGGACAAGCGCAAGGAGTTCGTGTTGGTGTCCGAGATCCAGTGACGACACCGGTTCGTCCAAGAATAGATACGCCCCCTCCCAATGCCCGTCGAGTTGAGCGAGCACCCGCGCCCAGTGGATGCGTTGCTGTTCGCCCCCGGACAACTGCGAAATCGGCCGCGAGGCGAGCGCGGCGACATTTGCAAGGTGCATCGCCCGATCCGCGGCTCGGTTGGCCGCAATTCCGCGGAGGCCGCGAGCTTCCGCGCCGAATCGCACCACGTCGCGCGCCAGGAACGGGAGGCGACATTCCGTCTGCTGTGCAAGGAACACTCTATGACGCGCGAGTGCTGCCGGCGGGACCGTGGACACCGATACGCCTTTCATCAGCACACTCCCTGAAGCGGGTCGCATCTCTCCGGAGAGAACTCGAAGAAGGGAAGTCTTTCCGGTTCCATTCCCACCCACGACCACCGTGTGGCTGCCGGACGGGAGGTGAAAACCCACCCCGTGAAGAACCACCCTCGAGCAGCGCTTCACGACGACATCGCGCGCAACGAGACTCATGCCTCCGTTCCTCGCCCTCGAAGCAACAGGAAGAGGAACACCGGCGCCCCCACGCTCGCCACCACAATTCCCACGGGAATCTCCGCTGGCGAGCGGGCTGTCCGGGCAACGAGGTCCGCACCGCAGAGCAGAAGCCCACCGCAAAGAAACGATCCCGGCAGCACGATTCGATGATCCGCACCCGCCGCCATCCGCACGAGGTGCGGGGCCACCAGACCGATGAATCCAATCGTCCCGCAGAACGCTGTGACCGACCCCACCGCAAGCGCGCTTGAGACGAGCACGATGCGTTTAACCCACTCCACCGGAGCCCCCATGTGCCATGCATCGGATTCCCCCAGCGCGAGAGCATTCAACGAGCGTCCACCCCAGAGGAGCCCCACGCAGGCAATTCCCACCAACGGAGCGGAAAGACGAACCGCCTCCCACCCGCTGCCGGCAAGGCTCCCGAGGCTCCAAAAGGTGAAATCCCTCAATTGGGAATCCGAGGCCCCGTAGACGAACCAACCGATCGCCGCCCCACTCAGCGCATTCACCGCAATGCCCGCAAGGAGGGCAGTGGAGGTCAAGACGCGACCCCTCTGCGTCGAGATCGCGTGAACGAGGAACACCGAAACAATCGCTCCCAAAAATGCGCAAATCGGCAAAGTGAGTGCCTCCCTCGCCAGCAGGGCTTCGAACCAAACGATCGAAACCACCGCCCCCAGGGCAGCGCCTCCCGATACGCCGATGAGAGCCGGGTCCGCCAGGGGGTTCCGGAAAACTCCCTGCAGGGCCGCACCACATACCCCAAGTGCACCCCCGCAAACGAACGACTCGACGGTCCGCGGAAGCCGAATCGTTAGAAAAAGCCGGGCGGAGGTGGAATCGGGGAATGCCAAGACGTCCGCCCAGCGAATCGTCGCTGCTCCGGTCGACAACGAAACCGCAAACGCCACGACGGATAACGTGACGGCAACGGGAAAAAAGACCGCCGGGCGGATCACTTCACCCCCGCGAACTGTCCCGCAAGTTTGGCGATCGCTTCTCCGGTTCGCGGTCCGAAGCCAAGGAGGAAAAGATCATCCATGACCACAAGCCGCGAGTTCCGCCCGGCTGCGGTGAGGTCCAGGCCGGGAAGAAGTTTCCCCAGGCCAACACTCTCGGAAGGGCTTACCGCCAACGTGCGTTTCGTCGTCAGAACGATCTCCGGGTCCAGCGCGACGAGCGCTTCCGGCGAAAGCGATCGGTACCCCGTAAAGTCCGAGGCCGGATTCGTCCCTCCCGCCAAACGGATCATGGCGTCCGCAGCGGTGCCCGTTCCGGAGATCACGGGCGAACCCCCGCCCGCCGACAACACAAAGAGCACCCGGGGTGCCTTTTCCGGCAACGCGGCGCGGGAGGCCTCGGTTTTCATGGATTCCACCAGACGTTTGGATTCATCGACCCGACCGACCGCCTCGCCGATCCGGAGAATGCGCTGCCCGGCGGCGTCGAGGGAATAGCCTTCGGTCAAGTGCACCGTCGGGATGCGAAGTCCCTCCAACTGCGACACCACGTCAGCAGGTCCGGCGGTCGCCGCGAGCACGAGCAGATCAGGTTGAAGGGAAACCACGCCCTCCGGGGCAATCGCGCGCTGATAGCCAACCTGTGGCAACGCAGTGGCAGACGCGGGAAACGTGGAACTGGAATCCACGCCCACCACCCGATCTCCCACCCCGAGGGCAAACAGGGTTTCCGTCACCGCGCCGCCCACCGAGACGATGCGTTGGGGTTCGGCGAATGCGGACCCGCCGATCAAGAGCCACAGGAGGAGGGTTTTCACGCGGGCGAAACGTTCGGACTGGACTGCGGCGCCGCTCCATTGGCCGCCGCTTCGAGCAGATCCCGCCAGCGCGGATCCTCCGGTTCGCCCGGCTTCCGCTTTCCGAAAAAGATCACCAGGTTGTTGCCGGCGGAATCGTACAACTCCAGCGAGGTCACCACCCCATCCACCGTGGGCTTGCGCACGATCCAAACGGAATCCACCGACGTTTGCCTCAGGTGCATGTTAAACTCGTCATCGAGGACGTTGAGCCATTCCTCGCCGAACATGCGGATGTTTTGAACGAGGCCGGTGTGGATCTGGAGGCAACCCCGGTTGCCGATAAACACCATGATCGGCACGGCTTCACGCGCGGCGGACTCCAGCATCGCACGGGGAACGGACCCTCCCACGCGGCGCGCAAATCCCTCCGGAGCAAGCCGGAGAGCCTGCCGCCGGCTCACGCGGTACTTTTGGAGGATCATGTGAAACGCATGCGTGTCCCGCAGTTCCCGCCACGCCTGACGGAATCCCTCGACGTCGATTTCGTCATCCGCGATCTCGGCTGCCGGCTGACTCCGGGGTTGCACGACAACCTCTGAATCCTGATTCGGCGCGCGGTACTTGCTAAGGATCACCCCATACTGGGCATAGTTGCTCTCCTTCTGCAGATACACCTTGTGAACCGCATCCCCGGCGGCATCGAAGAACTGCAAACTTTGACGCTCCCCATCCGGGGTCATGTCCGTAACCGCAAATCCGTGATGCCAATGGCTCATGAAAAGGCGCAAATCGATGTCCGGGCCAGCCACCTGACCCATTCCGTGGAAGAAATCGACACCTCGAAATTCTCCAAACCGCTCGTGAACGGCGTCCGCGTTGCGGGTGAGGCACATCACGCGGCCGAGGAGTGGAAGATCCCGGAGCACGTGCGTCCAGTCACCGGAAAGGCGGGTGACGGTTTCCGGAACGCGGGTCGCGAGCAGTTCCGCCTCGCTAACGCCGAGCACATCGGCGGCGTCGCGGATGCGAAGTTTCGGTTTTGACTCGAGAAGTTCCTGCCAGCGATCGGCAAGCGTGGGGTGGGGTAGTGTGTTCATAAATCGGTTCAGAGGGGTTGGAGTGTCCAGTCAGGATCGTCTGCCTGCGCGGCCTGATTGGACCACCGCCGCATGTCGCGAAGTTCATCCATGGTTAGCAGCTCGACGTGTCCGTCCGCCATGGCGCAGACCGCGCGGTCGGCGTACCGCGGGTGAACGGCTCCGAACTCGTAGTACGGCAAGTTTTCAGAATAGACACTCGGCCAGCGGGAGGTCGTCCAACGGGGTGAACGAATCGCGTTGTAGCCGGGAGTCGTGCGGCTCTGGGAATCCGTGACCCTTGCGGAGGCGAAAACCAGCAACCGTGCGGGCGAATGGATTTCATTCAGGTTGGTCACCACAAATTTTCCGTAGGTGGCGTAGTTCTCGTCCGAGGGCAATAAATCCGTTCCGCCGCCGTAGTCTCCGCCCACGAAGGTGAGGTTGATGCCGAAGGATGGAGCCATACTGACGTCGTAATCGCTGTTCACCTTTGCCTGCTGGTTCACGTGTAGCGTTCCCTTCAAAGCGTACTCCAAATAGGGAGCCAACCGGAAGACGTAACGCGCATTTGCGGGAAACGTCACACGCTGGCCCCGGGCGTTCCGTGCCGAGGCGTCCATTTGATAGCCCGGCAGGACGGATTGGTTGTTGTCCGACGCATAGCTTCGCCACGCTTCAACCGCGCGCCGGGCTCCGTTCATTTCCCTCGCCATTCGGGCGTTGGCCATGCACTGAAGCCCGACCGGAACGACGAATGCGAGCAGCACCGAGAGGATCAAAGAAACAACCAGCACCTCAGCCAAGGTGAATCCCGAGATTGGGAAAATACGATGGGATGGTTTCATGCCCGGTGCCTGCGGCGAAGGGTCCACGCAATCGCGACAGCGGCCACGCCAATCAGACCCCACGTCGAGGGCTCCGGGATCGCATTCACCATCGTGTCTCCCTGATTGACTTGAAGGGCACTCGTCACGGTGTTCTGCGCGGCGGTCCAGCCCAGGGAAAACTGGGTGAGTTCCACACTCGTCAAATCCCACTGATAGGCGACGGTGAATAGATAGCTTGGCGATCCCTGCACCTCGCCGGTGTCGACCGCGGAGACGAGCGAGACCTGCCCTGCTGCCAGCGATTGATTGCCTCCGTTGTAGTCAAGGTTCACTCCGTTAACCGCGTTCGCGTAATTGGATCCCACACCCTGGATCTCGATTTGGAAGACGATGGTCTCGATGGACATCAATGCCCCTGCCGCCGGGGTGTAAACGGCGTAGTTGCCCGTTCCCGTGGTAATGCCTCCCACGTAGATGCCGCCGCCATTGCTCGGGAAGCCCACCCCGGAGGTTTTGTTTAAAAGCAGGTCGCCTCCCGAGGTGGATCCGATCGGTGTCGGCCAGGCATTGGCCGTCGTCGCGTACGCTGGGTAACCGGGGTAGTTCGCCGCCGTCATCGCGCTCCAGTTGTCCTGCGATTCGGACCCCGGCAGATCAATCGTGAGAAAGGCAGAGTGCCCGGTGACGGATGCGAATGTCAGGCAGAGGCCGGTGCCAAGGCTCCTCAGGAGAGTTGAACCAATCAGGTGCTTCATTCCCGCGATCCTGCCCGAACCGAAAAAACGGCGCTAACGGGAGGTTGCCAATTCTTGACGCTGGATTGCTACGACGACGGCGGGTCTGCCGGTCGGAGCGGGAAAACGCACGGACACACCTGGTACGTCTCGGCAAACACCTTGCTGAAATGGCTCAAACTGGAATAACCCACCGCAAGCGCCGTCTCGGTTACATTGTGCCTACCCGACCGCAGCATCTCCGCGGCGCGCTCCATGCGGATTCGCCGCAGGTAGCGCGTAATCGTCATTCCGCTTTGCTCGGTGAAGGTTCGGGAAAGGTAAAACGGGCTGCATCCGACGAGTTTTCCCAGTTCGGCGAGGGTGGGCGGATACTCCAATTGCGCCGCGAGGATCGCCTTCACCCGCTCGACGCGTTCGCGGGCGAGACGCGTTTGGCGATCGCAAAACATTTCAATGGCAGAACGCGCCATCAGCGTTTCGGCCACTGCCTCGAGGACCTTGGCGTGGACCCACAGCCACAAGGCGGGACCTTCCAGCGTGGGATGCCGGGTTTGGTCGACGAGCGAGGCAAGCCGCTCCGAGAGTGGTCCCACGGTCGCCACCGGCGTTGCCTTGCCGTTCAGAAAGCCACGCACCGAAGGGACGAAGTCGGCCTCGCGCCCCGACAGCTCCCGGGCGATCCAATCGGCGCTCAGTTCGATCGTGAGAAAGCGATGTCGCTGCGCCGCGTGGCGGTCGGCCGGGAGAATCTCGTCGGTCGCCACGTAGTGCCCCGCCGTTCGCGGTCGGAACAGCACTCGCGACGCTCCCGCACCCACCGAACCGCAACCGCTCAGGTTCAGGCAAATCTCCAGGCTTTTCGGATGAAAACTCCGCGCCCAGTCGAGCCCTTCACCGATCTCAAAATCATGCCACTCGATGCTGAATCCCTGCCGCGCAAACGATCCATACAACGGACGCCACCCTCCCGGAACACCCTCCCAAGCCGCTGATTCGAAAAGGACCCCCCCGGACATCGGACCCACTATTGAGAATTATTCTCAATAAGCAAGGGCGGATGCGACCTGTGATGTTTGGAGACGTACCCCGGCTTGTGGGTAAGCCGACTAGAGCGTTTTAACCCGAACGCCGCGATGGGAATTTACCACGAAGCAACTGTGTCTTTAGCAAGGGGAAAGTTGAGCCTTTTTGATTAGGGATTGGATGTGGATGAGGAGCTTGCTCATGACTCGCTCAATTTGAGTTCACGAATCAGCCAAAGGACGCGTTTCCTCGCGATGGCGATTAACTCCGCATACGAGAGGACAGTGATGTTCTCCCGCTCGTTCGCGGCGTTCATCGCCGTCACCTTGCCCTTTCCGATGAGGAGGATGTAAATTCTTTGAAGCTTGTTCTGTAAGTCATCGCGATACTTGATGGCTTCGCCTCGTCGTCCCGGTCAATGGTGTGGTTGGGGCGCTTCAGCTCGATGACGGTGGTGTTATCCGCCATGTCGTGTGCGATCAGAAGATCAGGGCGCTTTTTGGCTCTATCGCCTTGGTATCTCCCGGCAAGGTATTGCTCGATCACCGTTTTCAAAGTTTCATTGGAGCTGATGAGTTTGCCGTGGATGTCGAGCAGCCAGACATTGGCCTCGAGAACGCGGTGAACGTCGGCTTCCACGGTCTTG
>Ga0247833_1006389_pt1 | contig 13123 bp, 10 predicted proteins | sample LaCruzMarch2015__7_FD_187117 | JGI IMG/M metagenome (GOLD analysis project Ga0247833, IMG submission 187117) | Freshwater microbial communities from meromictic Lake La Cruz, Castile-La Mancha, Spain - LaCruzMarch2015_8m | ecosystem: Environmental > Aquatic > Freshwater > Lake | place: Spain...
CCGCCGGATGCGGGCGTTGGCGATGCCTTGGTTGATGGCGAGCAGATGGTCGATCATGGCCTGAGCCCACACTTGCTTATGCTGCCTTTGGAGGTAAGGGTAGTGCAACAATTCGTCTGTAAATTGTCGACATCACCGAATCATTCCTGACTTGCGGAAGACGGAGCGGAGCGGAGTTTTACGCAAAGCGATCGTATGTCAGGAAAGAGGGGGGTTGAAGGCGTCCGGCCACGGCTGGAGAATCGGCGTAACACTCTATCGGCATTGTGGGGGATCGTAAGGGCTTGGCATGAGGCGGGAAAACCCACTGCCTCAAGCTTCGGCTTTAAGCCGAGGCTGGGCTTTGAGCGTTGGGGGGAGATCATCGGTGGGATTGTAGGCCATGCGGGGTTCGGCAATCCGTTGGAGAAGGTTCAGTTGGAATCTGCTGGAGATTCGGAGGAACGAAACATAATAAAGCTACTTGAGAGAATGAGGGATGAGTCGCTTAAGCCTGAACATGAAGATATGTCTGGATATCTCGAATTTACATTTCAAGAAATTGTGAATTTTTGTCATCAGGATGGGCTATTTGATTGGATTTTAGATGGAAGAGAAACAGATGGCGGCTATAAATTAAATGCAAAATCCTCAATTAAGTTCGGTTTTTGTATTAAGAAATTCATGCCGTCGATCAGCAAGAGTGTGGACAAAGCGGGTAAACCTCCCAGGAGGTATAGGGCGCGTTATGGCGCAATAATAAAAGCTGGAACAGATGAGCGTAGGCCTCCAGTCGATGAGTTTCACTATGTAGGAACTCGTGGGGATGGTCGGCATAAAAGATATTTTATAGAGTGGAAGCCAGTTAATAACTGACTCGCAATTATAAGTATCGCGCCCGACTCAATAGGGTGACAGGAATCCCTGTCACCCTATTTTTTTTGGAACCGATGCAGTATGTATCTGCTGAATTATATCGTGTTAAATACTATATTGTTACACTGAAGTAGGGCACGGTAGGAACCGGTGCAATTCTACACATCCATACCGGTTCCCCAAAATAGATCGTTGGATATTATGATTTTGTAATTAGTAGGGAACCGAGGGAACCGGTAGGAATATGTTTTTTGATATACATAAAAAATACAAAAAATGCAAAAAATGTATTTTTTTATATACGAGGCGGAAAATGTGGCACTTACTGGTTCCTATCGGTTCCAGCTATAGTATGCGGTTTATCATCTGTGGATTATAGTGGGAACCTGTGTGGCGTGACTGGTTCCCTTACCGGTTCCTTTTTCAACCATCACCATGGTAAAGGAATCTTTTACTACAGGAAACAGCGAGGTTTCCCGAAGGGACATGCCAAGTTATCTTATGCGCTGGTTACTGGTTGACAAGTTACAAGGGGAAGTAACTCCGTGTGGATCAGTCAGAGCTTGTCAAAAAATCGTTGGTTTCGGGGCTGGGGGCGGAGAATGGCGGATGCGAAGCTGCGGGAAGGTATCAGATTTGCAGCGGCGTCCTGCGGCCGGACGCTGATTTCTCGGAAGATGAAAATCCTGAAAGCGGAATTGGTGCAGGGGTCGCGAAACAAACACCAAGCCGGGGTGCGGGGTAGAAGTTTAAAGAGTCTTGAAAGCGTAGGCTGTTATTCCTTTGAATGGTAGTAGGAGAAGCCTGTGAGAATGCCTTCGCTGGCGAGTTGAAAAAGGAATTCGTATGGAACTCCGAGTTGCTGCATTCTCTGACTCATGCCGATTTGGTGGGGGGCGGCGAGGTTGTGCACCCGATCCATTTTCTTCTCAATCATGTGAATCTCGTCTTCCGAGAGCGGGTATTCGCATTCTGCTAAAAAGGCCAGCACATAAGGGGGGCACAGTGACCTCCCTTTCGTTATAGAGATGATGTTGATCCTGCGGTATGAGCGAGAGATCGACTTCTTTTTCCCCTGCTCTCAGGATTTCATATTCGGGAAAAAATAAACATACTTATGTATAATCATACATATAATCCGTCCGTTTGAAAGTGATAATTTGTTGCAAATTCTTTATTTTAATATGCTTAAGATCATATTGCTTTATGGGCGGAGCATATCGTGGATATCAGGCTGACCTTTTGGCGACTGCTTGATGAGCGTGGATCAAACGGCTTTGCCGCTGCCGATTTGCGTTTGCATCTCGGCGAGGATTGGAAAACAGCGCCAGTTCAAAAGGCGCGGCGCATGGCGGAATTTATCGACGATCCGCTGAATCCCGCATCAGCGCTCACCGTGCTTGCGGAACATGGTGGAAAAATCTTTGTCACATCCGAGAGTCATCCCCTCCGTGCCAGAGAAGTCAGCCCGGATGAGGTCGAACTCTGGGTTCCTGATTGGCGGAAGATTTCCGAAAAACTCAGCTCAGCCCTTGGGTTCTTTCCCTGTGATCCAAGGGGCGAGGAGACGACTCGACAGATCGGCAACATCCATTCGCGGAAACTGGCCTCGCGTCCCGTATTCCTCCACATTCCAAAAGGCGGAAACGCCGATTGCATGAGCCCGCTCAACGAGATGGCCACCATGCCAGCAAGCGTATTGTTTTTACTTTCTCAAAAGCGCATCACACCCGCGATACATGCCCTCGCCCATGAGCGAGGAATCATGCTCGACAGCGTCATCGAGCGCCTCGCCGCACCTGATTCCGCGAGCATTCCAATCCGAACGAGGCACAGCGCCAGATCGCACAAATCCACCACAGCCAGCAATCTCATCGAACCGATCCTGGATGTCCAAACCGACTGGCGCTGGCAGAAACTCAAAATCACTATCGATCCTACAGGTAGGACGCCGCTGCATACGGCAAGCAGCGCCAGTCTCATACATTCACGAAAGCCAATAAAACCGACACATGCCGCCACGTTGAGATCCTCGCAACGATGGCCGTTCACGGGGCATGGCAACCATCCAGAAAACACTCCGAAGCCGACAAGAGGGCGTTCAAGCCCATTTAATCCGAAACTCCCACGTAAGAGGATTGACGGCGGTTTCTTGGAGTCCTGGCGACGCTGGCCCGCGCAATACCTCTCAGTGAGGGATCCCGCCCGCCGCAAGCAGCGGATTCGCGATATGAAGGGCCGAGCTAAAGACGGCCTTTGATCAATCCGAGCGGAAGTGGTTCGGGCTGCAGCGGCTTGGATAGGATGGAAACGTGCTTCTTGAGGTCGGAAGACTTTTCGAAGGCATGCATGACTTCCAACACATGGTAAGCGAGCGCCCCGCTGCTGCGGTGACTGCGCTTTCTGGTGCCATCAAGGATTGCATAGGCCATGTCGGCGGCTCCGATGCTGCGGCTGTTCTCGCTATACGGATGGCTCAGAGCCTGATTGCGCCACTCGCCAGTCGTTGGTGTCCAAATCTCCAACGGACCGCCGAAGGTATTCGGATCCGGCACCTTCAACGAGCCTTCGCTGCCATAAAGTTCGATCGGGCTGTGCCCGTGGCCGTGCACGTCGAATGAGATTGTCACCGTCACAATAGCTCCCGAATGAAACTCGAGCGTGCCTGAGGAATGGGTCGGAACGGAAACGGGGAGCATCTTTCCGAACTGCTCCTTACAGGTGGCGATTCGTTCCTCGAAGGCGCGCGTGGTCACACCACTGACCTCCTTCACTGGGCCCAGAAGATGGACCAGTGCTGTGATGTAATACGGGCCCATGTCGAACATGGGGCCGCCACCGACCTCGTAGAAAAATGCAGGGTTCGGGTGCCAGGATTCCGGGCCGCGGGACATTAAGAACGCCGTGCCGCTGAAAACTTTTCCGATCCATCCATCGTCCACCATTTTCCGTGCGGTCTGGAGTCCGGCTCCGAGAAAGGTGTCCGGCGCGCAGCCCACGAGCAGCCCCTTTTCCCCGGCAAGGTCGACCACTTTTTTGGCATCCTCGAGATGGACCGCCAGCGGTTTTTCGCAATGCACGTGCTTGCCGGCATTGAGCGCTGCAAGGCTGACCTCAGCATGGACCGCCGGGATGGTGAGGTTGACGACCAGATCCACGTCGGGATTCGCCAACAACTCATCCACCGTCTGGGCCACGCAGCCGTTTTCTGCGGCCTTGGCCTTGGCGGCTTCTGGGTTGAGATCGGCGCAGGCGACCACTTCAAGGACCTCGAAAAGTTTAGCCCCGTCGAAGTAGGCTTGGGAAATGTTTCCGCAACCGATAATGCCGATGCGGACTTTGGATTTGTTTTGCATGGTTGGTTCTTATTTGTTGCCGCGGGCGATGCCGGTGCTCGTGAGGTAGTGGTAGCTTTCCTGAATAGCCTTCATCATGTCGCCAGTGTAGCTGTCGAGTTCGACGGCGATGTATTTCGCGTAGGTCGCGGCTTTCGAGGCTGCTTGCAGGTCCACCTGGCCGGTGCCCGCAGGAAGGAAGGGTGAGGAACTGCTGACCATGATCTTGCCGCTCTCCGTCTCGGCCTCGGTGAAGGTGTCGGAGGCGCTGATGACTCCATCTTTGAAATGGAGAACCTTGCCGCGTGGGCCGATCTCATTGAGGAAGGCGACGGGATCGAGCCCGGCTTTCGCGACCCAAAAGACGTCCGCTTCCCACAGGACGTTATCCGGCGTGTTCTCGAGAAAAATCCGGTAGCCCGGCGTTCCGTCGACATCGATCAGGTCCCAGTCGTGGTTGTGATACCCGACCTGGAGGCCATGGGCTGCGGCGTTTGCGGCTGCTTCGCAATAAAGCTCCGCAGTGGCCTTGACCGCATCAGACGATGCGAAATTTGCCTTAAAATCAGGCGGACAGCCGGTGATGATCGCTTCGTGTCCGAGAAGCAGTGCCTCCTCGATCACAGCGTTCTTTTGGTCTCCCACCGGCAGAGCGCCGTGGCAGGTTGGCGCCTTGAGGCCGAGTTCCTGGAATAGCTTTGCGGCCTTCGCCGCAGATGAGCCTGGATACCCCGCCGGCTCGACGCAGCCGAATCCCATGGCGGCAATGGCGCGGATCGTGCCTTCGTAGTCGGCGGCGGCCTGTTCGCGGACGCTGTAAAGTTGAACGGTAATTTGTGGAATCATGCTGGGTTGTATTGTAGGAAGTTGATGAAAACAGGTCTGACTTGGAGGAGGGTGCCTACGCTAGCAGAATTTGCCTGAACGAAAATTGACAAATCCTATGATTAATGGTGCTAGAGTGAAGACGGCCCTGGAGAGCGTGGGCCACTATATCAGCGGGCCTGGCGGGGCGGACACGCCTTTGGTCATTCCCGACAATTTTCTGCTGTTCGAGCTGATCACCGAAGGTGCGGTTTATCTGCCTGACGGAAACGATCTCCACGGCGTGGGAGCGGTGTTCGCCCACAACCCCGGCCAATCGACCGTCAGTCGGACGCCGGGCGATGGACACTACGCCTGCATGACCGTGCGCTACCGTCTGAACCGGCTGTCGCAGAGGTTTGTTTGGCCGCGCGTTTTCCAGTGGGCGGTCGTGAGCCAGGCGCTGCGGTTTTCGGAGGAGATTCTCTTCGCATTTCACCATACTGATTACGATCACGGAGTGCTGGGCGACCTGATCTGGAGCCAGTTTCGTTTCCGGTTGGAGGAATTCCAGCGGAGCGTAAAGCACCGGTCGATTCCTCCGCTCGTGGCGAATGTGATGAGCCACATGGACCGCCACTACGCCGAACCGCTCGGCGTGGAGGATCTGGCCGCGCGCTTCGGCCTCAGCGCATCGTATTTGCATGCATTGTTCCGCGAGCACGTCGGAATGACGCCGCACCAACACCTGATTCTCCAGCGGATGCGGTCCGCCCGCCACAAGCTGGTGACCACCGGCGCTCCCATCAAATCCATCGCGATGGATGTGGGGTATGCGAATACGGAAAACTTTTGCCGGGCATTCAAAAAACACTGCGGTCTCACTGCGGCGACCTACCGACGGAAATTCATCCCGCATGGCTAATTCAGCTTTTTGGGCGGAAGGGCAGAGGCGGTTGTCGCGGCGAGCGGCCTTCGGGGCGGCAGGGTGCAGTGGCTCCACTCCAAATCCGAGTCTATCTCCCGAGGCATATCTGGCCACACTGGGTTATTTTCCTTTCTGAAGGAGATGAATTCAGCCAATGGCGAGTGGCAGCGTAGGATATCGGAATGAGACGGGCTGTGATCTAACAGCGATCCATGTCTTGCGTTGTAAACCCAGCCCAGCCCCACTGGTTTTTGAGTTCGTCAAAAGGATTTTCCGCCTCTCCGCGTTCCGGATAAAGAGGAACCAGAGAGGCAACCTCATACGGCATGGTGCTCTCAAGAATGATGTATTTGTATGAGACGACTTCCAGCGGCAATTCCCCATCTTGCGTCAAGTGGTCATTGCGCCGGAATACCAAGGTGGCTGGCGTGGAAGCGCAGGGCTTCCTGGATGTGGGTGTCCCAGTAATTCCAGTCATGGCCGCCGGGATGCTCCACGTAGGTGTGCGGTATTTTTTCAGCTTGCAGGGCGGCAACAAAATCACGGTTCGCCTGCAGCAGGAAGTCTTCAGTGCCACAATCGATGAGAATCGCTGGAAGGTCCTCCCGGGATTTTTTGGCAAGCTCTAACGGGTCATGAGAGGCGAGCAAGGGGTTGCTCCCGAAAATCCTGAGGATTTCCTCTGGGCGGTTGGGACCATCCGGGTCCTGATTTTCTTGCCACATGCGCAGCACAGTCGCTCCTCTGTCCAGCGCCCCTGAGTGGCTGTGGATTGAGCAGAAGCTGTCGGGGTGTCCCAAGCCCAGTCGCAAGGCGCCGTAGCCGCCCATTGAAAGGCCTCCGATTGCGCGTCCGTCCCGGTCTGTGCGCGCCTGGAACGTGCGCTCGATGAAATTGGGGAGTTCCACTGCGAAATGGCGGGCATAGGCGGGCCCCTGTTCATTGTCGGTGTAGAAGCCCCTGTAACCGTCGGGCATGACTACGATCATTGGAAATGGTGCGGCGTGGACCTCGATACGGCTGTTTCTGCACCATGAGGAGCTGTCATCAGAAAGACCATGCAGCAGATAGAGGACCGGAAAAGGCGGAGTGCCAGACTCCGGGTAGATGACGCGCACGGTGGTTTGTTTTCCAAGAATTTTGCTACTCCAGTGGATCGTGTGAAGGGACATTAGAATGCGGCAGTAGTTGTTCTGAAGCCGCTTTGCAAGCCATTCCGCGCATGACATGATGGGGCGCCGTGAAAGCAGCGCTTGAGTTTTGGAATCGCATCCCCCAACGTGTTCCAGTCTTAAAAGTTCATTTCGTTCGATATCTATGCCACTTCCAGCAAATCCATTTTTGCAAGTTACGATACCTCGCGTTCTCTCCACGCTGGCGCGACTGAAAGAGAGTCTTTGGGAGGAAATCGAGGGTGTGGAGTGCTTTTTTGGGGGCGCCGCGCCTTGCCAAGTGGCATTCAAGGAGGCACTTGGGCTGGACTACCGCAAGGTGCGACTTCCTTTCGAATGGGGGCGCGTGTTTGACGAAGGGTGGTTCGAACTTCGAATCGTGGAATGGCCGAAGGATGGCTATCTTTGCTGGATGGATGACGGCGAGGGAACTTTGCATGTGGATGGCGCGCCCTACTATGGATTTGATGTAGCCCACCGCCGTTGCAAGTTGCCAGATGTGCGCGCGCGTTTGCACATGCACAGCCTCTGCCTGCAAAGCGCAATCTGGCATCTAGACGCTTCCGGTCTTGGCAATGGCGGAAGCCGTCTTGTTAAGGCTTCGATCCAACGGCGCAACGATGCAGCGTGGCATCTTTACCACGATTTACTTGTTCTTTCCGAGTTAGCCGGGGAGTTGATGGATTCAAAAGGTCTGACACCATCGCCTGAAGCAGGCCGGGGTGCGGGTTGGCAGCCACCGATCGAACATGCACCCGTTGCCTTGCGGCGTCTACTGCGCGGTTTGGATGACACTGTCAATGCGTTGGATCTGGAGGGCTTGGAATCCGCCCAGCGATGCGCAGCGGGTGTTTTCGAGCGGCTCGGCGGCCAGCACGAGCGCGTCAAGGCGGTGCTAGCAGGTCATGCCCATATCGATTTGGTGTGGCTATGGCCTGAGCGTGTCACCGCCTACAAGGGATGCCACACGTTTGCCACTATGAACCGCTTGATGGATCTTTATCCGGAGTTCCGCTTCTCCTCCAGCCAGCCGGCGTTGCACGAGGCTGTGGAATTGGCGAGTCCTGAGTTGATGCAAGAAATCCGCTCGCGCATTGGCGGGGGAAGATGGGAATTCACTGGTGCCGCCTACGTGGAATCCGACACCCTTATTGCATGCGGCGAGGCACTTGCCCGTGGATTCCTCCTCGGCCAAGAGGCATTCCGCGCCGTAAACGGGTGTCCAGCCCGCACTCTCTGGCTCCCAGATGTCTTCGGCTACAGCGCATGCCTACCGCAAATCATGAGCCAAACGGGGATAGAGTCATTTTTCACCACCAAGCTGACTTGGTCGAACATCAATAAATTTCCCTACAGCAGTTTTGTGTGGCGCTCACCCGACGGGGCGGAGGTTCTTTGTCATATCACGCAGGAAACTGGATACAACCAGACAGTCTCCGCAGCCGAATTACGCAAGGGCGCTCGCGGCTACCGCCAATCGGATATCCACGACGAATTTCTTGCGCCGACAGGATTTGGAGACGGGGGAGGGGGAGTTACCGAGGAAATGTGCGAAAAGGCGCGGCGGTGCCGGAGCATGGCCGGATTGCCGACCGTGGAGTGGGGTGGCGTGGAAGATTTCTTCAATCGCCTTGCCCTCCGCCGCCCCGAGTTGCCGGTCTGGCAGGGCGAGCTTTACCTTGAATACCATCGAGGTGCGCTCACGAGCCATTCGGAATTGAAAAAAACCTTCCGGCTTGCCGAGCGTAGTCTACAAACATGGGAGGCCGTGCGCTGTGCCATGGGTGCAGGTTCCTTGGAAGATCACGTTTGGAAGCGATTGGTCTTCGCCCAATTTCACGATTGCATTCCCGGCAGCTCCGTGTGGGAGGTTTACGAGGAGGCGATTCCCGAACTCCGCGTCATGGAGGAAAGTGCCCTTGTTTCGGCCGTGAATGAGCTTTCCACCGCGAAGCACGCGGGCTCACCATGCTTGTTCAATCCACTACCCTTGCCTCGCACCCTTATTCTGGATGGGCATAGTGAGGCCGTTTTTTTGCCACCGTTAGCCGGTGCGCCAGTTGCGTCCCTCAAGAGAGTCAGTTCATCGGTTCCTGTCACCGTAGGAAGCCATTTTTTACGAAGTGCGGGAGTGGAGGCGGAATTCGACAAATCAGGCCTTATTTTGCGACTCGCCTTCGACGGGGTGGAAATTCCGGTGAGCGGACCGCTCGGGTGTCCTGTGGTCCATCCCGATTTTCCCCACAGTTTCGAAGCCTGGGATATCGACCGGCAAAGTTTGTCACTCCAAAAAAGGTTTTCCGGTTTTTCTTTTTGTAAAACGTCTGGAGGTGGATCGTTGCGCGCCTTAATCGTGTATGAAGGCGCATTAGGAGATGCCTCCCGAGCTGTCGTGACCTATTCGCTTGATGCTTTCCACAAGGTCCTGTTCATCGATTACGATGTCGACTGGCGGGAGGAAAACGCGCTTTTGCGTTTGGAGTTTCCGACAGCTTTCCAGAGTGTGGCAGCGAGGTTCGGCACCCCGTTTGGAAGTCTTTTAAGAACACAACAGCCCGGCGACCCGCGAGCGGAAGCGATGTTCGAATGCCCTGCCAGTCGCTGGATGACGCTGCAGGACGACGGCGGCGGACATGGGCTGTCTATCCTTGCAGAAGCAAAATACGGATTCTCCTGCCGAGAAGGACTGGCCGGAATCTCATTGCTTCGAGGGGTGAAAGTCACCGGTGAAGACCGCGCATTTTCGCGACTTGTGCCGCCGAGCCTTCGGCGCGGCGGCAAGCGCCCGCTGTTCACAGATCATGGTCGCCACTTCATCCGCATTGCGCTTGCAGGGTCAACCGTCGATGGTCTTCGCACTGGAACAGCTGCTGCGCTCGCGGAGACGGTCTTTAGCGATGTGCTTGAATACAGCGGGTCGGCACTTTCAGCCGGGTTCCTCGGGCTCGAAGGCGGGGAAAGCCTGGTTCCATGCTGGGCAAAACCGGCGGCCGACGGGCATGGGTGGATTCTCCGCTTGCATGAAGTGCTCGGAAGGCGAGGCGAGGCGAAGATCCTTCTGGCGCCAGGATTCATGGCTAGAACCACTGACCTCTCCGAGTCCCCCAACGGAGGACTTGTCAAGGCGATAAAATTCACTCCGAACCAAATCCTAAGCTTGAGAATTCAACCGCTGGGTTGACGCAGGTGCCGCGGGCATCTGAAGCGGCCCCGCAAGAACAGCACGGGTCTTTTTCAAATCAGAACATCAGGCGTTTTGAATGGAGGCGTTTGCTTGGATGAGTTTGATGCGTTGCCTCACGCTACTGGCTGAGCGGAGTCCGTCAGCCGGGGTGTTTTTCACGTAATCGAGGAGTCGATCCACAGAGGATGTGGCCACGTGGAGGCGTGTGTCGGAGGAGGCGTAATAAATCAAAACCGATCCGTCCTCCTGGGCGACCCACCCGTTGCTGAAGACGACATTCGAAACATCTCCTATCCGTTCCCAGCCCTCGGGGGCTATGAAGTAGCCCTGGGGTTTCGCGATTGTGCGCGTCGGGTCATTGAGGTCGGCAAGGAAGAGGTAGAGGACATAGCGCAGTCCGGCAGCTGTGTTACGGACGCCGTGGGCGAGATGCAACCAGCCCTCGGAAGTTTTCAGCGGAGAGGGACCGAGTCCGTTTTTCAACTCCGAAATCGTATGGTAATGGCGGGGATCGATGATTTGCTCGTGGGTGGCGACCGCGTTTTCCATCGAGTTGCACAATGCCCAACCGATGCCTCCCCCGGAACCGGCATCGGCGAAGCCATCCTGCGGGCGGGTGTAAAGAGCGTATTTGCCATCCACGAACTCGGGGTGGAGGACCACATTCCTCTGTTGCGGTGAGGGAGTCTCAAGGTCTGGAAGCCTTTCCCATGAGACCAGATCACGCGTGCGGACGATGCCGCATTGGGCAATGGCGCTTGATTGGTCAGCGGACGATGCCGAGGGGTCGCGGCGTTCGGTGCAGAAAAGTCCGTAAATCCACCCATCCACATGCCTGACCAGTCGCATGTCGTAGATGTTGGTGTCCGGATCGGCTGTCTCGGGGATAACACATGGGGAGCCCCGGAAGCGGAAATTGTCGATTCCGTTCGGAGACTCGGCGATGCCAAAGAAGCTTTTGCGATCCCAGCCTTCGATGCGCACACAGAGGACGATGCGGCCGTTGTGTGCCATTGCTCCGGCGTTGAAAGTCGCATTGATTCCGAGGCGTTCCAGAAGGCGGGGATTTGTGTTTAGATTCAAATCGTAGCGCCACTCCAGCGGGATGTGGGCAGGAGTCACAACAGGATGTGCATAGCGTTCGTAAATGCCATTGTCGCAGACTGGATCGATCCTGTTTTTCCTCGAGAGGAGTTCGTCTTGGGACTGGCGAAGGGCGGCAAGCCGTTGTTGGAATTCCGTGTTCACTTGGATGTATCGGTTGGTATTTGTTTGTTGGGTAAAGCGAGGGATTGTTGCCCGGCGGGATCGTGATCATCACTAGCACAGAGAGTGTCAAAAGAGGGCTTCGCGCTGCAAGATATGTTCCTAAGCCGGGGCATTCTTCGACGCGGGTAACAGCAGGACAGGTCAAATGCCTGCCGGCGAATGGTGTTTGCGGATGGCCTTGCGGTATTTACACGGAGGAATTCCATGGATTCGGCAGAAGGCTTTGGAAAGGTAAAATCCATTTTGTCGAAAGCCATTTTAGAAAACCAGCGCAGGCTCAACCGGTCCGCGCGGAGCGGCTTTTTTGTGTGGGCTGTATTGTGGCGAAGTCCATTTCCCGAGCGGCAAGGAGAGTGGCTGCCGGACCCCAGACCGGCCAGCTGGCCATGGGGCGGCTTGTGTAACCGCTCCGCGAGCCCGCCGGAGTGCCGAGACTTGTTCCAGTGACCTCGCCGGAATCGGACACGTGGGAGGCAACCCCAACCCAGCCAAGCTGGGCAGCCTTGCGCGCGCCGGGTTTGGTGCGGGCCGAGACGAGACCCAGGCGTGCCGCTTTTGAAAGGCCTCTAACGAGCAACGCCTGACCCGAGGTTTCAATGTAGGAAGTGGGATCATCGAGAACCGTGTGCCAGTTTCCACAGGGTTTCCGAACTGCCAGCAGGCCCCTGCATGTGTTTTCGAGAATCGAGGCGAGACGCGGCTCCCGGCGTGTTCCTGTGAGGCAGAGGACTTCCACCATGGCATGGATTGCCCATCCGTTTCCGCGGGACCAAAAACATCCCAAAGAACGCTTGTTTTTCAAACTCCAGGCATGCGCCCAAAGACCGGTGCGAGGGCATTGCAGTAACTCTGAATGCGCGCAAATCTGCTCCGCGGCTTTACTGAGCCAGTCGCTGCCGAAGCCCGCGGCACCCGCTCTTGCTACGAACGGGCAGGCTGTGGCCAATGTGTCGATCCAAATCTCCCTGCGTTCCGGTTTGGTGAGCCAAATGCCGCCAGGCCCAGAAGGCGACTCGAGGACATGCCGTCCGAGGGCCTCGATCCATCGGCGCCACCGGTCGGATGGCGACCATGATTCCAAGCGAAGCAGTGTTGTTCCCGCTCCGGCCTTCCAGTGCCAGCCGCCTTCGTCCATGAAGCTGGTTCCCATTTGCTCGTGGTGGCGCACCCATTCACCCAGAAACTTTCGCACGCCCGGGAAGGACTCCCATTCACCCAAGGCGTCGCCAAGCAAGCCCGCTCCCCAGTCCCATCCCAATGTGACGGGGTTTGTTGCGAGAATGCGTTTGAGCACCCGTGTTGCAACAGCCTCGCCGTGAAGCCAGGAGGTGTCGGATGGACGGGCAGGAGCTTTTGTTTTTTCGGTTCTGGATTTGTTGGTCATTGGATCACTTAGAAAGCCATCGGAACTGCGAGGTTGGTCGCGGGCTCGTATGCGGCAGCAACACGCAAGCCCTCGCTGGACTCCCAAGGTCTACGGCATTGTCCTGTAGCTGTTTTGCGCAACCCAAGGGTTCGGCACAAAAGTTTTCGATGCACTGGGAAAGCAGTTTGGGAGGCTCATTGGGAGATTGCT
>Ga0247833_1006404_pt1 | contig 13095 bp, 6 predicted proteins | sample LaCruzMarch2015__7_FD_187117 | JGI IMG/M metagenome (GOLD analysis project Ga0247833, IMG submission 187117) | Freshwater microbial communities from meromictic Lake La Cruz, Castile-La Mancha, Spain - LaCruzMarch2015_8m | ecosystem: Environmental > Aquatic > Freshwater > Lake | place: Spain...
CGCTCCTTACATTGAGCAGGTGCGGCCTCCGCTGCACTACTTCTACCACGGTGAATACTGCTACACGTCGCGGGCCACGCAGGATCATGTCTTCGACTTTGTGAAGAACGTCGCCCACCCGCTGTCCGAGCACGAGTTTCGCACCCGCCGGGAGATCGAGAAAATCACCGGCAAGTCGTTCCTGGGTCGCCCCATGAACAAAGCCGTGTTTGGTCCCGCGCTTTTCCCCTTCCAGCCAGGGCTGCTCGAAAAATTCGACAACGATCTGCTGCTCGCCAACGCCGTCACCTTCCCGGCGAGCGAGATGTATTCGCGGGGCAGCTTCCAGTTCCGCATCCGCGTCCGCGGCAAGCCCGCTGCTGATGGCGCATTGCCCCTGATGCGGATCAAGGTGGGCTGCTTCGATGTCTTCGCGAACCACTTTCGAACGCTCGACAGCGTGCAGCTCACGGAGAAGGAGCAGGTCCTTGAGTTCGAGGGCAACGTGAAGGACTTTCCGTTTCTAGACAGCATTCCGCCGGAGCGCACCTTCCGCGATGGCAATGTGCCGAAGCTCGCCTCGTTTGCGACCAACGACTGGCTTGACTGCCTCGGGGCGCTGTTCATCGTGCTGGTGGAGAATGCCAGCCGCCATGAGAAGGGGCTGCCCAAGACGCCCGGCCACCATCGTTTCAGTCTCGGCAACATCCACATCGGCTCCTACGACGAGATCTACGAGCGGGCCCGGGCCAAGACGCTGCCGAACTACTACATGAAGGATTCCGAGCTGGTCGAGGTGTTCCGCAAGAACCAGGCCGAGCTCGCCGGCAAGGCACCTGCCATCGAGATCGACTGGGCCGAACTCACGCTCGCCGACGTGCCGCAGGACAACGCCGTGTTCTTCTCCACAGCCGACCGTGGGCCCACCGACGCCTACGCCGAACAGGTGATCGGCCGATTCTTTGACCGCGCCGCCCGCGGCTTTGCCACACCGGAAGGACTACGGCCGTTCCTCGACCTTTATCGCTCGCTGCGGGCGGATGGCGTGGGTTTCGAGCGGGCGGTGCATGAGGTGCTCGCGACGATCCTCGTCTCGCCGGAACATCTCTTCCTCGGCGACTTCGGGACCCCAGGTGACGCCCGCGGGCGGGCGCTGCTGCTGGCGGAAAAGCTCTCCTTCTGGCTGTGGGGCGAATCACCCGACGCGCGGCTGCTGGCGGCCTGCGATGGGGGCCGGCTGCTGGATGACGCCGTGCTTACGGCAGAGGTCGGGCGGATGTTCGCCGATCCGCGGGCCCGGCGGTTCGTCGATCACTTTCTCACCGAGGCCTGGCACCTCGATCGCTTCGACCAGATCACCATCAACGCCAAACAACATCCGCTTTACGACGCCGAGCTGGAGGCCGACATCAAGGAGCAGTTCCGCCGCACGATGCACGACGCCTTCGGCCTGAATGGCCGCTCCAGCGTGCTCTCGCTGATCGCCGACGACCACCTGTGGGTGAACCGCCGCCTGGCCGCCCTCTCCCGTGTGGACGGCTACAAGGGCCGCGGCGAGTTCGTGAAAGTGAAGCTCCCACCGGAAAGCCCGCTCGGAGGCGTGCTCACGCAGGCCAGGATCATGAAGATGAACTCCGACGGCACCGATTCGCATCCCGTCCGCCGTGGCACCTGGCTCCTGGAGCGGATTCTTCACGATCCACCACCTCCGCCGCCCAAAGTGACGCCACTGAAGGAACAGGGCCTCATCAAGGCCACCACCCTCCGCGAGCGGATCGCCGAGCACGCCCGGTCGGGTGAATCGTGCATGGGCTGCCACCGCCGGATCGACCCCTTCGGCCTCGCCTTCGAAAATTTCGATGCCACGGGAGCCTGGCGCGACGCCGTGTCGCTCGGCGACCGCCAGGAGAAGGTGGACATCGCCTTCCAGCTCGAGGAAGGCCGGAAGATAGCTAGCCTCCGCGAGCTGAAGGCCTACATTCTCGACACGAAGGTGGAGGCCTTTTCGCGCGGTTTCGTGGAGAGCCTCGTGCAGTATGCCGTTGGCCGGAGTCTCGACCCGCTCGATGACCTCACGGTCGAAAAGGCCCGCCGCGTGTTTGCCGACTCGCGCTACGACTTCGCCGCGTTGCTCAAAGCGGTCGCCACATCACCCTCGTTCAAAGGCATCGACAAAGATTCCCGGATCAACCCATCGAATCACAAAACACACCCATGAGAATCATCAGTCGCAAGGCATTTCTGGTCGGGTCCGGGGCAACGCTCGCCCTCCCCTTCTTCGCATCGCTCCAGAAGCTCGGTGCCGCGCCACCCGCAGCGGCCGCCAAGGCGCGGCGGTTCTGTGGGATCTTCTTCCCGTTCGGCGTGTCACTGCCGCCCAAGAGCCAAGACCCGGCCAACACCGACTACGCCAACTACCACTGGTTCCCTGACGGCGACGGTGGCCGCGATTTCCAGCTCTCCAAGACGCTCTCGCCCCTGGCTGACTTCCGCGAGGACGTGACGATCTTTTCGGGTCTCTCGCATCCCGCCTACCGGATCATCGGCGCGGGGCACCGGACCGGCGGCGTTTTCCTCAATGGTGCCAACATCGTGGCCGGAGGGCCGAATCTCACGAGCATCGATCAGGTCATCGCCGGCCAGTTGGAGGGCGAGACCCGATTCCCATCCCTCGTGCTCTCCTCGGGCGGCGGCGTGGGCGTGCCTCTCATGGCCCAGACGATCTCGGTGGACGCCCGTGGAAAATTCATCCCGGCTCTCAACGAGCCACGGCAGATCTTCAACCATCTCTTCGGCGTCGAGGAAGGCAGCGCGGCCGGACTGCGGCCACGGCGGAGCGTCCTCGATACCACAAACGAGAGCGCCAAGTCCCTCATGCTGAGGCTCAATCCGGAAGATCGCCGCGCCTTTGAGGACTACCGCCAGTCGATCCGGGAACTCGAGCACGATCTCGACCGCGCGGAGCGCTGGGCCGGCGTCCCGCGTCCCAAGATCGATCCTGCTTCCGTGGCGTTGGACGGCTTCGCCAAGCAAGGCGTGCAGAGCTACCTCGACTCGATGTTCCAACTCATCTACCTCGCGCTGAAGACCGACTCCACCCGCGTGATCACCTATCAAATCGGGTGTGAGGGGTCTTGCGTCGGTGACTCCTTCCCGAGCGTGATCGGCCTGGCAACGCATCACAACCTGAGCCACGGCACCGGCGCCAAGGGCGGGTTCGAACGATGGGCGAAATACGACAGGTATCTAGTCGAGCAGTTCCGCAAGTTCCTGGTCAAGCTCCGCGACACACCCGACGGCGATGGCACCCTGCTCGACAGCACCGTCTGCCTCTTCGGCTCGGGCACGGGCCAGACACACGTCCACAAGAACTATCCGCTCGTGCTCGCCGGTGGCCGCAGCCTCGGCCTGAAGCACGGTCAGTATCTGCGTTACAAGGAAGAGCGGCCGATGAACGATCTACTGCTGAGCATCTCGCACCGCTTCGGAATCGACCGCCCATCCTTCGGCGACAGCGCCGGCGAAATCCCGGAGATCATGTAAACAACGAAATGAAGCAACTCGCGACAGCCGCATTGCTGATGTCCGCCTTGTTCGCGATGGCGGAGGACTTCAGCTTTTTTGAATCCAAAGTCCGTCCGCTGCTCGTGGAGCGGTGCATCGAGTGTCACGGCGAGAAGAAGCAGAAGGGCGACCTGCGATTGGATTCGAAGAGCGGCTGGCAAAAAGGTGGCGAGAGCGGGGCGGCGCTGGTGCCGGGCAAGCCGGAGGAGAGTCTGCTTATCAAGGCGGTGAGCTATGTGGACAAGGACCTGCAAATGCCGCCGAGGAAACAGCTCGCGCCGGAGGAGGTGGCGGTGCTGCGGGAATGGGTCAAGCAAGGTGCCGCTGACCCGCGCGTGACGGAAGTGACGGCGGCGGCTTCCACCAAGACCGAAGCAGATGAATGGGAGGTGGCGTATCAAAAGCGACTCGACTGGTGGAGCCTGAAGCCCTTGCGCAAAGCCGAGCCGCCGTTGGTGCAGGATGCGGCATGGGCACGTGAGCCAGTGGACCGTTTCATCCGCAGGGCGCTGGATGCGGCGAAGCTTGTCCCAGCGGTGCCTGCCGAGCCCGAGGTGCTGCTGCGCCGACTGTCGCTGGTGCTGACGGGACTGCCGCCGACACCGGAACAGCGCACGCAGTTTCTCCAGCACTGGCAACGCGACGCGGAGGCGGCTTGCGAGACGTTGGTGGATGAGCTGCTAGCCTCGCCACATTTCGGCGAGCACTTTGCGCGGCACTGGATGGATGTAGTGCGCTACACGGACACCTACGGCTACGAATGGGACAATCCCGCCAAGGGCGCGCACGAATACCGCGACTACCTCATCCGCGCCTTCAACGACGACATCGGCTTTGACCAGCTCCTGCGTGAGCAGCTCGCTGGCGACCTGATTTCACCGCCGCGCATTCATCCGAAAGCGCAGACCGACGAAAGCATCATCGGCCCGATGTTTTACCACCTGGGCGAGCATCGCCATGGCAGCAGCTTGATGTTCAACGGCATTCACCAGGAAATGGTGAACAACAAAATCGACGCCTTCTCCAAAGCCTTCCTCGCCACCACGGTCGCGTGTGCCCGCTGTCACGACCACAAACTGGAAGCGGTGTCGCAGCACGATTACTATGCGCTCGCCGCGGTCTTCACCACGCCGCGCTGGACCTCGCGTGTCGCTGATGCGCCTACCAATAACGATGCGGCCATCGCGAAGCTGAAGGCACTGCGCACCGCGATTCGCCGTGAGCTGGCGGATGAATGGCAGTCGCGGCGCGAGAGTTTGCAACCTGCGAAGTTGCGCGATTGGGCGATGGCCAATCGCCCCTCACTCGAGGCCACGAAACCCGGCGATGTGCCGCATCCGCTCGCGCGACTGCTCGGTGAGACGGTGTGGCTGGAGCCGAAAAATGTCACCGCCAGCGCGGCCCAGGCAGGCACGAAACTCACGCTCGAAAAAGACAGCTCCATCCTCGCCAGCGGCACCACGCCGGACACGGACACCTACACCGTGCGGTTCACCACCGGCGCGGGCAGTGCCAGCCAGCTACGCCTGGAGGCGCTCGCGCACGACAGCCTGCCCGTGCGCGGTCCAGGTCGCACCTCGCTGGGAAATTTCGTGCTCACGCAACTGCGCGTCGAAGTGAAGCCGTTCGGTCCCGATGGTGTGGCAGGTCAGGCGCAGCAGGTCGGCCTCGCCTCTGCCACCGCCAGCTATTCGCAGCCCGGCTACGGCGTGGAAACGTTGCTCAAGCCCCCCACATCGCGCCGAGGCTGGGCGGTGGGGCTTTCGCCGCAAGTCAAGGACCACACAGCGCGCTTCACATTCACCGCGCCCGTCGAGCTGCCGCATGGCGGCGAGTGGACCATCACGCTCGACCACCAGTATGGCACGCAGCATGTGCTGGGGCGCTTCCGGCTCGCACCCGGCGGCAAGTCCGACACGCCGCGATTGGTCAGCGATGAACACGCCGCCGAACTCTGGAGCGAACTCGCAACGGAATGGCAATCCACGCGCGAGCAGCACCTCAAAGCCAACGCAATCTTCAAACCGCTCGCCGATTCTGCTACAGCCACTTTGCCGCGCGGCTGGGTCATCGAAGGCGATGGCATGAAGCACGGCTACGTCGAGGACGCGACGCCGCTCATCGCGCTCGAAGGGGATGCGGCCATCGCGCGACTCCTGCCGCGTGGCTGGCACACGCACGCCTTGTCTTCCAAGCTGCCGGGAAGTCTGCGGATGCCGCCGGAGCATCTCGTGCCCGGCAATCTCGTGAGTCTGAAACTCGCGGGCGGTGAGTTCGGCGGTTACCTCGTGATGGATGACCATGCGTTTCAAAATGAAACCGTCACCTTCCTCACCAACACCGAGCCGGAGTGGAAGTCCTTCTCGGATGCAGCGCTGAAGAACGGCGTGCAGCAAGTCACCGTCGAGTTTTCCACCTCATCGCTGAACCCCAACTTCCCGCCGCGCACCGGTGTGGCGAAGGGGCTCAAAAACAATGACCTCGGCTACGACAAACGAAGCTGGCTCAGCATCACCGGCATCGTCTCGCATGACGCGGGAGGCGCACCGCAGGATGAACTCGATGTCTTTGCCGCGCTCTACACCGGTGCTCCGCCAAACTTCGTCGTCGAAGCCTGGAGCCGCATCTCCGCTTGGTTCGGCGATGCGGTGACGCGCTGGTGCGCGGGCAAAACACAGCCAGGCGACCGGGACATCCTCGATTGGCTGCTCGCGAATAAATTGCTGCCGAACCAATCACCGCGCAGCGCCGCGCTGGTGGCCGAGTATCGCCTCGTGGAAGCCGACATGGCCTTTCCGCGCACCGTGAACAGCATGGACGAACGGGAGACCGTCAAGGCCAGCTATCCCCTCAATGTGCGCGGCAATGTGGATGTGCCCGGAGCGCTCGTGCAGCCCGACTTCCTCCGCATGTTCAGCGGGAAGAACACCGTCGCCGCAAGCACCGGCAGCGGACGTCTCGAACTCGCGGAATCGCTTTTGCAGTCTGAGCATCCGCTCAGCTCGCGCGTGTATGTCAATCGCGTTTGGCAATGGGTCTTCGGCACCGGTCTCGTCGCCACGCCGGATGACTTCGGGAGACTCGGCGACAAACCCTCGAATCCTGAACTGCTCGACTGGCTTGGGCGTGAGTTCGTGCGCGAAGGTTGGTCTACCAAGTCGCTCGTTCGCCGCCTCGTGCTCAGCCAGACTTTTCGTCAGTCCGGCCTCGTGAGCCACGCCGCGCGCGAACGCGACCCCGGCAATCGCCTGCTGCATCACTACCCCACGCGACGGCTGGAGGCGGAAGGAATTCGCGATGCGCTGCTGGCCGTTTCCGGCAGGCTCGACCCGCAACTTTACGGCCGACCCATCGCGCCACCGCGCAGCGTCGAGGACGACAAAAAGCGCCTCTTCTCCGGTCCGCCCGATGGCCATGGCCGACGTTCGCTCTACCTGCAAATGTCCATCATGGCACCGCCGGTGTTTCTCACCGCCTTCAATCTGCCGGACCTCAAGCTGCCCACCGGCAGGCGCGATGTGACCAACGTGCCCACGCAGGCGCTGACCCTGCTCAACGACCCGTTCGTGAGCGCGATGGCGAAGCACTGGGCCGCAAAGCTCCTCCAGGCACCGCACACCACACCGGAAGACCGCGTGCGTGCGATGTTCGTGCAGGCTTTCGGCCGCGAGGCGCAGGATGATGAACTATCACGCTGGAGCGCCGCCGCGCGGGACTTCGCCACTCCGAATGGCGGTGAGTTAATGCAGGATGAAGCCGCGTGGGCGCAGCTCGCTCATGCCTTGTTCAACACCACCGAGTTTCTCTTTTACCGCTGAAATGAAGACGCACCGCGAGAGATTAGGAAGGCGCAAGAGAGTGTTTGAAGTGCTACTCGCGCGCCTTCTTAAACTCTTGCGGTGCAACTCATCCCCATGAAGCCCATCAAACACGAAGACCTTGGCGACAAGCTCACCGGACAGGTGATTGGCGCTGCCATGGCGGTGCATCGCCAATATGGACCGGGTCTCGATGAAGCAGATTACGAGCGGGCGTTGCACCTGGAACTGCTGGCGCTGGGCATCGAGCACGAGTGCCAAGTGGCGCTACCTTTGCTCTATAAGGGCAACAAGCTCGAATGCGGATACCGCATGGATTTGGTGGTGCTGGGCAGCCTTCTGCTGGAGCTGAAAGCCGTCGAGAAACTCCATCCCATCCACGAGGCACAGCTTTTGACCTATCTGCGTCTCGCGCCGATGAAGCTAGGACTGCTGATAAACTTCAACGTGCTCCAGCTCCGACATGGAATCGTTCGTCGGGCCAACACTATCTCGGTGAAACAGGTCAAAACACCACGAGCGAAGGGTTCATTCAGCGAGCTGGCGGATGTGATTGTGGACGCCGCTGTGGAGGTGCAAAACATCCTCGGTCCGGGCCTGCTGCGAAGCGCCTACGAAGTCTGTCTCGCGCACGAACTCGGACTGAGGGGTATCAAGGTGCAACGCAATCTGCCAGTGAATTTCGTGCATCGCGAGCAGCTCATTGCCAGCTCCAAACAGATACCCATGATTGCTGAAGGACAGGTCATGGTTGCTTGTGTCTGCGTTGAGTCGTTGTCGAAGCTGCAACTCGCCCGTGCCCGATCCTTGCTGAAAGCCAGCGGCCATGAAAAAGGCTTCTGCATTAACTTCCACGCCTCAAACCTTGCGGGTGAAATCAAACCCATCCACTCCACCTTCCAATGAATCCTTCCCAACCCCTCTCGCGCCTTCCTAATCTCTCGCGGTGCTGCACTTCTGAGATGCACCGCGAGAGTTTGTTTTCTAGACGTGACATCCTGGCGAACGCCGCCGCCGGATTCGGCTGGCTGGCTCTGAGCAGCCTCTTCGCACGAACGGCCAGCGCCGCACCGGGCGCCCATTTCGCGGCGAAGGCGAAGAACATCATCTTTTGCTTCATGGACGGCGGCCCCAGTCATGTGGACACCTTCGACCCGAAACCCATGCTCAAGCGGCACGAAGGCAAAGCCATCGGCGCGAGCGCGGTCTCGAAACGCGCACAGTCGAATGCGAACCGCGTCTGGTTTGGCAGCCCGTGGGAGTTTAAGCAACGCGGGCAGAGCGGCCTGTGGGTGAGTGAACTTTTTCCGCATCTCGCGAACGTGGCGGACCACCTCTGCGTCGTGCGCTCCATGGTAGGCGAGTTGCCATTGCACGGGCAGCAGAATCTTTTGCTGCACACCGGACGCATCATCGGCCAAGCCCCGAGTTTCGGTGCCTGGATGTCCTACGGACTCGGCACCGAGAATCACAATCTGCCCGGCTACGTCGTGCTCAACAACGATTGGGTGCCCAACGGCGGACTGGAAAACTTCGGCAGTTCCTTTCTCCCCGCCAGTCATCAGGCCACGATGATGCGGGCCAAAGGGGTGCCCGTGGACAACATCACGCCGACCGACACCGCGGCCATCCAGCGCAGCAAACTCGCGCTGCTCGCCGGGCAGAACACCGCCTTCTCCGCGCAAAGCTCCGATGCCCAGGCCATCGAGGGCGTCATCGCCAACTACGAGACCGCCTTCCTCATGCAGAGCACCGTGCCGGAGCTGGCCGACATCAGCCGCGAGCCCGAGCACATCCGCAAACTCTACGGCCTCGACTCCACCGATGAGCATCAGCGCTTCTACGCCACGCAGGCCTTGCGTGCGCGGCGACTCGTGGAAGCCGGCGTGCGCTTCGTCGAAATCACCTGCCCCAGCTTCGACGGCAATAACTCCCCGTGGGACCAGCATGGTCAGCTCAAGCGAGACCACGAAAAGAACGCCCGCATCACCGACCAATCCGTCGCCGCCCTCATCACCGACCTCGCCCAGCGCGGCATGTTGGACGACACCATCGTCCTCTGGGCCGGAGAAATGGGCCGCACACCGCACACGCCGAAAATCAGCGCCACCGCAGGCCGCGACCATCACGTGAACGGCTACTCCATCTTCATGGCCGGCGGCGGATTCAAAGGCGGCACCACCTTCGGTGAAACCGACGAGTTCGGCAACGCTGCCGTGTCAAACCCGCTCAACATCCATGACATCCACGCCACCATCCTTCACCAGATGGGCCTCGACCACGAAAAGCTCAACTACCGCCACGGCGGCCGCGACTGGCGGCTGACGGATGTACATGGACAGGTGGTGAAGGCGGTGCTGGCATGACAAGAAGGGTGGCTTGCCTTCAGACGGAGGCTTCACAAGCACTTCCCCTTGTAGCCACACTCACGCCTCCGCCTTCAGGCCCTTCATCACCATCTCGCGAAAGGCGCGAACGTGGGCAAGCTCGTGGCGGCCTTTGGGGTGGAGGAGGGCGACTTGGTCGTGGCCGAGGAAGCTGGACACATTGCGGTGGATGAAGCGGGCCTTTACATCGGCGGGCACGGGCAGCGCCTCGGTCGCGGGGCGTGACAGGATGGCCACGCCCATGCCGAGAGCCACGTAGTTGAGGATGGAGGTGACGTTGCCCGCCGTCATGATGACGTTCACCTGGGCGCTCAGGCCGGCTTTGGCGACGAGGTGATCAAATTGTATGCGTGAGCTTGAGTCTTCCCCGGCGAGGATGAGCGGCTGCTTGACGATGTCGCGTAGTTTGGGGGCTTTGATCTGGGCAAAGGGATGGCTGGCAAGGCATACGACCTCGAAGGGATAGCGCACGAGCGGTGTGGCCTCGAAGCGTGTGGGCAGTGTCACCCCTTGCGGCGTGCCGACGATGGCGAGATCCGCCTTTTCGGCCTCCAGGAGCTGCCACGCGATGCGCGATGGCGCATCGATGAGCGAAAGGCGCACCTGCGGATGGGACTCGCGGTAGCCGGCGATGACATGGCGCAGGGTGCTGTTGAGCACAGTGGCGGGCGCAGCCATGCGGAGATGTCGCTCGGCCTTGCCGTGCTGGTCGTGGAAGACCTTCTTCAGCGAGTCAAAGCCCTCCACCAGCGGCGCGGCGAGGTCCAGCAGCCGCTCGCCGTCCTCGGTGAGGCGCACGTCATGGCCTTTGGCGGAGACGAGTTGCACGCCGTAGTCGTCCTCCAGCGCACGCACCTGCCGCCAGACGGAGGGCGTGGCCATGCCGAGGCTCCGTGAAGCCGCGGCAAAGGTGCCGTACCTCGCGATTTCAAACAGGGCACGGATCTGGCGAAACCGCACTTCCTTGAAGTAACGGCGGTCATCGGAAGGCTTGGCGGAGCGTTTGGGTTTCATTGCTCTGAGAGTAACGGCCATTAGGAAAATAGTCTCGCAAGCTCATGAAGAAGAAGGGTGGTGGCACTGTATTTTCAAGGTTGCGTTCGCCGTCGTCGCTCGCCCCAAGCCTTTCCGAATGAAACTCACCGCCTTGTTTTTGATCCCACTCGCCGCCACTGCGGCGGAGGGAGATGCTTTTTTCCGTGAGCGTGTGGAGCCATTGCTGAAGCAGCGTTGCTATGAATGCCATTCGCACGAGGGCAAGATCAAGGGCGGGTTGGTGTTGGACTCGCGCTCAGGCTGGCAGGCGGGTGGTGACAGCGGGGCTGTGCTGATGCCGAGGTCGCTGGAAAAGAGCCGCCTCATCGAGGCGGTGCGCTACACGAACCCGGACATGGAGATGCCGCCGAAGGCGAAACTGCCGGAAAGCGAGATCGCCGTGCTGGAGGAGTGGGTGAAGCGCGGTGCGCCCGATCCGCGCGAGACGGTGGCGGTGGCGGAAGCGGTGAAGAAGACCGGGGTGGATGTGGAGGAGGGCCGGAGGCATTGGTCCTATCAGCCGGTGCGGGATACCGCGCCACCCGTCGTGCATGATCAAGCCTGGCCGCTGAATGAGGTGGATGCCTTCGTTCTCGCGAAGCAGGAGGCGGCGGGCCTTCAACCAGGACCAGAGGCCGAGGCGCATGTCTGGCTGCGGCGAGTAACGTTTGACCTCACTGGCCTGCCGCCGACGGAGGGGGAGATTCAGCACTTTCTGGCCGACCTCAAACGAGACAATCAGACGAGGGGACAATCAGACAAGGAGAAGAGCATCTCATTGTCTCCCCATCCGATTGTCTCATCGTCAGGATCATCCCCGAACGAGCGCGTCGTGGACCGTCTGCTGTCATCCAGAGCCTACGGCGAGCGCTGGGCGCGGCATTGGCTGGACCTCGTGGGCTATGCCGAGCAGATCGGCACGGAGGGCAAAATCTTTGCCGAACATGCGTGGCGGTATCGCGACTACCTCGTGGAGTCCTTCCACCAGGATAAACCCTTCGACCGCTTCATCCGCGAGCAACTCGCGGGCGATCTACTGCCTGCCGCCTCGCCGCAAGAGCGCCGAAAAAACCTCATCGCGACCGGTTTCATCGTGCTGGGCGATGTGGACATCAACGCCATCGACAAGCTGAAGATGGAGCACGACTTCGTGGACAGTCAGGTGAGCAAGGTGGGCACCGCCTTCCTCGGCATGACGCTGGGCTGCGTGCGCTGCCATGATCACAAGTTCGATGCCATTGGCCAGCAGGACTATTACGCCCTGGCGGGCATGTTCCGCAGCACGAAGACGACGTTCAAAACAGGCCACGGCATCTGGAGCAATATCCAGCGCGTGCCGCTGCCGCAGCTGGAAGAGGACCGGGAAGTCGCCCGCAACCACGAGCAGAAGCTGGCGGGCTGGCGAAAGGAAAAACAGAAGCTGGAGGCCGAGTCGAAAACGCTCGGCGACAAACCGGATGCGGCGGGCAAAAAGCGCCTCGACGAGTTGAAAAAGGAAATCACCGCGCTCGAACTCCGCATCGGTCACGGCGAGTATTTTCATCCTGGCAAACCGCAGGCCATCGCAGTGCAGGACGTGGAAAAGCCCGCTGACATGCGCGTGACCATCCGTGGCAATCCGTATGCGCTGGGTGATACCATGCCGCGCGGTCTCGTGCGTGTGGCGATGTGGGGACCGCAGCCAAAGATTCCCGCCGGACAGAGCGGTCGCTTGCAACTGGCCGATTGGATCGCTGATGCTCGCAACCCTCTCACCGCCCGCATTGCGGTAAACCGCGTCTGGCAGAAGCTCTTCGGCGAGGGGCTGGTGCGCAGCGTGGATTACTTCGGCACGCGCGGTGATACGCCGAGCCATCCCGAGCTGCTCGATCATCTGGCGCATCACTTCATGAAGGAAGGTTGGTCGCAGAAGAAGCTCATCCGCATGCTTGCCCTGAGCCGCACCTACCGGCTCGCCAGTGGCAATCCGCCATCGAAGGATCCCGAGAATAAGCTACTCACCCGCATGAACCGCCAGCGGCTCGATGCCGAGTCCATCCGCGATGCGATGCTGGTGGCGAGCGGACGCCTTGCAGCTCCATCTGGAGGACCAGGACTGCCCTTGGAGTTCCCCGAGAACATCACCGGCCTACCGCTCACCGAGAAGGGCAATCACCCGCAGTTCAGCCTCAAAAAAGAGCGTGAATCCCAGGCGGTGGAGCGCACTCTGTATTTGCCCGTGGTGCGCACCGGCACGCAGCCCGGCACGGGAAGTGTCCGTGTGATCGTTAAAACATAAGTGCGGATGGTTGGCGCTCCAACGACAGGTTGGA